>Ga0265797_10002226_pt1 | contig 33016 bp, 31 predicted proteins | sample P2T30metagenome_FD_192433 | JGI IMG/M metagenome (GOLD analysis project Ga0265797, IMG submission 192433) | Plant litter microbial communities from East Loma Ridge, Irvine, California - P2 T30 | ecosystem: Environmental > Terrestrial > Plant litter > Unclassified | place: USA: California... | reverse complement strand
GGCATCTGGTGGAACAGCCGGCGCGCATACGGCGACACCGATTCCAGGTAGCGCCGCTGCGCCTCGGCATACAGCGTGCCGAAGGCCAGCGACGATTTGCCGGAGCCGGAGACCCCGGTAAAGACGACCAGCGCGTCGCGCGGGATGTCGAGATCGACGTTTTTCAGATTGTGTTCGCGCGCACCGCGCACCCGGACCATGCCGGGCAGGTGTTTGTTCGTCATATTATTCCGCCAGCGGTACGATGAGATGGGCGCCGTCGCGCCCTGCGTAATTCACTTCCGGGCTGACCTTGTGCCATTCGAACGCGTCGGGACCGAGCGCCATCTGCCGCGCCAGCATCTCGGCCTGTTCGGCGGAGATGTCCGGGTCGAGCCACGTGGCGGCGTCGGCGGCGTTGAGCACCACGGGACGGCGGTCGTGCACGTCCACCATGCCGCCTTCGGCATCGGCCGTGATCAGCACGAAGCCCGATTCGGCCTTGTGCTCCTTGAACGGGCCGAAATTGGCCAGCGCCAGCATGAAGATGGGTTCGCGGTCCTTGCGGTGGATGTGCCAGGGCTGGCGCTTGCCTTTCTCGCCCGTCCACTCATACCAGCCGTTGGCCGGCACGACGGCGCGGCCCGTCTTGAGCAGCTTGCCCCAGTAGTTATTGGTGAGTTTTTCCAGCCGGGCATTGACGCAGACGGGCAGCCTGGCGGCGGCCCAGGCGGCGCGGTAGCCCCAGAACAGGTCGTCCACGGCCGGTTCGCCATCCTGCATATGGATGATGGGCCGGTAGGTGCCGGGGGCGGCGTTGAAGGTCGGCGCGGCCTGCGTCCGGTAGGCCGCGTCGGCCCAGCCGAAAGCGGCGATGTATCGCCGCGCGATGTCGTTTTGATCGAAGCGTCCGCACATGGTCCCATCATAGCAGCAGGGTCACAGCGCTTCGCGCACTGCTGTCAGGATGTCAAAATGCGTTACTCCGTCCGGCCCGTCGCCGTATTACCGGCCGGGTCCGGCGTATCGGTCCAGACGACGTAATCGTCCACCGAATACAGGCGGCACGGCTGCTTGCTGGCGGACTGGCAGGCTGCGACGGCACGTTCGTTGACGGACTCGCCCTCCTCCGCCCAGCCCCATGCGCCACTGGACGAGACGGCAAACGCGCGCGGCGTCTGCTTCGACAGGAAGGCACGGTACTGCTGGCGGCCCCGCTCCGGCAGGAACGGCACGGCGGCCACGTCGTCCAGCGCGGCGAAGTTCGTGGCCGGCTGCGGCACCGGTTCGGCCACCGCATACACCTGCTCCGTCGGCATGCCGACCCGCTGCAGGAAGCGCTCCACTTGCGGCAGCCAGATCGGCTGGCCGTCGCGGCTGCCCAGCATCGTGTGGGCGTCGTGCTTGAACGGGCCGTAAGCCACGAGGTCGACGCGGCCGCCGTTGCCGTTGAAGGCGGCGTACAGGCGGTTCACCAGTTGCGGGCCGAAGTAGCTGTCGTTGGCGCCGTACATCCACAGCGTTTCGATGCGGTTCTTGCGGCCGTATTCGGCAAAGGCGGTGACGAGCGCCTCTTGCCAGTCGCAGGTGCCGCCGTGGACCTTCAGGCCGCCGGCGAAATTCATCACACCGCGTACGCCCGGCAGGTCCTGCGTGGACAGCGCCACGCTGGCCAGGCCACCGTACGACTGGCCGGCGATGACGATATGCTCGCCGTCGATCCAGCTCTGCTGGCGGGCAAACGCGACGACGTCGGCGATGTCGCCCGCCTGCTGGTAGCCGTTGGCTTTCATATTGCAGCCGAAATCCGTGTACGTGCCGGTGGAGTGGGCAAACCCCGTGCGCATCGGCACCATGACGGCGTAGCCGCGCTTGACGAACTGCGCGGCCATGTAGACGAAGCGGTCGCGCGACTGCGCCTTCGGGTCGCCCGGCGACTTGCCGTGGTTGATGATCAGCAGCGGGAACGGCCCCGCGCCGTTCGGCTTGTACACCGTCGTCTCCAGCTTGACGTTCAGCGCCGCACCGGCGGGAACGGCGATGACTTCCTCGTTCAGGCGGGTATCGAGCGGCAGCGCGACGGCCTGCGCCTGGGCGAGCGATGCCAGGCCGCAAGCAAGGATGGCGGCGCTGGCGAAATGACGGAGGCGGGCGAGTGCGGAGAACATAGGAACCGTGATGCTGTCAGGAAATTGGCGTAAGGCAATAACCCGATTCTGGTGTCAACGTTCCCCGATTGCAATCCTAAAAGATCAACTCAGGAGATAATTTTTATTGCCGCACGGCGATTGTTGCGTTGGCGCATCTGTCGTGCGCGGCGTGGCCGCAAGGTGTTGCGGGGACGCGAATCGGCGCCCGGACAGCGTGCGCCGATGAGTTACCTGCGGTAAACTCTAAGTTCTACTTTGGAACACGTCCCATGGCTCTTTCTTCGCTGAGTTCTGGCCTGTCCGGCCTGTATGCGAACCAGCAGGCGCTGGGGACCGAGGCGCACAATACTGCCAACATGGCAACGCCGGGCTTCGCCCCGCAGTCCGCTTCGTTCAACGAGGCGCGGCCGGCTGGTACCGGCGTGACCCTGTCGACCGCGGCGCGCGAGCTTTCCGCGGTCCAGGACACCACCACCGCGCCGTCCGGCACGGACCCTGCCGCGTCGATCACGAATTCGCTGGTGTACAAGCGCGGATTCGAGCTGGCTGCCAAGGTCATCCAGGCGACCGACGAGCGCCTCGGCACGCTGATCGACATCCGCGCCTGAAGCGCTAGTGACCTGCGTCCGGTACGCCTGAGAAATTCGTGCCGGTATGGCATGATCGCCTCGTGTTTATTACCGAACCCAGGCATGACGATTTCCCACCTCATTTCCGATTGCGACGGCGTGCTGATCGACAGCGAAGCCGTTGCCCTGCAAGCCCTTGCCGATTTTCTCGAGCCCATCGCGGGCGACCGTGACCGTGTAATCGAACTGATCCGCCCCCGTCTCGGGCTGAAGCTGGAGGCGCTCGTGCTGGGCATCTGCGCCGAACTGCGGCTGCCCGAACCCTCCGTGGCCGACCTTGCCGTCATGCGCGGCGTCGTCGAGAGCGAATGCGACCGCAAGGCGAAAACCGTTCCCGGCGTGCGCGCCGCGCTGGAGGCCATTCCCCTGCCGAAGGCCGTGGCCAGCAACAGCCGCCTGATGCGCGTGCAGGGCCTGCTCGAACGCACGGGCCTGATCTCGCTGTTCAGCGGCGGTCTGTACACCGCCGATATCGCCGGCCGCCCGAAACCGGACCCTGCCGTCTACCTGACGGCTGCGGCCGGCATGGGCGCGGCCCCGGCAAACTGCGTCGTCATCGAGGACAGCATTACCGGCGTGCAAGCGGCCGTGGCGGCCGGCACGACCGTGCTGGGCTTTGCCGGCGGTCCGCACAGCCCGGCCGACCAGGCTGACCGCCTGCGCCAGGCCGGGGCAACGCTGGTGTTCGCGTCGATGGACGAACTGCCTGGACTGGTCGAGAGACTGCGCTCGGGACAACTGGCTGTCTTGAATTGACCACGAATTGACGAACAAGAAGCCGGCGCGGGCGCAGCCCGGTTTCTTTTTTGTTATTTATATGTCATCGTAGGGCGACACCTCTTCCCAGTCCATCGATGACCAAAGCCGCCTCCCTGTACATCGATGTCCTGCGGCTTGCCGCGGCGCTGGTGGTGTTTGTCGTCCATGCCCAATACCTGCTGCCCGGTTCGATACCGCTGCTGTGGCGGCTGGGATGGCTCGGCGGCGAGGCGGTCACGGTGTTTTTCGTGCTGTCCGGCTTCGTCATCGCCCACGTCGTGCACACGCGTGAGACCCGGGCGGCCGATTACCTCGCTTCCCGCCTGGCCCGCCTGTACAGCGTCGTGCTGCCGGCGCTCGTGCTGACGGCGCTGCTGGACATCCTCGGAGGAGCCGTTGCGCCATCGGAATACGGGTCGCCCCTCGGCTGGGGCATGTTTGCCAGCCTGTTCTTTGTCAACGAGCTGTGGTTCACCTCCGCGCCGCCGCTGTCGAACGCGCCGTTCTGGTCGCTGGGCTACGAGTTCTGGTACTACACGCTGTATGCGGCGCAGCGCTACATTCCGGACAGGCGCCGCCGCTGGGCCACACTGCTGGTGCTGGGGGCGCTCTGCGGCCCGAAGATCCTGCTGCTGCTGCCCGTCTGGCAGCTGGGCGTGGTGGCCTATGCCATCACCGGCAGGCAGCGGCTGCGGCCAGGAATGGCCATGTTGTGCGCCGTCGTCAGCGCAGTCGGCCTGTACCTGCTGGTGGCGTCGGACGCGCAGACAGACTGGCGCGATGCCACCATCGCCGCGCTGGGCCCCGTCGCAAAGCAGCTGGGCCCGTCGAGCCATATGCTGTACACGTATGCGTTCGGGCTGCTGACAACGCTGCACCTGATCGCGATGGTGGCGCTGGCGCCGCTATTCGGGCGGTTGTGGTCCGCCGGCGAACGCGTCATACGGGTCACATCCGCGCAGACGTTTGCCATCTACCTGTTTCATTTCCCGCTGCTGAAGTTCCTGGTTGCCGTCACGGGCGGCCTCGGCGCGTTGCGCGGCCCTGTCGTCATCGCGCTGACGCTGGGCGTCATCGCCATGCTCGGCAGCCTGGGGGAGCGGCTCAAGCCGGGCTTGCGGCGGTGGTTCCGGGCGCGGCTGGCGCGCGGGCCAGGCGTCGACCCGGAAGTCGGTGTCGTCGACGGCAGCGGAGCGTCAGGTGAACAGCGGGTCGGATAGCGCCAAAGACGGCTAACCGCCCATCCCACCCATCCGGCTCCCCACCGTCACCCCCTCCAGCAACCCCTCGATCGTATGCTCCTGCACAATAGGATCGAGCGTGTCGACGACGCGGCAGGTGATGTGGCGGCGCAGGTCTTCCGGCAGGCTGTCGTAATAGCCGCGGGTGAGCTGCAGGTCGTGCTTATCGGCGTTGCGGGCGTCGGGGGCGTCCACGCCGAGGACGAAGACGGGGCGCGACTTGTCGGACTGGTTGGCCGTGCCGCGGTGGATCGTCAGCGCGGAGCGGGCCGAGATGTCGCCCATTTTTGCCAGCTTGCGCTGCGCCAGCGCTTCGTAGCGGGACCACAGGTCGCGGGCCGGGAACATCGGGTCGCCACCTGCCAAAGTGTCCCATTGCGTGCCGGGGGCGATCTCGAACGGGCCCATGTCTTCCGTTACGTCCACCGTCGTGATGTTGAACGCCAGCGAGTTCAGGCGGCGGCCCTTCAGCGTTGCTTCCGGCGACGGGAAGTCGCGGTGCCAGGGCTGGTGCAGCGCGCCCGGGCCGGGGACATCGAAGCCCGCTTCGACGATGCGGTAGTCCGGCCCGAGGATGGCGGTACAGACGGCAACGACCCACGGGTGCGTGACGATGTCGACAAAGCCGCGCAGCCGTTCCGGGTGGATCTCCACGTAATACCGGTTCGGGCCGCGGCCCAGCGCGCCGCCCGGCTGGGTCAGCGCATGCCGGAACAGCATGCCGATGTCCTCGCCCAGCTGCTGCACCCACTCGCGGCTGAAGGCGCCCTTGCAGGCGATGAAGCCGTCGCCGTACAGGCCGCCCATGATGGCCGCGACGTCGTATTGCGGGGCGGCGCCGGCGGCCGGTTGCTCCCGTTGGGTCTGCACACTTTCCATGGTTTCCTCCCGAGCGATGTGCAATATTGTAGACAATCCCGCCGATCGGCGCGGCACGGCTGGTCGCTGTGTGCGCACCTTAACTGCGGAGCGCGCGAACGGTGGCTAGCATCGTTTCATCGATAACGACAGGACAGCACCATGGCAACCGGTAAAGATGTCAACGACAAGGACAGGGTCGTCGAAGTGCAAGGCGACGGCCAGAGCGCCGGCGTGCTGGCCAGGGGCCAGGTCGAAGGCAATTCCGTCACGCCGACGGGCGGCCCCGGCATTCGCCACTGGCAAGCCAGCTTCGTCGGCGACACGAGCCTGGACGAGCGGGGCAACATCTTCTTTGCGGCCGTCGAGATGACGCGCATGCCGATGCTGATCACCGACCCCAACCAGCCGGACGATCCGATCGTGTTTGCCAACAACGCGTTCTACGACCTGACCGGGTATACCGAACAGGACATCCTCGGCCGTAACTGCCGCCTGCTGCAGGGCCCGGATACGGACCGGAGCACCATCGACGAAGTGCGGCAGGCGCTGCGCGAACACCGCGCTGTCGCCGTGGACGTGCTCAACTACAAGGCGGACGGCACGCCGTTCTGGAACGCGCTGTTCATCGGGCCCATCTTCGACAAGGAAGGCCGCCTGATGCATTACTTCGCGTCGCAGATGGACATCACCGAGCGGCGCCTTCACGAGCAATCCTATCTGCAGGCGCAGAAAATGGAAGCGATCGGCCAGCTGACGGCGGGCATGGCGCACGATTTCAACAACCTGCTGCAAGTCATCAACGGCAACCTGGAGCTGGCGCAACGCCTGCTGGGCAAGCCGCAGCAGGCCGCCGATGCGATCGCGCGGGCACGCAAGGCGGCGATGAAAGGCGGCGCGCTGACGCAGCAGCTGCTGACGTTCGCCCGCAAGCAGCGCCTGGAACCGCGGCGCATCAACCTGAACGCCCTGGTCGTGGAATTCAGCGAAATGCTGGTCCGCACCCTGGGCGACCGAGTGGAGCTGCGCCTGGATCTGCGCCCCGGACTGCCTGCCTGCCTGCTCGATCCGACGCATCTGGAGATGGCGCTGCTCAACGTCCTGATCAATGCACGCGACGCGATGGCGGAGGACGGGACCGTCACCGTCGGCACGTCGATGCTGGAGGAGCCGGAACATCGGCAACGCCTGGGCCTGCCGCCCGGCCGCTACCTCGTGCTGTGCGTGATCGACGAGGGCGCAGGCATGACGCCCGAAGTGCTGCGGCGCGCCACCGAACCGTTCTTCACGACGAAGGGCCCCGGCACGGGCCTCGGCCTGGCGATGGTGCACGGCTTTGTCCAGCAATCGCACGGCCGCCTGGAGATCACCAGCCGCAAGGAACAGGGCACGACGGTACGGATGATCTTTCCCGTTGCCGACGAGGCCGGGGAGCAGGCCGCGCCGGACAAGCCGCAGGACAACGCCGTCCAGGCGCCGGCCGGGAAACCAACGATCCTTCTGGTCGATGACAATAACGACGTGCGCGACCTGGGCCGCATGCTGCTGGAGGCGAGCGGCTATGGGGTGGTGACCGTGCCCAGCGGCGAACGCGCGCTGGCGGTCCTGGAAGGAAAGGAGGCGATCGGCCTGCTGTTTTCCGACGTCGTCATGCCAGGCGGAATGACAGGGCTGGAACTGGCCGACCAGGTCCGGGACCGGTGGCCGAATCTGCCAATCCTGCTGACGACGGGCTACATGGAACAGATGCCGTGCCGCGATGCCCGCGACGCCCTGCCTGTGCTGGCAAAGCCGTACAATCAGGCCGATCTGCTGGACAGGATCGCGGCGACGCTGAGCGGCGACGCGCTGCGCCGCCACCCTGCCGCCGTATGACGGCTACCACCCGATCGTCGGCTTGACGGCCAGGCCTTCGCCGTCCAGCATCCACACCGGCTTGCCCGTAAAGCCCGGCGTGGGCGCGCGCAGGATGTAGTCGAAACATTTATGGCGGTCCAGCAGCCCCACTTCGCGGCTCAGCATGGCGAGGATGCGCATGCGGGCGCAGCCGGGAATCGTGCGCAGCGCCCGGGCCAGCTGGAAGCCGTCCAGGTATTGCAGGTCCAGGCCCAGCACGGCCACGGACGGGAAGAAGGCGCGTGCCTTGTCCAGCGCGCTGACGCCGTCGAACGCCATCCGCACCGTGAAGCCGGACGTGACGAACACGCGTGCCAGCGCTTCGGCCGCCGCGCGGTCGCCGCAGGCGACGAGAATACGGTCGCCGGGACGGAATGGGGATATCAGCGTGGCAGTCATGTTTTCTCCAGGCTGTCGGGCCACGGCGGGCGCGCCAGCTTCTTTCACCTTCGTTCCGCTTTATTCTGCTGCATTCTGGGCTATCCTGTCATCACCCACATGGCGAGGACCGATGCGCGATACAGTCAGCTTACCATTGCGCGACCGCGCCGAGGCCGCCGAATTATTGACAAGGCGCCTGCAGGCGTGGCGTGGCCGCAACCCTCTCGTGCTGGCGATTCCCCGCGGCGCCGTGCCGATGGGCCGCATCATCGCGGACGGGCTGAAAGGCCAGCTCGATGTCGTGCTGGTGCGCAAGCTGCCCTCCGCCATCGATCCCGAGCTGGCCGTCGGTGCCGTGGACGAGCACGGCAATCGCGAACTGGCGCCCTGGCTGCACCGCGCGCACACCAGCATGGAATGGGTCGAGCAGCAGACCGTCGTGCAACTCGACCTGATGCGGCGCCGGCGCGCCACCTATGGCCCGGCCGTACAGGCGGGGGGTCGCATCGTGCTGGTCGTCGACGACGGCCTGGCGACCGGTGCCACGATGGCCGCCGCGCTGCGCACCTTGCGCACCCAGCGGCCGGAGCGGCTGATCGCCTGCGTGCCCGTGGCATCGCAGGAAGCACTCGACCTGATCGCGCCGCTGTGCGACGAGATCGTCTGCCTGGCCGTGCCGATGAACTTTGTTTCCGTCAGCCGGCATTACGAGCGGTTTCCGCAGGTCGAGGAAGAGGAGGCCGTGGCGTTGCTGCGGAGGTAGGCAGCGTGGGGCGGCGCTACGCCAGTGCGGTATCCAGCACCATCATGACGATGAAGCCGATAACCACCGCAATGGAGGCCGTTGTGCTGTTGCCCTTGCGGTGCGACTCGGGCACGACGTCGTGGGCGATAACGAACAGCATTGCGCCGGCCGCCAGCGCCAGGCCCCACGGCAGCAGGCCGCGCGCGTACTCGATCAGCACGGCACCGCTGACGGCGGCAACCGGTTCGATCAGCCCCGAGGCGACGCCCAGCGCGGCCGAGAACAGCCGGCCATAGCCCACCGTACGCAGCGCCATCGCGACGACCAGGCCTTCCGGCACGTCCTGGATCGAGATTCCCGTGGCCAGGCTGTGCGCCTTGGCAGCGTCGACACCGGCATAGGCCACGCCGATGGCCAGCCCCTCCGGCAGATTGTGGATCGCGACAGCCGCCACGAACAGCCAGGCGCGCTTCAGCGAATCGCTACGGGCGGCATCCGCCCCTTCCAGCAGGGTTTCTTCACGTGCCACGCGGTCCAGCATCAGCACGAGCGCCATGCCCAGCACGATGCCGCCGGCCACGGTCAGGCTAGCCTCGAACGGCCCCGCCCCTGCCCCCTTGCTGGCGGCAATGGCCGGTACCACGAGCGAAAAGGCCGTCGCCGCCAGCATCACGCCGGCACCGAAGCCCAGGAATCCATCGTAAGTGCGTTGCGAGAATTTCTGCGACAGCAGCACGGGCAACGTCCCCAGCGCCGTCGCCAGCGCCGCCATGGCGCCCCCCATGAGGGCGCCATGGACGCGACCGTCAAAGGCCTGCACCTCGCCCGCGATATCGCTCAGCAACGCCAGTGCACCGGCCAGGCAGATGGCTGCGCCCAGCGCCAGGCGCCAGCTGTGCGGCAACGTGCGGGCAATCTGCATGGTCAGCCCTTATTCACGGGCTGGCCGGCAATCACGTCGTTCCCGGCCGGGATGCCCTTGGTCCCCGAAGCGGGACCGCCCGATGCGGAAGCCGAAGCGATCTGCCCAGGGTCGGACATCATGCCCAGCTCGGCACCCGTCAGCGGATCGACGGTCGGATTCGATTGCTGGCGCAGTGCCATCTGCTGCAGCAGTTCGGCGTCCTTGGCCGGCAGCTCGACGGAAGCTTCGCCGCCACCGCCATCCACGTCCGCCTGCTGGTCGCGGTCCGACACCGTCTGCCACTTGGCGCCGCTGTTCCACGAACCCGTCAGTTCCGGGCCGCCCTGCGACATATTGAAGTAGACGCTGGCGAATTCCGGCCGGCCTGCCAGTTTGCCCGGAGGGAAGTTCGGCTGGATCGCGTACAGCGCTTTCTCGAACGACTTCTGGTGGGCGATTTCGCGCGTCATCAGGAAGCCCAGCGCTTCCTTCACGCCCGGATCGTCCGTCAGCGCGATCAGGCGCTCATAGACGATCTTGGCGCGCGACTCGGCGGCGATGTTCGACCGCAGGTCGGCGGTGGGCTCACCGATGGTGTCGATATAGGCGGCTGTCCACGGCACCCCGGCCGAGTTGGTCAGCGGCGAACCCGCGCCATACAGCACCTGCGTGATATGGCTGTCGTTACCGGCGCCGGTGATGCTGCGATACAGTTCGCCTTCCTTGTCCACGGCTTCCGACAGGCGGCCCTTGGCGCCCTTGTTCAGCATGACGACGATATTGCCGATCACTTCCAGGTGGCTCAGCTCCTCGGTCGCGATGTCGAACAGCATGTCCTTGCGGCCTGGATCGTCTTCGCTGACGGCCTGGGTGAAGTAGCGCATGGCCGCGGCCAGCTCGCCTTGCGGGCCGCCGAATTGCTCAAGCATCAGATTGGCCAGGCCCGGGTTGGGCTCGCTGACGCGGACGGTGTACTGCAGTCGCTTGTTGTGTGCAAACATTCGTGATTCCTCCTGTCGGTTGGCTTCAAGGGCACGTCCGCGTCCCGGCCGTTGCCGGGGCGTGGACTGTATCCGTGCACACATCATCGCCCGCCCAACCCGACACGGCTATAGGAGTGTTGCGACACCGCTTGTAGGACAAAATCAGGACAAAATGAAACTAGTTACTGCCGTCAATAACTGAATGCTTCGCTGCAGGCGCGGTGCCGTCGCCGTGCCATGTCGAGCTCAAGCCTGCTCGGTCACGCCGTCCGCATGCTGGCCCGTCGTCATCAGGCGGCGCAGCAGCTCGCTGCTGCGCTGCGCATCGGCCGCCTGCTGCACGTGCTCCAGCGCCGACTGCGTCAAGCCCGCCTGCACGGCATCCTCGGCCATCCGGCGCAGCAGTTTTTCCTTTTCATGCAGAGCGCGCACGGCGGACCACAACGCATCCTCCACCAGCTGTTCCTGCAGCGACGCCAGCGTGCGCTCCGTCAGCGCATGGCCGGTATGGCAGCGATAGCGTCTGGGCCCTTTTGAATGCACTTCCCACAGCGTGCCGTGGCACTCGGGACAGGTGAACGTGGACGGGGACGCGATCCTGGCAAGACTGTCCATATCCGATCCTTTCGTTGCGAAGCGGTTTTCCATATTGATCCACTCCGGGACTGGCGCCGTCCCGCCGGAAGCCGGTTCGGGCTTGCCGTGCGGCAGATCCTGCGTCATCTGCGTCAGTGCCCCCGCGATCTCGTCCACGCGCAGCACTTTGTCCACCTCGACGTGGCGCAGCGCGCTGGCCGGCATGTCCGGCGCCACGGCATCCTCCGGCAACTGCACGATGGCGTGACCGCCGCACGCCTTGATGGCCGCCAGGCCCATGGTACCGTCGTCCAGCCGCCCTGTCAGCACGACGCCGATGGCGTGTGTCCCATACGCCGCCGCGGCCGAGCGGAACAGCGGGTCGATGGCGGGGCGGACGTGATTTTCCTTGGCGGAGCGGGTCAGGATCAGGCGGGGCTGGCCGCTGCTGCGGTCGATCAGCAGGTGGTGGTCGGGCGGTGCGATATAGATCCGGCCCGCCAGCAGCGGATCGTTGTGCCGCGCATGCCGCAGCGGCAGCTTCGCCACGCGCGCGAGCAGGCCCGGCAGCAGACTGTCATGGGCGCCCACGTGCATGACGATGACCACGGCCGCGGGCAGGCCGGATGGCAGGCCGGCCACGATCGTCTGCAGCGCCTGCAGACCGCCGGTGGAGGTGCCGATGACGATCACGTCGTCGGCCTGGTAGGAATTGAGTTCGATCATGCACCGATTGTCCGGCGAAGTACTATCGGACTCGGTGCGCCAGTGCACGCAACGTGCACAGGTGCATCGGGCAGCAGCAGCCTGCCTACACCTTGCAGGGCAATAATTTCGAGATCTTCTCGCACAGCAGTTCCATCTCGACCGGCTTGGTGATGTGGTCGGAGAAGCCCGCCGCCAGGGCTGCCTGCACGTCCTTCTCGCGGCCCAGGCCGCTGGCCGCGATGGCCGGCAGCCGTTCCATCCCGGGCACGGCGCGAATGGCGCGGATGAATTCGAAACCATCCATGTCCGGCATCGACAGATCCGAGATCACGATATCGATCTCCCGGTCCTGCAGCATCGCCAGACCGCCGCGGGCCGTGGTGGCGACACTGACGGTGGCGCCTTCCAGCTCCAGCAAGGTCTGGAAAACGTAGGCGGAGTCCTCCATATCGTCGACCAGCAGGATGCGCCGGTCCTTGACACAGGCCGCCAGTTGCATCCCATCGTCGTGCTGCTCGGCCTCGGCCTGTTGCGACAGGGGAAGCCACAGCGTGAAGCGGCTGCCTTGCCCCGGCCCTTCCGACGCCGCCTCGACGCGCCCGCCGTGCAGCTCGACGATCTGCCGCACCAGTGCCAGCCCGATGCCCAGTCCCGCCTTCTGCCGTTGCGCCTTGGCCCCGCCCTGGCGGAACATCTGGAACACCTGGGACAGGAATTCCGGCGCGATGCCGGCGCCCGTGTCGGTGACGTCGAGCCGCGCCTGACCGTCTTCCTGGCTCAACAAGGCGCTGACGGTGCCGCCGGCCGGCGTGAACTTGGTGGCATTGCTGAGCAGGTTCAGCACCACCTGCTCGATCCGCACCTGGTCGGCCCAGACGATCAGCGGCCGGTCGAACGGCACGAACCGCAACTCCAGGCTGGCGACGATGGGATCGGTGCCCAGCACGTCGATCAGCTTGGCGACGACTTCGCCAAGGTCGATGTCGTGGCGGTTGAGCGACAGCTTGCCCGTCGTCAACCGCGACATGTCGAGCAGGTCGTCGATGATCTTGGCCTGGCTCGACACCGCGGCGCGGATGACGGCAGTGGCGCGGGCGGCGGCGGCCGTCTCGCGCACGGAAGGCAGGCGCGACATCAGCTCGGTATTAATGTAGATCAGGTTCAGCGGATGGCGCAGCTCGTGCGACATGACGGCCAGGAACTCGTCCTTCATGGCGCTGTCCGTCTCGGCCTGAGAGCGCCCCGCCTGCTCGCTCGACAGCGCCTCGGCCCGCTGCGACTCCATCTGGATGCGCGACGTCTGGTCGCGCGCGATCTTCGCGTAACCGTGCAGCTCGCCATCGCGCAGCGGCGTCGTCACGCCCGCGCAGAAGAAGCGGCTGCCGTCCTTGCGCACGTGCCAGCGCTCGTCCTCGGCGCGGCCCTCGTGGCGTGCGCGGGCCCGCTCGTCCGCCGGTGCTCCTGCGGCCACGTCCTCCGGCGTGAAGATGAAATCGAGCTCGCGGCCCATCACCTCTTCCTCGGAATAGCCGAAGTTGCGCGCCGCGCCCGTATTCCACCCGGTCACGCGGCCGCCCGCATCCATCGTGATGATGGCGTAGTCGTAAGTGCTCTCCGCCACCAGGCGCATCCATTCCTCGCCCTTGCGCAGCTGGGCCTCGGCCTCGCGCCGGCCCGTGATGTCGAAGAACGTCATTACGGCGCCTTCGATGCGATCTTCTGTTGTGCGGTACGGCAGCAGCCGGACGATGTAGTGGCGCCCGTCGTTGCTGCGCACCTCGCGCTCGACCAGCCGCAGCGTCTCGAACGTCGCTGCCACATCCTCGGACAGCTGGTCATAGTCGAGCCGGTGCGTGATGTCGAGCAGCGAGCGGCCGATATCGCTCGGAATGATCGAGAACACATCCGCGGCGCGCGGCGTGAACCGCTTGATGCGCAGCGAACGGTCGACGAAGATCGTGGCGATATTGGTCGATGCGATCAGGTTGTTCAGGTCGTCGTTGGCCTTGCCCGTCTCCTCGACCTTCACCTTCAGTTCATAGTTGACGGTGATCAGTTCCTCGTTGACGGACTGCAGCTCCTCCTTGCTGGTCTCCAGCTCCTCGGTGGCCGAGCGCAGTTCTTCATTGATCGCCTGCAATTCCTCGTTCGATGCCCGCAACTCCTCGTTGGACACCTCGGCGTGCTCGATGGTTTCCTGCAGTTTTTCCTTGCTGCGCTGCAGTTCCTGCTCCAGCTGGCTCAGCACCAGGTCCTTGTGTTCGGTCTGCATGGCGGGCGGTTCGCCATTGAGCGAATATTCCGTCTCGGCAAACAGCACCAGCGCGAAGTCGGCATTGGCCGCTTCGTCGTTGAACGGCCGGACGATGATATTGACGAAGTAATTGCGATCCTCGCGCTTGACCAGCACGCGCGCGGCTTCGACGCTGTTGCCGGTCTGCAGCGCCTGGTACAGGGCGCTGCGCAGTTCCAGCCGCAGGTCCGGCAGCACCAGGTGCAGGATGCTGCGCGATGGCTCTCCGCCCACGTGGTGCAGGAAGCGCCCGGCGGCGTCGGACATGTGGACGATATTCGATTCCCGGTCGACCACGACCGATGGCGGCGCGAATTTCGCCAGCGCCCGCTGGTGCACGTCGGCAAACGAAAAGGCCCGGCGCACGGTGCCGCCCGCGCTGCGCAACACCGGCAACGGCGCCGCCGGCGTGGTCAGCAGGGCGGGAACGTAACGCGTGGCACGCGACATCGGCCGGGCCCGGTAGATACGGTTCTTCTTGTCGAATGGCACGAAAAAGTCGGCGGCGCCGTCGGCCGATTCGGACGAGCCCAGAAACAGGAAGCCGTCCGGTTTCAGTGCCGAATGGAACATCTCCATCACGCGCAACTGCACGTCCCGGTTAAGGTAGATCAGCAGGTTGCGGCACGAGATCAGGTCCAGCTTGGAGAACGGCGGATCGCGCAGCAGGTTGTGCGAGGCGAACAGGATGCGGTCGCGCACGTTCTTGCGGATGCGGTAGCGGTCGTCCTCTTTCGTGAAGAACTGGCGCAGCCGACCCGGCGGCACGTCCATCATGATGGCCGACGGATAGACGCCGGCCCGCGCCGTGCTGATTGCCTGCTCGTCGATATCGGAGGCGAACACCTGCACCTCGGGCGGCTTGGCCAGCCGCGACGCCTCGTCGACCAGCAGCATCGCCAGTGAATAAGCCTCCTGGCCGGTGGCGCAGGCCGCCACCCACGCGCGCACCTGCTCGCCCGGCGGCCGGTTCCTGAACAGTTCGGGAATCACGTCGCGTTCCAGCGCTTCGAACGATTCGCGGTCACGGAAGAAGTTCGTCACGCCGATCAGCATGTCCTTGAGCAGCGCCTTGAATTCCAGCGGGTCCCGCTCCAGCACCAGGGCATACTCCGCCAGCGACGGTACGGCCTGGACCTGCATGCGCCGCTCGATCCGGCGCAGCACGGTGGCGCGCTTGTAGTGCCGGAAATCGTGCCCCGTGTGGCCGCACAGCATCGTGATAACGCGCTGCAGCGCAGCCTCGCTGGCGGCGGGTTCGCTGGGAACGTCCTTGTCGGCGGCGATGCCGGCATCGCCATCGACACCGGGCGGCAGGTGGATACGGCGCGCGTTTTCCCACAGCTCGACCAGCTTCTGCGGCATCTCGGCGGCCGGCAAGACGAAATCGACCATGCCTGTGGCAATGGCGGCCTGCGGCATGCCGTCGTGTTCCGCATCGTCCGGCGACTGGGCCAGCGCCAGCCCGCCCTGCTCCTTGATCCGTTCCAGGCCGACGGAGCCGTCGGTTCCGGTACCGGACAGGACGATCGCCACCGCCCGTTCCTGATGCACGTCGGCCAGCGTGCGGAAGAAGATGTCGATCGCCACGTGGTGGCCGCGCGGCCGGGCCCGCGCTGAGACCTCCAGGTGCCCATCGTTCATCGACAGGTGCACGTTGGGCGCGATCACGTAAACATGCTCGGGCTCGATGGCCACCCGGTGCGTCACCTGGACAACCGGCATGCCGGTGGCCCGCTGCAGCACGTTGTCGGCAAAGCTGTGATGGTTCGGCGACAGGTGCAGGATGACGACAAACGCCATGCCATTGTGTTTCGGCATGTGTTCGAACAGGCGCAGCAGTGCCGGCAGCCCGCCAGCCGAGGCGCCGATGCCCACCACCGGGAAATCGAGCCTGCCGGGCTCGAGTTCCGGCTGATTGATGGGGCGTGGTTCTTCCATACTGCTGAGCGTCATGGGCTTCTTCTGTTTGTGCGGATCGCCCGAGTCTACCCGATAGATATGAGGTTGTTAAGGCGAATTCGCCTGCCGGGCTGCCGTGGCCGACGTATAATTTCCACTGGAATATGCATGTTGACATGCGCCTGCCCGCTCGGCACACTGCGTGCGCTGGCCCGGTCGCCAGCGCCCATCCACGGAAGGAACGCCATGATACGCGATGCCCAGACGCTGACCCTGCTGACCGACAGCCTCCGCCGCTTTGTGCGCGAGCTGCTGGTGCCGGCCGAACACGAGGTGGCCGAGACCGACACGATCCCGCCTGTCATTGTCGACAGGATGCGCGAGCTGGGGCTGTTCGGCCTGTCGATCCCGGAAGCCTATGGCGGGCTGGCGCTGACGATGGAGGAGGAAGTCAATGTCGCCTTCGAGCTGGCCTGGACCTCGCCCGCGTTCCGCTCGCTGATCGGCACCAACAACGGCATCGGCTCGCAGGGCATTGTCATCGACGGCACGGAAGAACAGAAGCAGCGCTGGCTGCCCCGGCTGGCGTCCGGCGACATCGTCGGCTCGTTCGCGCTGACGGAGCCCGAGTCCGGCTCGGACGCCGCGTCGCTGCGCACCACCGCCGTGCGCGACGGCGAGCATTACGTCATCAACGGCACCAAGCGCTACATCACCAATGCGCCGGAAGCGTCGATCTTTACCGTGATGGCGCGCACCGGCCCGGCCGACGGCGGCGCGCGCGCCATCTCCGCGTTTGTCGTCGAACGGGGCACGCACGGGCTGTCGCTGGGGAAAACGGATAAAAAGATGGGCCAGCGCGGCGCGCACACGTGCGACGTGATTTTCGAGAACTGCCGCGTGCCGGCGGCCAACCTGATCGGCGGCGTCGAGGGCGTCGGCTTCAAAACGGCGATGAAGGTGCTGGACAAGGGCCGGCTGCACATCGCCGCCGTCTGCGTGGGCGCGGCCGAACGCATGCTGCATGACGCGCTGACGTACGCCACCGAACGGCGCCAGTTCGGCCAGCCCATCGCCGAATTCCAGCTGATCCAGGCGATGCTGGCCGACAGCAAGGCCGAACTGTATGCGGCGAAATGCATGGTGATCGATGCGGCACGCCGCCGCGACGATGGCCAGGACGTATCGACCGAAGCGTCCTGCTGCAAGCTGTTCGCCTCGGAGATGTGCGGCCGCGTGGCCGACCGCGCCGTGCAGATCCACGGCGGCGCCGGTTACGTCTCCGACTACGCGGCCGAACGGTTCTATCGCGACGTGCGCCTGTTCCGCATCTACGAAGGCACGTCGCAGATCCAGCAGCTCGTCATCGCCCGCAACATGATCCGCGCGCACCGTGGTTGACCTGTCCATGCTGCCGGCAAGGCTGGCATATGCCATCGAGGCGCAGTGCCGGCGCGCCCCCGATGCGCCGGCACTGCGCGAGCCGGACCTGGGCGACGTCACTTACGGCGCGCTGTGGCAGGCCATCGAAAACGTGGCCGGCCAGCTGCGCGAGCTGGGTGTGCGGCCAGGCGACCGCGTCATGGCCGTCGGCGAAAACTGCGCCAACCTGGTCGCGCTGATCTTCGCGGCCGGCCTGTGCGACGCCTGGATCGTCAACGTCAACGCGCGGCTGTCGGCGCGCGAGATCGAGACGATCCGTGCCCACAGCGGCGCGCGCCGCGTGTTCTACACGGCCGACATCTCGCCCGACGCGCGCGTGCACGGGGAGCGCGATGGCGCCATCCAGGCGGCGGCACCGTTCGGCCACTGGCTGGTGGGACCGCTGACCGATGACTGCGTGCCCGAGCCCGTGCATGCCGATGGCGCGCTGCAACCGGCGGCGCTGATCTACACGACCGGCACGACGGGCCAGCCGAAAGGCGTGCTGCTGTCGCACCGAACGCTGCTCTACGTCGCCACCGTCTCGGGCCGGCTGCGCGGGCTCGTGGCGACGGACCGCGCCTACGGCGTGCTGCCGATCGCGCACGTGTACGGCCTCGCGTCCGTCATGCTGGGCACCCTCAATGCCGGCGCGTGCCTCGTGCTGGCACCCCGCTTCTCGGCGCCGGCGCTGCTGCGGGCGCTGCGTGACGAGCGCCTGACGATCCTGCAGGGCGTGCCGGCCATGTACGCGCGAGTGCTGGAGATGCTGGGGCCGGACACGGCGCCGCTGCCGAACAGCCTGCGCTTTGCCTACGCCGGCGGCTCGCCGCTGACACCGAGCCTGAAGTCGGCCGTCGAACGGCTGCTGGGCGTTGCCCTGCACAATGGCTACGGCATGACGGAAAGCGGGCCGACGATCAGCCAGACGGATCTGGCCGCGCCGCGGGACGACACGTCGGTGGGCCAGCCGATTCCCGGCGTGGCCGTGCGCGTCGTCGATGCCGCCGGGGTGGACGTGGCGGCGGACGAGCCGGGTGAGATCTGGGTGCGCGGACCCAACGTCATGCTGGGCTACTACCGCGATCCGGCCCTGACGGCAGCCACGATGCGTCCGGGCGGCTGGCTGAATACTGGCGACATGGGCCGGCTGGGACCCGACGGCGCGCTGTTCATCGTCGGGCGCAGCAAGGAACTGATCATCCGCTCGGGCTTCAACGTCTATCCGCTGGAAGTGGAGACGGTGCTGAACGCGCATCCCGGGGTCACGCAGTCGGCCGTGGTGGGCCGCGCCTGCGGCGACGGCAACGAGGAAGTCATCGCGTTTGTCGAAGCCGCGCCGCCGCACGAAGCCGATCACGCGGCGCTGGTGAACGAGTTGACCGCGTACCTGGCCGGCGCGCTGGCGCCGTACAAATGCCCGGCGCGCATCGTCGTGCTGCCCGCGCTGCCCGCCGCGGCGACGGGCAAGATTCTGAAAGGCCGGCTGCGCGACCTGGCCATGCGGTCACTATAAAACTATGGAGGAGACACCATGCAGCGTATTCTCGAAACGACCCTTGCCGGGCTGCTGTGCGCGACGCTGTCGGCACACGCGGAGGAATTCACCGTCGGCGCGGAACTGCCGCTGACCGGATCGCTGGCGCGCGTCGGCGCCGGCATGCAGGAAGGGATCATGGTCGCGGCGGAGGTTTTCAACCGCAGCAACGGCAAGCACAGGATCAAAATCGCCACCGTGGACGACGAATCGGCACCGGCCAAGGCCATTGCCGCGGTCGAAAAGCTGGCCAGCGACGGCGCCGTGGCCATCACGGGCGGCTACGGCTCGAACAATATCGCACCGGCGTCGGACGCGTCCAACAAACTGGGACTGGTCTACATCACGTCCGGCGGCGTGGACGAGAACCTCGTCACGGCAGGGCGCAAGAATTTCTTCCGCATCAATAACACGGCCGGCTACGAGAAGGCAGCGCTGGGACTGTTCGCGGACATGAAGGTGAAGTCCGTCTCCATCGTGTATTCGACGAAGGACGCCACGTCCAGCCTGGCGCAGTCGGTACAAAAGGCGCTGACCGCGAAGGGCGTCAAGGTGACGGCGCATCCGTTCGATCCCGCGATCACGGACTTCAAGCCCGTCGTGAACAAGATCCGGCTGCAGGACAAGCCCGACGCCGTCTTCATGGTCGGCTACGAGAACGATTACGTGGGCATCCTGCGCGCCGCGCGCGTGCTCAAGCCACAGGTCAAGGCAATGGTCGGCGTGTGGTCGCTGGCGACACCGAAAATGGCTGCCGAATTCCCCGACCTGATGCCGAACGTCTACGGCACCGCGCTGCTGCCCTTCCCCGCCACGTTCTCCAGCGCGGACGGCAAGGCGTTTGCCGACACGTATAAAGCGCTGTACAAGAAGGAACCGGACTACCTTGGCCAGTTCGGCTACGTGCAGTCGATGCTGCTGTTCGAGGCCATCGCCCGGGCGGCCGACAAGGGGACGATCAAGAAGGGCGGCATCGCCGAGGAGCTGCGCAAGACGGATCGCGAAACGCTGATCGGCCGCGTGCAGTTCGGCGCCAACGGCGACAACGTCAACTTCAGCCACCGCATGGGGCAGCACCAGGGCAAGCGGATCGTCATCGTCTGGCCGCCGCAGCATGCGACCGGCAAGATGGCCTACCCCGGCGTGCCCTGGTAGACGGGTAGCAGGCAGATGTCCGACCTGATCCTGCAGGCGCTGTATTCGGGCGTGCTGGCCGGTGGCGCGTACGCGCTGATCGCGCTGGGCCTGGCCCTGGTGTTCGGGACGATGCGCGTGATTAACCTGGCGCACGGCGAACTGGTACTGCTGGCCGCGTACATCGGCTACACGGTGGAGAGCCGGCTGGGATGGTCGCCGGTGGCCGCGATCCCGCTGGCGATTGTCATCGTCTGCGCCGCGGCGGCCTGCGTGTACGGCGTCGTCAGCCGCATCCGCGTCGACCGCGAGATCAATTCGCTGATCGCCACGTTCGGCATCGGCGTCATCCTCACCAACGGCATCCTGCTGGTGTGGTCGGCGGATGTGCGCTCGACGTCATCGGCATGGCTGCAGGAGGCTGTCGTCATGGGTCCGCTGTACGGCATGCGCGGCGAGCTCGTGTTCTTCGGCGTCAGCCTGGCGCTGATGGGCGCCCTGTGGTGGTGGCTGGCGAAAAGCTGGTACGGCCGCGCCGTGCGCGCCGTCGCCAGCAACCGCGACGCGGCGCAGCTGATGGGCATTCCGCCTGGCCGCACGGAGCTTGTCTCGTTTCTCGTCGCGGGCGTGCTGGCCGCCTGCGCCGGCGTGGCGCTGTACAGCGTGGGCGTGATCCAGCCGGCGCTGGGCGGCGCGCTCACCGTCAAGGCTTTCATCATTACCGTGCTGGCCGGCGTCGGCTCGATTCCCGGCGTGCTGCTGGGGGCCGTGCTGCTGGGCGTGGCCGAGGCGCTGACCGTCACCCTGGCCAGCTCCGCGCTGCAGGAGCTGGCCGGCATGGGCCTGTTCCTGCTGGTGCTGTTTGTGCTGCCCAATGGCCTGTTCGGTGCCGTGCGGAGGCGCGGATGAGGCGTGCATATTTCCCCGCGCTGCTGCTGGCTGCCTATGCCGGCGTGCCGCTGGTCCTGGGCGGGAACAGCTACGTCATGAGCCTGATCGACGCGGCGCTGGTCATCGGCGGCATCGCGCTGGCCTGGGCCCTGCTCGGCAACCTGGGCGGCATGGTCAGCTTCGGCCATTCGGCGTTTGTCGGCGTCGGTGGTTACGTCTCCGCGCTGCTGACGGCCAAGGCGGGCCTGCCCGTGCCCGCCGGGCTGCTGCTGGGCGGCGTGGGCGCCGTGCTGGCCGCCGTCGTCATGCTGCCCGTGCTGCGCCTGCGCGGGCCGTATTTCGCGCTGGCGATCCTCGCCTATGCCCATATCTTCCGCATCCTGGCCACCGAATGGACCACCGTGACGGGTGGTGCGGCGGGCGTTTCCGGCGTGCCGCCGCTGCCCGTCATCGCCGGCATCGACTTCGGTGGCAAGACAGGCGCCTACTTCGTCATCCTGACGATTGTCTGCGTCTTTGCGTGGATCTATGCGCGCGTATCGGCCAGCCATTACGGCCTGGCGCTGCGGGCGATGCACGACAGCGAGGACGCGACGCAGGTCCTGGGCGTCAACAGCACGCTGCTGAAGGCGGCGATGCTGCTGCTGTCGGCGTTCATGACGGGTGTGATCGGCGCGTTCAATGCCCACTACATCGGCTTCCTGGAACCGGATTACGCGTTCGCCGGGCTGTGGGTGACGCTGCCCATCGTGGCCGCCATCTTCGGCGGCTACCGCACCATTGCCGGGCCGCTGCTGGGCGCCGTCGTCGTCTACCTGCTGGACCAGCTGGTGTTCAAGACGCTGATCTCCAGCGGGCACCAGCTGATCCTCGGCGCGCTGCTGGTGGCGATGATCGTCTTCAGTCCGCGCGGCCTGCTGCCGCTGCTGACACGAGGGAGGAAGCCCGATGCTGGAACTTGACAACGTCACCGTACGCTTCGGCGGGCTGACGGCCGTGGACAACGTGACCCTGCGCGCCGGCAGCGGCGACGTGCTGGGCCTCGTCGGCGCGAACGGCGCCGGGAAGACGACGCTGTTCAACGCGATCTCCGGACTGGTGCGGCCGACGGCGGGCAGCATCCGCTTTGGCGGCACCAGCGTCGTGCGCGCACCGATGTTCCGCCGCGCGCGTCTCGGCATCGGCCGCACGTTCCAGATTCCGCAGCCGCTGCACGGGCTGACGGTGCGCGAGAACCTCGTTGTTGCGCAGCGCTTCGGAACCGGCAAGGTGGACGAGCGGCGCATCGCCGAAGTGCTGGAGTTTACCGGCCTGGCCGACAAGACGGGACGGGATGCGGCAACGGGCCTGGCGCTGACGGAGCTGAAGGCACTGGAAGTGGCCAAGGCGCTGGCGACGGATCCGCAACTGCTGCTGCTGGACGAAGTGCTGGCGGGACTGGAGACGACGGCCAAGCGCCGCTTCATGGGCATGCTCCAGGACCTGCACGCGCGCTTCGGCGTCGGCATCGTCATCATCGAGCACGACATCGAAACGATCGCCACATTGTGCCGGCGCGTGGCGGTCCTGAACTTCGGCCGGCTGATCGCGGACGGCACGCCGGACGCCGTGTTCCGCGATCCCGAAGTCATGCGCAGTTATGTTGGTAACGGCGTCGGCGGTGGCCATGGTTGAAGTCGACGCGCTGCGCGCCGGCTATGGCGCCATCAACGTGCTGTGGGACGTCTCGCTGCGTTTCGACGCAGGCCGGCTGACGACGATCATCGGCCCGAACGGCGCGGGCAAGACGACGCTGCTGCGCGCGCTGATGGGCCTCGTGCCCGTCAGCGGCGGAGAAATCCGGCTTGCCGGCCGGCGCATCGACGGCACGCCCACGTGGCGCATGGCCGATGCCGGCATCGCCATGGTGCCGGAGGGCCGCATGATCTTCCGCGACATGACGGTGGAGGACAACCTGGTCATGGGCGCGTTCGCGCGGGCGCACCGGCCGCACGTGAAATCACGCCTGGCCGCCGCGTACGCGATGTTTCCGCGCCTCGCCGAGCGGCGCCGCCAGCTGGCCGGCTCGCTCTCCGGCGGCGAGGCGCAGATGGTGGCGATGGCGCGCGCGCTGATGGCCGATCCGCGCATCCTGGTCGTGGACGAACCATCGCTGGGCCTCGCACCGATCGTGGTCGCGGAGCTGTTCGGCATCCTGGCGCGGCTCAAGGCTGAGGGCCGCACCATCGTGCTGGTGGAGCAGAACACGGCGCAGGCGGTCGGTGTCGCCGATCACGTCTACCTGATGCAGGGCGGGCGCGTGGTGCTGTCGCAGGCGGCGGCCGACGTGCGGCTGGATGCATTGCATGCACTGTACTTTGCCAGGTAGGTCTGGTACCAGTCAACGCGCTGCGGGAATAAAACGTCGGGGACTGGCACCGTTTTCTGGTGCTTGTCCCCGACATGTAGTCTCCGACGTCCGGACGCCGGCGTTACCGCTGGCTCTTCCAGTACTCCAGCGGCGAACGCCCCACCAGCGCGGTAAAGCCGCGCGTCAGGTGCGCCTGGTCGAAGTAGCCCAGCTCCTGCGCCAGTCCGGCCAGATCGGGCGGCTCGGGCGCCGCCAGCCGGGCCATCGCTTCCTGCAGCCGGAAACGCTGCACGACCCACTTCGGCGGTACACCGACATAGGCGCGGAACAGCCGCTGCAACGAGCGCTCGTCCAGTTCCACCGCCGCCGCCAGTGCGGCCACGTCGACGGGACCATGCTCCGCCTGCGCCGTCAGCACGGCACGTTCGGCGAGTTTCGCGCGCGGGTCGGGTGCCAGCGAAGCGAGGCGCGGCGCCAGCAGCGCCTCGGCGGCGGCGATCATGCCGGCGTCGTCGTTGGCACCCAGCACGGCCGATTCCGCATGATCCGCCGGAATGCCGAGTACCTCGGGCGCGGCCAGCGTGCGCCCGGTGATGGTGGCGATATCGCCGGGCACCAGCGCACGCGCACCGCCGGGGCGGAAGCGTACGCCCAGCACGCGGCCCTGCCCCGCCAGCGTCTTGTCGAACGGCCCGACCACGACGCCATGCAGCGCCGTGCCACCGGTCTCGAATGCCAGGTGCAGGTTCGGATACGGCAGCACGCGTTGCGTCTGGGCCGGCTGCCCGCGCAGGTCCCATTCGACGATCCAGTGATATTCGATGCAGTGCGCCAGCGCCGCCGTCGGCGCGTGCCGGCGCAGGCCGATACGGCGCGATGCCCCGAGCGGGTCGACGACGCCTTTGGGAGGCGCCGCCAGCGTGTCGTTTTTTTCCAATCCTTGTTCCAACCCGTTGTCCAGAATTGCCCATTATCACTCACGGAGACCTGGATGACACCTTCCCCGATCGCGGGCACCTTCGACATCGTCCTGCGCCCCCTGCCCGAGGGCCGGGCGCCGGCGGACACACGCGGACGCATGACCTTTACCAAGACGTGGCACGGCGAGCTGGCCGGAACCAGCGACGGCGAGATGCTGACGGCGGGCATGCCGGCGCTGGGCGCGGCCGGCTACGTGGCGCTGGAGCGTTTCGACGGCACGCTGGCGGGACGGCGCGGCAGCTTCGTGCTGCAGCATTCGGGCACGATGCTCGCCGGACGCGACGACCTGCTGGTCGTCGTCAGCCCCGGTTCGGGCACCGGTGAACTGGCCGGCATCGCGGGCACGATGCGCATCGACAGCGCCGGCGGCCACCGCTACACGTTCGACTACGCCCTGCCCTGACGCCTAAAGAGCGTAGCCGACGACAACATAGAAGTGCGGCGCGACCGGGTACACCTGGTCGGCGTCGGCCAGCTTGCCCTGGTGCGGCTTGACGCGCCGCGCCAGCGCATCGCTTTCGTCGAAGACCAGCGTGGTGCTGGCGATGGGCTGCGTCTCCCAGCGCCACTCGCGGTAGCGGCGGCCCGTTTCGGCGTCGATGGGTGCGCGCGCCGCTTCGGCGCGATAGGCCGGCGCCTTGAGCAGGAAACGCGTCGTGTGGACGGCCTGGATCTGCGCCGCGCGCATCGGCGTCAGGTAGACACCCGCCAGCACGACACCGGCCAGCACGCTGCAGGCGGCCGCCAGATAGCGGCGTCCCCAGAAGTTCTTCAGCGCCAGCAGGACGATCAGCGCCAGCGCAATCCCCACCGGCACGGCCGTCGGCACGCGGTCGGCGCGATAGAACAGCAGGCCGTCGACCAGCAGCGCACCGACGACCAGCAGAAAAGGGAGCAGCACGCGCAGGATACCGTAAGGGCGGCTGGCGCGTCGGGTGTCGGCACGGCTATCGGACGGCGGCGCAGCGGGCATCGAAACCTCGTAGGTGGGGGGATGAGCTATTTTAGCCCGGCGCCCGCGCGCGGGGGAGAATGGCGCGACCTGTGACGCGTCACCCGTGCACGAGATGGGTGATTTCGATCAGCTGCTGGCGATAGATCGACGCGAGTTGCGTGACCGCTTCGTGCAGCGCCGGATCGACGGGATCGTAGGCCAGCTGGCCGTTGGTAGTACAGACGCAGAATCCGCGCTCGGCCAGTTGCGTGACGATCAACTGCGCCTGGGCGACGCTTTGCAGGTACAACCGGCGCGCGATGGATTCCGCGGTCCAGATTTCGTCGGGCGCGCCATGCACCAGCAACAGCGCTTCGAGGAAGGGAACTGATGGCAGCGTGAGGATAAAGCTGCGTAATTCGGGGGTCAACTCCTGCATTCTTTCTTTACTTCCGCTGCCGGCGGGCTGGGAGGCCACGACCGGCCTCGGGTTGGGATCGGCGCATGTGGGAACAATAATGCGCCGCCTGGTAAACCATTGCGCCGTCCGCTGCGTTGATGACGGATGGCTTACATGGTTGCAAATTATATTCTTAAAAATCTATTTGTGCTACACAACAAGGAATCCACGCGGAAATGACGAGTACGGCAAGTGAACACAAAGGCGGTGCGGCGCCCGGCGAGGAAGCCGGCAGTCTGGCGGTGCTGCAAAAGCTGCGCGTGGTGATCCGGGCCGCGCAACGGCACTCGCTGTGGATCGAAAAGCAGTGCGGCGTGAATGGCGCCCAGTTGTGGATCATGCAGGAGCTGGCGGACGTGCCGGGCCTGCGCGTCGGCCAGGTCACGGCACTACTGGCGATCCAGCAGGCCACCACCAGCAACCTGCTCGATGGCCTCGTGCGCAAGGGGCTTGTCGTCAAGGCGCGCGACCCTGCCGACCAGCGTGTGGTAAAACTGTTCCTTTCCGCACAGGGGCTCGCGCTGCTCGAAGCGGCGCCGAAACCGGCACGCGGCCTGCTGCCCGAGGCGCTGACCAAGCTGGAACCGACGCACCTGAAGATACTGAACGGCGGCCTGCAGGCCCTGTTATCCAGCATCGAGGTGATCGACGAGGCCTTCGGCCTGCAGCCCCTGCCCTTCACCGTTTAGCAAGTCACTGGAGAGAGCATGAACGACGGCGAGCCTGACCAGCGCCGCAAGCAGCAGCAAGAGAGCACCGAGGCGGCAACGCCGGACCGTGAGCACAGCCGCCGCCGGGACGACACACCACGCTACATCGATCCCGGCGATTCCGTTTTTTCGCTGTGGGGCCGCGTCATCAAGGCGCGCTACCAGCGCATCGCGGCCGCCGCCACGCGCCGCGTCATGCAGCGCCCCCTACGCATCGGCATCTCCGCACGCATCTTCCATCCCGAACCCGGCTCCACGGGCCTGCGCAGCAAGAACCTGCAGTACCTGGAAGAGTCGATCGCCCAATGGGTGATGTCGCGCGACGTGCTGGTCTTCATGATCCCCACGGTGAACACGAACGGCCTGCTGCACCCTTCCAACATCCGGCTGCGCGATTACGCGAAACACCTGGACGGCCTCGTGCTGCAGGGCGGCGCGGACGTGTCGCCGCAAAGCTATGCGGAGACGCCCACGCGGCCGGAATGGAGCGGCGACCGCACGCGCGACATGTACGAACTGGAACTGCTGCATGAATTCGTCGAGGCGGGCAAGCCTGTGCTGGGCATCTGCCGTGGCTGCCAGCTGATCAACGTGGCCTTCGGCGGCACCCTGTACCAGGACATTGCCACCGACGTGCCGACGGCGCTGCCGCACGTGCACGACGATTACGACCGCCACCGCCACGAGATCGTCTTCCCACCGGAGTCCTCGCTGGCGAAGCTGTTCGGCCAGCGCCTGGGCGGCGTCGTCAACTCGATCCACCACCAGGCCGTCAAGACGCTGGGGCGCGACATGCAGGTGGAAGCGCTGTCGGTGCCGGACGGCGTGGTGGAAGCGATCCGCTACCGCAAGGCGCCGTTCGTCATGGGACTGCAGTGGCACCCCGAGTTCCACCGCGCCGGCGGCGAGGAGCTGCTCGATTGCACGGGCATCCTGGACAACTTCCTGCGCGTGGCGCGCGAGACGCGGTTCTAGCGGCAGATTTTAAATGGGGACAGACCCCATTTTTTGAGAAATATTGCCGGAAAAATGGGGTCTGTCCCCATTTTTCCGGCAACTTTTACATCCGGCCGCGGAAGCGCCGCACCGCCGCATCCACCATGCCTTCGACGCTGCCGCTGGTCGCGTACTGGTCGCGCAGGTACTGGGCGTCGCTGCCCATGTGCGTGACCTGCATCAGGTGATTCAGCGCCGCGGTGCCGCCGAGGCGTTCGGCGTATGGGTCCATCTTGCGCAGGGTCGTCAGGATGTCCTCGCGCAGCGACAGGCTCTCGTACGTTTTCGGGTGCACCACGGTGCCGTCGAGACCGAAGCGGCAGGCCTGGAAGCGGTTGTAGTTGTAGACGAGGTAGTCATCCTCCGCCGGCGGCTCCTCCTTGCGCTCCAGCAGATACGCGCACAGCGCCTGCAGGTAGCACGCCAGCGCGGCAGCGCGCTCCACCGTCAGCGGCGTGTCGCACACGCGCAGCTCGATGGTGCCGTATTCGGGCTTCGGCCGGATGTCCCAGTAGAAGTCCTTCATGCTCTTGATGACGCCCGTGTGCTCCATCTTCGAGAAGTAGCTGTGCTCGAACTCGTCCCACGACAGCAGGAACGGCGCCCGCCCGCTCATCGGGAATGCGAACACGGAGTTCAGGCGCGCGGAATTGAACAGCGTGTCGCCCCCCTGCACGAACGGCGACGATGCCGACAGCGCGATGAAGTGCGGCAGATAGCGCGACAGCGAATGCAGCAGGAACAGCGCGTCGTCGCCGTTGGCGCAGCCGATGTGCACGTGCTGGCCGAACACGGTGAACTGCTTGGCCAGGTAGCCGTACAGCTGCGAGACCTGCTGGAAGCGGGGCTTCTCGAAGATGCGGCGATCCACCCATTTCTGGAACGGGTGCGTGCCGCCGCCGGCGATGCCGATATTGAGCTGTTCGCCCGCCGTGACGAGCGTGTCGCGCACCTCGTGCAGCTGCGCCAGCAGCTCGCTGTGCTTCGTGTGCACGTCGCTGTTAATCTCGATCATCGACTCGGTGATCTCCGGCGTCACGTTGCCGGGGAAAGGCTTGCGCGCCAGCAGGTGCAGCAGATCGGGGCTGGATGCGGTCAGGTCGTAGTCGGAAAAGCTGACCAGCTGCAGTTCCAGTTCGACGCCCATCGTCAGGGGCGTTCCGCCGTTGAAGGTTTCTAATGGCATGGCTTACTCCTGGGCCGTTTCGCGCGCCATGATGAGGGCGCGCTGGGTGAAGATCGGGCCGATCACTTCCATGAACAGCGTCATCGCGGCAACCGCCGCCAGTTCGTCGACGAGCACGATGCCGGCGTTCTTGGTTTGCTCCAGCAACAGCACGACGAACACGGACATCGGCGACAGCGCGATGCCCGTCAGGATGCCCTTGCGCCACGGGATGCCGCCCACGTGGGCAAACGCGGCGACGCTGGCCGTCTTGACGACGAAGCGCGCCAGCAGCAGCACCAGCGCCAGGCCGCCGCCGAACAGCACGTTGTTCCAGCTGAGGGTCGAGACGGCAAACACGAACAGCAGCACCGTCATCAGTTCGCCGATGGCGCCGAAATTGCGCACCGTGCGCGTGAACGCGACGCGGCGGTGGCGCGCCGTCAGGCCGAAGGCCAGCGTGGCCAGCACGGGCGACAGGTCGGCCGCATGGGTGATGGCGACAAGGATGATGACGACAAGCGCGAACGCCACGGTGCCGTCGCGCGCCAGGGTGCCGAGGTGGCGCAGCACGGCCGGCACGATCATGCCGAAGATGGCGCCCAGCAGCGCGGAAGCCACGAGCTCGATCAGGCTGTGCGAGATCGCCTGCGTCAGGCTGCCCGACGTCTGGAATACCCAGAAGCCGACGATAACCTTGAACACGAGGACGGCCAGCACGCAGTTGATCGCCACCAGATGCTGCACGCGCTCCGTCACCTGCCCGGAGCTGCGCGATTCGTTAATGACGCGCAGCACGCCGGCCGGCGACGTGGACATCGCCAGCGATGCCAGCAGCAGCGACGTCATCGACGGCAGCCCCCACAGGTGGGCGATCAGGTAGACGACGCCGAACGTGGCAAACGTCTCGACCAGCGCGCTGACGGGTACCCACGGATTGATGCGCAGCCAGTGCAGGTTGACGCGGTAACCAAGCTCGAACAGGATCAGGCCGAAGGCGACATTGGCCAGCAGCGTGACGGGACTGGACCCCTCGGTGGCAAACAGGTCGGGAAACGCCTGGGCGCACAGGAAACCGACGGCGCCGTAGACGCTGATGCGGGGCAGTTTGGTCCAGCGGTGAATGAATTCGCCGGCCAGCCAGGCCAGCAGTACAGCGAGCGGCCACGCCAATTCGGCCGACATAACCAGGAAATCTGGCATTAGGGACTCCTCCTATTGTTGAGTTTGCGCCGGGCAGGATCGGCATGCGGATACATTTGCGCCAATGCAATATCAGGGCGATTGTAACATTCGCCATCCGCCCTATGAAAACTCAGCCATAACGACTTGCGGTAACTTTATAGCAAGAAACGAAATGGCGTCGCACGAACGTCACCTGGCGTACGCGTTGAACCGGTGACAGGCACTGTTTAAAAACTTGGAGCCTCTCACCGGTTTGCAGCGCGCGGCGGCAGTACAATGACGCAGCTCTGTTATCGAAAGGACCATCATGCTGGAACTGCTCAGCGAACACGCCTGCTTCGGCGGCGTCCAGCGCTTCTTCCGCCACGAATCGACCGCCATCGGCCTGCCGATGCGCTTTTCCGTGTTCATTCCGCCGCATGCGGATGGCCAGCGCCTCCCTGCCCTGTTCTATCTTGCGGGGCTGACCTGCACCGAAGAGACGTTCATGACCAAGGCAGGCGCCCAGCGCGTCGCCGCCGAGGAAGGCGTCATCCTGATCGCGCCCGATACGAGCCCGCGCGGCGCCAATGTGCCGGGCGAGGCCGAGTCCTGGGACTTCGGCGTCGGCGCCGGTTTCTACCTGGACGCCACGCAGGAACCGTGGGCGAAGCACTACCGCATGGAGAGCTACCTGCACGAGCTGCGCGCGCTGGTGCTGGACCAGTCGCCCGTGGACGGCAACCGTATCGGCATCTTCGGCCACTCGATGGGAGGCCACGGCGCGCTGACCCTGGCGCTGCGTCGGCCGGACCTGTTCCGCACCGTCTCCGCGTTCGCACCGATCGCCGCGCCGATGCGCTGCCCGTGGGGCAAGAAGGCGTTTACGGGTTACCTGGGCAGCGACGAGTCGACCTGGGCCGGACACGACGCCAGCGCGCTGATGGCGAAGAGCCGCACGCCCTTCCCCGGCGGAATCCTGATCGACCAGGGCTTGGCCGACAAGTTCCTGGCCGAGCAGCTGTACCCGGAAGCGTTCGAAGCAGCGGGCGCGCAGGCGGCCCAGCCATTGACACTGCGCCGCCACGAAGGCTACGACCACGGCTACTACTTCATCGCCACCTTCATGGCCGACCACGTGCGCTGGCACGCGCAGCAACTGAAGGCGTGAGATGCACCGGGGACTGGCACCGTCGTATGGTGCCTGTCCCCGACTTTCCGCCGCCTGCGCCTACAGCGCGATTTCCGTCCCCAGCAACCGCAGGAACTGCGCGATCCACTGCGGATGCGCAGGCCACGCCGGCGCCGTGACGAACTGCCCGTCCGTGACGGCGGCATCGACGGCGATATCGGCAAAGTCCGCGCCGGCCAGCTTTACTTCGGGCGAGCACGCCGGATAGCAGGAGATGTTGCGGCCACGGATGACGTCCGCCGCCGCCAGGATCTGCGCACCGTGGCACACGGCGGCAATCGGCTTGCCGGCCTCCTTGAACTCGCGCACGATCGCGATCACGCGGGGATTCAGGCGCAGGTATTCCGGCGCGCGGCCGCCGGCGATCATCAGCGCGTCGTATTGGCCCACGTCGACGTCGTCGAAGGCCGCGTTCAGCGTGAACAGGTGGCCCGGCTTTTCCGTGTACGTCTGGTCGCCCTCGAAATCGTGGATCGCCGTCTTGATCTTGTCGCCGGCAGTCTTGCCGGGGCAGACCGCATGCACCGTGTGGCCCACCGCCTGCAGTGCCTGGAACGGCACCATCGTTTCGTAGTCCTCGGCAAAGTCGCCCGTCAGGAACAGAATGGTTTTTGCAGCCATGATCTTGACTCCCTGGTCGTTATGGAAAAAACATCATAACAAAAAAGGGACATAAAAAAAGGCGGCCACCCGTCGGGTGGCCGCCTTTTCACGGAACCGCCAAAATCTATTTCAGCAGCACGCGGCGGATCGTCTCGGCCAGGTCTTCGGCCACGAACTTGGCGACATACGCATCGGCGCCGACGCCCTTGACGTGGTCCTCATTGGTCTTGCCGGACAGCGAAGAGTGAATGACGACAGGGATCTTCGAGAAACGCGGGTCCTGCTTGATCTTGCGGGTCAGCGTGAACCCGTCCATCTCCGGCATTTCCAGGTCGGTCAGCACCAGCGCCACGCGGTCCTCGATGGCGATGCCTTCGGCCTTGCAACCTTCTGCAATGCTGTTCAGCTTGTCCCAGGCTTCCTTGCCCGACTTCGTCATGACGAACGGCGCGTGCATGGCCTGCAGGCCCTGCTCGATCAGGTTGCGCGCAACGACGGAATCGTCGGCGGCCAGGATGACGCTGCCCTGCTTGAGCGCCAGCTTCGGACCGATCGATTCCGGATCGACATCCTTGCCCTCGTTCGGCACCATGCGGCGCAGGATCGTTTCAACGTCCAGCACCTGCGCCAGGCGCGTACCGTTCGTGTCGCCGTCCAGACGGGCGATCGACGTGACCATGCCGGTCGAGTTGCTGCCTTCGGCCGTCAGCACCTGGCTCCAGTCCAGGCGCACGATCTCTTCCACGGATTCCACTGCAAACGCCTGCGTGGTGCGGGCGAATTCCGTCACCAGCATGATGTTCAGGCCCGTTTTCGGCGTGACGCCGACGATTGCCGGCAGGTCCATCACGGGGATGATCTGGCCGCGCAGGTTGACGACGCCCAGCATGTTCGGCTGCGAGCCGGCCACGGCCGTGACGGGGGGCATGGCGACGATTTCACGGATCTTGAAGACGTTGATGCCGTACAGCTCGGAATGCTCGCCGTTGGCGTCCGCGCCGAGGCGGAACAGCAGCAGTTCGAACTTGTTCGAGTTGGTCAGATTGGTACGTTCGTCGATTTCCTGCTGTACGCTTTTCATTGCTATCCCCGGGATTGATGCGATTCTTCCGCGTCGTGCGGAACATGGGGGCAGTATAGGCGAGATTTTTCGGCGAAGCCGCGTTCCTGAACTTAATGGCAAGGGCCAATAGTGGCGGAAAACAACACCGATAACAAAACACAAACGGCAATGAAAAAGGCGCTGTCCCCAGTCACAAGAAACGCTGCCGATGGCACGGTTCACGGTGGTGACAGCGCCATGAAAAAAGACGCCCGCAGGCGTCTTTTTGAATTCTGGAGCGGGAGAAGAGTCTCGAACTCTCGACCTCAACCTTGGCAAGGTTGCGCTCTACCAACTGAGCTACTCCCGCAGAAGAGGCATGATTATGACAGAATCATTTCAGAAATGCCAGAGCGCCCAGGCATTTTCCT
>Ga0265797_10002224_pt1 | contig 33021 bp, 28 predicted proteins | sample P2T30metagenome_FD_192433 | JGI IMG/M metagenome (GOLD analysis project Ga0265797, IMG submission 192433) | Plant litter microbial communities from East Loma Ridge, Irvine, California - P2 T30 | ecosystem: Environmental > Terrestrial > Plant litter > Unclassified | place: USA: California... | reverse complement strand
GAAATATTCGCGCTTGACGGTGCGCGCCTGCAGCTGGCGCACCAGGTCGGTCTGGGCCGCCAGGGTCTTGCCGACCACCATCAGACCGCTGGTATCCTTGTCCAGGCGGTGCACGATGCCGGCGCGCGGCACCGAGACCAGCTGCGGGCAGTGATGCAGCAGGCCGTTCAGCAGCGTGCCGGACCAGTTGCCCGAGCCCGGGTGCACGACCAGGCCGGCCGGTTTGTTGATGACCATGATGGCGTCGTCCTCGTAGACGATGTCGAGATCCATCGCTTCCGGGGCGTAGGCGGTGTCTTCCGGGGCCGGCTGCGGCGTCACGACCACGGTTTCGTCGCCGTAGGCGGTGGCCTTGCCCTTGGCCGGCTTGCCGTCGACCAGGATGTGGCCGTCGTCGAACCATTGCTGCAGGCGGCTGCGCGAGAATTGCGGCACCAGGCCGGCGATCACCTTGTCCAGGCGCTGGCCGCAGTGCTCGCTGCCGAGCTGCAGGGTAATCGGTTCGGCGTCGAGGCCGGCCGCGACGGGGAATTCCGCATCGAGTTCGTCGTCAAAATCCGGGTCAAAAGGCATTTCCGCCGAATTCGGCGCAGCATTTAATATCACGTCAGTCCCATCGGCTATAATCAGCCGGTTCGTTGATTCTCGGAACCTTGAATTGATCATCCAAGGCACCGTTCGGTAAAACTTTCTTGCAAAAAGCTTATGCAAAAAAAATTGTCTGTATTGATTGTGACTTCGGCCCTGCTAAGTTTGTCCGCCTGCGGTGTCTTCAAGGACCGCAACGAAGAAAGCAAGAACGTGTCAGCATCGAAATTATACGCTGACGCGAAGGATGAAATGGCCGGCGGCCACTACGAAGCCGCGATCAAGCTGTATGAGCGCCTGGAATCCAACTATCCGTTCGGCACTTATGCCGCCCAGGCGCAGATGGAAATCGCCTACGCCCACTACAAGGCGCAGGACCAGGCCGAGGCGCTGGCCGCGGTGGAACGCTTCATCAAGCTGCACCCGAACCATCCTCAGGTCGACTACATGTATTACTTGCGCGGCCTGATCAACTTCAATGACCAGATCGGCTTCCTGAGCTTCATCTATTCGCAGGACCCGACCGAGCGCGATCCGAAGGCGACCCGCGAAGCCTTTGCCGCCTTCAAGGAACTGGTCGACAAGTTCCCGAACAGCAAGTATGCGGCGGACTCGGTCGCGCGCATGAATTACCTGATCAATGCGATGGCGTCGTACGAAGTCCACGTGGCCAACTACTACTACCGCCGCGGCGCCTACCTGGCCGCGCTGAACCGCGCGCAAACCGCCGTGACCCAGTTCAGCGAAGCCACCGCGCGCGAGGAAGCGCTGTTCATCATGATCCGCAGCTACGACAAGCTCGGCATGTTCGACCTGCGCGACGACACCCAGCGCATTTTCCAGAAGAACTACCCGGACAGCCGCTTCCTGAACCCGAACGCCAAGGGCGATGCGGCGTGGTGGAAGTTCTGGGCCAAGGCGGGTCCGCAGCCGGCGCCGAAGGATGCGGTGCAGTAAACCTGCAGGTGGTCGTTCCCGCGCAGGCGGGGACGATGTCTACAAGCCCTCCGGCAAGCGCTGCACCATGTGGTCCAGCGCTTCCTCCATCCCTTCCCTCCCCGCCAGCCACGGCGCCCAGTCCGCTTCGATCAGCGGCACGTAGGCCGCCCAGTAAGTCTTGAACAGGCCGACGTGGTACGCATACGGCTCGTAGGCCACGCCATCGGATTTGACGGCCACCGCCACCGCCGCACCCACCGTGTAGAAATGCAGCACGTGCCACAGTTCCGAGTCGGTCGGCCTGCCGGCCGCCTTCAGGCGCGCCTCGATCGACGCTGCCAGCGCATCCGAGCTCTGCACATGGGCCGCCTCGTGGTACAGCATTTCCAGCGCCGCCAGCCCCTGGTAGCTGGGGCGCCCGGCCGGGATCACGACCTGGGTGTCGGTGTAGGCGCCCTGGCGCTTGCCGGTCTCGCGCACCAGGTCGATGCGCACGGGCGCGCGCGGGAAGCCTCCCCCCAGGCCATGCTCGACCGCGGCCTGGACGGCGGCGCCGTAGCGCCCGTCGAACTCCCGCGCCACGGCGATCCAGGCGCGGTTGACGGCATCGTCGTCGGTCCACGCCAGCCGTGCGTAGGCGGGAGCGGCGGCCTTCAGCACCGCCGGCAAGCCATCGGGCAAGGCCAGTCCGTTCGGGTCGCGGCGGTTGTCGTCGACGCTCAGCGCGCGCTTGATCACCGCCATGGTCTCGTCGAACAACAGGTCGCGCTGCGCATAATTGGTGCGGTAGAAGGCGACCGCCATGCGCAGGACGGCCCCTTCGCGCGGCGTCGCGCGGGTCTTTTGCAGCAGCGGTTCCAGTTCCGACGGATGGGTCGCCAGGTTGAACAGGAAGTGATGCAGGTTCATGAGGAAGGTGCTGTGGTAGGCGAACTGCGCGCGCTGCACGGGCGCCTGCTGCGCGGACGCCGGCGCATCCGCGGCATGGGCGGCGCAGGGCGTGCCGAGCAAGGCGGCGATCAGGACGAGCGAATTGCGGTGCATGGCTTCCTCACGAAGATGGTTGGATCGAGCGGGCCGCCTCAAGCCTCCTGGCGGCGGCGGAACACCCACGCCCTTTCCTTCGATGCGGCTTCGTCGAAGGCATAGCCGTCGACGTCGAAGGCCTTCAATTGCTGGGGGTCGGTGATCCCGTGCTCGGCGGCATAGCGCGCCATCATGCCACGCGCCCGTTTGGCGAAGAAGGAAATGATCTTGTACTTGCCGTTCTTCCAGTCCTCGAACACCGGCGTGATGACCGGCACGTCCAGCAGCTTCGGCTTGATCGACTTGAAGTACTCTTCGGAAGCCAGGTTGACGACCGCTTCAGCGCCCGCCTCCTTCAGGTCCGCGTTCAGCGCGCCGGTGACTTTCTCGCCCCAGAAGGTATACAGGTCCTTGCCGCGCGGGTTCTGCAGGCGCGTGCCCATCTCCAGGCGGTAGGGATGCATGCGGTCCAGCGGGCGCAGCAGGCCGTACAGGCCGGACAGGATGCGCACGCGCCCCTGCACGTAGTCCAGGGCTTCGGGCCGCAGCGTGCGCGCGTCCAGGCCGGTGTAGACGTCGCCGTCGAAGGACATGATGGCCTGGCGCGCGCTGCCGTGGTCCGGATGCCAGTCTGCGTAACGGGTCACGTTGAGGACGGCCAACTGGTCCGAAATGCTCATCAGCTCGCCGACCTGGGCCGGCGACCAGGGCTTCAGGACCTGGATCAGTTCGGCGGCATCGTCGATGAAGCGCGGCGTGGTGGCGATGTGGGTGGTCGGCGGGGCGTCGAGGTCGAGCGATTTCGCGGGAGAGAGAACGATAAGCATTGAACGATCAGCAGAAAAAACAGTGCAACGGGTAAAATTGCTGACATGATACCTGCTCCAACGAAACCCATCGTTCTCGACACCAATGTCTGCCTCGACCTGTTCGTTTTTCACGACCCGCGCTGGGCATCGCTGCTGGCCGCGCTGGAAAACGGCAGCGTCCAGGCGGTAACCCGCGCCGACTGCCGCGCCGAATACCTGGCCGTGCTGCACTACCCGCACCTGCCGCTCGACGAGAACTCGCGCCCGCAAGCCCAGGCCCGCTTCGACGCCCTGATCCAGGTGGTGGCCCCGAACTCGCGCGCCCTCCAGCTGCCGAACTGCAGCGACCGCGACGACCAGAAATTCCTGGAAGTGGCGCGCGACGCCGGAGCGTCCATCCTGGTCAGCAAGGACAAGGCCGTGCTGAAACTGGCGCGCCGCACCGCGCGCGACGGTCTGTTCCGCATCATGACGCCCGAAGCCTGGGTCAAACTGGCCTCAAGCAGCACGTTAGAATAAGACATCGACATCCCTAACCAACGCCATGAGCACTCCAAACCTGCAATCGCGCCTGCCGGCCATCGGCACCACCATCTTCACCCTGATGTCGGCCCTCGCCACCGAACACGGCGCCGTTAACCTCGGCCAGGGCTTCCCCGACTTCGGTTGCGACGACAAGCTGCTCGACATGGTGAACGACGCCATGCGCGCCGGCCTGAACCAGTACCCGCCGATGGCCGGCGCCGCGCCGCTGCGCGACGCCATCGCCGCCAAGATCGCCGCGCTGTACGGCCATGCCTACGACGCGGGCAGCGAGATCACCGTGACCGCCGGCGCCACCCAGGGCATCATCACGGCGATCCTGTGCGCCGTGCACCCGGGCGACGAAGTCATCGTGATCGAGCCGGCCTACGACAGTTACCTGCCCTCCATCCAGCTGGCCGGCGGCGTGCCGGTGACGGTGCAGATGCGCATTGGCCGGGGTGACGACGACAGGGGCTTCAGCGTGCCCTGGGACGAGGTCGCGGCCGCGGTCACGCCGCGCACGCGCATGATCATCATCAACACGCCGCACAACCCGACCGGGTCGATCTTGCGCCAGGCCGACCTGGATACGCTGGCCGGCATCGTCGACGGCACCCGGATCCTGGTGCTGTCCGACGAAGTCTACGAGCACATGGTCTACGACGGCCAGCAGCACGCCTCGGTGAGCCGCCACCCGGTGCTGGCCGAACGCGCCTTCGTGGTGTCCAGCTTCGGCAAGACCTACCACGTGACCGGCTGGAAGATCGGCTACGTCGCCGCGCCGGCGGCCCTGATGGCGGAATTCCGCAAGGTCCACCAGTACAACGTCTTCACCGTCAACACGCCGATGCAGCACGGCCTGGCCGGCTACATGGCCAACCCGGCGCCGTATCTCGAGCTGCCGGCCTTCTACCAGAAGAAGCGCGACCTGTTCCGCGCAGGCCTCGCCGGCACCCGCTTCACGCTGCTGCCGGCCGACGGCACCTATTTCCAGTGCGTGCGCTACGACGGCATCTCGGACCTGGGCGAATCCGAATTCGCGCAATGGCTGACGCGCGAGATCAAGGTGGCGGCGATTCCGGTGTCGGCGTTCTACAGCCGGCCGAAGGAGTCGGGCATCGTGCGCTTCTGCTTTGCGAAGCGGGATGAGACGCTCAGGCTGGCGCTGGAGCGGTTGGCGCAGCTATGACGGCCTGGCAAGGCTATATTGAATGCGAAGGCGGCCCGGTACTCGTAGCGAACCTCGATGATTTCCTGCAGTGGCACGGCAGCGAAGCGATCGACCCGGCGCTGGCCACCGAACTGCATTACTACTCGCCGTTTACAGGCGAACTGCCCGAAAACTGGCAACCGAACGGGCCCACCGGCCATCAATATCTCGCCAGTACGGACCCGGCCAAAAGCCGCGACGACCTGATTGCCTGGATGCTTGCGCGCTGGCCCGGTACCGAAGTCGACCGCAGCGCGGCGCAATGGCGCGCCACCCGGCCGGATGGGCGCGTGCTCAGGGTGGGGCTGTCGCCGGACAGCGAATACGACCGCGCGATCCGGCACCTCGGGGCCGAAGGCGTGCATGCCTACGGTGACGGCGCCTCCGCCTATTTCTGGGGCAGCGCGTCGACCCCGGTGCGCATCCACCTTGGCGCGGCACGCGACACGCTGCTGCTGTCGAAGGTCGACTTCGCGGACGATAACGACGAGGCCGAGCGCGCGCACGAGCGGGTGTGTGCGCTCAGTGCCGCGTCGGGCACGGCCGGCCTGCGCTACCCTGTCCGCGGCGCCGTGGTCGTGGCCTGGTCCCCTAACAGCGTAGGCGACCTGCAGCAGCCGATCGCCGCGGGCGATACCGGCCGCGATCGCCCGGGGATGCTGCTGGATATGTCGCTCGAGGAAAGCGGCGCACTCGTCTGGCTCGAGCCCGGTGTCTATGGTTCGACACTGGGCTACCACGAAGAAGACAATTACGGCATCGAATGGTGCCTGCTGCGCCGGCTGCAGCCCGGTACGCCGTAGCGCTCAGCGGCCCAGTTGCAGGATCTGGCGTTCCACGAAAGCCTGCAGCTCCTGCGACAAGGCACCGCTCGCCTGCGCCTTCTGGAACGCCGCCAGCGCCTCGGCATTGCGCCGCTCGGCCTGCAGCGAAATTCCCAGACCCATCCACCACACGCCATTGCCCGGTACCGCGCGCAGCGCGGCCAGGTATTCGCCGGCTGCCTCGCGGTGGCGCTGTTCACGCTGCAGGGCGCCGGCCAGGAAGGCGTGGTAATCCGGATCCGCGCCCGCGTACGGCAAGGTGCGCATCAGGGTGTCGATGCCGCTGCCGCCGCGTTCGATCTGCAGGCGCGCCAGCAGCATTGCCAGCGCCGGCTGGCGCGGGTCCTGGGCCAGGGCGAGCTGCAGCTGACGCATCGCGTCGTCGGGGCGCTTCGCTTCGATGAGCAGGCCCACCAGGGTCTGCCGCGCCGCTTCATGGCCGGGGTCGATGCGCAGCGTCTGCTCGAGCGAGGCGATGGTCTCGATCATGCGGCCTTCCTGCAGGCTCGCCAGCGCGCGCCGGTATTCGCCCTCGGCGCGCTGCGAGCTGCTTTCCTGGCGCCCCGCGGCGACCCGTGCATCGCGCGGCGCGGCGGCCCTGCGCGCTGCGCGTGCTTCGAGTTCCAGCGCCAGCGCGCGGCGGATGGCGCGTGCTTCGGCGCTGTCGGGTTCGAGCGGTGCGACCGACTTGGCGGCCGGGGCGGCCGGCGTGTCCGCAGCGACACGGCGCACCGGCGCGGCCGGCTCCTGCCTGCCGGCATGCGCGGGCACCACAGCGGCGCGCGGCTTGACGGCCGGTTCGGCGGCAGGCTCGGCGACCGTTTCGGCAGCCGGCTCGCGCGCCGGCGCCGCGGCAGGCGAAGCAGCCGCCACCTCGGGCTCATCCGACCCGGTCAGCGGCCTGATCGTGCTGGTCATGCCCTGCCCCGGCTTTGCCAATTCCGGCAGCGGCCGGGCCGCCACCGGCGCAGCCGGCTTGGCATCCTGGACCGTATCCGTATTGAAGTGCGGCTTCAAGCCGACCCAGGCGATGGCCACCGCGGCCAGCGCGCCCGCGACCGACACCGCGATCACGCGCCGGTCCGGCTGGCGCCGCCTCGATGCGGGGCGCGCCACCGGCTTGATGTGGGGAGGAATCGCCTCGCCGGGCGCGCCGCCGCGCGCGTCGAGGTCTTGCAGCATCTTGTTAATCAGGCTCATCGCGTCAATGCCCAGGTCATGCCCGCCGCCAGCGACAGGGCCAGTGAAGCGCCGAGCGCGCCCAGCGCCCGCCACGGCCAGGCGCGGCGCGGGGCCGTGGCCAGCGTGTCGCGCGCGGCCGTGCGCACGTGCGCGCGCCCGACCTCGCGCCCGCCTTCGCCGTAGCACAGCATCAGCGCCTTGTGCGCCAGGATGTTGGCCAGGCGCGGCACGCCGCCGCTGGCGCGGTACAGGGCGGCCACGGCGGCTGGCGCAAACAGGCGCTCGCCGGTCCATCCGGCCACCTGCAGGCGGTGCGCCACATAATAATCCAGGTCCTCGCGGCCGAGCGGTCCGAGGTGATAGTGAAACGTGATGCGCTGGGCCAGCTGGCGGATTGAATCGATTTCCAGTTTGCGGTTCAGTTCCGGCTGGCCGAACAGCACGATCTGCAGCAGCTTGCGCTTTTCCGTTTCCAGGTTGGTCAAGAGGCGCAGCGCTTCCAGGCTTTCGACGGGAATCGCCTGGGCCTCGTCCAGGCACAGGATCACGCGCTGGTCGGCGCCCGCCAGCTGCAAGAGGCGGTCGGTGATCGCCTTGAGCAGGTGGTGCTGGTCGACGTCGCGTTCGAGCTTGATCTCGAGTTCGTCGGCCAGCGCCAGCATCAGCGTGCGCGGTTCCAGGTAGGGGTTCGGGATGTAGGCGGTGACGAAGCCCGGTCCCAGCGTCGCCATGAACTTGCGGCACAACAGGGTCTTGCCGGTGCCGACTTCGCCGGTGATCTTGATGAAGCCTTCGCCGCCGCGCGCCGCCACCAGCAGCGTGTTCAGGGCTTCCTGCGAGTGCGGGCTGCCGAAGAAGAAGCTGGTGTCCGGGGTGATCCCGAAGGGCGCTTCGCGCAGGCCGAAGTGGGCCGTGTACATCACTGCATCCCCTGGCTGCGCGGATCGAGCTGCTCGATGCGGCGGTTGCTGTTCAGCAGGTCGTCGTTCCAGTTGTTGACGCCTTCGACGATGGTCGGCTTGATCAGGACCACCAGCTCGCGCTTCTGGTTGATGCGCTTCTTGGAGCCGAGCAGCGCGGACAGGCCGGGCAGGCTGTTAGCGCCCGGGATCTGCGAGTTGTCGGCGGTCGAGGACTGGCGCATCAGGCCGCCGATCGCGACGATCTGGCCGTTCTGGCCGCGCACGATGCTGTCCAGTTCCGAGGTTTCCGACGCCGCCAGCGGCAGGGTCAGGTTGCCGGCCGAGCCCAGGCTGACGTCCTTGTTGACGGTCGAGACCTGGCTCACCGACGGGTGCACGTGCAGCAGGATGTTGCCCTTCTCGTCGATCTGCGGGGTCACGTCCAGCACCACGCCCGAAAAGAAGGGCTGCAGGGTCACGCTCGGGGTGACGGTGCCGGAGTTGGCCGACAGCGCGGTGGTGGTGGTGACGCCGGTCACGTAGAACTCGTCGGTGCCGATCTTCAGCACCGCCTTCTGGTTGTTGATCGCGGCCACGCGCGGGCTGGACAGCACATGCACGGTGCCCTGGGTCTCGAGGAAGGACAGCAGGGCCGCGAAGTTCTTGCTCTGGAAGGCCATGCCGAACATCGAACCGGCCGCGTTGGCCGCGCTCGACAGCGAATAGCCGGCGACCGACGACAGGCCGCTGGCCGGATCGTTGATCAGGCTCCCGGTCCGGCCGGATGCCGGATTCAGGGTCGTGCCCGGACCGACCAGGCCGCCCGAGAACGGATGGCCGCCGCCGATCGAGGTGAAGCTGGCCCAGTTCACGCCGCTCTGGAAGCTGTCGTTCAGCTCGACCTCGAGGATCTTCGCTTCCAGGATCACCTGGCGGTCCACGGCCAGCTGGGTCGCCTTCAGGTAGGCGTCCACGTTGCGCAGCTCGTCCGGCATGGCGCGGATCACGATCACCCCCGACTGCGGGCTGACCACGACGCTGCGCCCGCCGTCCTTCGGCCCGACGATGGCTTCGATCGCCGATTTCAGGTCGGCCCAGAAGTCGTTGTCCGAGCTGGTGTTGATGTCGGTGCTCTCGACCTGGCCCTGGCCGCTGCCGTACTGGCTGCCATTGGTGCCGTTGTTCGGGTTGACCGTGCCCTGGCCGTTCGGGTTCTGCCCGTTCTGGTTGTTGACGGCGTTCGAGACCGAGGTCGAGGTCACGCGCAGGTTCGAGCTGCCGCGGCGCTTGCCGACCAGGTAGTTCACGTGGAACATCCGGGTCTGCATGGTCAGCGGCTTGATCGAGATGCGGGTGCCGTCGATTTTATAGTCGTAGCCGTACATCTCGCGCACCGCGTCCAGGGTCTCCTGCAGGGTCACATCCTTCAGGTTGGCGGTGATGGTGCCGCTGACGTCCGGGTGGACCAGGATGTTGTAGCGGGTGCCGGCCACGATCGAGCGGAAGAACTGCTGCGCCGGGACGTTGTTGAAGGAGACGTTGAAGCGCTCTTCCAGCGCCGGGCGCGCCTTGGGCAGCTGGGAGGCCAGCGCGGCCGGCGGCGGCAGCAGCGCGTCGGCGACGGCGGCATCGGCGGCAGGCAGCGCCGGGCCGGTTGTGCCCTTCTTCGCCGCGGCGGCGACTTCCTGGCGGATCTGGTCGTAGGTCGCCGTGCTGGGCGCGCTCTGGCAACCCGCCAGTATCAGCAGCGCCGCAGCCAGCGCTGCCGTGGTCTTGTTCGCTCGAGTCGTCTTGTGCATTCCTTGTCCTTGTCCAGGGCGTTCAGCGCGCACCGCGCCCGGACTGTCCGTCCGGCTTCGCCGGCGAGATGCCGGTCGTGGTTTGGCTATCCAGGCGCAGCACCTGGCGTTCACGGCCGCGCAACAGCTCGACCTCGTTGTCGGCGATGCGCGCCACGCGCGCACCATGGAAGCTGTCGCCGGGGCGCACGGTCTCGCCGTCGATCACGGCCAGGTGGCGTCCGCCCGGCGCGCGTCCGATCAGGATGGTCTGCAGTTGCGGACCGGTGGCATTGGCGCCAGCGCCACTGCCACCGGCCCCGGCTCCTATCATCCCCATCGAGGCCGGCGGGCGCATCGGGTCCTGCAGCGCCTGGGCCTTCGCCCCCCAGGAAGCCAGCGCCAGCAAGGCGGCCGGCAAGATCGTCGATCGCTTCACAGCTTCATCCATTTCTCGTCCAGGCCCAGCGTGTACAGGGTCAACGTCAGGCGCACGGTCGGGTATTCCTCGACCTCGATGCGGGCGCTGCCCCAGAACAGCTGGGTCGGCAGCGCTTCCAGCGCGGCCATGTAATCGACCATGTCGAGGTAGCTGCCGCGCGCGCTCAGTTCGACGCCGTGGCGGAACAACAGCTCGGGCGCCTTGGCCTTCACGGTTGCCGGGGCCGGGGCAGCGTTCTTGTCGGCCGTGTCGAAGCTGCTCAGCGGCTCCACCGGCAGCGTGCGCACCGCCACCAGCTTCAGGCGGCCATTGGCGCGCAGGATCGATTCCAGCAGGGGCCCGATCTGCTCGGGCGGCACCAGGCCGTGCTGCATCGCGCGCAGTTCGCCGCCGAGGCGCTCGGTCTCGCCCTGCACGGCCTGCAGGCGCCGGCGCACCGGCGCATCCGGGTCGGCCGCGGCCTGTTCCAGCTTCTGCACGATCTCGGCGTTGACGCCGTCGATGTTGTTGCGCTGCTGGTCGATCTGGGTGCGCAGCACGTCCTGCCTGCGCTGCAGGGGCCCGAGCACGGCCAGGTTTCCGACGAACAGCAGCACCGCCAGCAGCGCGCCGAACACCATCAGGCGCTCGCGCTGGCTCATGGCGTCGACGCGCGCCGCCAGCACCTGCCATCTCTGCTTGATCATGGCTGGCCTCCGCTTGCCGCCTGCGGGGTCGACTGCAGGCTGAATTCCACGTACGGCGCCGGCGCGGCGCTTTCCTTGCCGTCCTTGTCGACGCTCTTGATGGCGGCGGCCTCGCCGATCTGCAGGCTGCCCACGGGCTTGCCCTGCATGACCGCTTCGTTGCGCAGGCGGCCGAGGAAGCCCGGCACCAGGGCCGGATCGAGCGCGCGGCCGCGCACCCCGATGTCCTGGCCGGCGCCGCCGATGCGCACGCCGGTCAGCCACAGGCCTTCCACCCGCTGGCGCGCCAGCGCGCGGAAGTATTCGGCATAACCCTGCGGATTGCCGATGCCGCCGCGCGCGATCAGGTCGGACACGCGGCGCAGCGCCGCCAGCCGGGTCTCGGCGTCGCCCAGGTCGCCGGCCAGCGCGGTATCGCTCTTGCGCGGCGAGAACTCGGCGTTGACGGCGGCCAGGCGCTTCTGCGCCTTGTCCAGCTGCGCCGCGCCGGTGTCGGCCTCGCGCTGCAGGGCATTCACACGCATGCTGGCGAAGGCGCCCATGCCGGCCATGCCGAGCACCAGCACGCCGGCGGCGATCGCCATCGTCCTGGCGGTAAAGCGCTGCTGCTTCTGCTCGAACTGCTCGTTGAACAGGTTGATCTGCTGGCTCATGCCGCCACCTCCTCGCCGCGAAGGGCCGCGCCCAGCGGCAGGAAGAAGCGCTGCTGGCGCGCCGGGTCCGCCAGGTCCGGCACCTGCGCCAGGTCGAACACGGCCGCCAGGTCGAGCGTCTCGACGCGGGTGTACAGGTTGCTCGACAAATAAGCGTCCAGGCCGCTGGCACCGGTCGGGGCCAGCACCAGCCGGGCGATGCTGATGAAGGAGAACTGGCGTTCGAAGTGGTCGAGCGAACGTTGCAGTTCGAGGGTGATCTTGTCGAAGCTCTGCAGCTTGCGCTCGTGATCGGGTTCGAGCAGCTGGGCCAGGGTCACGTCGATGCGGCGCGACAGGTAGAGTTCGCCGCGCCAGGACACGGTGAGCAGGCCGCCGTCCTCGCCGAACGACAGCATCGCCACGCCGCGCCCGTTTTCCTCGAGCAGGGCCGAGATGTTCCGCTGCGCCATCTCCGGCACATCGATCACGCTCAGCTTCACCTTGGCCCGGGCGAACAGCTGCTGGCGCGCCTTGACGATGCTGTTACGGGCCGCCACCGCGAACACGCTCTGCTGTGGACGCGCCGCCGCGTTGGGATCGAGCGGGATCTCGGCCAGGTCGAAGGTCGCCTCGTCGACCGGGAAATCGAGGATGTCCTTCAGGCGCCAGCGCATGGCGGTCTTGCGTTCCTCGCGCGGCACGTTCGGCGCCTCGACCGCCATCAACTGGTAATCGCCGCCGCCCAGCATCGTTGTGCAGCGGTAGCTTGCGCAGTGCAGTTCCCGGGCGGCGCGTTCCATGGCCTCGACCCCGGCCGTGCCCGGAAAGAAGGTCGCGACCGTCACGGCGGCCTTGCCCGCGGCGGCCGGCGCGACGCTGGCGGCGGCGATGCCGTCGCGCTGCGGCACCAGGGCCAGCCAGGCGCCGGTCTTGTTGGGTCGGCTAAACAAACGCATGCGCGGTGTCGGACATCGGTAAGGTTCGAGGGGAGTTCGCTAGGCCCTTGATTATATTCAACCGAGACCAAAAGCCGAACCCATTTTTTTGCCCAGCGGCAGTTTTTATTGATTTGCTGGATGAACGTGCAACTGCGCCGTTGTCAGTACACCTCACGCAGGTAGATGATCGGGCTCTTGTAGACGCCGAAGGTGGCGCGGCCGCGCGTGCTGGGGAGCCAGGCCGCCGCGTTGCCGCCGCTGACCGTGTACTCGACGCTGCCCGACACGCCCCGCCCCGGGCTGCGCAGCACCAGCTTGCCGGTGCCGCCGACCAGCTGGACCGGTCCCGGGCCGGCCATGGCAACCGGATCGGCCTTGCAGGCGCCGGTGGCCGGGTCCGACGCGAAACTGCGGGCGCATTTCACGAAGACGAGCTTTTGCGCGACGGTGCTGGCGTTGTCGATCGGGTTCGTCACCCACGACGTGCCGTTCCAGTACTGGGCCGCCAGGTTCGCGGGCAGATTCAGCAGTTCGGAGCCGAACACGTTGGGCACCAGCAGGCGGCCGGACACGACCATGAGGCCATCCTCGTACTGGACCGTGGGCGTGGCCGCCGGCGTGCTCGAATCCACCGTGACGTCGGCCGTGATGCCGGCGCTGGTCGTCACCCTTTCGCGCATGGTGGCGCGCAGGTAGAACAGGGTCGGCGCGGTCTTGCCGCTGGTGGCGTCGGTGGGCGTGTAGGCCTTGCCGAGGGTATAGCTGGCACCCGTATTCATGGCCGGAAAGTCGGTCGGGCCGCTCGACGTCGGCAAGGGCGCGGCCGGGTCGAGGGTCAAGCCGGCCAGCGCCCGCGACGTGGTGTCGGTCGGCTTGACGGCGGCCGACAGGGCCACGCTGCGGTACACGGTCTTGCCCACGATGTTGCCGTTGGCCGCGCTGCCGGCCAGGTTGCGGAACAGCGACAGCGGTTGCGGCTGCCCGTCGCGCGGCAGGGCGAAGGCCGCCACGGCCAGCTTGAACGGCTGCGTGGCATACACGGCGCCGCTCGGCGCGAAGTCGGGCGCGACCGGGCACTTCAGTTCGGTCGGGCAGGCGAAGGCGGGACTGAGGCTGGTTTCGAAATGGTCGGGGTAGAAGTGGCCGATCACGCGGGTCGAGGTCACCAGGCGCGCCGCCGTGCTTGGGTCGACGCCCTCCTTCAGGCCGCCGACCTGGCCGGTGCCCAGGTAGTCGGCCAGGTAAGGTGTCGCCCCCAGGTAACTGGCCTCGAACCAGCGCGCCCTGGCGTCGAAGGCGCCGGCGATCGTGGCATTCGGCGTGAACGCCTGGTCCAGCGAAAAGGCGCGCTTCACCAACGCATCGATGCGGCCGTCGGTAGACGTCACCGGCAGCACCGGGCTTGCCAGCGGGTCGGCCGCGAACAGGTCGAGCTCGAAGTCGAGATCGAGCAGCTCGGCGGCCAGCTTGCCGCTCAGGGCCGCCGCCTCCTTGCCGAAACTGGGCGCCCAGGCGCCGTTGTCCATCCAGGCGCCCAGGCGCATGGTGAACGGTTCGCCGGCCTTGGCGAAGGCCATGGCCGCCGGCTTCTTCCAATTGTCGCCCGCGGCGCCCTGCAGGTCGGCAACGCCGTCGCTGTTCCTGAACACGGTCTGGAACCGGATGTCGCGCGGACGCGAGATGAAGTCGACCTTGCCCATCACGGACCCGGCGTAACGCAACTGCAACGTGATACGCCCCACGTCCGCATAGAAGAAGGACGAGTCGTTCGGCAGGACGCCGGTCGGCGAATTCGGCGCCGTGCTCACCTGCACGGACTTCCAGCCGCCCACGCAGTCCAGGGTCTGGCCGGCATAGGTCAGCGCGACCTTCGAAAACGGCAGGCAGGTCGCGGCCAGGTCGATCGAGAACGGGCTGCTGAGAAACCTGTCGATGGCCATCGCCTTGTTGCCGGAGGTCGCCGTCACGTAGATCTTGCTGTCGCTCGCGCCGGCGACCACCGGGCCGATGAAACGGTGGCAGCCGGCATCGCTCGGCGCGGTGACGATCGGGTCGCCGTTCTTGCAGACCTCGGTGGTGAACACGACCGTGGCCGACCCGGGGTCGATCGCGGCGCTGCCATTGGTGGCGGTATTGTTGCCCGCGTTGCTGTCGCCGGTCATGCCGGACACCGTGGCCGTATTCGTATAGGTCCCTGCCGACGTGGGCGTGACGGTCACGGTCAGCGCATTCGTCTTGGCGCCGGCGGCCACCTGCCCGCTCGACTTGCAGGTGACGACGGTGGTGCCGTTGCTGCCGGCCGAGCTGGTGCAGGACCAGCCGCTGCCGCTGGTCGATACCAGCCTCAGGCCCGCGGGCAGCGTGTCGGTGATGGTCACCGGCCCGACCTCGACGTCGCTGCCGTTGTTCGTCACCGTCAGCGTGTAATAGGCGGTGGCACCCACGAACAAGTCGCCGGTGCGCGACATCGCCAGCGCCAGGTCGGCATTCCCCACGAAGGGCATGGCCACGATCTCGGCGCTGAGCAGCACCAGGTCCTGTCCCGAGCGGTAGCTGGTGCTGGCGGTGTTCTGGCCTGGCGAGATGTAGTCCGAGCCCAGCGTGTAGGCGTCGAAATCGACGCCCCAGGTGCTGCGGTCACGGGTGATGTTGCTGGCCGAATTGAACTGGTTGCCCGCCGGGTTCATGTCGTCGGTCAGCTCGATGCCGTTGAATTTCAGGGTCTCGCCGCCCTGCGACAGCGTCGAGTCGCCCTCCCAGGTGACGTGACCCACGCGGCCGGTGGCGTTGCCGAGCGGCTTGGGCACGTTGAAGTTGCCGAGGTCGATCGTGAAGCCGTTGTTCTGGAAATACTTGAAGCCCTCGTAGATGTTCAGCAGGCGGAAGGGCTCGCCCGTGCTCGAATACACGACCACCAGTGCGAACCCGCCGACCACGGCCTGGGTGCTGCACCAGGGGTTGGTGGCGGTGACGCTCAAGCCGCTGAAGGTGTAGCTGCGGTTGCCGTCGACGTAGGCGGTGACGTCGGCGGCGCCGCTGAAGTAGTTGATGCCGTTGCCGGTCTGCGAGAAGTACTGGCGCTCCGTCGGTGCGCGCACGGTATGGCCGTCGAAGTTGACGCTGTAGTCGGGCGTGTTGCCCGAACCGGCCCAGTACAGCTGGGCGCTCAGGATCTTGGCGCCGCTCGGGATGCCGGACAGGCTGGCCGAGACGCCGCTGAGAATGCTGCAGGCACTGCCGTCCGAGTAAGTGTTGCTGTAGGCGCGCAGCGTTTCCACGGTGCCGGTGAAGTTGACCGGGCCGCGGAAGGTGAGTTTCTGCTGGATCTCGGTGTCGGCGCGGGCCGGCAGGCCGGTGAGCAGCAGCAGAGCGGACACGAAGGCCAGCAGCGGGGAAAGGAAGCGCGTCATGCCTGCACCTCCATGTGGCGTTGCACATAGGCCGGGTTGTTGAAGGCCTCGGGATCGGTGCACAGGCCGTTGTTGGTCATGTTGCAGGCATAGGAGGTGATGTTGGCCGGCCCGTTCGCGGCCGGGGTACAGCTGACCACGACCGTGAACCCGGCCAGCGACGATCCGGGCGCCATGGCGACGGTCGTCGGCGCCGCCGTGCAGGTGCCGCGCCGGCGCTGCCACAGACCCCATTCGATGCCGGCGCGCGCCGCCTGGTAGGCGCGCGCGCCCTGCAGGTCGAGGTCGGAACCGGCCTGCTGGGCGGTGTACAGCGCGACCATCGCCGTGCCGAGACCCGCCAGCACGACCAGCAGGAAGATCGCCGTGACCAGGCCGACGCCGGCGCTGCGGGCAAGGTGAAAAGGCGTACGCATCATGGAGTATTGTCGATGTGGACCTGGTGCACCAGGCGGACCGGCGGCGAATCCGCCTGGCGGCCGCGCAGCGCCAGCGACAGCAGCACCAGGCCGCTCCTCTGGGTGGCCGCGCTGCCGTAGGAGAACAGGTTGGCGCAATCGACGAGGCGGCTCGCCACGATGGCGCGCTGGCCGCCCGGCGGCGCCACCTGGTCGGCACTGATGGCATAGCCCCAGGCGCGCCACAGGACGCGCGTACCGTCGGGCTGGGTGGTGCAATAAAAGCTGACCGGGCCGCTCACCACCTGGAAGCTCGAATTCGGCGACGGCATCGAAGGCGTCTGCGCCGCGAACGGGTTGGTGGCCAGCGTGACGGTGGCGATCGTGCCCAGCGTGGCGTCTTGCGCGCGCACCGGGTTGGCGGCGATGCGCGCGATGTTGCCGCCCTTGTAGGCGTCGGCGGGATCGAAGTCACGGCCCAGGTTGTAGACGACCAGCCACTGGTCTTTGACCACCTGGCCCAGGAAGCTCGGCGACGGCGCCAGCACCGTGAAGCTCAGGTTGGCGGCGTTCGCGAAGTCGAGCACCGGCAGGTTCGCCACGCCGTCCTCCGCGGCCAGGTAGCGCCCGCCGGCGACGGTCTGCAGGAATTCGATCGCGCTGCCGTCGCCGTTGACGCGCACGCTGTTGGGCAAGGCCAGGCGGATGTCGCGCGCCATGCGGCGCAGCGCCAGGTCGGCCTGGTCGGTGATCTCGGCACGGTCCACGGCGTCGCGGTAGCCCAGGATCGGCGCGCGGATGAACAGCGCGACGATGCCGGCGAGGATGCCGATGATGACGATCGTGACGATCGCCTCGACCAGCGTGAAGCCGGGGGAGCGGGAACGCATCTTCATAGCGAGTTCGGCGCGTAGCGCGTGCGGTAGCCGTCCAGGCTCAGGCTCTGGCCGTCGTAGTTGACCGTGACCGTGATGCGCAGGACTTCGGCGGCATCGATGCCGCCCAGGGCTTCGGGCCGGATCGTCACGCTGGCCAGGAAACCGCTGAGCGGCAAAGCGTTGCCGTTGGCGTCGACCAGCTTGCCGCCCACGCCGAAGGCTTCGGTCGCGACATTCGGACCGGGGACGTAGTCGTTGACGTTGTCGAAGGGGCGCTGGTTGCCGGGTTCGGGCCCCCAGCCCTCCGGCGTGGCCGCGCATTGGGCGAGGTTCGGGTTGGCCGGGTTTTCCTCGCCGGCGTTGGGGTCGGACACGTCGCAGAACGAGAACTTGGCCAGCTCCACCTCTTCCAGCAGGGCCTCGGCCAGCATCAGCGCCTGCTTGCGGCGCACCGGGTCGGCGCTGTGCTGGGTCGTGAAATTCATGATGACGACGATGCCGGCCAGGGCCACGCCGATGATCACCATGAACATGATCAGCTCGATCATCGTCACGCCGCGCTGGCGCCGGCGCGACTCAATAGACATAGCCGGTTTCCTGGGACACCGAGATCTGGTTCGACACGCCACCGCCCGAAATGGTGACCGTGAGGCCGTTGAAGCTGCCGCCGGTCACGCCGGGGCGGCCCAGGCCGTCGTAGAAGAATGGGGACAAGGTGCCGGACACCGGCATCATCGTGACGCCGGCCGGCCAGCCTTCGCAATACCAGCGGCTCGAATAGGCGCCGCCGGCCACGCAGAACTTGCGCGTGGCCGCGCTGCCGCTGTTCTCGCCGGATGGCGCCGGCACTTGGCTGGCCGCCGGGCACGGCATGGTGGCGTCGAAACACAGCGCGACACCGTCGATGGCGCCCTGCACGAAGACGCGGCGGTTCTGGGCCACGGCCAGTTTCTGGGCGTAGCGCAGCATGCCGCGGCCCTGCTCGGCGAAGGCGGTGGCGTCGTAGGGAGAGCTGTTGAAGAAGCGGGAGGCGCCGATGGCGCTGAGGATGCCGACCAGGATGATCACGACGATGAGTTCGACCATCGTGAAGCCATCCTGGTGGCGTGGAGCAGGCACGTGATGCGGTAAGGAACCGTATATGCGATGCGGCATCCGCCCTGCTCCGGGTTGGATTACTTGCAGTCCGGGGCGGTGGCGGTGCCGCCGTACTGGTACACCAGCGATGCCGGCACGGTCGCGGTCGAAACGGTGTACAGGATGCTGCACTTGCTCGCGTCGGCAACGCCCTTCGGCGCAATCTGCACGGTGGTGCTGGTGGCGGACGGCGTGGTCGGGGTGATCGTGTAGTCATCGCTGCTCAGACCAGCCGCGGCCAGGAGGTTGGTCGCCGCCGGGAAGCCGTACACCATCGCCACGCTCAAGCCTTCCATCGTCACAGTGGCGGTGGCCGCGTTTGCAGTACCCTGCACCAGGGTCTGGCCGTGGCTCATCGCCATCACCGACGCCACCGAGCCCCTGGCTGCCTTCAGCGAGGCGGCGCGCGCATCCGCGGTCAGGTCGGAAAACTTCGGCAGCGCCGTCGCCGCCAGGATACCCAGGATCACGATCACGACGATCAGTTCGATCAGGGTGAAACCGCCCTGGGCTGCGCTCTTGAAGTTCTTGTTCATTCGATTTCTCCGAAAAAAGTGTGGTGCGGATAAAGCCGCTAAAGATTGTTGACGACTGCCTATCCGCTGACTTGATTCAGGGCCAGGCTCAGGGTTCGTGGTCCAGCTGACCGTATTGATTCTACCTTGAATCTGAGCAATCTTGCTGTACCGAAAGAAAAACTTTCTGCATTCGGTAACATGTAGACAAGGCTTTTGTCGCGTGGGTCAAACACCCAGCCGGTGCGGCCGATCCTGGCCGGGTCCGGCGCGTAATATTCGCCCAGGTAATTGGCGGGCTTCTGGACCAGCCAGTTCATCGGATTGTCCGCCGCCAGCGCATGCAGCTCGTCTTCGCGTCCCGCCAGCTGCAGCTGGACGGCGCGCGCGTGCAGGGCCGTACGCAGCGCGCCGACCATCTGGCGCGCCGATGCCATCTCGGCCTGGTCGCGGTAGAAATCGAAGCGGTTCAGCAGCAGCGCGCTGGCCGCCGCGGCCACCAGCACGGTGACCGCGAATTCGAGCAGGGTGAAGCCGCGGGTACGGTGTGCCATCGCCGTCCTCATTGGCGGTGCAGGGCCGCCTTGCCCAGGTCCCAGATCGGCAGGAAGATCCCCAGCGCCAGGATCAGCACCATCACGCCCAGGAACACGATCAGGATCGGTTCGATCTGGCTCGACAGCGTCTTCAGTTCGTAATCCACTTCGCGCTCGTACATCATCGCGATCTCGTCCATCAGGTCGTCGATCGAGCCGGATTCCTCGCCCACCGCGATCATCTGCAGCACGATGGGCGTGAACACCTGGGCATTCGTGGCGGTGCGCAGGATGCTGTCGCCGCGCTCGACGCCGTCGCGCATCTGCTCGATGCGCATGGCCAGGTAGGCATTGTCGGAAGTCTGGGACACCACGGTGAGCGCCTGCACGATCGGTACCCCGCTGCGGATCGACAGCGCGAAGCTGCGCGCGAAGCGGGCCATCGTGCCCTTGTGGATGATCTTGCCGGCGATCGGCAGGCGCAGCTTGATGCGGTCCCAGGCCAGGCGCCCGCCCGTGGAACGGGTCCAGCTGACGAAAGCCACGACCGCGCCGATGGCACCCAGAAGGAAGGCCGGCCACCACTGCACCGTGAAGCGCGAGGTGCCGATCAGGATGCGCGTCATCAGCGGCAGCTGCGCGTGGAAGCTGTTGAACACCTTTTCGAACTGCGGGATCACGAAGATGTTCACGACCACCATCGCCAGCACCATCGCGACCACCACGAAGCTCGGGTAGCGCAGCGCCGTCTTCACGCGCTGGCGCATGTCGCGGTCGAATTCCATGTGGTCGAACAGGCGCAGGAAGACTTCTTCCAGGCGCCCGGTCATCTCCCCCACCCTGACCATCGCCAGGTAGAAGGTCGAGAAGCATTGCGGGTGGCGGCGCATCGCGGCCGACAGTTCGCGGCCGGCGTCGAGCGATTCGCGCAGGTCCTGGATCACGCGCGCGAAGCTCTTGTTGGTACTCGACTCCTGCAGGCCGGCCAGGCCGCGCATGATGGGCACGCCGGACTTCAGCAGCGTGTAGATCTGGCGGCTGAACAGCTGGACGTCGAGCGAGGTGACGCGCTTGGCGGTGATGCGCTGCCACAGCGTGTCGGTGTCGGCGCCGGTCTTGGTGACGGCGCGCGTGGTGAGCGTGATCTCGAGCGGCGTGACGCCGGTGCCGAACAGCTGGTCGGCGACCGACCCGCTGTCCGCGCCTTCGAGCACGCCCTGCATCAATTCGCCGCGCACGTTGCGGCCCCGGTAGGCAAAGAACGGCACCCTTATTCCTCCGTCTGGTTACTGACGCGCATCGCCTCGGCGACCGTGGTCCGGCCCGCGATCGCCAGGCGCACCGCGCTGCGGCGCAGGGTCTCGCCGCGCATCTCGGTGTACGCCGTCTTGAGGAAATGGCCGGGGTCCGGGTGGTTGATGGCGTCGTTGACGGCGCGCGTCATCTCCAGCAGTTCATAGACGCCGGTACGGCCGCGGTAGCCGGTGCCGTTGCAGTGCGAGCAGCCGCGCCCGTGGAACAGCGGGATGCTGTCCGCACGGTCGCCCAGTTCGGCGCGCAGCCAGGCGCGTTCGGCCGGCGGCGCCGCGTGCGGCTGGCTGCAGGATTCGCAGATCACGCGCACCAGGCGCTGCGCCAGCACGGCCTGCAGCGAACCGCCCACCATGTAGCGCGGCACGCCCATGTCCATCAGGCGCAGCGGGGTCGAGGCGGCGTCGTTGGTGTGCAGGGTCGAGAGCACCAGGTGGCCGGTCATCGCGGCGCGCAGGCCGATCTGGGCGGTCTCCTGGTCGCGCATCTCGCCGACCAGCACGATGTCCGGGTCCTGGCGCAGCGCCGAGCGCAGCACGCGGGCGAAGGACAGGTCGATCTTGTCGTTGACCTGCACCTGGTTGATGCCGGGCAGGCGGTATTCGACCGGGTCCTCGACCGTGATCAGCTTCTTCTCGACCGAGTTCAGTTCGGCCAGCGCGCTATATAAAGTCGTGGTCTTGCCGGAACCCGTCGGACCGGTCACCAGCACCAGGCCGTTGGGTCGCTGGACGATGGCGCGGAAGCGCTCGACCAGGCGCGGCGCCATGCCGATCGCATCCAGGCGCAGCGTGGTGCCGACCTGATTCAGCAAGCGCATGACGACCGATTCGCCGTACTGCGTCGGCATGGTCGAGATACGCACGTCGATGCGCTGGCTGCGCACCTTGACCGCGAAACGGCCGTCCTGCGGCAGGCGCTTTTCCGAGATGTCGAGGTCGGCCATCAATTTGAGGCGCAGCGCCAGCGGGGTCGCGATCTTGATGTCGGCCTCGGTCTGCAGGTGCAGCACGCCGTCGATGCGAAACCGGATTTGCAGGCGCCCGTCCTGCGGCTCGATGTGGATGTCGGAGGCGCGCACCTGGGCGGCATCGTCGAACACCGATTGCAGCAGTTTGACGACCGGCGCTTCTTCCAGCCCGGAGTTGGCGGACAGCGCGCCGAAGTCGACCGAGGCATCGCCCAGGTCCTGCTCCAGCTCGCGCGCCAGGCCGGTGATCTCGCCGGTGCGGCGGTAGATGCGGTCGATCGCCTGCAGCACCTCGGTCTCGTTGACCACCGCCAGCTCGACGCCCTTCTTCAGCAGGCGCGCGATCTCGTCATAGGCGAACAGGTCGGTCGGGTCGGACACGCCGACCAGCACCGTCTCGACCCGGTCTTCCAGCACCAGCGCGCGGAAACGCCGCGCCTGGGTCTCGGGCAGCAGCCGCACCACGTCCTGGTTGATGTTGTAGAACTTGAGGTTGATGTAAGGGATGCCGAGCTGGCGCGCCAGCGCGCCCGAGATCTGCTCCTCGGTGACGAAGGCGTTTTCGACGAACACGCGGCCGAGCTTGCGCCCGCTGCGTTTCTGGTCGGCCAGCGCCTGGTTCAGCTGGTCTTCCGACAGCAGCTTTTGTTGCACCAGGATTTCCCCGAGCCTCACTTTTTCTGGCCTCGCCATATCACCTCATTAACTTTGTAGGACTTCTCCTGCAATTTTAAATCAGAAGGAAGAGAAATTAACGGTTGGAATTATTTTCCGTATGGATACCGTCGTCTTGGCGCGACGTGCAAGCGCTTTTCGCTATCGGTTTGGTATCTATCAAACCAAGGGTCAGACGCCGGTTTTAGCAACTATTCAACAGCAACTAATAAATTCGGGGTCAGAGCAATGATTTTGCATTGCATGAGAATAATTCTCTTACGAATCAAACGCTTGATGAAGAATGTTTCCTGCATTTGGGGTCTGACCCCGAATTTCAGAGATGGAACGTTATTAATGTGTATTGGAACGTTGCGCAGCGTCCACGTCCTCTGACTTGTTTCCTCAAATAAAAACTGGCGCGCTCCCTGCTGCGCGCCGCTGGGCTACCATGCACATGCGCGGCGCATCGGCGCGCGCGCGCGTCCGCGGAGCCCCTGATTTGTTGTCACGTCGTCACGTCTTACCCTCGATTCGTTCCAAGCTGGTCATGCTGGTGCTGGCATGCGCGTTGCCAATCCTGATCGGCTACCTGGTGTTCGCGCACGATGCCGACCAGCGCGAGCGCCAGCACGTGGCCGAGGATGCGGAAATGATCGCGCGCGCCCTGTCCGCCGCCGTCGAGCGCGACCTGGGCAATGGCGAGACCGCCGCGCGCACGCTGGCCAACGCGCCCACGCTGGCCAGTGGCCGGCTTGCCGAGTTCCACGCCGGCTCGCGCCGCCTGCTGCGGCCGGAATTCCCGGTGTCCGCCTTCGTCCTGAGCGGCCCGGATGGCCGTCCCCTGCTCGATTCGCGCCGCGCCTTCGGCATGCGCCTGCTCTCGGGCGCCGACGAGTCAGATACCCGGCGCGTGTTCGCCAGCGGCGACGCCGTCACCACCGGCCTGCGCCGCGGCGATGCCGGCCAGCCGTGGGGGATCTCGATTACCGTACCGGTCTGGCGCGATGGCGGCGTGGCCTATGCGCTGTCGGTCGAACTGCGCCCGCGCCGCCTGGCCGAACTGCTCGAAAGCCAGCACCTGCCCGAACACTGGAACGCCCAGGTGTTCGACAACCACCAGCGCCTGGTGGCGCGCGGCGGCGACCTGGTCCGGGCGATGGGCACGCCGATGGAGCCCGGGCTGGCGGCGGCGCTGGCGGACAAGGACAGCGGCGTCGTGCCGCTGACCTCGCACGAGGGCCGGCCCGTGAATGCGGCCTACGCGCGCGCGGGCAGCCACGGCTGGACCGTGGCGATCGGTTTCCCGCGCCATGCCGCGCGCGAGCTCCTGGGTCCGGCGCCGGGCGCCACCCTGGCCGGCATCGCCGCCATGCTGGCGATCAGCCTGGGCCTGGCCTGGCGCATCGGCGACGGCATCGCGCGTTCGGTGCGCGCGCTGACCGGGCCGGCGGCGGCGCTCGGCCGCGGCGAGGCGGCCGCCATCCTGCCGCTGTCGATCCGCGAAGCCGCCGCGGTGGCCGACGCCCTGCGCCAGGTCGGCGGCGAACTGCAGCAGTACCGCAGCGGCCTGGAAGCGCTGGTGGCCGAACGCACCAACGAACTGCAGCGTTCGAGCGCGATGCTGGCCACGGTCTACGCCACCGCGCCGGTGGGTCTGTCCTTTGTCGACCGCGACCTGCGCATCGTGATGGTCAACGACTACCTGGCCAAGGTCAACGCGATCCCGGCCGGGGACCACATCGGCCACACCTTGCCCGAGCTGCTGGGGGCACGCGGCGTCGAGATCGAAAAGCCCTACCGCCAGGTACTGGCCACCGGCCGCCCGCTGATCGACGTCGAGGACAGCGGCGACTCGCCTGCGGAACCGGGCGTGATGCGCCACTGGATCTGCAGCTACTACCCGGTGTATGGCCCCGAGCGCGAGCTGGTCGGCATCAACGCCGTGGTGCTCGACATCAGCGAGCGCATGCAGCAGGCCCAGCGCAACCGCGACAACGAAGTGCTGTACCGCGCCATGTTCGAAGGCTCCGGCGACGCCCACGTGCTGATCGCCTGGAACGCCGGTTTCGTGAGCGCCAACGAGGCCGCGGTGCGCCTGTTCGGGTGTAACAGCCTCGATGAATTCCTCGGCATGTCGCCGGCCAGCGCCTCGCCCGAGCTGCAGCCGGACGGACGCCGCTCGGACGAACTGTCGCGCGCCTGCATGCGCCAGGCGCTGGACGAAGGCGTGCACCAGTTCGAATGGATCCACCGGCGCCGCGACGGCACCCTGTTCCACGCCGACGTGCTGCTCAACCGCGTCGACATCGGCGGCAAGGGCATCGTGCAGGGCACCATCCGCGACATCACGGCGCGGGTCGAGACCGCGGATGCCCTGCGCGCCGCCGGCCAGCGCCTGGAACAGAGCGAACGCATGGTGCGCATGGTTACCGACCACCTGCCGGCGCTGGTCGGCTACTGGGACGCCGCGATGCGCTGCCAGTTCGCCAACCGCCCCTACCTGGAATGGCTGGGCCGCACCAGCGAGCAGGTCATCGGCCACACCGTCACCGAACTGGTGGACCTCGAACAGATCGAGCAGGTGCGCCCGCAGCTGGAGGGCGTGCTGCGCGGACAGCCGCAGTTCTTCGAGCGCAGGCTGCAGCGCACCGGGTCAAGCCAGGTGATCCAGGCCTGGGGCAGCTACATCCCCGATTTCGACGCGAACGGCCGCGTGCGCGGCTTTTACATGCTGCACGCCGACGTGACGGAACTGAAGCGCACCCAGTCGCACCTGGAAGACGCCCTGCGCGCGGCCGAAGCGGCCAGCAGCGCCAAGGGCGAATTCCTGGCCAACATGAGCCACGAGATCAGGACGCCGATGAATGCGATCATGGGCCTGGCGCGCCTGCTCGAGGAAGCGCCGCTGGACCGGCGCGAACGCGGCTACGTGGCGCGCATGAAGAATGCTTCCAAGACCCTGCTGTCGATGCTGAACGACGTGCTCGACTACTCCAAGGTCGAAGCCGGCCAGCTGGCGCTGGAGCAGACCGTGTTCAGCATCGACGACGTGCTCTCCAGCGTCGGCGCCTTGAGCTCGGCCGGCGCCTGGAACAAGGGCATCGAGCCGGTGTTCGCGGTCGCGCCCGACGTGCCGCGGCGCCTGGTGGGGGACCCGATGCGCCTGGAACAGGTGTTGCTCAACCTGGCCGGCAACGCGATCAAGTTCACCGCGCGCGGCGAAGTGGTGCTGGCGATCGAGGTCGAGCGCCGCGAAGGCCGGTGCATCGCGCTGCGCTTCTCGGTGCGCGACACCGGCATCGGCATCGCGCCCGAGCAGCAGCAGCGCATGTTCGAAGCCTTTTCGCAGGCCGACAGCTCGACCAGCCGCAAGTACGGCGGCACCGGCCTGGGCCTGGCGATCAGCCGGCGCCTGGTGGCGCTGATGCAGGGCGACCTGCAGGTCGAGAGCGCGCCCGGCCAGGGCGCCACCTTCCGCTTCTCGGCCTGGTTCGACACCGACGGCGCGGCGCACGAGCCGCCCTGCGGCGAACCGGCCCAGTTGCGCGTGCTGGTGGCCGACGACAATGCCAGCAGCCGCGCCGCGCTGGCCGGCGCGCTGGCGGGCTGCGGCTGGCTGGTCGACCGCGCGGCCAGCGGCACCGAGGCCCTGGCCTTGCTGCGCGGCGCGGCGCCCTACGACCTCGCCTTCATCGACAGCGAGATGACCGACCTGGACGGCGCCTCGGTGGTCGCCTACGGGCGCGCCGACGGCTCGATCGTCATGCCGCCCTGCGCCCTGCTGGCGCCCGACCCGCACCGCGGGCGCCTGGATGCGCTTGCGGCCGACTTGCGCATCGCCGCGGTGCTGGCCAAGCCCTTCACGCCGGATGCGCTGCGCGAGGCGCTGGCCGCGATGCGCGGGCACGCCGCGCCGGTGCCCGAACGGCGCGCGGCGCCGCTGGGCGGGCGCCTGGCAGGCCTGCGCGTGCTGGTGGTCGAGGACAACCTGCTGAACCAGGAAGTGGCCAACTACGTGCTGGTGCACGCCGGGGCCAGCGTCGACTTCGCCGGCAATGGCCGCGTCGCGCTGGGCATGCTTGCCGAGACGACGGTGCGTTACGACGCCGTGCTGATGGACCTGCAGATGCCGGTGATGGACGGCTTCGAGGCTGCCGGCGCGATCCGCGCGATGGGGCTGGCCGACGTGCCGATCATCGCGATGACCGCCAACGCGATGGAGCAGGACCAGCAGCGCGCGCTGGCGGCCGGGATGAACGGCTACGTGGCCAAGCCGATCGACGTCGATGTGCTGGTGGCAACGCTGGCGCGCGTGACCGGGCGTGACCCGGCGGCGCCTGCAAGGGCACCGGCGCAATCCCTTGCGCCGGCCCTGCCGGCCGACATTCCCGGCATCGACCTGAAAGCGACGCTGCCCCGCTTCGGCGGCAGCGTCGAACGCTTCGTGATGCTGTTCAAGCGCTTCACCGATACCCAGGGCGGCGCGCTGGACGAGGTGCGCGCCCACCTGGCGGCCGGCGAGCGCGCCGCGGCCGCGCGTACCCTGCACCGCCTGCGCGGCGTGGCGGCCAATCTCGGCGCCACCGAGCTCGCGCGCGAGGCGCTCGAGGTCGAGGCCGCGCTGAAGGGCGAAGCCGATGCGGCGCTGGCACTGCGCCTGGCGCGCCTGCAGGCCACGCTGGACACGGTGCTGGACGCCGCCCGCGCCCTGCCGGCGCCGGATCCGCACGCCCCCGGGACGACGGCGCCGGACGAGCCGCCGCAGGCCTGCGCGCTGCATCGCGAGTTGGCGCAACTGCTCGATCTGCTACAGAATAACAACATGAAAGCCATGGCCCACTTCGAGGCGCTGCGCCCACTGCTGGCCGGCGCCGCCCCTGCCCGGACCGCGCTGCTGGCCGAGGCCGTCGCCACGCTGCGCTTCGACACGGCAGGAGCACTGGTGCGCGACATACTGGATACGAAGGAGGATGCATGAGCTGGACCGACATGGCCGTGGATGGCCGCATCCTGGTGGTCGACGACGCGATGGAAAACATCCAGATCCTGCACGGCGCCCTGCAGGACGAGCACGAGGTGCTGTTCGCGATGGATGGGCAGCGCGCGCTCGAACTGGCGCGCACCCAGCATCCCGACCTGATCCTGCTCGACGCCGTGATGCCCGACATGGATGGCTACGCGGTCTGCCAGGAATTGCTGGCCTCGCCCGATACGACCGGCATCCCGGTCATCTTCGTCACCGCGCTGAAGTCGCCGGAAGACGAGACGCGGGCACTGGAAGCCGGCGCCGCCGATTTCATCAGTAAACCAGTGAACGCGGCCGTCGTGCGCGCGCGCGTGCGCACCCAGCTCACGGTCAAGCGCCAGCGCGACGCCCTGCGCGCGCTGCTGCTGATCGATTCGCTCACCGGCGTGGCCAACCGCCGCGCCTTCGATGAGCGCCTGGCCGCCGAGTGGCGCCGCTGCGGGCGCGCCGGCCTGCCGGTGGCGCTGATGCTGGTCGACATCGACCATTTCAAGCTGTACAACGACCATTACGGCCACCCGGGCGGCGACGCCACGCTGGTGCAGGTGGCCAGCGCCATGCGGCGCGCGGCGGCGCGCACCCAGGACCTGGTGGCGCGCTATGGCGGCGAGGAATTCGCGATCCTGCTGCCCCAGCTCGACGCCACCGGCGCCAGCGGCGTGGCGCGGCGCCTGATGCAGGAACTCGAGCGCATGGCGATCCCGCATGCCGCGTCCCCGACCTCCCCGCACCTGACCGCCAGCATGGGCATCGCCTGCATGATCCCCGGCGAGCACAGCTTTCCGGCCGACCTGATCCAGGTGGCCGACGCCCTGCTCTACCAGGCCAAGGCGAATGGCCGCAACCGCTACCGCGCGAATGCCGGCTGCGGCAGCGCCATCGATGCCGGGCTGCCCTGAACCCTGCTTTTCAGGCGCTCGGGCGGCGGCCGAACATGCCCATGCCGTCGACTGTACACACGGTCTCGCCATGCTGGTTGATCGCCACCCACTGCGACCACACCACGCCGCGGTCGGGCTTCGAGTTCGAGGCCTTGACCTTCACGGTCCGGTAGTGCACGTTCAGCGTGTCGCCGGCGCGCACCGGCGCCAGCCAGCGCACGCCATCCAGGCCGGGCGAGCCCATGCTTGAGGACTTGCTCATCAGCTTGTCGACCACCATGCGCATCATCATGCTGCAGGTATGCCAGCCGCTGGCGATCACGCCGCCATAGATCGACTGCGCCGCAGCAAAGCGGTCGACGTGGAAGGGTTGCGGATCGAACTGGGTGGCGAAGGCGATGATCTCGTCCTCCGTTACCGTGCGCGTGCCCAGGTCGAGGTCCTGGCCCTCGTAGAAGTCTTCGAAATACCAGTTGTCCTTCATGCCGCCTCCCTGCCCGTGAAGCCCGGCTGCGCCATGAAGCGCGCCAGGTGGTGGTCCGCATCGCCCAGCGTCAGCTCGATCGTCGACAGGCGCTTGAACCAGTGCGCGGCGGGCAGCTCGTCGGTCACGCCCATGCCGCCGTGCAGCTGCACCGCCTGCTGGCCGACGAAGCGCGCCGCCAGGCCGACGCGGTACTTGGCCGCCGACACCGCGCGCCGCCGTCCTTCATCGCCGCCCTGCGCATTGTCCAGTGCCACGGCCGCCAGCAGCGCCATCGAACGCGCCTGCTCGAGGTGGATGTACATGTCGGCCATGCGGTGCTGCAGTGCCTGGAACTTGCCGATCGGGACGCCGAACTGCTGGCGCGTCTTGAGGTAGTCGAGCGTGGCCGCGAACAGGGCATCCATCGCACCGACCGCTTCCGCGCACAGCAGTCCCGCGCCGTAGTCGGCCACGGTGTCCAGGATGGCCCAGCCGGCACCGACCTGGCCGATCACGTCGCCGGGCCCCACGCGCACGCCGTCCAGGCGTACGTCGGCGGCACGCTGGCCGTCGAGCGTGCGGTAGCCGGTGATTTGCAGCTCCGGCGCGTCCGCCGCGACCGCGAACAGCGTGATGCCGTCGGTGTCGCGCTGGGCGCCGCCGGTACGGCTTGATACGACCAGCACGCCGGCCTGGGCACCGTGCAGCACCACCTTCTTTTCGCCGCGCAGGCGCCAGCCGTCGCCATCCGGCTCGGCGCGCGTGGCGATGTCGCGCAAGTCGTGGCGCGACTGGCGCTCGCCCAGTGCGCAAGCCAGTTTCAAGGCGCCGCCGGCGATTTGATCCAGCAGTGCGCCATGGGCCCCGCCGCGCTTGAGGAACTCGGCCCCCATCACGGTGGCGAAATACGGTTCGACGACCAGGCCGCGCCCGAGTTCCTGCATCACCACGAACATGTCGACCGCCCCGCCGTCGAAGCCGCCATGGGCTTCGGGCAGCGGCAGCGCCGTCAGGCCCAGTTCGGCGATCTGCGCCCAGGCGGCACTCGAACTGCCCTCGCTCGATTCGATGATGGCGCGGCGCGCCTCGAAGCCGTAGTCGCGCCCGATCCAGCGCTTGAGGGCGTCGGCCAGCTGCAGTTGTTCTTCCTTGAAGTTGAAGTCCATGTCCTTCCTCACAGGCCCAGAATCATCTGGGAAATGATGTTACGTTGGATTTCGTTCGATCCGCCGTAGATCGAGGTCTTGCGGTAATTGAAATAGTGGGCCAGCAGCGGCGCCGCGAAGTCATCGTCGACCATGCTGTGCGCGCGTTCGCCCTCCAGGTAGGCCGCGTCAAAAGGCAAGGCCATCGGGCCGGCCGCTTCGACCATCAGCTCGGTGAGGCGCTGCTGGATCTCGGTGCTGCGCACCTTCAGCACCGAGGCTTCGGGGCCGGGGGCCTTGCCGGCTTGCGCCAGGACGCGCAGCACCGTCATCTCGAGCGCCATCAGTTCGATCTCAAGGTCGGCGACCTTGGCGCCGAACAGCGGTTCTTCCAGCAGCGGCCGGCCATCCTTCTGCTCGCGCCGCGCGAGGTCCTTGAGGCGCGCCAGCTCGCGCTTGGAGCGGCCGACGGCGGCGATGCCGGTGCGTTCGTGGCCGAGCAGGTATTTGGCGTAGGTCCAGCCCTTGTTTTCCTGGCCCACGAGGTTGGCCGCAGGCACCCGGACGTTGTCGAAGAAGACCTCGTTCACTTCGTGATCCTCGTCGAGCATGATGATCGGGCGCACCGTCACGCCGGGCGCGTGCATGTCGATCAACAGGAAGGAGATGCCCTCCTGCTTGCGCACGTTCGGGTCGGTGCGCACCAGGCAGAAGATCATGTCGGCGTGCTGGGCCAGCGTGGTCCAGGTCTTCTGGCCGTTGACCACGTAGTGATCGCCCTCGTTGTCCTTGCCCCGGACCGCCGTGGTCTTCAGCGAGGCCAGGTCGGAGCCGGCGCCCGGTTCCGAATAGCCCTGGCACCACCAGTCCTCGCAGGACAGGATGCGCGGCAGGTAATGGGCTTTCTGTTCCGGGCTGCCGAAAGCCATGATCACCGGCGCCACCATGTTCACGCCGAAGGGCAGCACCGGCGGCGTGCCCGCGCGCGCGCACTCTTCCTCGAAGATGTGGCGCTGTACCGGCGTCCAGCCGGGGCCGCCGAATTCGACCGGCCAGCCCGGCGCCACCCAGCCCTGCCGCGCCAGGATCTTGTGCCAGCGTACGTAATCGTCCTTGGCCAGGCGCAGGTGGTTCAACACCTTGTGGCGCAGGTCGGGCGGCAGTTCGGCGTTCAGGAAAGCGCGCACCTGGTCGCGGAATGCCAGGTCGTCGCCGCTGTAGTTCAGGTCCATGTCGGGGTCTCCTCCTTGTAGTGGCCGGGCTTGCGCAAAATAGCACGACCGTTCCAAAGATTCTACCTGAACGGCAATAAAAAAAGCGGGCCGCAGCCCGCTTCGTTCAAGAGCGGGCGCTGCCCGCTCGCTCACAAGGATGAAAACACGTCAATCAGCGTGCGCGGCGGCGGCCGATGGCGGCCGCACCCAGCATGCCCACCATCATCAGCGCGATCGACGACGGTTCCGGTACATCGCCTTCGGCCAGCGCCACCGGCGCGTCGGCCAGCGGGGCGCTCACGATCGGGCCTTCCGGCGCGGTCACGGTACCGCCGGCGGTCGGCGTCGTCACGGTGTCGTTCGGGGCATCGCCCAGCACCGGTGCGACCTCGGCGATTTCCGGAACGGTCACGGTGCCGGCCGACGGTGCCGAGACGGTGCCTGCCGACGGGGTCGTGACGCTGCCGATGGTGCCGGCGGTCTGGTCGCCCTTGACGGCCAGTTTCAGGGCCGAGAAGCTGTTGCCCAGCATGGTCGCCATCACGGCGTTGCTGGTACCGACGACGTAGGTGCCCTGGGCAGGGGCCGCGCTCAGGTTAACTTCACCGGACAGCGACTTGACGAGGTTGGCGCTGTCGCTGCCCTGCACGGTCGGCAGCACGTCTGCCTGGGCAGCGCAGGCGCTGGCCATCAGGAGCGCTGCGACGAGGTAACGAGTTGACATGTTGTACTCCTTGCTGATTCAAAAAGGTTGTTATTGGTTCAACAGCTGAGCCAGAATAGCACAGCTAAAAAAAACGCAATGTTCAATTGAATCAGGTCAAAAAAAAGCAGGACTTTCCTAAGAAAGCCCTGCTTTTCATCATCTCGTTCTACCCGGACCATCCGCTTCATGCAACACGGCTGGCCGCGGGTCGATATGATGTTATCTCATCGACAACTCATCAATTGCCGTTCTGTTTCAATACTGACAAGTAAGGCATGGCGCGCGAGGCCAGGCGGGTGTCCTGCTTCAGCAGGCCGGCCTCATCCGCAAGGATGTGGGCCGCTTCCTGCAGGTAGACGTCCTTGGCGTCCTTGGCCGCCTTTTCGGCCGCCAGTTCCGCGGACAGGCTGCGCTCGTCGCCCTGCAGGCCGTCGTCGGTGCGGATCGCACCCTTCAGCGCCACCGCGGTCTTGCCGCCCTTGGACGGCTTGGTCGGATCCGGCACCTTGCCCCGGGCTTCCTTGCCGGCCGGGCCGGTGGCCGGGTCGGCTTTCGACTCGCCCTTCTGCGTGCCTTCGGCGGCCAGGCGGGCTTCGCGTGCCCTGGCCTTGGCTTCCTGCTTGTCGCGTTCCTTGCGCCGCACGGCTTCGTTCAGCGAGATGACGTTATCCTTGCGCAGCTTCATCGCTTCGGCGATATCGTCCTCGATGTCCTGGAAGTCCTTGTCGCCGGCGACGCGCGCCTCATGCTTTTTCTGCAACGGACCCACCAGCTCCTTCAGGTCGCCAGAAGGCAGGAAGGTCGCCGGCTTGATCTGCACCCAGGGCAGCGCATTGTCGTAGGACGACTCGCCGAAGTTCTCGGTGTCCGAAGTGACGGGCAGCTTGATGTCCGGGGTGACGCCGCGCAGCTGGGTGGTGCCGCCGTTGATGCGGAAGAACTGGGCGATCGTCATCTTCAGTTCGCCGTACTTCATCTTGTCGCTCTGCGAGAAGCGGTCGAGCGGGACCAGGGTCTGGACCGTGCCCTTGCCGAAGCTCGGTTCGCCGATCACGATGCCGCGGCCGTAATCCTGGATCGCGGCGGCGAAGATCTCGGACGCCGAGGCCGAGCCGCGGTTGATCAGGACGCCCATCGGGCCGTCCCAGGCCAGGCCGGCGTTGGTGTCGCTCTCGACGTCGACCTTGCCTTCGGCCGTGCGCTGCTGCACCACCGGGCCCTTGTCGATGAACAGGCCGGTCAGTTCCACCGCCTCGATCAGCGAACCGCCGCCGTTGTTGCGCAGGT
>Ga0265797_10002222_pt1 | contig 33031 bp, 36 predicted proteins | sample P2T30metagenome_FD_192433 | JGI IMG/M metagenome (GOLD analysis project Ga0265797, IMG submission 192433) | Plant litter microbial communities from East Loma Ridge, Irvine, California - P2 T30 | ecosystem: Environmental > Terrestrial > Plant litter > Unclassified | place: USA: California... | reverse complement strand
ATGGAAGGCTCTGCGCTTTGGCCATCAGATTAATTAATATGCGAACTCGCAGGGATCTCAAGCGTGGCAGGATCATCAACTATCGGTCTCGAACGCAACAGATCGAAGCCTAGTGCAAACGAAAACGCCTTATGGAACATTCCACCGTTGTTTGGCTTCGACAGCCATCAGGCCATCGACAAAGTGCCGCTTATTCGATCACACGTCTGGAGGTTGCTATATCATGCATTTCTGACCACGCTAGTCGCAAGACCCTAAAGAGCCTGAAGATTCGAAGAGGTTTCAAACCTGGACGACGCACGTTGACACCCAGCGACCGTGAACGGCCACAATATATCATGTAATAATGGAACCATTATAGTCGTCGAATAGACGACTCTTCTACCCAACAAGGCTTTGACTACATTATCGTAATTGTGTAATGCTGATGCTAATCGAGTCTTACCACTCGCGGCGCAAACTACCTAAATCGATCTCGGCTATCCCCGTAGCTGCATGAAAGTTTATTGTCCAATATAATTGATACCGCTCGTCCCAAGCCTCAAACCTACTATCTCTGCAAGCGAACAAGATGCAAACAAGAAAGCTCGTATCGTTGAGCCATTAGCTCCGATGTCTGCAATCAAAGATGATCTGGCTTCCGTCCAGCTTTCGCGCTTTTCTTAAACCTTTGCAGCGCAGCGTTTGCGCTGATTATTCCAATCCCTTTTTCCGACCCGTCTCTTCTTAGTCTGGCCTGCCCTTACTTTCTTTTTTATATTCCACGGCCCACGTTATTTCCCAGGACTACCGCGACTAAGCAGGAGTAGCAATGTGATGGGTATTTCGGCAAGGAACCCGGATCTTGACTATGTTCGCCCGGACCGAGAGGTTTACACTGGCTTGTGGTGTCTGCAAGCCGGTGCTACAGTGTTCCTCGCCGCTCGCCTGTGGACAAAACTCACCCGTCGACACGGCGTGTGGTGGGATGATTACATCCTAATAGTAACCTGGGTGCGAGAATACAACTCCGTGCTAGCAAGCGGATCACACGCTGACTTGTATCGTGTAGCTGGTCCTTACGATTAACGACATTATCATCACCATAGAGTTCGCGACAGGCTACGTGAGTCCCGTCTGGGATTCCCGAATGCATATCCTCATCGATACGACGTCCTGCCTCACTCTGCTGGGCCAGAGTCTCTCGAAGACAGCGTTTGCAGTCACGCTGCTGAAGTTGACTAAAGGCGTCCCGTGGCAGCAATGGATCTTATGGTTCTGCATCATAACCATGAACGGGTACAACATGGTAAAGGTACGGAAAAGTCCAGGGAAACCATGTTTCTGGTCTTGATGGAATTGCGCTCATCATAGCTCGACTTTTAGATGTTGTTCGAGTGGAGCCATGTCTGCGGCGATCAGGTCGATCGATTCTCGTACCGACTGGACATCTGTCTTCCCAAAGGCCCCTTGGACGACTTCAAGAAAGGCGGAAATGGTAGGTGACAAGCTTACGGTCAGCGCATTCGCTTTCACATTCACTGACCAGCGATTCAGCATACAACATCCTGATGGATTTCATCTTTGCCATATACCCATGGCTGATCATGTGGAAGCTGGACATGAAGAAGTCGGAAAAACTGGGGCTTTGTGTTGTCATGTCTTTGGTATGCTCCGCCGTTCCTCAATCACTGAGTGCACTGAACACTTCTCATTAACATTTGCAAAATCAGGGTATGGTCATCGCGATCTCAACGGCGATCCGAACTCACTGGAAATACCAAGGCAACGCCAAAGACGAGTTGTACTTCTGGCGCCTCGGCATGTCGGCCATCTGGTACTCCTCCGAGGTTGCAGGGACTATTATCGTACAGTGCGTTCCAGTGCTGCGGGCGCTGGTCAGCGATGTCCGTTCGACGCTCCGCTCGAGCGATCCGTCAAGGCGGCTGGCGTCTACGGAGGACTTCGAGCTGGATGGAAGGGTAGAACAACAATGGTACCATGCGAAGTAACGGCCCCTGGAAAGTGGTTTATTAGCAGTTACGGAAACGGCGTTTCGGCAGGTGTACACTAAAATTTGTTAAATAGCAGTCATTCTTTTAGGATACGAATTTTGTATAGTATGTTGACGAACATGGTCGAGTCTCTTACTCAGCATCGTAGGACAATCCTCCCAGCTTCTCTCGAAGAACGCCCATTGTGAGCCTCCAACATCGTTCCTGCAGTTCCTCGTCTTTGGCTTTCTTGCTAATGTCAGTCACCTTGCGATCAGGCACAATGTATTGCCCATCGATCTTTTCTTTGACTACATCCCCACTCGCAGCGGCAAACAAGGCGGACCGACACCCCTGATCCACTGGCTCCTTCATGAAAGGCCGGACAGCTTTGACGCCCAGTTTACCCATCATGCCGTAAGCGTCGACCGCCTGCTCCGGTTGATCAGTGGACACGGCGCCCGGGTGCGTGGCGTTGATGAGTGGCGCCCCACCGGCCTGCAGACCCAGCTTGTCTTGCGCTTTCCTGCGCGACATGGCTTGCACGAGGAGGATCTGGGCGAGTTTGGTGCGACAGTACAGGTTTGTGGCGCCAATGTCGCGGTTGATTTCCGCGAGATCGAGGAATTTCTCGTCTTCGTTTCCGAGGCGGTGCATTTCGCTGCTTTGGAGGACTAGGCGGGAGCCGGGAGTTTTTGCCAGGATTGGTAGCAAGGTCATGGCTAGGTGGTGTTGCGAGAAGACGTTGATCTGCATGTGCGAGTCGATGCCGTCGGCCGTTTCCGAGTATTCGCCTACTCCTATGCCGGCGTTGCAGACGAGTCCGTCGAGCTGAGTGAGGCGGCTTACGAGGTCTTTGGCGACGCGGTCTGTCTGGTGAAGGTCTTGCAGGTCGACTTGGATTGTCTCTATTTTGCTGGTGTCCCCGAACTTTGCCAGGCCTTTCTGGGCTTCAGCAAGGTGTTGTTCTTTGTTGCCGAGTAGGTAGAGCTTCGCCGGGTTGTGCTGGAGTAGATGAGCGCAGATACCATAGCCGATGCCTGCACTACCGCCAGTCACGATGTAGATTTTGCCGCTGAGATCGGGAATGTCCTTGTTTGGATCGAAAGTGTTGTGTCCGAACATGGTTGCGTTGATGGATGAGCTGCCCGGGATTGTTTTCTGAGGAAATTGTGAAAAGAAAGAAAGGTATGGAAGCAGCAAAACTATACTTTAGAGCAGCAAGAGTATGGGCACCTGATATGTACATGCATGAGCATGCTCTGAATGCAATGTAGTCGTTCTGACGTCAAGAAAGACGACATCGGGTTCGATGAGTGGCGATTATATGCCTGCTGTTCCTTCGGTAAGCTTTCTTGTCTTAGCCATACTAGCCGTGCAAACCCTCGAAGTGAGTGTTCACAGTACCCGTAGCTCGTCGACACGTTCACTTACGGGTCAAACGTGTTGTTGAGAAGATGTCCCCTTGGTCGTACGATTGGGTTCAAAGTGTGGTGCATTTGTTTGGTGGAGCTTCGGAGTGAGACCCTGATGTTCACTCCCCAAATTTGGAGAATCATCTCTCCGATCGCAAACAGACAACCAACACAACCAACACAAGACAACAACACAAAAATGGCGGCTGGTTCTTGGGACGACAGCTGGATAGCTTGGTCTTTCTCGCCGAGTATCTCTGCCATTTTGGTGACCTTGCTCATCAGCTTGATCTCGCCCATCCTCTTCCACTACTTCCTCTACCGAAAACCTGCTGCTAAACAACTCCCTACTATTTTACTCCTTGGACCCAGCGGCGGAGGAAAGACGACGCTGTTGACTTCTGTAAGGCCACATCTATCATACACTGCACGCGAAAACATCTGCTAACAAACACCCGCGCGCAGTTCTCCAACGGCCAACCCTCCGTAACGCACACCAGCCAAGCGCCCCAAACCGCTCTCTGCCAGCTTCCTACCGACTACAAATCCTACGAAGACCGCTTCCGCTCCGAAAACGACACCAGCTCTCGCACCCAGCCCAAGTTCCTGATTCTTGACACTCCCGGCCACGGCAAGCTGCGACACCATGCGATCTCCTCCCTCAAGACTTCCACGGCGCTGAAGGGTCTCATATTCGTGGTGGACAGCGCGGCGGTCAGCTCTGCGGCTGGCTTGACAGAAGCCGCCGAGTACTTGCACGAAGTTCTACTCCTGTTGCAGAAGAAGCACACCCAGGGCAAGACGTCCAAGACAGAAGCTATGCCGGTGCTGCTTGCCGCGAACAAGCAGGATGTCTTCACTTCGCTTCCTGTTGGCCTGGTGAGAGCGAAGCTTGAAGATGAGATTACCAAGGTGCGCTTGACGAGGAGCAAGGGCCTTATGGACAGTGGAGTGGGGATGGAGGATGATGTTGGCGGTGTGGATGAAGAGCAGAACTGGCTTGGAGAGTACGGCTCGGTGAAGTTCAAGTTCACGCAGATGGAAGAGCATGGTGTTGAGGTCAATGCGGCGGGTGGTAATGTTAAGGGTGACGGCGGTGATGCTGGTAGGGTGGGCGAATGGTGGGCATGGGTGGGAGATATCCTGTGATTTGGCGCGCATCATCACGTTCCGTGTAGCGACTTCTAACCTCAAGGAATGACTTCTTCAGCCTTTTACATGCATTCTTTTACGGCACATTCGGAAGTTTCTGACGTAAGTGATGCACAGAATACAGCGAATATCTTTGCTTATACAATCTCAATATCATCAAAGGGCAGCCGGGCTATGGCTACCAACGAACGAACGACTTAACTTCGCATTCAAACCTCTCAGGCGTGCACGCTCTGGATGTGCGCAACGGCCTCAAGCACTACACCAAAAGTTAGCAATGACACCTTACAATACTCATCAGACGATGTATATTCACAGTATCCAACGAAGACTTTTGGATTCTCCGTCGCCGGGAAATGGCCTACGCCTTTCATCGCCTGGTGCTTGCCGCCAGTGATCTTCTCGCAAGTCGCCTGGCCCATCTCCGGCGTGTTGCTCCAGTCGTACTCGCCCGTCAGCATGTACACAGGACACTTCTTCGTGTCGATGCTGGACATACGGCTGCGGCCGTCCCATCCACCTGCGAAGAATTGTCAGTGCGGGCTCCTTGAACATCTCCATCGATATCGCTTCGTCCGAGCAGGAAGCTGCGTCGAGAATGGTGTTAGGGCATACTGCGCAAATGTTAGCTGAGTGTTCACCGTCGATGGCCTAATACCGAGTTACTCACCCGAAGTACATGTCCAGGTCACCGTGGAAGATGCCATATGCTTGTGCGGAATACAAGTGCCAGATGAGCTGTCGGTTTGCGAGCGGCGCAGTTGGTGACATCATCTAGGACTGTCAGCAAACTCACTGTTGAAAATAAGAATCCGAACGGAAATTATGGCATGCTTACGCCGTAGATCCACTCAGGGTTGAAAAGGCTTTGGTTGTGGAATGGCGTCTGGTCGAACCACTGCCTCTTCATGTCCAGGAAGTCGCTACCCTGCAGCGGGATAGTGCCAATACAGCCAACTTCATCGGCTCTGATCGCACAGGCAAGCGAGATCTGTCCGGCCATGGAAGCACCGCAGATGATTGGCGACTTCAAGTTGAGCTTCTTCACCATGGCTGCGATACACCCGACGTAGGCATCCTCGTTGTTTGTGTGGCTGCCAGGATTGTAGCCCTCGTACTGCGAGCGATCAAAGTCAGAGATGGCCCGGAAGAATGCTGTCATGCTGAAATTACCGGGAAAGATCTGCCATGAGCTGGGAGATCGAAGGCGGTCATACGGAGCTTCTCGCGGGCTCGAGGGTCGTTCATCACACTGTGTGAGGTCAGCGAACGGTCCGACTATCCTGGCATGGAGAGCGACGCACCCATGATATTGCCGGCTGTCACTGCCCGCGGTATGCAAGAACACGATGTCTTGCGTTCCTTCTCCGGACTGCTCGTAGAAGATCTTACACTTGCCCCACAAGGGTGACGTGACATAGGTATAACGCCCAACAATGCAGTCTTCATCGGGCTCATCCTGCTCGTCCGCGGGCGTCGGGCCTGCAAACGAGTCGTGAAGGAGTTCCAAAGTACGACGCCAGACGTGAGTCCAGCGTGCGAAAGCATCCTGTTCGCTTGGGTCAACTTGCTTGACTTGGAATACGTCGAATTCAACTGACTCACCTGATCTCCTAGGACTTCGATGCCCTCTTGCTTAATATTCATTCCAAACATCTGTTCAACGTTACCATCAGCAACCGCTTTCTCCCAGTTTCGGACGTTCAGCCTTCTTACTCCCCTGATCAAATCGATTAGCAATGAACAAGTTCCCCAGAAGCCAGACAAGGAAAACTCACCAATAGCTCTGATACGGCATTACAGGCGTCTGCTTGAAGAACTCCTGCCACTGCTCCGGCAGAGCAGAGAGGGTGAATTCAGCATCAGACGGATTGCCAGAGCGGATATCGAACTTCCCATCTTTGGAGACAGTGGCCAAGATAGCGTTGTTGCTGCCGGCGCCTTTGATACCAAAGGTACTCGATGCAGTGATCGCATCAGTCCGGAGGAAAGACGAGAGCTGGCCGTCGGTTTGGGCTGCTTTGTTCGCTTTCTCAATGGCGCCTGAGAGCTGGGACGGTAGATCCGCCCACGGATGGCTGCTTGAAGAGTCTGACATGGCTGTTTCGGAGGTCTTTTGACGTTTGGGACGAGGCATTTTCGCGGGAAGATGATGCGGGTGAGGAGGAGCTATAATAATACTGATGTTTTCCTAAGGGCCTCCTCGAGTAGCTCTCCGAAAGCTATTTCGGCAAATGCTTGGGAGATGAGGGGAAGTCGCCGCGCCTTTGTGATTATTTTTATGTCACGTTGGCTCCGTTATGGTTTGGATCCTACATGTGCTCTCGCCAATGAATGGTTCAGCCGTGGTAGCGAGTCTGTCTCCATCTCCGCATGAAGCTCACCTCAGCTCATCCACTTCTCCACGAGGCCGAGCGAGCGACGTTGGTCGCAGGTGGTATAGAGTTTAGCTATGCCATTGGAAGCAATGATGGTTGTAACGTATCACGGTAGAGCGGAGAGGAAGCCTGGGACTAGACTTTTGATCGGCCAGCTCCCAGGAATGGAGAGCTGCTATTCCCGGAAGCCATCGAGGTGCTGTCAGTCTCATACCCGTCGACCTATCAGTATGCAATACCTGATGTCGGTATTAATAATGTCCTGGTAGTCGTCGCAGACGTCATGTGGGGTCGATTGAGTATGTGAAGTGCCCCGCACGACATAGTCTCCAGCTCGGCTACACGTAACGCTAATCTAGATGGCTATCTTCGGTTGTTAGAGAGTAAAGACAGGAGACTTGCATTATTGGTTTCTCGACGAATCGTCTTACCTGACAAGAACTAACATCTAATTAGCTAATTTGACAAGAGCAACAAATCGAAGAAACACAACTGTCAGTGCGAGTAAAGACACAGCTACCCAAGACACAGCGATTCAAGATGGCACCCAATCTACCCTTCAAGGTCAATCGTGATTTCTCTCATCACCACTAACTCTTAGCTAACATTCCTCACAGCTCAACAACCCAGATCTGTTCAAAGACCAGTCCCTAGTCAACGGAGAATGGGTCGAAGCAAAGTCCGGCAAGCGTTTCGACGTTGTTGGTGAGAACCCTCCCAAGTAATTCACCACCAAACACAACCAACTCACAACCACCGCCCCAAACAGACCCAGGCAACGGCAAAGTATGGGCCACAGCCCCCGATAACGTAGCCGAAGACACCGACGCAGCCGTCGCCGCCGCCCACGAAGCCTTCGAGACCTTCCGCAAAGTCAGCCCCCGGACTCGCGCCCAATGCTTGCTCAAGTGGGACTCTCTGATCCGCGAGAACCGCGACGACTTGGCCAACATTGTCACTTACGAGACTGGCAAGCCGCTGGCGGAGTCTCAGGGCGAGCTCGACTATGCTCTGGGTTTCACTTGGTGGTTCGCTGGCGAGGCCGAGCGGGTGCAGGGGACGGTGCAGGTGCCTGCTGCTCCTGGCAGACGGGTTTTTACTATTAAGCAGCCGATCGGCGTTGCTGTTGCGCTTGTTCCTTGGAACTTTCCTGGTATGTGAGATGAGAAAGTGTTAGGAGGGGGAAATTACTAACTCAATCTGCAGTATGTCTCTATTCTATCCATCCTGCGAGTAATGATATATTGGACAACATCATCCATCGATGGTTTCGACTACTCAGGGTTTGCACAGTACTTGGAGTGGCGATATAACTAACCTTTATCTCGCAGATTGCGATGTACGTTCCTCAGTTGGCTTGACACCAGCGAAATAAACAACCAGAGCCCCCATCCCAAAGACATCATAAACGAACAGAACACTAACACCACCCCTCTCCACAGGATCCTCCGCAAAGCCGGCGCCGCCCTCGCCGCAGGCTGCACCATGATCGTCAAACCCTCCCCCGAGACCCCCTTCTCAGTCCTCGCCCTCGCCCACCTAGCCCAACAAGCCGGCTTCGCCAAAGGCGTCTTCAGCGTCCTGACCACCAGCCTCGACAACACGCCCGCCCTCAGCGAAGCCCTGTGCCGGCACGCGCTGGTGAAGAAAGTGACCTTCACCGGCAGCACGCGCGTCGGCAAGCTGGTGGCGAAAATCTGCTCGGATGGCCTGAAGAAGTGCACGCTCGAGCTGGGCGGCAACTGTCCGTTCTTGGTGTTTGACGACGCAGATCTCGAGCAGGCTGCAGCGCAGCTGATGGCGCTCAAGTGGAGGCATGCGGGCCAGGCTTGCATCACTGCCAACCGCGTGTACGTGCAGAAGGGCGTGTACGACGAGTTTGCGGCGATTCTGGCCAAGAAGACGGGGGAGCTGGTGGTGGGGCATGGCGGGGATGAGAAGACTACCATGGGCCCTGTGACAACGGAGCGCAGTTTGGACAAGGCTTTGGCGCAGGTGGAGGATGCGAAGAAGCTGGGTGGCAAGTTGGTGATGGGGGGGAAGAAGTTGCAGGGCGGCGAGGGGTATGATCAGGGGTACTTTTTCGAGCCTACGATCATTACTGGGGCGAGCAAGGATATGTTGATTGCGAGGGAGGAGACGTTTGCGCCTGTTTTGGCTCTGTTCTCTTTCGATACTGAGGAGGAGGCTGTGAAGCAGGCGAACAACACTAGCATGGGTCTTGCTAGCTGTAAGTTTTTTTTTTGGAGTAGTCCTTGGATTGGGGCGGTGCTGACATGGCGACAGACTATTTCACCAAGAACATCGACCGCACATGGCGGCTCTTCGAGAACCTCGAGGCCGGCATGATTGGTATGAACACTGGCAACTCGAGCGCTGCGGAAACGCCGTTCGGAGGCATCAAGGAGTCTGGCTACGGCAAGGAGTCCGGCAAAGACGTCGCCATCGCAGAGTACATGGTGAGTATCTCGTGCAATTCTGTGGTTGTTTTAACAAATCAGCCATACTAACCAACCTCCAATAGATCACCAAGACTGGTACTCTGACCTTGTCGGACCACTACTGAGTGTTCATCGATATGGCGGAGGACAAGACGTGATCGAGCAAACTCATTGGAAATTGAGTGTATGGCGTAGCGATTGGCGTTCAAATGTCGTCTCAAGTAATTCCCAATCCCATCCCATGCATCCTCAAACTTCCATCAAACTTGAATAGTGCCATTGCAAACACCCTCAATGTCTTCCAGCTTGCTGCTCACAGTGGTCAAGTTCTCGCATCCATGCTCCTTGACCACAACATCGTCTTCAATCCTGACGCCGCCAACGCTCCAGTAACGGTCCAGCACACTCTCATCCACAACACCCTCCCACACGCCATCCTTGAGCTCCTGCCTCAGCGGGAACTCCCTAAAGTAGATACCAGGTTCGTTGGTGATGACGGCATTGACAGGCAGTCTGCCGCGCACACGCAGGTAGCTGAGGAAAGGGTTCGGGTCCTCGTAGTTGGCGTTCCCTCCGCAGTCATGCGTGTCCATTCCGAGGTAGTGGCCGAGACCGTGCGGGAAGAAGCGAGTCGTGATCTTGCTGTCCAGGATCTGCTCGACAGACAAGTCCTTTTTGAAGATCCCCAAATCGCGAAGGCCCTCTGCGGCGATGTTGTGGGCGCGCATGTGCACGTCTTCCCACAGGACGTCGGCTTTGATCATGTGCATGCACTCTGTCTGCATTCTGAGCACGAGCTCGTAAATTTCCCTGCTTTCTTTCGTGAAGCGGCCATTGAGCGGGAAGGTGCGAGTGATGTCAGAGCAGTAGCAGTTGTACTCCGACCCCGCGTCCAGCAGCATGTTCAATTTGCTGTCGAGCGGCAGGTCGTTGTGGACGTAGTGCAGGGTGCTGGCGTTTGTGCCGGCTGCGCAGATGCAGCCGTAGGCCATTTCCTTGCAGCCGTTGGCGTGGCAGTGCATCACAAAAACGGCGTTGAGCTCGCGCTCGTTGGAAGCCGCGTGCACGGAAGCCTGGACTTGTTGGTGGGCGTAGGAAGAGATGATGTTGGCGTGTCGGATCATGGCAATTTCGTGCTCGTCTTTGACCACGCGGCACTGCTCGATGGCGCGGCGGAGCCAGTCGTAGTCGATTTTTGGCTGCATAGACTTGACGCTGTCCGTTTCGAAGACGGAGAGGTCTGCTCTGTCCTTCATCACCAAGACAGTTTGGCCGGACTTTTGGAGCAGATCTTGAACCGGCTTACCAGACTTGAGGTCGTTGGTGGTAAGTACAGCGTCCACCTCGTACTTCTCCAGAGCTTCCTTGGGCTGCAATGGCAAGCCAGCCCACATCACAACCTCGGGGTCAACAGGAGGGATCCAGAGCGTTGACTTGTCAGCGGCGATATCGTATGAGAAGCTGCAATCCGGCACGTCACATCCTGTGAGGTAGTAGAAGTGACGACGTTGTCTGGAAGGGTTTTGAGTCAACACCGGTCTTTTGATAGTGAATCTCACTGAAAACACAAAGTCTGCAGCTCACCTGAAGTGCATCTCAGTATCGTCGTCCTAATCATCAAACGTCAGTGTTATTCACAGCTATACACACATATCAGATCGCCAACATACCTCATGTTCCTTCAACGCCTGTCCTTCGAGATAGATAACGCCTTCGGTCGGACCGCCATTCTCTGCCAGCCACTTCGCGACTCGGCGACAGTGAGATTTGGCTGGATATTTGCCCGAAGGCGGTGTTGGCAGACTCGGGTTTGCGATCTGTTTTGCCATTTCGTTGTATGTGAGGTTGGAGTGTCGAGTCAATCTCTAGCAGGCGTGCCCGCGCCTTATCGAAGTTCGCGTGACATCCGATCGACGTCGTATCGGACGGAAGGTCAAAGCCGGAGCTAAGCGGACCTGCTATTTTGAGCCGCGATTGTTCAAGAAGGAGCTCTAGATAAATATTATTCAGGATGCATCTGGTTCATACTGCAAGCAACAACATCCCAAAACTGAGAGCATCTTGAATTACTAGCGCCGAGGTATCTACACGTTTTTATAAATTCCCCCAGCTTCAAAAGTCATGCTTTACAAACCCAGCCAAATCCACTGGTACCGTGATTCCTGAACGCCTATACATGCAACATACGTGAACCATAAAGGCCCGTGACAGGTGTGCCCACCATGCTACTTAAAAGGCCGCAAGCTTGAAAGTTGAGCGTCTAGTCCTTCCAGCGCATCAGGAACCTCTGCATGTCGCCGTCGGGGCCGGGCACGGGAGATGCCTGTCTTTACGTTAGTGTATCTTCTTAGATATGCGTGCATCCGGGTGTCATGACATACAGTGTTCTCCATACTGTCCGCGCTGAAAGTCTGCGTTGCAGTCTGAGTCTTGGTAGCCGAGGGCGTAGGCAGGAAGGAGACAGCGATCTTAACGCTGCTCGTCGGGTACAACGGCTTGGTGTCCTTCTTCGTGATCTTGGTGGGCGGCACCGATTGCATCGGCGCATACCTGATCAAGCCGGTCTGCGACGCGAATGGAATTCCAGAGTTTCCGTTCACCGCGTCGGCAGCGGCAGGGTTCGCCGCAGCGTTGTTCGATACGCCGTCCACCATCGCGGGCACCTTTGTTCCTGCAGCCGCAGCCGCGGTCACGTAAGTGTCCAGGGTTGATCCAGTCATGCCAGTGAGGGTGAAGCGGTCTGAGAAGGTGGTCACAAGACCGCCCTCGGCGACAGACATCATCTTGATGTAGCTGCGGGATTGGAGTTAGTCCTGATGGTGTGTAGATCGGTTGGCTCCTCCAAAGCACCAAAATCACTTACAATCCATTCTTGACCTCGTCAGCCATACCAGGTGCGACTGCGATCTTGGCCGTAGTCGCACTACCAAAAGCGGTCGACGTGCCAGCGGTAACAGGCAACTGATCACAACTCCGTCAGCAATGTATTCTCCAGAAGTCCTAGCAGCTCGCAATCAAGCAGTTCCAACCTACCGAGTCTGCATCCGTGTTTCCTCCAACAATCAACTGCAAGGTGAAACTCTGCAGTGTCGAAATCTTAGGCGCCTTGCCATCGTCTTTCCAAGTCACCTCAATCTGGGTCGCGGCAGTCACAGGGATCGAGGCTCCAGCGGCAGGGACAGTGATCTGAGGAACGGCGAGAGCGGAGACCGCGAGGGTTGCCGCTACGAGGGCAGAGTGGAGGACGAGCATGACTGAATGGGTGTGCGGCAGTCGCTGGTGGGCGTTGGGGAGTGGGCTGGGCGATTGGTGGTCGCGGCTGAAGGAGCGGCGGTGCTAAGCAGGTAGACTGGCCACTGTTGTCGCGAGGGTTGTGTCGTGGTATCGCGGGAGGTTGTCGGTGTTGTAGTGAGTTGAGGATGAGTTGGCGGGCGAATAATGGATGTTGTGAGAGAACGGACCTTGGACTCTAGGCGCGCGACCAAGGACCACGCAAGCAACCTCGAAAGCTGGGGAAGAAGACCCACGCGGAGACACGTTAATGAAGGCTTGATGCTTCTAGCCTTGCAACTCCCGACATTTATAGACCCTAGTACCACACTAAGGATGAATAATTTTCTTGGTAGGTATGTTGCGCCCTTGTTCTTGTTATGTTCCAACTCAAGAAACCCTTATAGTGGATGTATTCGTGTACATAATGAGCTTTTAATGTTCTCAGACTGATGCGCCAAGCGTCAAGCAATGAGACAGCAATTCAATCGCACGTCAATCCACGACGATCACAAAGGCATTCATATCACTACTTTTTCTCCACGTCTACAAACCCAGCAAATCCCCCTCACCCTCTCCAACCCCGTCCCTCCCATCATTAACCTGCCGCATAGGCTGCGCAGTCCCCATCATCTGATTCGCATTAACCGTATAGCCCGCAGCGCCAGGACCGCTCGCAAACCCATCGTCATTCAACCTCATCGCCGCCAACTGCTGCGGCCCACCCACAGACGCAAAGTACGCATCCGCCTCGTTCAGGATGTCGCCATTGTGGGCACCGGCGCCCGCCGCGCCAGGTACAGCCGCGATGCCGTCCACGACGCCGCCGTTCTGCGCTTGGAACTCGCGGGCTTGCTTCGCGGCTTGGAAGGAGGGGAGTTGTTCCTTTTGTAGAGCGGCGCTTTCTTGCAGCTTGCGTGGTCTTGCCGTGCGGAAGACGGTGTGGACTGGTTTGAGGTAGACTGTGGCGAGAGTGCCGACTACGAGACACATTTCCTCGAGAGTGACGGGGTCGAGCTTCTCGGACTCGGCGGTGATGGGTGGCTTCTCGCCCATGACCACTTGCTTCGCGGCTGTAGGGTTTGATGACAGCAGTCGCCAGTACATGTAGCCTCTGTCGCGCAAGTCCGGGTTGTCGGTATCCTCGGTCGCCCACTTCAGCACTTTGGGGACTAACTCAGAGCCCTTCGTGGGGCGCTGGATGAACAGTTTGACTGTCGCCGTAAGCAGCGCTAGCTGGACGTCGTGCGTCTCATCGTGCCATGTATCAAGGAAGTCCTCAAGCAGGACCTCGGAGTTCTCAATGCGATCCGCATATTGTCCGATGACCCAGATCATGGCAGCCTTGGCCTCTGGCTCGTCGAGAGAATCAAGGTTCTCGCACAATGTCGATATGATGCTCTCGTACTGGTTAGGATATTTGCGGAAAATGTTCTTGATGACGACTGTCGCTTCCTGAACGATGTAGCTGACTTTCGTCGCAACAAGATCCAGCAAGGTTGAGATGCACAATTTCGCCGCGGGCTCGATCTTGATAGCCAATTTGCCAATCGCACGAACAGACTTGCGGACAAAGTGCACGTCAATCTCAGTGGCATACTCCCTCAACTCGGCCAGCACTTCTTTGATGTTGTCGGCCGAAGCGAGCATGAAGATTAGCTCCAGTTTCGTCACCTTGACGTAGATCGGGTCGTTGTATTTGCAGAAAAAGACGCGGATGTCGTTCCTCAGCACTTCGGGTCGCCTTTGCAGAATGAGTAACGCGTTGCGGAGTGCCAGGTACTGGATTTCTGGGCCTTTCGACAGCAATGTCACCAGAGGCGGCGAAAGTTTCGAGCAAAGCACCGCAATCGTCTTCTCGCTGTCAATGTAGTTCATGAGATAGAGTACCACTCGTATGCACGTCAACACAACCGCACTGTTTGTGTGTGACAGCCGCGGAGTGATACGTTCTGCAAGAAAGGCTGCTTCAGAAGTGTCGTGAGGCACGTATGATGTTAGTGCCTCGAGGATGTAGGTTTGACCCCATCTGTGAATCGTCAGCTCCTTGCGACCTGCATGCAGAAAATAGATCCAACTTACTCAGAGCAATCCGGGAGAATCTGCACAATTTTACTTGCGCTCGTGTAATCGATTGTGAGCTTGATGGTCTCGCTTCGTTCCCAGATATCCATCAGCGCAGCCAGCGCACTGCTTACCACAGTCGGGTTCTCATCCCTCAGCATCAAGTTCAGGCGATCGATCAAATCGCTTGCTTCCACCATTGTCCTGTCATGATCGTAAAGTTTGGCGACGGTGAAAGCGGCCGTCTTTCGTACGTATGGGTCCGAGTCCTTGAGCAACTTCTTCAGCGGACCAACCGTGGCTTCCACGAATTGGCGGACATGGATGTAGGATATCGTTCGAAGCGCAAGAGCACGGGTCAAAGGATTGGAGTCGTTCAAGTCCTCTTGTAACGTCGCCAGCGCTTTGAGTGCGAGATCCGGTTTCATCCGCGCATAGTTGACGAGATAAAGATAGCACCTGTGTTGGCAGATCGTCAGCTCCCGGAAACAATCATGCCGCCCAAAACAGCCAACGATATGGCATGTTGTCCACCCACATCTTCTTGATCTCCAAGCTCTCAATGGCCATGCACCCGATGATATCAGGAAACAGCGCGACCATGTCGTTGTTGCTCATGGTCATGTTGGCCACGATCTTCTTGAGCGCGATCTTCTTGCCCAGGAAGTTCTTGTCCTTCTTCGTCGCCGGCTGGAGGAGTTCGGCGCGCAGCTCCGCGACTTTGCCCTGTTGTGCGCGATTCCATAGTAAGCTTCTGTACGCGATCGGAGCGCTCGAGGAGTAGTATTGCAGGGAGAGCTCGTAGGCAATGTGCGGCATGAACATGCTGGGCTCTTCATGGGTTCATGTTGTGTGGGACGTACTCTTGCGAAGAGCTTCGCATCCTGGCCGGAGGAGCTCATGTCTGCTGGTATATATTGTGTGGTGTTGCTTCTCGCCCTATGGTAGTCCCGCTACTCTCTCATGCGGCCTGCCGCCCCGCGCGAACTAGGATTCACGCACTGGGCGGTACTACTGTACAGCAGTATCTCGGTGTTTGGCGGGGCCAATGATAGCAAGGGCGCGGTTGGGTGTAGATAGTGGGAGGGTGTCTCGTGATGTTGGTCGCTGTGCGGGGCGGAGAGGGGGCCTGCAGTTCGAGGTATGGCGAATGGTCTTGGTGGTGTAGTTGTCGGTTGGTGTTTGAGAAGGTCCTTTGACGTTTAAGGAGAGTGGAGGTTTGTCGGGCTCGTCGACGGCTGTTCTTCCAGAGAGTGGAAGGTCTGGGGATGGGAATAGGGTGTAGAGCGGCGTGGTTAGTGAGCTCTAGTCCCCGGCTTGACAGTGTGCACTTACGATAACTGGGCCTGTCCTTGCCTGTCCTGTCGAGCCATGCCCCGCCACCTCTATTAGACTATCAGCATATGATGATGATACCTTCAACTAGTCGAATAGCTGCAACGGCCTCATTCCACCCCCTTGCGAGAAACCATGTAGGCTTTTTTTTCAAGGCTAGGTAGATATCTCTTCTGTTTCCGCCGGTCGTGGTTTACTCTACCTCTCAACCTACAGCATCAATAACAACATCAACATCAACACTGAACAGAACCAATCTCACCATGGCCAACCTCATCATCCGCCCACCAACATTCTCCAAAGCCACCGCACCAGCAGCCTTCGTCCTCCCAACCGTCGAATGGCTCACCGAGACCTGGCACGTCACCCACTCCAGCCTGCCCATGTGGAAGTCGAAACGCAACGTCCGCATCAAGTACACCCCTCTCCCGCCCTCGTCCAAAACCACCACGTCGTCGTCGTCGTCGGCAGAGTCCACAGACCGCCTAGACGACCTCGTGACCTACCAATCCCTGACCTCGACCAAAATCTCCACGATAGCGGGCGTAGACAGCGCCAGTGGCGAGGGCAGGGGGGAGTGGGATTGGCGAGGCAAGGGTTGGCTCAAAGTCGCGTCGAGCCATTGGGAGGTTCTGGGCTGGGGGGAGGAGGTGGGGACGGGTAATAAGTGGGTTGTGACTTGTTTTGCGAAGACGCTGTTTACGCCTGCGGGCGTTGATTTTTATTCGGCTGGTAGGGGGGGTTTGCAGGTCGATACGGTGGATGCTATCAAGAAGGGGCTCGCGGAGATGGATGATGGCGAGGTCAGGAAGATGGCTGGGGATTTGTTCGAGCTGACGATTGATGATGAGAGGGGTGAGGAGTGATGGAGTGATTCTTCGGAAAGGCGATTTGTTTTGGGGGGTTGATGAAATGTCTGATTGTATGCGAACCTGTCGACTTGCTGATGATGTTTCGACTTTCACTCTCTGCGTTCGATAAGCTAATGTACAGTATACGCGTGATGATAATACACTGCATGGGAATAGCGCTGACATTAAGTAAGACCCGTGTGGCTGACAATGTTGACAGATATGGTATGAATCCAAGATCTCTGAGCGAACAGATGTATGTAACCTTTGAGGTAATCTCTCCTTGTGCAAGTAATGTTCCTACATGATTTCTATTTTACACGGTGTACAAATTGTGCATGAAGCGATGCGCTGTCCGGCAATCTTTCTATCCCGATGTGCAAGATGCAACCAACAAATTCAAGGCTCCGCCAATGTACTGGACTACTTGGCCACCGGACGTGGACTCGACGACTGATTAGCGTCTCCAAGATTCGTGACAACAGAGCGAGGCACTGCACCCCGACGTCGATTCACGAGTTGCCTTTTCCGTCTCGAATCAAGCGAATCAACGAATTTGAACTCACTCCGCCTCCAGTCTCGGTTGCGTCCAGCAAAAGTTGATGTAGGCTCATGCCACACGCCTGCAACTCTGGCAGCAGCCCAAGCCTCCACGTCGACCCAGGTGCCCGATTTCTGATCGGCGAGTCGCTGTGGTCCAAAGACGGCGACAAGTAGACGTGCCTCATCGGCGGCATCGCCGTCTGAGAATTGCTGTGGTAGATCGTCGAAGATTGGTTCGCCCCAAACCATGTTCGCGTGCTCGACGTAGTGCGCAAGGGTCAAGTGGTTGCGTTGCATAATCGCCATGTTGCTGGGCCGCTTTGAACATCCAGGCCCAAACAGTGGCCAGAGAACCTCGATCATGGCGCGCCTAATGTCTTCTGTCTCGACTTTCACGCCAAGCTGTTTCAGTTGCAGGAGCAGGTCCAGTCCACGCGCCCACAGCTCTGTATGAAACGTACTATCGGCTGTGATTCCTGGATCGCGCGTCCAAGGTCGGAGCTTGTCTCGCATGCCAGCACTGCGAAAGCCCCAAATGACAAACGCTCGAAGCATGATCGGGTTCAACACCTTGGGCCGTATTGCGTCTGTGCGACGATAGATCTTGTACTGCCCACGGTAATTGATGGTTGCCTTTCGATCGTAGTGATGTGCAAGCCACGGTGCGAGGTGTGTGATTCCCACCATATCGCCTGACATGCCGTACCGTTTCAGCAGCTCGATCCAGCGTTCCGGTGAAACATATTGGCCGCTTGAAGCTGCGTATATGTGCGCATTCACCACAAGATTGAGAGACTTGTAATGACCCATGGGCGAATTGGAGGCCACCATCGGACGCTTGCTCGGCGAACGGGTTGGAAGCAGGTATTTGCCCAGAAAGTTGAGAGTCCTGCTGCTCATGGCCAAATTCTCGGAGAACATATGACTGTAAATCCGGACGATCTCGAGGTGATTTCCAGCTTTGATATAGTGCTGCAAAAGTCGATTCCAAGCTCGGTCGGATCTCAGGTTGCCCATGTGAGACAACCCGATGAGCGTGAGATAGGCCAAAGACCACTGTTCTGCTTGTAAGAAGTTGCCGAGCAATATTTCCTGTGTGTGCTGATCCTCGTAGCTTTCTGGATGTTGATCGCTGTCGAGCAGAGTCTGGAATAATGCTTGTTGTTTATCGGCGACCACTTTGTTCAGAATGTGACCATAAACAGATGGTGAGACGAACATCCCAGCATCCCGAATATCAGCCAATTTCTCCTTGAGTACTTCTGGAGAGGCTGCACGTATCGCTAGTTCGCGCAGAGCCATGGGACCTAGAGCTTCAGTTCCTAGTAGAGCAAGGCCCCGTATGATTGTCTCCAGCGAAAAAGTTTTCGTGGCGAACATGCGAGCACAGAATTGATCGCTGATGGCTTTGGGTTTGATACCGTGGACCTCGCCAACGAGACCGTTCATGGAAGCGCGAGAGAGCAAAGGAGACACTGAATGCACTGCTGCGTCCCAATCTACCCTGGTGATTTGCCTGAGTTCCTCCGGATCAAGATAAGCATGGACCGGAACTCCTCTCTCTCCTCCTGAATCGAGTGTGGTCGACAAATATTGAACAGCTCGAGTCGATGCCAGTTCAGGCCCAGGCATGTCGCCACTGGAAACGAATAGCTTGTGCCACGACGCGATAAGTTGCACGTTGTCCGCGGCGTGTGACAATACCGTAGGCATACATGCATCATACAAATCACGGCTTTCACTTTCGTGGTACATCCTTCTCCATCTCGCAAAAGCGGTGTTGGGGCTGGAGCTTTTCACAACGTCCATTGTCAAGTCGGCCAGAGAATTTGCGTCGCAGAATCCAGCATCATGAATCCGCCTGTGCCATGTGTATTCGTGCCCTTCGTTAAAGAGATTGTCACCGCGTTTAGATATGTAGGGCGGTTTACGCAAGAAACGACCGACAAGAACTGTATGCAGTCGGCGGTAATGGCCAAGTCCTGAGGCTCTGAGATGTTCCGCATGTCGAATGACTTCTTCCAACAGCTTCTTGTGGGATGCTTTGATCTTGCTTTTCACCGCGGCGTGTATGAGGATAGTCCAGAAAGTGTCCGCGAGGTTGCCATCGACTGGCAAGTCGATACCGCGATCCCGCATGCCAGTCCATACGTCCACGACGCCATGGAACCCGTCTATTCGCTCCCGGTGTTGCAAAATTCTGCACCAAGCTTCCAGATTGGCATAGTTCTCGGGCTTGTCAATCAGTAGATCTCTTGACTGTGATGCGGTACGAACACGCGTCTCGGAGTATAGCAAGTCGGAGTAGCTCGTCGATGATGGCTGTAGTCCGTATCTTTCGACAGTTGACATGGCGGCATCATCATTCTCCTGGGAAGTATTCAGTCCCAACTCTTTAGCAACGCGGGCACGCTGTTCAAGGAAGGTCTCGAGTGCTGCAGCAGCCGCAGCTGCGTTCGTCTTTTCATCCAGTGCCTGCGTCGGTGGAAGCCATTTTGTCGTCGCTACTGATGTCCCGTAACATCTTGCATTCGTCCTGGTTGCTGCAGTCCATCGTTGCGGTTTCGTCGGGGTTGTCGTGTGGTCAAGACCTACAAGTCGGCGCAAAAGTTGCAGTGTTGACGGCCGAGCGAGCCATTTGTCGAATCGCACACCCATTGCAATGCGCACCTCAAGCCTCCTCCTCGATCAGGCGCCATTGCATCTGTGAGGTGGTTAGGCCTTGATGCTTATTGCTGGTGATTTATCGAAACTCTGAACTTTTGATGAACTGTACATGAGCTCAATCGCTCCTTCTGCTAAGTGCGGCTAAGTTGCCTTTCTCGAGAACCGGAGCTTGCCGTTACGACTCCCGATCTCGAGACTGTAACGAACCAACTGCATCCACCACTGCATTGTCAGCCATTGTATCTACCACCAGCCTCATACACTCCACTCACCGCCATAATGCGTTCCACTATCGCTCGCCGTGCTGCGTACGTTACTCTCGACTCCCCACGCGAATCGCCGCGCCCGCTATCCGACCGCACCCGCGACTTCGAAGGACTGGAGCACAATACATGTAGCTAACACGGCGCGCAGCATGCCCAACTTCCCGGGTCTCTACCGCAAGAACAACGTTCCCGCCTGGCAGAAGCTTCACCAGACCCACGACGGTCTTAGGCAGTGGCAGAAGGTGGGTTGACAACTGGGGACGCGCATGAGAAGGGCAGAGTGGAAAAGACGGCGAGATGCGAAGCGCATAGGCGGTGCAGGAAGCGCAAGAAAGAACCGCATGCTGATGTGCGAATAACAGGGCCCCAACGCCAAGTACATGCTGTACCCTTACTACGCTACCATGATTGCGACCTCTTCCGGTATGTTGGATTCTACGGACTTGGATACCGCTGTACTGGCACTGACAGACCGACAGCCTGCATGTACATGATGTGCCGCATGGTTCTTGGCCACAAGACCTGGTACTAGACGATTTGCACTAGGGGACGGATGGGAAGTTCTGGGTCAAGCAGAGGTGACCGTACTGTAAACAATCTAGAGGGTTGAAAACGAGCTGTAACACCATACCCTGGCAGCCACGAGCGCTCTCGAATACGATGTCAAGTTTCTTTTGTGCAATACTGTGCATTTTCACTACTCGACGGGTCGTTTGAAGGCACTTAGCAGCGTGCGTGGCATTTCCTCGCAACCGTCAAGAACCGCGTGACAGCCGTTCAGTACTGAAATGCTTGACGCATTCACTAAAGGTAGAACCAGAAGACATGTCAAGCTATCGGGGCAACGCTCCTTGAGCAAAACCATCGGACCCGAAGGCATCATCAGCCCGAAAACCTGATCTTTCCCGAGACCAGGATTCAGCTCGTTCCCAGTCAGTTTACCTGGAACATATACGAGTAACAATTGGATAAACGCATCGGCTTGTAGCTTGGGATCCGCCACCCTTTTCTCTCCCTTTCCCTGGCTTTTCTGTTCCGCCACCGACTCCAACGGAGGGTATGAACGCTCAGTCAATCGCATTCCTCCCCCGTGAGAATTCAGAGCTTACTTAGTATTCACAGCCTGAAGATCTAAACTGGATGGTATGGAAGTCTTGCGGAGTTTTACCTGCGTACAAGTCCAAAATCAACACCACCCTCTCCATACACTTCAACCCCTCAGAACTCATGACCAGTCTTCTCCACAGCCTTCTTATAACTCTCCGTCGCCTCACAGTCCTTGAGATACTTCTCCAGTCTCTCCCACCTCTTGCCCATAAGGCCCAGATCCCTAGCCAAAATGAAAGCAATGGAGAAGTGCATCTGGATGTCCGCCAGAGTGATTTCGTCGCCAAACAGGAATTTCCCGCTGCTCTTCTCGAGCTCGGCCGTCATGAAATCCAGGTCATTGTGGATGTTCTTTGACAGCCCTTTCTCGGTCTCCTTGGGGTCGCCGGTGTGTTGGTGCCAGCGGGCGTACATGACTGAGATGCCGTGGAGGGCAAAGGTACCTTCGGCGGCGTGCACCCATTGCAAGATCGCGTAGCGTTTTGGGTCGCCGACTTGGGGCAGAAGGCGGTGGTTCTTGTCGTACACGTCGCACAGGTACCTGGATCAGCTGGTCAGTCACGCTGGAGCTAGGTAGTTGTGCTGGGACTTCCAATGTTGAAAACGCACTCCCCGATATTGCCGCTCTCCGTAACTGTTACATCGCCATCGACCAAGGTTGGGAACTTCCCTAGCCCGCCTACTTCTTTCCGGAATGCTGGCGGCGCGAGTCCACCTTCACGGGGAGAGAATTTGACGGCGTAGTCCAGGCCGAGCTCGTGCAGTTGCCATGCTGTCCGGATGCAGCGTGAGGCTTGGAGGAAGTAGAGGGTGATTTGTGGTGCCATTTCTTCAAAGTCGGGATGGACGTTGCTGATTTGTAGGGGAAACGGGCCTTGGATTGGACTATGAACTGGATCAAGAAAGAAAGAGTATACTCGTGTGGTATAGGTACCGAGGTCTGTAGGTAACTTATGCCTTCGATTGTTACATTTGATTGATCGTTTAAACCACCAGAGTCTCCAAGCGTTGGGTTGGGTGCGGGGACTGTGGGGACTGACATTTGGAATGGAATCTGAGGTCCTTCGATGGAACAGGAATAACATGGTCGATTTGAAGCTTCAATTTGTTAGCCTTTTCCATTCATAAACGATCGTCCATCTTATTCAGTAGCCTGATAAAGGATTTGGTATTCGCTAGTGGTGTAGAGATTTACCACGATCCTCAAGGTGTTCGGCTGAGATGCGGTTTATCAGATAACAGATCTGATCTTGATCAGAATTCTTCCCCCTCCTTCGAGAAACATTTCTAAGCAAGCATTTATTTGTCGCGCATGTTATAAACAGCAACCAGCAACACCATTTACGACTCACGACCCTCCTTCCCACACTCATACCCATACAAATAATCATGGCCGACCACGACGACAGAATGCACGACGACCGTGACCACGAGTCCGAGGACGACATGCTCCAAGAGGACGAGGCCGAAGAGGTGGTGGAGCAAAATGACGACGACGCAGCCATGGACTCTGGCGACGAAGGCGATGACAACGGCATCCTGGAAGAGATCCAGCTCCAAAATGACAGTGTGGCGCATTTCGAGGGACACAAGGACAGCATTTTCTGTATCGCGCAACATCCCACGAGGCCCGAACTCGTGGTGACTGGCGGCGGCGATGATATGGCTTACATGTGGGATGCGACACCTCCCGAGGGACCTTTACTGCCGCAAAGCTACGAGACAAACCCGCAGCCTAAAGAAAGGAATGGTCAGAACGCACTTGCGACATTCGACGGCCAGGATGAGAGTGTGAACGCTGTCTGCTTCACCCTGCCCAAGGGCGAGTTTGTCATTACAGGCACGCTGGCCGGCAAGCTCAGCGCATACCACACACCTACTGCGCCTGGCCAGGCCAAACTCGTCGGCTCTGCCAAGGAAGTCGAGGAAATCAACTGGCTCCTTCCTTGCCCTCACCCGGACTACCCCAATACATTTGCCCTCGGCGCGAACGACGGCAGTGTCTGGATCTACACGGTCAACGCATCAGACCCGACCAGCCCTCTCACAATCGTCCAGACTTTCTTCCTCCACCAGGGATCTTGCACAGCTGGTGCCTGGACACCCGACGGCAAGCTTCTTGCCACCGTTGCCGAGGACTCGAGTCTGTACGTTTGGGATGCGTTCGGTGATGCCGCCGCTGCCGGTCTGGTCGACCCTCGCTCCGGCCAGACCGTTGTCGGTTTGACTTCTCAAGACGAGCGCTTCTTCGTCGACGGTGGTCTGTACAGCGTTGCCATCTCGCCTGGTGGAGCTCTTGTCGCAGTCGGCGGTGCTGAAGGCCACATTCGCGTTGTCGGTCTTCCCCGTCTATCGCTCCCCTCCAACAGCGTCGGCGCAACCTCTGGCGCAAAGGGTGCTGGTGCCCGTGGCAAAGCAGGCGGCCACAAGCAGGCCGGAGCAAAGGGCGCGGCTGCCGCTGGACAGTCTGGTGTAATTCTCGCATCTCTGCAAGCCCAAAGCGATGGTGTGGAGACTTTGGATTTCAGTCAGCCGCCTCTTACCCTGCTCGCAGCAGGCAGCGTGGACGGTTCGATCGCACTCTTCGACGCCGCACACAACTTTGCCGTCCGTAGACAGATCAAGGAGGCCCACGACGAAGAGGCCGTTATCAAGGTCGAGTTTGTCAAGTCGCACAACAACGAGCGCAACTGGATCTTGACATCTGCCGGCAACGATGGTGTTGTGCGCAGGTGGGATACCAGGGGTGGCACTGCTGCTGCCAACAAGGGCCTCATGAGCGAGCTGAGAGGTCACCGTGGTGGCGGTGAGGGCGGCGGCATTCTTGGCTTTGCCCAGGGAGGCGGCGGCAACGCTATCATCACCGCTGGTGATGACGCCGTGGGTCTTGTGTTCAAGGCCGAGTAGGTACATACACTTATAGATACGATTAAAACGCCTGTCGAATTCATTGCGTCGACGCCTACCAACCGTGATTGATCTGTTTCTTTCCCGAAGGAGAATTCTCGTCCACAGTCAGCGGGTCATCTCAACCCATCCTCTTTTCCGTCTCCAGAATACGCTGACTCCTAGACAACTCAGCATGATCCTTGACCTCCACACTCTCGCCCTGCATAGCCCTCCCAATCCTCTCCACAGAAACCTGATAAGCTTTAGGGAGCCCAGTCTTCTCCCGCGCAGCCTCAACAACAGCCTCCAACTCACCCCCAGCCAGACTCCCACCCACCATCTCCGCCACCGCTTTCCCACTCAACCACGTATTCGGCATCCCATGCCCCGTATACCCCGCCGCAACAAAAACCCCTTCCTTCCCAGGCACGGGCCCAACCCAAGGCACCTCGTCGCGCGAGAAGCCCATGACGCCCGTCCACTGCGCCACGGCTTCCATCTCGACCGCCTCCCCAGAATCAGCACGCCGCTTCTCCTCCAAATCAAAGGCTTCCACCAACTCCCTCCGCAAGTACGCAGCGGTCGCCTTGTCGAAGGTCGAATCGTCGGTGACCCCGACACTTTTGCCAAACGTCCGCCCGCCGCCGAACATCAGGTGGCCGCCTTTTTCGTTGGGCCGTTGGATCAGGTAGTCGTCGAGGCCGTCGCCCTCGAAGCCCATGGAAGTTTTCAGGCGGTTGGCGCCGGCGATGGAGGGCAGGGGGCGCAGGGCGCTCATTTGGCCGCGGCAGGGGACGATCAGGTCGGCGAAGTCGGGCAGCAGGTGCGAGGTGTAGGCGTTGGTGGCGAGGGCGAGCTTGCGGGCTTTGATGGTGCCTCGCGGGGTTTGGACTGTCCATTGCCCGTCTTCTGTTTGATTGATGCTCTCGGCTGGCGTGAGGGTTTGCAGGTTGAAGGTTCCTTGGAGTTTGCCTTCGGGGGAGGAGACGAGGAGGTGTTCCAGCAGGTGGGCGACGAGCTTGTAGGGCCAGACGCGGGCGGCGATGTCGGTCACTACGGCTGCGAGGGCTTTGGGGTGGCGGTAGGAGGCGAGTTCTTGCTTGTCTGTGACGAATTTCATGAGCTTGCCGAGGTCGGGGGTTGTCTTTTGGACTGTTGCGATGTTCGCTTTGGCTTGCTGGTATTTGGTCTCGCTGTAGATTCCGCGGACGCCCGGCTGCGCTACCCATTCGCAGTCGATGTTGGAGGTTTCGATCTCGTTTGCGAGGGAGTTCCAGTTGGCGAGCTCGAAGTGCCCAATTGACGGGTCGTGTGGGTATTCGAAGAAGATGGGCTGGCAGTGGCCGCCGTTCTGGAGGGGGGGGGTTTGGTTAGATTGATTGCCGAGTGTGGCTTTGGCTATCTCTTATGGGTGAGTGAGTTTGTTGGGGACGTACTCTTCCAGTTGCTCCCCAGCACGCTTCACGAGCTTCCAGCATTACAACATCGGGTTTGGATGCCTCGTCCGAGCTCTCGCCAACTCTCTTCAAGAGGTGGCGGGCAATGCTGGTCCCTGTAATACCACTTCCGATGATCACAACATCGGCGGTGGCGGGCAGATCCCTCGTTGATCGGTGACCGAGGAGTAGAGGAGAAGGTTCCGAGTGCCAGAAGGACTTGCTAGAATTCGGCGTTGGGAGTTCTGCTGGCTGTCCTAGCCTGGGAAGATCTGGGATTGTTCGAGCCATGGTAGGTGATGATGGTTGACAGGTTTGCTCGCAGGCACGTTGTGAATGTGATATGTTGCGATTGGAGAGCTGATTGTGGATCAAGTGGCGTAGCTTTGAGGCGTATTCGATATCTCTTGGGGGAACTGTCGATGTTTTATGATCGATGTGAATACAGAGACAGAGACAGGCAACAGTATCAACTCGAGCGGGGTTGGGTTGTGCTGTTCGCGATATCGGCAGAAGTTCAGAAGGTGCTGTTAGACCAGTCATTTGTGATTCATTATTGGGCACGCCTCCATACATGTGGAGTAACTAGCTGATTGCCTTATCGGGTGCGCATCACTTACCTACTGTATCTTGACAAGGTTCGCAGCTCGGTGCTCGGCTTAGATGCATATGCTTGTCTTCAACTCGGCGTGGTCCATTACTCCGAAGGAAACTGCACTCTGTCCATTTGTCAATATCTCGTGATCTCGGAGTTAGGTCCAATAATTCTAGTTATCGGAATAAAAACTAAGGATTTCTTCATTCATCATGTTCGCGATATCGGCAACGGCAAGAGGCGAGGTGAAGTCATTGGCCGGCTGGCCGCCCAGCTTTGAACGCCTCAGGCATCTGAGACTGTTCCATCTCAAACTCCATCACCCGCCATCTACACCCATCGCCATGATAATGTCACAACTTCATGCATCAAATTGTACGGCCTAGGCTTTGCATGCGACATGGTCCAGCCGCGAGCTTCGCGGCGACGGGTCGTGCCGGGATCTTCAGATGAGGATGAAGAGGTCAATCCGGCATCCGTTGACGATGGCAACCACGACGAGACGACAAAGCCGGCAGCAGGAAAGTTGAAGTCAATACGGAGGTCCTCGAGACAGCAGCCAACACCAGCATCTTCCACGCAAGATGTCGCGTCTAAGAAGCCGTCTGCTAAAGCTGTCAAGACGAAGGAAAGCGTTGCCCAATCTTCACCAGGCAAAACAAAAGCAACCAAAACAAAACCAAAGACGACTGTCCAGGATGCGCCGGCGTCGAAATCAAAGCCAATATACTCTTTCTTCAATACCGCGACTCAACGCCAGCAGTCGTCCCAACGTTCCGCAAGTCCCATGATCCAGCCAGCGCCACTCGATGAGGCCGAAACCATTGAGTCGGAAGACGAAGTTTCATCCGGTCTCGCTCTGTCGAAAGATTCAAGCGTAGCACTAGCCATGCGCAAACGGAAAGCTCAGCAGGCTCAAAGCCGTGAGGACGAATCTAGTCTTCTCCCTCCACCCACGCAAAAGTTCCGCAAAACCAGTGATGGCGGACGCACACCTTCCATATCTGTGATCAACGAAGACAAGCGTCCCTGGGTCGTACAGTTTGCTCCCTCCAATCTCGATGAGCTAGCAGTTCACAAGCGCAAGGTTGGTGACGTGAAGAACTGGCTCAACTTTGCTTACAGTGGCAAGCGACAAAGGGTCTTGGTTCTGAAAGGCGCTGCGGGGACGGCAAAGACGACTACAGTTGAACTGCTTGCGAAAGATATGGGGATACAGGTCACGGAATGGAAGAATCCTGCTGGCAGTGATCTTACCTCCGAAGGCTCAATGTCCGCATCTTTCCAGTTTGAAGACTTCGTTGGGCGTGCTGGTAGATCAGGCGGTTTAACTCTTGCAGTAAGTGGCCAAGAAGATGCGGGAGGCGATGACGGAATTTCTACGGCTTCTGCTGGTGAGCACGCTACAGAAAGCAGGCAACTCCTCCTGGTCGAGGAGTTCCCAAACACCTTCTCGAAAGCATCGCCACCTCTTCAATCGTTCAGATCGGCAATCGCCCAATACCTGGCATCCGGACCTGTCACGAATGGTCCACCAACCCCAATAGTGCTCATCATATCCGAGACCTTGCTGTCGACCAGCACTGCGGCGGCTGACAGCTTCACTGCACATCGATTGCTAGGACCTGAACTGTTGGAGAATCCTTGGCTCGACACGATAGAGTTCAACGCGATCGCGCCAACGATATTGATCAAGGCGTTGGAAGGCGTAGTGGTCAAAGAAGCCCGACGATCTGGTAGACGAAAAACACCTGGTCCGCTTGTACTCAAACGTATTGCAGAGACCGGCGACATTCGCAGTGCTGTGTCATCTCTCGAGTTTCTGTGCCTCAGGGGAGATGACGGAGACACTTGGTCATCCAAGGTGACATTCACCAAGGCCAAAAAGTCAAAGAGCGAGGCGACGATGACCAAAGCAGAAGAAGAAGCTCTCAGGCTGATCAGCAATCGAGAGAACAGCCTAGGCATCTTCCATTCGGTGGGCAAGATTGTCTACAACAAACGACAAGAACCGGATCGAGGGACCTTGCTTGTCCATCCCCCGGCTTGGTTACCGCAACATCGTCGCAACAAGGTATCCGAGACAGACGTGGATCGACTGATCGATGAGCTGGGCACGGACACGACTACTTACATCGCTGCATTGCACGAAAACTATGCCTTGTCGTGTACCTGTTCTAGGTCTGAGGAGTCTCTCGACAGTGTGAGCGGTTGCATCGACAGTATTTCAGACGCGGATTTACTTTCACTCGATCGTTTCTCGTTTGGAACGCGAGCCTTTTCTGGCTCCGCCACAGATACTCTCAGGCAAGATGAAATGTCCTTCCAGGCCGCCGTTCGAGGAGTCCTGTTCAATCTACCATGTCCAGTGCATAGAGGAACACCCTCGGGTGGAAAACCGGGTGATTCACATCGCATGTTCTATCCAACGTCGCTCAAACTGTGGCGTAAGAAGGAAGAAATCAACGACATGCTTGAAATGCTTACTGCCAAGATGCAGAACAACGCCCTTGACAATTCTTCACAAGTGCAGCAAACATCTGGCGACTCTGGAGTTGCGGGCTGGAAACGCGAATCGACTGACGGTTCTTCCAACCCCAGTGGCACGGCTGCCATCGCATCCGCCAAGGCTGAGATGCTACTGGAGCGCCTGCCTTATATGGCTCGCATTCTACAGGCATCGAAGCCTACATCCTCGCAGCTCTCTCAGATACTCGGAGTTACGCAGGTACGCGATTCGGGCACTCTCGCCACTACCGAGAACGAAGATGACATCGAGAATGCCGCCGAGCAAGAGAACCGCTTCGAAGAACAGTGGGCGACGGACAAACCCGACGGGGACTTCCCCGATCGACTGCGAGGAACCAAGGCAAAGCGCAAGGTGGCTGCCGGCACCAAGACCGAAGGCGGCGGACTGGGGATTCCTGTCGAGAGTCAGGTGGAGAAGCTGGTCTTGGAAGACGATGATATCGTTGATGATTGAGGCGTGGCGATGTACTGTACGTGTGTAAGCGTTTGACTGGGCACATCGGAGGCTTTGAGCGGGGAGTTCGGCGTTGTTCGGGCTGCTGTTGGTAGAGATGTGCAAGTATGGCTAGGAGAAGCGCTCTACGGTACCGAGTGTCCATTAGCCACGCGAGGTAGATGCAACACGCGCTGTATATCCAGATTAATAGCATGCCTTCTAATAGCATCACCAGCATTGTCTCTAGCATGGGACCGGCTTGGCCTTACAGAGCCCTAATCAGGCTGTCCTTGCCCTACATTTCCCGCTATAGCCACAGACCCACGGCATGACTTACGACGTCTTGATCTACAACTCTGTTGCCAGCCTCGTTCAATCCGACATATTTGTTGGACGGATCTATCCGCTTGATCTGCCAAACGTCCGGAAAATCGGAACATGCACCCGGACACTCGGCACTCAACACGCACGTCGTTACCCATAGTATGCCGCTGTGGGTATATTAAACCGACCCCACGACCCCCCGTGACGTGAAGATGTGCTGCGAGCAGTCCACCACGCCGTTCGTACCGGTCTGGCGCTCGGGCACACGAACGGTGCAAGCGATTCTACACGACCTCGTTTTCCTGACGTGTCTTTTACGAGCGCGACTACTACTGTATGTATGGAGATCTAAACACGAAGACGGACAGACAGACTATTCGGAATGGGTCTGTTTACTTTTCTGGCTTGCAGAAGCGGCGTTTCCTGTTGACGAGGGATGAGCCATGCTGAAACTTGCCCTGGCTCCATTGGACAAAGTGTGGCTTGCTGTGTTTCATGTGCTTCAACCAAAGTCTCCTCCTCGTGTGAACCTTCTCCGTTGACGGGATGAAGATCTGTGTCTCAGCCCTATGGGTAGACGGCGATAGCCGATGCGAACAGTTTTCGTCCTTGCTACTACTGTGATCCATCGATGCGTTGTTGGGGTTGTGGTCAACTCGTCATAGCTCCAATAGTCACATCACAAGTCTTCGATCTTGCATTCGAAAGATTCGCCTACAAGCATGCCGAGATGTCTGTATTATTATTATTAGGCACTGCTGCAAGCCAGGTTGTTTACGATAGCCTTCTCATTTCTTCGAATGCTTGTCGACTCCACTACGCTTGACTTGAAATGCTTTTAGACTCAATCTAGGAGACGCCTAGCGCGCGCCTAGCCGGACCCCATGTCGACTTGCTGCTAAGAAAAGGAGAGTCCTCACGCTGCGTGGTCAAGCTGTCTTTAGCATTGCCACCTGGGCCTCGCTTCGCTTGCCAATCGAATGTCCATGACAGGCTGGCCATGACCGCACTCCAGCACGGTGGAGTGACACTTGCAGAGACGGATGCGATCGCGGCAGGGTATCTGCCTGCAGTCGCCTGCAAACTTGAGCCTCGTGGCCCCGGCCCACGGCACTCCATCGATAGTTCTTGATAGCTTCAAGGTACCACGGGAGCATATCCACCCTACACGAGCATGCCCGTCCAACAATCCGACGCTTTGGGCGTGTTGCGACGGTGGCCATGGTAGTCTCCGCCCAGATGCGGCCATCTAAGTAGTGAAGCGTCCCACAACCACATCTTTCTCTCGCCACGGCCCTTTACTTGTACAGTTTCTCTGTACGATCACCACACTCTCGTTTTTTTTCTATATTGTTCTTCGTAATAATGTTTCCTTCTTTCTCGATTGCCAGCGTCGTTACGCTGGCTGCCTCTGCAGCAGCATCTGCACTTCTCCCTAGAAGCGAAAACTCTCGATTGATTACTCGTCAAAACCAGAACGACCCGGATTGCGTGCAGGTATCGGTCAGCTTCCACGAGCTTAGATCAACTGCTTGGGGCGAGAGTGTCTCCGTCGTTGGCTCTATTCCTCAGCTCGGCAATTGGGACACCTCCAAGGCCCTCTTCCTGTCCGCATCGACCAGATACTCAAACGACAACCCACTATGGACGACGACTGTCAACATGCCCCCGGGCACTTCTTTCGAATACAAATACATTCTCTTCGACATCAACGGCAATGTTCAATGGGAACAAGACCCCAACCATAGCTACACCGTACCGACCAGCTGCGCCGCCAGCGCCACGCGATCCGATACCTGGCAGAGCACTGCTGGCTCGTCTCAACCGACTACTGCTCCTGAGCCAAGCTGCACCAACAGCCCGACTTCGCGCGAATGCTGGGACAACAACTTCTCCATCGACACAGACTTTGACAGCAACTGGCCTACCACTGGCCGTACCGTTCGTTACGACTGGACCATCACCAACACCACCATGGCACCGGATGGGTTCGAGCGTCAAGTCTTTGCCATCAACAACCAATACCCTGGTCCTGCCATTGAGGCCAACTGGGGTGACATGATCGAGATCACCGTCAAGAACGAGATGACCAACAACGGCACTTCGATCCACTGGCACGGTCTCCGTCAATGGCACAAGAACACTCAGGATGGTGTTCCCGGTATCTCCGAGTGCCCCATTGCACCTGGCCAGCAGAAGACCTACACTTTCCAGGCCACGCAGTACGGTACTTCCTGGTACCACTCTCACTTCTCTTGCCAGTACGGTGATGGTCTCGTTGGTCCGATCATTGTTCAGGGTCCCGCCACTGCCGACTACGATATCGACGCCGGCCCTCTTGCGGTCACCGACTGGTACTACGGCACCGTGAACACCCTTTCTCAGCGTGTTGCCCACTTCGATGGTTCTCCTCCTGTTGCCGACACTGCTCTTATCAACGGCAAGATGGTGAGCAGCAGCGGTGGCCAGTACGAGAGGACCGCCCTCAAGCAGGACAAGAAGCACCGTGTCCGTCTCATCAACATGTCCGTCGATAACCACTTCATGGTCTCTCTTGACGGCCACCAAATGCAGGTTATCGCTGCCGACTTTGTTCCCATCGTTCCTTACACCACCAACTGGATCTTCCTCGGTATCGGTCAGCGCTACGACGTGATCATCAACGCCAACCAGGCTGCCGGTAGCTACTGGTTCCGTGCTGAGGTCCAGAACCAAGCTGGCTGCGGTAACAACGCCAACAACGGTAACATCCTGTCGATCTTCTCCTACGAGGGCCACGAGACCGAAACCCCGATCAGCCAGGGTGGCCAGTACACCCAGCGCTGCACCGACGAGCAGGGTCTGACCCCTTACTGGAACTCTTACGTTCCTTCCGGACAGGTCGCTGACAACATCACTCCCCTCGACACTTGGCTCAACCAGACCCGCGCCGCCGACGGCACCTTGACCCTCTACTGGAACGTCAACGGCACATCTCTGAACGCCGACTGGCAAAAGCCCACTCTCGACTACGTCAAGAACAACCAGCTGGACAGCTTCCCCGACCGTGCCAACCTCATCGAGCTCCCCACCCAGGGCGAGTGGGTCTACTGGGTCATCCGCTCCGTTCCTGGAAACCCCTACAACGTCCAGGTCCCCCACCCTATTCGTAAGTTCCTCGTATGGTTTGATTAGATCGATTGCAATGCTGATATTATGGATAGACTTGCACGGCCACGACTTCTACGTCCTTGGCGCTGGTCAGCAGACTTGGCAGGACGGTGACATTAACAACCTCAACTACGACAACCCTACCCGTAGGGACACTGCTATGCTTCCCTCCAACGGCTGGTTGGCGCTTGCTTTCCAGACGGACAACCC
>Ga0265797_10002221_pt1 | contig 33033 bp, 28 predicted proteins | sample P2T30metagenome_FD_192433 | JGI IMG/M metagenome (GOLD analysis project Ga0265797, IMG submission 192433) | Plant litter microbial communities from East Loma Ridge, Irvine, California - P2 T30 | ecosystem: Environmental > Terrestrial > Plant litter > Unclassified | place: USA: California... | reverse complement strand
ACTCGAAGACGACGAAGAAGCATGGCAGCTCGACGAAGTCGCCGCCTCAACAGAACCCCCCAGCTCCGACGCCGCCATCCGCGAAGACACAGACGCTTTCGAGCGCGACCTCGCCATAGCCCGCCAACAACACCCCTCCCCCATCGGCAAACTCCCCCTCCCCGTCATTCTCCCCCAACGCCGACCCAGGAACAAGTCCCGCGGCTTCGTGCGCGCTTACAGCCCAGTCCTCCAGGACGTCGGCATCGATCAGGCGACTTTCCTGCGCTTCTTGGAGAATTTTCACGCTTCCAGCCAGGCTAACCCTTGGTTCAATGCTGTCTTAGTCGCTGCGACCATCGCGGGTTTCGTCCCGGAGCCAATCACCATGGCCGTCACGACAGCCGTGCAAGTCGCCGCCAGCGCTGGCAAGGAAATCGACTCGCGCCGCAAGACGAACAATTTCCTCGATCGCATGAACGAAGCCCTCTTCAAGCCCGCGGGCTGCTACGCTTTCATCATGAAGTACAAACCCGATTCGGAGATCAAGCAGGGCGGCGGGTTGTTGGCGAAGTTGGGAGTTGGGATCGAGGATGTCGATTTCTCTGCTTCGAAGGCTGTGGCGAAGTACGACACGCCAGAAGGTGGCAAGGCGTCGAAGTCGGCGAAGTTCCGTCTTACGTCTGGCGCGACCAAGGGGTCTGCGAAGATGGTTGAGGCGGCGCCTTTAATCTACCCTGAAATCGATGCGGTTGTGTACAGTGGTAAGGACGGGCAGGAGACGTTCAAGGACAAGGCGAAGGACGCTGGGAGTTTCCTGGCGAGCTATGTCGATCGGAGGGCGCAGATGACTTATGTGAGTTCCAATGTCCCCTGTGATGCTGTTTGGAATTTATCAACTAACATTGACCGCACAGGCTAAAAATGACCCCAACTCAACTCTGGTCATCCCCGAGAGCCAACGCAAGTCAGAGTCTACATCCAAGTGGGCCGACCCCAACCACCCAATGTTCAACGGCGGTCTCGTCGGCCTCGTATCAGGCGGCTACATCGACGCAGGGAAACGCCGCGGCGAGAAGCGCGAGCGCAGACTCGAGCGCAAAGAAGCCCGCTGGGAGAGACGATACGGCGCGAGGCCACAGTCCCCACTTCAAGGACTCCAAGGGCTGTCTTTGCAGGAGACAGACGAGCAACGTCCAGACTACTCCAGACGCGGTTCTAAGCGACGCATGCACCCTCGGGACAGAGCGGCGCAGAGGGGACGTGGGAATGGTGGTGGTATTATTGGCTCGGTGAGGAAGATCATGCAGGAGGATGTGCTGTATTTGATGATTGTGCCGATGCCTTCGGAGGCGGAGATCGCGGAGGCGAGGGAGATGATTAGGTTGGAGAAGGAGAAGAAGTGATTTGGAATAGAGTAACGAGTTCATGGGAGCTCACGAATGGCCGGTTTTCTTTTAGCAAGCGTAGCATTGGCCAATGGCTGTATCTGATGATCATCGCACATTGTCAGCGGAGAGCCACGCATAAAGAGTGCAGTAGATGGTAAATTGCAGAGGTAACCAATCAATAATAACAACACTACGAAGCAAAATCAGCTACATATCGCAAACACCTCACCCTCTCCGCCTCGCACTAGGGCTACCCTTCTTCTCAGCGCCCGTCGCTTGCGCCTTGGCCTTCTCCGTCGCATTTCCCACAGACTCCTTGATATCGCGCTGAGCGGCAGGCGTAAGCTTGTGCTCGGTCGTCTTCTTGCTGGCAGGCGCGCTCCAGTAGAGAACCATCTGCAGCGCGAGGACGGCGTTGAGGGCGAAGCCGGCGATGAAGCTGTAGAGGATGACTTTGTCGGGGACTTCTTGCAGGGTGGTGAAGATGCGGGAGAGGGAGCCGAAGAGGTAGGAGAAGACCTGTGTTTTGGGGAGGGATCGTTAGCTTGTGATCGTATGTTGGTGGCTTCGACTGGAAAGAAAGCGAAGAATATGACTTACAGTGAAAGCAGACAATTGTCCAGTGCCTCCCTCGCGGAAAATGGCAATGATCTGAGGTAGCTTCGACAAAGCCGCAACAGCACCAGCACCCATCTGCAAGTACTGCAACAGCTCCGCAGTCACAATATCGCTGTTAAACAGCAAGAAGCCAGTCCCCGCCAGCGCAGCAATAAGCATAGATCCCATATTCCCCTTGCCCGAATACTCCAGCACCAAGAAGCAAATCGCGACATTCTGAATCACAATGAACGCCGTCTCGCCAAACGATGAGAACGGGAACTTGTTGCGCACGTTGTACACCAGCGTGACCATCAAACTGGCGGTCTCCAGCAAGTAGCCGATGAAGCTGACGCCCTCGGCGGAGCCCGAGTTGATCAGCTTGATCATCTGCGGGACTTTGACGACGGAGGAGGCGGCGACGATGGCGAGGCTGAGCGCTTTGGACACGGCGAGTTTCATGCAGACCGAGTCGCTGATTGTGAGGTTGTGGACCAGGCTGCGGTAGCAGCTGTCGCCGAGGAGCATGGTTGCGAGCTCTTGGACTGGGGCTGGGAGGCGGTGGGTTATGGGCGTGAGGACCGCGCGGAGGGTTTGTTCGAGGGACTCCATGGTGGGCCGATCGATCGCTGGGTTGTTGCGCGTGTTGCGTGGATGGCGTATTGAGAAGTAGTTTGGGAGGAAGGGTCGCGCTTGTATAGGTGTTTATTATGGTTCGAGGAATGGGCTAGCCGTAATGGGAAGGGATTGAATTTGGACCGAGAGATCAGGCTATTTACAAGTAGAGTATTGCCACGATTGGTTAAATGATGAGAAATAGATGCTGAATGTTCGACAACAAGCTATATAGAGGTTTTTTGAATTCACACAGGTTGATGGATGTCTGGGTCGCGCTTGAAAGTCGTTCGATTGCAACAATCTACTGAAACAAGCTACACACGAGGCATGGCCATCACACTCATGAACTTTAGCCACGCGTCTATGGGTAACGCAGGCTTGCTCTTGTCAATGCCCTTGATGTCTCCGAATGGGTCGTTCGGGGGCTTTGCAGCAGGCATGACATCTTCGGTCACGCTATCCTCCATCTCCTCGTCCTCATCTTCGTCCTCGTCGTCTTCCTCGTCCTCGTCCATGTACTTGTTCAGCTTCCTCCTCAGCCCTGTGATAACTTTCTCCACGCCGGCCGCCTTTTCTGCCAGAGTGTACTCGTAGTCAAAGGCACCGCTGGAGTACATGTAGCCCGCAGACTGAGTGCTTGTCGGTTTCGCAAACGCCCATAGCTCCGCCTGTTCGTCATCCCCGAGGCCTGTATCGCGCCCGTTGTCCCATTTTGCGACCTTGCTCGGGTGAGTGTTGTCGTCCACCCAGTCTTCTACTGTAGGCTCGGCTTTCTTGCGCAACAGCTGCTGGAGGACGATCTCATGCGAGTGGCCAGGGAAAGAAGCGTGCGGGTACGGGTGAGCTGCTGTGAGAAAGCCACGGTTTGCGTCGAAGATGGTTTGTAGTTGTTGGAGGTCGGCTGCAAGAAGGCCTGCGCGAGTCTGGAGCGAATCCCTGCCGATGCGCTTAGCAACTCGGGCCAGGAACAAACGCTTGTATACCTTATACACGAGGAATGCGCAACTGCTAGAAGAAAAGGAAGCGCGATCTTGACCTACCATGTCGGGAGTGTCTCTTGTCTGCTAAGATCAGTTTTGAGAATGTTAAGAGAGGTCGACAGCTGTTGTAGACGCTGTCGCAATTGGTCAAGCGCGCGGATGTTCTCCTGTGGAAGTGCCATTGTCTTGACTAGAGATTTCTCGGGTGTTGGTGAGAATAGTCTGGTAGGCAATATGTTTGGGTATTGTCATGCAACAGCTTGAGCAAGAGCTGGAAGAGAGACCGCGGATGGTCCGTGCGTGGCTTAAGTCAATGAAAGGCAGGCGTGTACATCCTGTACTTCTAGTCTGGACCATCACAAGTTTTTACCATCCAATGCTATCCAGTGCATTCATTAGGTTGACACCTCACCGGTCCTCGCTTTATTGGTGGCACTCTGGGTTGCTACGCCCCATGCCTGCCCCTCACTTGACAGTTCTGATCCGTCAACCCAAACTCGATGCTCTGACTACAAGTAATAGCTACAGATGACTCTCTTGATCAGACTCATCCTAGTATAGGCATGTGTCCGTCAATGGTTGTCAACTTCGTTCCATGTACTGTCACTTTTACTGACTAGAGAGTCACGTCGCGAATCACTCACACGTGGCAGGACGCTGATCTTCACTGCGAATGCTATTCACAAGCCACCATGACCCACTGCCTTCCAGACGGAACCGGTGTCTCCTAAATATTATGAGTATCTCATTGTCTCATGATCCAGCTCAATGCCTCACAATAACAACACATTAACTTGAGCAGGATCTCCCCGACAATAGCAGCTCTGGTCTTGACCATATTGTTCTGGAATGACAATAGGAAACCTTCACTTATTGTGAGAAACAGTCACCGCTGTGCCACTCGATTTACGACAATAGTACTCAGGCGCCTATTGTCCCTGGGTTGACTACATAATCCTCGTGCCAGTCCGCCCTTACACTGTGCTCACGACACAACATCCACATCATCTTCTCAACACAACACTCCCCTCACAAAAACCATGTTCTTCAAAGAAACGACGGCAGGACCGCACAATCTTTTCCAAAAACTACCTTCCAACATGGCTCCCACAATGAATTCGGAGCAGATGTTGAGCGTTCTACGTCTCCTTCGCGACAAGATGGGCATGAGCCATGCTGCTGCTTCGGACATTACACTGCATGTGTCGAAACTCGGCTCTCCAGAGGCTTCCATGAGCACTTTCCTTCATGCAGCCATCGAAGAACAGATCGACGAGTACAGAAAACAGAGCTTCGCCAAGTTCGGCCTCATGATATCTGTTTATCCTTCACAAAATGCAAAGCAGATGGAACTCTACTTGGAGCACTTCGACCGAATCACTGTTGGATACCACAGCTATGTCTTCAAAACTCAGCACAACAAAACACCGAAAAAGGCCATGCATGTTCGCCTTTCTCGGGGCAGCATTCAAGTCCGCTTCTGCGGTTCCTGGCAACCACTCTCTGCATTCCTTGATGAGATCAGTACCACTTGGACATACCCAGAACCTATGAACCTTCAGCTGGATCGCCAGTACAAGTGGTGGACAGCGAACGGCATGTCCTTCGAGATCACAAAGCTTCCGGGCGAAATACGTAACGCGATCTTCGACTGCGTGTTCCCCTCCGAAGAACATCCCTTTCCGACGAGTAAGAAGAACAATCGCTCAGCTCCAACATACCAGCACTCCTACACGGCGTTGATGCGCACGAACAAACAACTGAATCGAGAGGCCAGCGACCGGTTTTACCGAACAACGACGTTCTTGATTGAGAATCCACCGCTGTTTTCCAAGAAGCTGAACAACGGCATACGTCTGGACCGTCTGCGACGCGTACAACTTTCTCTCGACCACAGCCAGTATCTGGACTTGTTCAGCGTAAAGCCATGGGTCGTCTCCACTAAACCCTATGTCAAATCCCAATTCCGTGAGATGTCTAAGCTCGAGAGCTTCGAGATTCACTTCAGTGCCCCCTCGCGGATTGCAACGAAAACATGGCTTGAGGGCGCTTGTCAAAAAGCTGCCGTTGATCTCATCATGGACGCTGCTTGGCCTTCTATCAGAGGCCTTCCCGTCATTGTTACCGGATACGTCAAAGACAGCCAGAAAAAAGCCATCGAGGCTCATGCACAGTCTGAGCGGCGCATGTACGCACTATACGAGGCGTTTTGCCGCGACATCGGCAAGCATTGCTCGTTGCATGCTTTTGACTCTTGGGTGGGGTGGATGATGGCGGAGAAGCAGGGTGGCGTGCGTCTTGATGGTGAGCCGTGGGTTGAGGATGAAGCTGAAGAAAGCGAGAGATTGGAGTGGAACAACATGGCTACTCAGGATCTGAGGGAGCTTATGTGGTGCTCATGCGAGAAGCGATGCAGCCTCGACAATTGGGATCCGGCGGATTGAAGTGACAAGCGATGAGAACTTGTACATGTGGCTAATCAGCAAGGGCAACACAGGCCAAGAATGCTTTTTGATTGAGCGTGATAACTTAGTTCCCTGTATGGAGGCAATGACAATTACTTTTGCGAATGCGACTGATATTTCGAGATCTTTGTCCGACTCCTCTTTGTGCAAAGGTCTGCGCATGCCCCTACAGCTTCGATGCATCACCAACGTGACCAAATTCTTGTATATGTTATGAGACTCACGACATAGTTGTCATGGTCTCTTGGTGTAACTATACTGCTGGTCAAAGTGTAAAAAGTATTTCCAAGTACGAGTTATTGAATCTTTTCACCATTTCCTTGGATGTCGTGGAGAGTGCAGACTTATGGCCTTGGTCAAGACGCGGACTTTGAAGATCGAGTCTTGGCAGGGAACCTCGCATGACCAAGAAACGAGTCGCAAAGATATCATCCGTTTCTCGACTTACATTCTTTCAGTCGCCTCATAAACGCAATGCAGATGTGTGGCTGAAGTGGCGACCGTGGCAATGGCGCTCTCGCCGGAAACGAGACGCGACCATGCGTCCATGAAAAGCAGTGAAGAGTTTGGAAAGCACCGAGTCTCTTGAGGAGGGCACTTGCCACAACCGTGTCGCCTGCAGGTAACCGCGACAAAAACACGCAACGTACAAGGCGCATCTGGTTGCAGATCAAAGATTTCCTGCTCATACCTACTTTGCTGGTGTGTTATCTGGACCCACAATTCGCCACCATGTCGCAAGCCTCACAGCAGGTGTCACGGTACCGTCCAGCCGTGATAGCCATCACTGGAGTCGCCGCCGCGGTCGGCATATGGACACTATACTCGACATTCTCAGATCACTCCTCCAAACAACCGTTGCATAGGAGCAATGCTGTGCGTCGGGTACGTCGTGTCTCTGCCGAAGAGCCCCTCATTGAGGCTACCATCCCAACACAGGATGAACCTTTCGGAGCGGCGGTGGTCAAGAGAAACGACCTCACTATCGGACGCATCGTATTCGGGCGAGACAAAATTCCTTCCCCAGAGGAATGGCAAACACTGTATGGCGATGACGCCGAGAACGCCCGGGCTCGCACTATTGGAATCGCTGTGGCGTCTGTCATAAGTGCATCGCAAGAGAGGGCTTCTGACTTGACCGAGGAGGCGCGACAACTACTCTCCACCTTTGGACTGGAATTTATGGGCAGCGACATCATCAACGACCCGCTGGAAGCGGCACAGCGGTACCGTCCTTTGTTGGTCGACATGCTTGGCTCAGTCGGAAACCTCGACCTTGAAAGTCTCTTCCAAAACTTCTCAAACGATGTCGCCGACGATTTTGCCGAGACTGAATTAGGAATCATGGAGGAAAGTCAGGCGGTAGAGCCCGCACAAGGACTGAAAGGTCTGCTGTATTACATTGCGGAAGAAAAGGCGAAGCGCGAAGCCTACGAGCACCGTGGCATACGATGCGATTCTTGCAACGAGTCACCGATTCGTGGTATTCGCTGGCACTGTCTAAATTGTCCGGACGTTGACCTTTGCTCTACCTGCGAAATGACGTTCCCCCATCAGCAGACGCACGTCTTCGTCAAGGTCAAGATCCCATTGCCAGCTGTTGCGCAGCCAGGCCGAGCACTCAACTTCCCAGTGTGGTATCCTGGCAGTCCTCACATATTGCACGAACCCATTCAGCCTGTGCTCAGAAAACGCTTGGCCGAAGAATATCATCACGAAGAGCCTCAAATCGATGCTCTGTACGACCAGTTCATCACTACAGCCAATGTCTCCTTCGAACAAGACCCCTCACAAATCAAGATCGGCATCGACCGAAAAGCATTCGACAGTGCGTTGACTATTGAGGCCTGGACCGACCATTCTGCCCCGAACGCATTGTACGATCGCATGTTTGCATTCTACGATCGCGGCAACAAAGGTGCAATTCTCTTCGAGGACTTTATCAATGGCATGGCATACCTTCGAGGCCCCAACAGGTTCCAACCGCTTAGCCGAGCTTTGCAAGGCTTCGATATTGATGCTGACGGTTTCGTTGATCGCCGGGATTTCCTTCTCTTGCTTCGCGCGAAATACGAAGTGCAGAAAGAGCTGATAGCTGGAGCTTCGAGCATCCGCGCGGATAAGATCTCCCAGGAAGGCATCGATGTGCTCAAGTCTAGTCAGCCCATTAGTGCCATTTTTTGCGAACAGGATATGCCGCAAGGCGAGCTGCGCTCCAGTGGCGGGAAGCCAAGGAATGTTTACGGTGATCTCGAACCTGCTGAAGGAACGAAGACTGTTCTTGACGATGGCGAGGTACCGGCGGGCGCAAGCGCACTTCCGAATAATGTTTTCCGAGTACGCTCACTTCCGCAATTACAACGGCAGCTCGCACGTCTTGACAGGCGGCTTCACCAGCAGGAGACAGAAATCTCGAGCGCTGAAGGAGAGGCTGCAGTAGAGGACCACACGGACTCGCTGCCCAACACTCTCTCTGCAGAGGATGCCGCTGCTCTTGGCGTTGCACCTACCTCTGCCACTGAGCAGGGCACGACAAGTACACAACAGGACGCGCTCTGGAAGTTTACGGAGATGAGCATTAACGAAGCTCTCGACCCTATCTTCATTTCAAGGGAAAGACTCGATCGCGACGTTGAAGCAACCTCGGAGGAACGTCGTCGCTGGCGCAAAGAGATTGACGATGTTTTGGAGCAGAAGAAGGCTTTCGAAGACTACTTGCGAGTTGGCGCAGAACTTGACCCTCTGGTCGCTGCTGCTGCTAATTCACACGACCAAACATCGCGATCGTGGATCACCAACCAAGACACAGCGGAGCAACGCGCTGCCGAAGTCCAACGCGAAATCGACGTCCAAATGCGCGACAGCGTCCTACCAACAGACACGGCAAGTCTCGACCAATTCGAAGCCGAGATCCAAGAACAGTCCCTGGAGGAGTTACTCGCTGCCGCAGGCTATAGCATAGCTGAGGACGACGATGATAAGCGACCCGCAAGTCCTGTTGCCACGGAGAACCCTCCTGTCCAGCAAAATACTTCGACAATCTCCACAGACGAAGTTCGTCCTGAGCAGGATCGCCTAGAGTACTTGGCCACTCTCGATCACGAAGAGAGGCTGATGGAAACGCGAGGCGGCGCGGGCCGCTTGTCCTACGACGAGATCGAGAGCATGGCGAAGACGAATAGAGAAGTGCGAGGGCTGGTCGTGAGTTGGTTGGAGCTCGCTAGCTTCTGATCGTCGTGTTTGGCGGGCGCGTATGTATGAGAGAGGGATTGTGCGAACTTCGCGTGTATGAGTTTGTATATAGGCAGACCTGTAATTAGCGTTCGCTAGATTTTCTTTACGAGTATCGCAGAATCACTTCGTACTTGGCATCCTGCGTGCAGGGGTATGTGATCCTGCGACTCCTAGTGGAGATAAGGGCAGATGTGTGTATTTGTGTTTCCGATTTGGCGAATCCTTCTGTTGTTGCAAACCTGTCAGTGGCGTTTGTAGCGAGGTGTCTGGGCTTTCCAATGGATACGGTTGAAGTTCATGGATTTTGCCACACGTCGGGTATGCGAGCCCGAAAACTTGCTGGTATAATTTCGAATGCTCTATTGATTGACTATATAGATAAATCATATTTTAATTTGCTCCCGTTGTGACATTGGGAGGAGTTTTGTCGATGGAGGTGCAACCCTTGTTACCCCAACATAGGGGTTGATATACAAGGTTCTTGCATGCATAAGTTTGGATACATATACTATCTCTGGGTCGCTACTGCTTTCATTCATCAAAAGTAGATTCTAACATCTACACAAGTACATATTCAACTGCAGACCACACTCTAATCATCACACTTGTTGCACCTCGTGTACTAAACGATCTCTATGCGCAGTCTATCTGCCTGAATTGTTGCTATATTGGTACTGACGATCGGCACAGCGCACACAAATTCACATGCTTTCATGACTCGGGATCTTGCAGACGCAACACAACCCTATGCACGCATATCATGTTGGTCTGCAGGCGTTCATTAACTTTACGAGTGAGCTCGAGCGCGCACGTCGCGCTATCGAATAAATGGGGATGCTATCTCTGGACTTGTCCCCTGTCATTTCAGCCGCAGCGGGTCTTCGACGTGGCATCCTAGCGAAATGAGCCCAGCCACTGACTCGCCATTGGCGGAAACATGCTATAACGCCTTCCTTCGCGTCTGGTCCGAAACGCATAGCGTCGGGCCGTCCTTCTCATTGGCCCACCGAGACCCTAGCCACAAGAGATGCTCTGTTGCTTGAGCGAACCATGTCGGTAGGCAAAGCGATCTCTGCTCTGGACTGGCGAGGGCCTTCGCTATCAGAGCCTCGTGGGTCTCTGGCTTGCAGGATGAAGCACTCTAAAGTAATTGCCTGGGGTCCCCTCAAGCCATAAACGTTTTCCCTGGTCTTTTCTCTGTCCCGTCTGTTGTGTCTGTGTAACAACAGCGACCACACAATCATGACAATGAGTGTCTCATACCGCGGACTCGGAAGGTCTCGAGTCCAATTACTATCATTATCAATTTTCGGGCTGGCAAATGCAGCAGTCAACAATGACGCCTCACCTTACGAGATCAAGTTTAATGACACAGCATCTGTCGGACCCGATGGTGAGTGTCGCGTGGATGCTGTGTAACCAGTCTTGCAGCTGACCACCGCCAATCAAAGGCCCATGGAATTACATACTTATCGCCGACCCGGACAATGGCCAGTACATCGCAGCCTTACCGTCTGTCGCCAGGATGCCGCTCTACGTGAATGCGAGCGCGTGTGAAATTCAGGGATCGACTTGTCCACCACCGGCTGACCAGACATGGCATGTATACGACGCGTGGGAGAACGCCAACGGTGCCGACACGAAGAGCTTTTTGATGCCGCCAAAGGACTGGGATGCAGACTACGCCGCTCTTCTTAATATGACCGGTGCTGGAGGCTATTTTGTTGATCAAATTGTACTGCAAAACGACGGCGACCTCAACTCCCAAGCACACCTGGAAAACCAAGTCCTGGCTGTCAGCAAGGACTGGACAGTGAACTTGGGAGTGGAGATGCAATACACCAGGAGTGTTTCGCTGGTAAGTGCCCCTGCAGCCATGTTTGTATTCGGATGCAGCAACGCAGTATTGACAATCCCAGCTTTCTTTGAACGCGAGTGTCAGCAATATCACATACTACAAGACAAAAGACGAAACCGTCAAGGCGAACACCAGCTTGTACAGCGCTTATGACGCAGGCTACATCCCATCGCTTTCTTACGGCCTTCACACAGGCTCAGCCGAGCCCAATATTTCGGGAAGCTTGGTACTTGGAGGCTACGACAAATCCCGCATCTTGTCTGACGCCATCGTTGCTGGAAACGACAACCTTTTCCGCCTGACTGATATTGCCCTCAACGTCTCTAGTGGTGGTTCGGCATTTATCAAACCGTCGTCGTCAGGAGCTATCGAAGGCCTTCTCAAAGCACCCACCGATTTCGGCGACTATCTCGAAGTACATCCCAGGCCCGGAGTGCCGTACCTATACCTTCCGCAGGAAACTTGCGACGCGATCGCTGTACATCTCCCGGTCACATACAGCCCTTACTACAACCTCTACATCTGGGATACTGATAAATCTGCCACCAAAGATATCATCTCTTCGCCACACTACCTTTCTTTTGTATTCACCGACGACACCAAGACGAGCGCTCACATCAAGGTTCCATTCGCTCTTCTGAACCTCACACTTGACACGCCTGTCTCGAAGAAGCCTTTGCAATACTTCCCCTGCAGTCCCTGGGACGCGGACGCAGCAACAGGCTACACGCTGGGCAACGCCTTCCTGCAGGCCGCATTCCTCAGCCAACACTGGCAAATGAACACGACCGTTCTTGCCCAAGCCCCTGGTCCTGATTACCAAGAGAAGAACATCCAAGCGATACCCTACGACTCCGACATCACTGTGGGCGCCGCCACCGATGCCGCCGACTGGGCCAAAACGTGGGCCACTACACTCAAGGACCTGTCCGGAGGAAATTCGGGTACAACTTCTAGCTCGACCCCAAGCTCAAGCTCAACCTCCAATTCTGACTCCTCTGGCACTGCAGCAGCTTCGGGCAACGAAGACGACACTAAATCAGAAGGCAAGGCATCAGCCGGATTTGGAGGCGCAATAGCCGGTATTGTCGTCGGCGTCATTGCCGGCCTGGCTTTAATCGGAGCAGCAGTGTTCTTCTTCCTGCGCCGGAAGAAGGCCAAGCAACACCGCTTGTCGTCGACCGGCGTCTCGCTGCAGAACCAGCCGCCTCCATCGCACCACGCTGAACTGGAAAGCTACTCTGTCGCTGGCGAAGCGAAGCCTGCGTACGAAATAGAGTCAAGACCGTTGACGTACGAAGCTGAATCGAGACCGCTGACCGAGCTGCCGACGCAGCAGCGGAGGTTCGAGCTGCCGGGCGACTCGCTGCTCGCTGAGAAGCCGGCTAATTGATGTTTTGACCTTTTGTATGTATGTAGACTGAATAATGTAAATAGACTGTCCATAATGTATGATGTACGATACACCCATGGCTCGCCTAGTTAATGGATTGGAACTTGCATTCACAAGGCTCGGACTTTTCGATGATATTCTGGAACGATTGACTCAGATACTCTGGAAGCTGTTGATGCTGTGTGTTGCAGAGAAAGCGAGGAATTACAAGAAAGTGGTTGAGTCGATACACCAGAGCGGACAAGCTGGATCTGATAGTGTAGACGAGACCGAAGATGGTGAGCAAGCGTCAAGCAAGAGATCACAGCACGATGAACAAGGTAGTGTTTTGCAATTGCCCACAAAGTGTGAGCAGATATATTGCGTAAATGTATGTAAGTTCAAGGTACAACCCTTTTAAAATAACCAAGACATGCCCGAAGTGAAGAATCGAAAGGGCAGAGGCCTACGAACAATCCCAAAATGCCCAAAGATCTCTCGACAAGAAGGTGCTGAAAGACTGCTAGCTGATGGAGATTGCCGACGCTCATGGTGTGAGCGCTTAGAGGGGGACGGCCAAGCAGTTGAGCTCGAGGTTGATGAGGTTGCCGGAGGCGTCGCCGGTGGAGCAGCATGCGGCAACGTTGGAGCCGCAAGCCTGCTGGATGGGAACAGCGACTGTGAGGGGGATTGTTAGTTGTGATGGTCTTGTTTGTTGGGAAAGATGAATGGAGCTTACGGATGGGGACGCTCAAGCAGTTGAGGCCGATGAGGTCCTCGCCGCTGTTGCAGCAGGAGAGCTTCTGGCCGTTACCGCAGACAGCCTTGGACTCCTTGGAGTCGATGCCGACCTTGGTGTTGCCATCGGAGGCACCGCCCTGGGGAGCGGCGTAGGCGAAGGCGGCCACGGAGGCGATGAGGAGAGTCTTGAAGAAGGCCATTTTGAAAATTGGGTTGGTTGAAAAGGGTTGTAAGAAGCGAATGTGGTTGTTTGAAGTGAAGTTGTTTGTTGGATGAGGAGAGAAAGTTGAGTTGGGCAGGTCGAGATGGTCTATCTTATAGCATTCTGAGGGCGGGTTTGTTTGTGTTGTCGGTGTGCCACCGCCGTTTGGATGTCTCCATTGTAGGAGTGCTATAGGGATGGTTATGCCGATCATAATCCGCCTGTGCTCTCCGTGTCTCTAACTAGTTGGACAGCAATGCGGGACTTGGCGCGTATCGTGCAGGCCAAGACTATACGGTCTGGAAACATGGAGATCGTGCATGCACTTCGGCAGCATCCTGCTGGTAGCACTCATGCGAATGATTCCAGTTCTCAATCGTACCTGGTGGTATCATATTTGCTGTACTGTACTCATCGTCATCCAAGTTCTTCGAGATCAGTAGACTGGGAGGCCCCATCAGCAAGGATATTGTGAATTCACGTATTCTAAGACAACATAAAACCTGGTTGTCTGATACTAAGACAGTGCATACGTGGGCACGGGCTGAAGAGCACCCGTGGGGTCACGGCTAGCAGATGAAAATCGAGCTAAGAAGAACGGTCAGTCCAGAATGAGATTGATCGCAAACCAGATACCACGTGGGCGTCTCCTTCCGTACCATCCGGGACGCCGCAGCGTCGGTGAAGCTCAGAACATTCGATCGTCTGCATATTGGCCCGTCCGTCGTGGCGTGTAGATCTTGTGATGAATCACCATATCCACCCAGGAATAATCTGTCTGCTCCATAACATAGGTTGTACGTGAGCATTGCAAAGACAGAGGTAACACAATCTCTGCAACGGCCGGGTTTGCAAAAGTGCCAGGCCTACAGCGCAGCCGGATGTTGAGAGACAACAAATGTGGTGGATATTGCTGTCCCCGCAAGGGCGAGACAGCATCAAACGTCCTTAGTCTGTAGATCTGATAGCCTTATAGGTCCACAAGGGAGTATGCGGGGCGGATCTCCCTAAGGAGGATCGGCCGCGGCGCCGGATCCTGACCTATATCGCCCCTGTTATACCTCAGGCCCGCTAAAACTTGATTCCAGATGCCAACGCGGGAACACGCGGGGGTTCGAGGTTGGGTCGCGCGGAAGAACACAGTGGCGGGACGCCTCACCGTCCCTTCGAGTAAATGCAAGTAAACACTCACCGACTCGCCACAATCGTGTCGACGCGCCTCGGACATTGTTAGCTCTAATTGCAATCGGCGATGATGTTGCGGTAATGAATGTTCGAGATTTCGATGTAACGAGGAATCCTAACCAACAGCGACACCAACGAGCGAGATTGCCAGCCACTTTCATCAAACACCAGATCTGTTGTGACGAGAAGTGTCACAACAAACAAACGAACCCTGAAGGCACGAACTTCGCCATGCCCTTGCAGCCGTCGCTGGGTGCTTTGGTGCTCCCGTTACTTCCAGGCAAAGAAGATGGCGTGAAAGAAGCAGGGCATTTCGACTGAGTGGCACTCCCAAGTTCCGTTGCGTTGACTGGCATAAGCGATGCGGTTAATGCCTCACAATTTGCTCAGCAAGCAGAAATGCACACGCGGCGCCAACCACAGTCCACCGATGAGAAGTTTGCACCAAGCGCTGCCAGAGTTCTAACTGATCATCACAATGTCAAAAGAGATTTCAGTCTCGTGCTGAGTTCACCATCGCTGGCAGAAACCCCCGACTTTCGTGACTCCCACTTTGACATGCTGTGGGTAGTGACGATGCCCGCATGGCAGAGCGGTTGACCAGCTAGAGAGTATCAGCATGCGCGAGCACAGCAGCATCAAAAAGTCGAGCAAGACCAGAAAGAGCACATGGATGAATGAGTTGCCGCAGGCCGGGTCAGACATAGGCACATCGCCCGACGCACAAGAGTTGGAAGCTCAGTACAACGACAGCTCGACGAGCAGATCGTCAGCAGGCGGCTGTTCTTAACAACTGTGCCTTCCTGCCGGAGGTTGCGGTTCGTTCTCCGACTGCTGCTGCAAATTGCCGATGGTCGGTCGTTGGGTGCTTCTTGGATCTGTCATGGCAAGTCCGAGAATGGCCCTCTGGATTTTGAGCCGCTTTGTGATGTGTTTGATTATTGCAACGTAGAACAGCATCCTTCTGGTCAAAATCGCCGGGTATAAACCTGCTCAGCAGAATGCAGGAGTCGAAGCACGCCTGGCAGCGCTGTCTCACATGTAGGCGATGGATCACATTTGAACGTCGTAGATTCTTGAAATGCGCCACAGTCAGTTTCCCAAACTCTGTGGGGATGTAGTCAATGGTATCAAGTGAAAGGTCATGTGTGATGTGGCGAGTGTGTACAACAAATGCATCCAAGGATCCTTCGATAGAGGCGTGAAGCGCCTTCCACTGGCCGAAGTTGAGCCGGGAGAAAGCGCTGCGTCATTTTCAAAGTCGCCCAACTCGAAAGACCCCGCCAGCAAAGTGCTCATATCTTGCGACACAAAGTATTGTTCACCAATTAATACCCAATACCACAACGCGAGAATGTCTGTCCAAACTCCCAACGGCACTATCAGTGCTGAGAATGCCGACAACTTCGAGGATATCGAGAAGCAGTTCGCTGTCAAAGGTGAGCCTTGCAAAAGCGCAATTCCAAAGACTTGACCTGACATTCTTCGTTGCGCAGTCGTCCAGCACATGACCACATACTGGTCGATCCTTGAGAAGATCCCTGGCTCCAAGCTGCGCCTGACCAAGATCGACGACGATATCCACGAGCACTTCCTCAAGGAATTCCCCGACTTCGACCTCAAGTCCACGATCAATGAAGATGACATGAAGAGCAAGGCCGGCAAGGAGAAGTGGCGCACATTCATCGCCTCATACGAGAACAAAGTAGACGACTACAACTTCGGCACAATGCTGCGCGCGAACGCTGCCGAGGAATACGACCAGGATGGAACTATCTTTGGTAGGTTGGGAGAAAGTCTGTTGATTTAGAGTCGAGGTACTGACTGGGATGTTGTACAGCCGTTCGCATGCAGTTCTACGCTATTGAGATTGCGAGGTAGGTCCACAGCCCATAGGATCAGTGCTGTTTCGGTCCAATACTCATTATGATACAGGAATCGCGCAGGTCTAAATGACTGGATCTACGAGAAGGCGCAGAAGGAGGCTTCGGCTTGAAGGCTTTCATGATGGATTTCGACATGATTTTGTGACGAAGCAACGAGGTCTAGAACCGCCCGCAATTCGATTCCTGCGATCGTTGTCAGCCGGCTGAGAAGCATCAGTTCAGATGACCCATAACCCACAGGACTCGACTCGACCGCGATCCTCTAGTGGAAAGCGCACGCGACAAAAGCGTAGTGAAATCACAGAGCAATCTTACCCAAGGATTATGTCGACGGTATCGCGGGTGATAATGACTGTGGGTGGACACATTAAGGTATTCAGAACAGGAATGTAAAAGCTGAGTGCAGTGTCCAAATTTTGGTCCGCGTTTTTGAAGTCCAGTATGCATGAGAACAATACTAACGAGTACTGTGCCGCCAACGCGGGAACCACCGCAGGACAATGCATCATGCGCCCCCACTGACAAACCGCAGCGTCCACTACTAACAGAATCGCATATTCCAGCTCGCTTTTCGCGCCAGATCCTCCTTTCTCGAGCATATAACTTATGGCAGCTGCGAGAATTTCCCCATGCCACCTGCTGTAGAGCAGCATCGCCAGCAAAGCAAACGACCCAACTCTGGGACCAGCCATGCGACCACAGCAAAGAACTCGGAGCCTGCCAGCGAGATCACCTCATCTGAAGACTCAGCAAAAGCTCCATGGCGCGCTCTCTTCTTCTTCACCACAACGTCGAACCTGCCAATACTGATCTCTGGAATCGTCTTCTCAATCATAGCTGGAGCCTCTGCGCCCATCAGCGCTTGGCTACAGGGAAAGATATTCGAGAGCTTTTCGCTATTGGGCGCCGGCCAGCTCACAGCAGAACAAATCTATGATGCAAACCGGAAGTATGTGCTCTACTTTGTTGCACTCGCCGGCGCCACATGGCTTGTCAACACTGGAGAATTCGCTTGCTGGATGTCGTTCGGAGAGCTGCAAGCAAAAAGTGCGCGGGACCGCTTGTTCCATGGCCTATTGAAGAAAGAGATCGAATGGTACGACATGCGCAAACACGGCATTGGCGCCATGCTTCCACGGTTGCAGGTCCAAATACGAGAGCTTCAGTTGGCCACCTCACAGCCGCTCGGCGGAGTCTTTCAACAGATGTCGACATTCGTGCTCTCGATGGCGCAAGCCTTCTACTTCTCATGGGATCTGACACTTGTGACCATTTCCAGCGTACCGCTCATCATGGGGATCGTCGCTTTGATCGGGCGGCCGATGCAAAGGTCTCTCACTAATCAGCAAGGGAAGCTCACAGAAGCGCAGAAATACGTGACGAGCGCTTTCTCGGCAATCGAGACGGTGAAATGCTTCAACGGTCAGGAGATCGAACTCGGAAAGTATGTCAAAAAGATTGGAGAGGCAGCGCTGTGGTACTACCGCGTCGCCAACGCCCACTCGATGCAAGTGGGATTCCTGACCTTCCTAGCATCTACCGTTTTCGTCCAAGGGTTCTTCTACGGCGGCGTCCTGATCAACAAGCAGACGAAATCACCAGCAGATGTCATGACTTGTTTCCTTTCGGCTATCGCTGCTTTCCAAGCTGCGCAAGGCATACTGCCTAACATCATTGTTCTGGAGAAGGGTAGAAGTGCGGGCTCGACACTGCGAATGATCATGGCGGAAGTCCATGATGGTCCTGGCGTTGAGAAATCGCCTGACATGCTGCGTCCAGAATCCTGCAAAGGTGAAATCGACGTGAGAAATGTGTCGTTTGCATACCCTGCTAGGCCCGATCGACTTGCTCTGGACGATGTGACCATGCGAATTCCATCGGGTGAAATTACCTACCTGATTGGCAAGAGCGGGTCCGGCAAGAGCACCCTCAGCCAACTTCTCATGCGTTTTTACACCTCAGCGTACGGCTCCATAAGTCTCGATGGCATCCCGCTGGAGTCTCTAGATGTGGAATGGCTGCGCAGCAATTTCACTCTGGTGGAGCAGACGAGTTTGCTGTTCAACGACACTGTCTTCAACAACATCGCTTTCGGGAGACATGATGTGGAAAATGTCACCAAGACGAATGTCATGGAAGCGGCCGAGTTCGCCTTATTGCAGATGATGATCACCGACATGCCGGATGGTCTCGATACGGTCGTGGGCTACAAAGGTGGCACAGTGTCTGGTGGGCAGCGACAACGCATGGCGTTGGCAAGAGCAAGACTGAGAGATACTCCCATTCTCATGCTTGATGAGTCGACGAGTGCGCTTGACCACATCAGCAGAGCGCTGATGATGGACGCCATTCGTCACTGGAGACGAGGCAAGACTACCATCATAATCACCCATGACATTTCACAAATCCACGCCGATGACTACGTCTTCGTGCTTGAGCAGGGAAAGATGGTACAAGAAGGGTTCAGGAAGCACATGGAACGGTTAAGAGACACCCCGTTTCAAGCATTTTTACCACCGGAGCAGCGCGCCACAGCGTCGCCGTACGATGCACGGAAGAACACGACGTTCGAGTCCATATACACGCGTGGTTCCTCGATCGACTATGCTTCTATCACAACACGCGAGACAAGCACTGTCTACGATCCGCTCGAAGCTCAGCTCACTGCTACGGAGACAAAGAGGGTATCATTCGTGCCTCAAGTCTTCACCAATGGAGGACCAGTACCTGGAATGCGTGCGACAGGCACCACTGGGTTGACATCGGCACTCGCCTCACCCTTTCTGCGCATGGCAGTCAACCCGTCTACCCTGCCAGCAATTTTGACCCAATGGGAGCCTTCAATGCCGGGCAATAGAGATTCAACCCCGTTGGCTTCTCCGAGTAGCGACCGGTCACCTACGAAAGCACGTATGTCGGTGATACTCGAGAACCTTGTGGACAAGGCCGGCAAGCAAGCTGCGAATGCCAGAGCTGTTACAGGGAATACCGGGATGCGTCGCCGCAGGCCTCTGCAAGACGACACATCTTCTGTCACGACCGGACCAAAACCCAAGCATACTGACAAGGAAGAGGAACTAAACTCGCCTGATCATGTCAGACAGCAGACTTTCAAGGAAATATTGAAAACAATCTGGCCGAATCTAACTTGGTTCGATCGGTGTGTCATGATAGCTGGCTTCTACTGTGCCACGGTACATGCTGCCGCCACACCCGTGTTCGCATGGGTGTTCTCAATGCTCATCACAGCTTACTCTGAAAAGGAGGGCCGCGCTCAGAAGACTCTGGCCTATGCCATGGCCATGCTTGGCATCGCGGCCATAGATGGCTTCCACACATATTTGTTCCGTTACTTTCTCGAGTATGCGGGACAACGTTGGGTAGACAGCATTAGGGAGAAGGCGTTGATCCGCATACTGGACCAGCCACGAGAATTCTTCGACAAAGAGATCAACTCGGTATCGCGCATGACCGAAGGTCTTGACCGTAATGCCGAGGAGATGAAGAACATATTGGGTCGCTTCGTCGGTATGATCTATGCAGCCGCTCTGATGTCAACTATCGCTGTTGTGTGGTCCATCGCCGGGCAGTGGAAGATTGCGCTCATATGCTTGTCGGCTGGTCCATACGTGTATCTTGTCACGAACGCCTACGCCGTGGTCAGTGGACGATGGGAAACCATTTGCACGAATGCATCGGAGTCTGCCAGTGCCATCATGAACGAGACGTTCATCAACATTCGCACTGTCATGGCTTTGACACTCGAAGACCACTTCTTGCAAAAGTTTACCGTGGCAACTGATTACACTCTCAAAGTCGGCTTCATTCGCGCATTGCTGTCGGGATTCTTCTATGGCTTGTCTGACTCGGCTGGTGTATTCGTCACCGCACTGATCTTCTACGTGGGCACTCTTTATGCAAGAGACAGCGGCCCAGCATCCGTGCCAGGGTTGCTCCACGTATGCTCTACATTGGTCCTCACGATCAACAACGTAAGTGCGCTCTTGGCCTACGTTCCGCAGATCGGTCAAGCCAAAGATACAGCGTCTCGATTGCTTCGCTTGGCACAGCTCCCGGAGGATTCCCATGAGCACATTGGAGATACGAAGGTCAATACGATCGGAGATATCGTGTTCAACAATCTGAATTTCTCCTACCCGTCACGGCCCGATGCTATCACCCTCAGGAACATTAATCTTTGCATCAAGCCTGGCACCTCCACCGCCATCGTGGGCGGTTCTGGAAGCGGTAAATCGACCATCGCGAATTTGCTGCTCAACCTCTACACCTCTCAGCCACAACATGGATGTGATACGAACAAGCTCGGCGACCTCACGCTCGCTGGTCGGGACATCAAGAACGTAGACACCACCTCTCTTCGCGCTTTGATCGTGGTCGTTCCACAAACGCCTGTCATCTTCGCTGCGACAGCCGCGGAGAACATCACCTACGGCCTTCCAGCCGACTCTCCTTACAACAACCCAGACCAGACCGCCGAAGCCGCGCGTGCAGCAGGTATTCATGCCTTCATCGAGAGCCTCCCCTCCGGCTATGCAACACTCATCGGAGACGGTGGTCTTGGACTCTCTGGCGGGCAAGCTCAACGTGTCGCTATCGCCCGCGCTCTCGTCCGCAAACCTTCGGTCCTGATTCTCGACGAAGCCACATCTGCCCTCGATGTCGAGTCGGCCAACCTGGTCCGCGGCACGCTTAAAGCGCTCTTGGAAGAGCCAGGCCGCGAGATGACGGTCATTATCATCACTCACAGTCGCGAGCAAATGCAGATCGCGGAGCGGATCGTGGTGCTGGACCAGGGACAGGTGGCGGAGGAGGGTACGTTTGACGAACTACTGGCGGCTAATGGTGCTTTGACAAATCTGCTAAGCGGCGGCGAATGGGATGGTGGCGCGGAGATGAGGAATGAGAGACGAGCGGCAAGGGCTAGAGGTGGATTGAGGATGAGAGATGTTGAGTGGAGGGGTCGAAGGGCGAGGAATAGAATGAGGCTGTGAGATATGCGACGGCTGACCGTGCTTAGATCATAGAAGGAAGGGATTTTCTAATGTTTATAATCAAAGCAAACTCGATCATGGCTTCCAGGCACTCGTTGCTCGTTCCCCGCTCAGCACGTCCGGCAAACCATCATCCTTCACTAGCAAGACATCCTCGTGGCGTACACCAAACTTATCGACCAGGTATATGCCTGGCTCGCTAGTGAAAGTCATCCCCGCACGTAGGGGAGTGTCTACATTCCCTTTGTTGAGATATGGACTCTCGTGCGCTTTGATCCCAATGCCATGGCCAACGCGATGGGTGAAAGCATCACCATAGCCCGCATCCTCGATAACAGTGCGAGCTGCAATATCCACGTCCGCCGCGGAGTGGTTCAATGTGAGAGCTGAGAGAGATTGCGTCTGTGCTTCGAAGACGGTCTGCCAGACGGCAAGCTTGTGTTTGATGTCCGCATTCCACGTAGACTCATCGGTTGACGTGAAAGGCGAGAAGAATGAACGGCATACGTCCGAACTGTAACTGTAGAGGTGCGCTCCGACGTCGATTAGGACCATCGTTGTGTTGGTGAGTGTTTTGCTGCCGTCTGTTCCGCCGTGTGGGTTGGAAGCATCTTCGTCAAATAGTACGATGTCGAAGAAAGGTTCCAACCATGCCGCACGGAGTGTGTCGTCCAGAACTTCAGCAACGTCGTTTTCCGTGAGTCCAGATACGAGGCAGGGTCGCATTGCTCGAATGGCTTCAACCGTGCCGGTATTGACAGCTCGGAGGATAGCGACTTCCGCCGGTGCTTTGATCTGGCGCACGCGCTCAACATCGCCACCAAGACCGGCTACTGAGAATGAAGACTGCGTGGACAGTCCGCGAGCGATGAAGTCGCGCATCTCCTCGTCGACGATGATCTTGATGGTTGCATCCTCACCGCTATGCTTTGTGGAGCGAGATAGCGCTTTCGAAGACGCGAGTGTCGCATAAGGATCCCAGTGTTCCTCGTAGGTCACCCAAGTCACTTCTTCGCTGTCAACGAACGGCATGCCCAGCAGGCGGGCTCGCTCTGCTTCGAAGCTTGGGACGAGAAACGTTGTCTTCGCTTCTCCCTCTGCTCCAGGTTGGATGATCATTAGAAATGGGCGCTCTTCGGGCTCCCATACTTCCCATTGCTGCTGCGTGATGTTCGCATAGTATGAGAAAGTGTAGCCTGTGTGAAAAGGTATGTGTTAGTAGATCATCCCCAGAATCAGGTCTGAGAGTTCTCAGCTTACCAGGCTCTACGGCAAATGCATCTGCGCCATCGGAGAGGAGAGCTTGTGCAAGGCGCTGTCGACGTGCGACAAACTCATCGCGTGCAATCGGCTGAACTCCGTCGAGAAATGGGAAGTGGGTTGCTTGGAAGTTCTTGATAGAGCAGGTTCGGAACCCTTCGAGGCGAGATGAGGATGTCGACTCGTGTAGGATGGTATGATCGTCCTGATGGCGAGTACTTTGCAAGCAGGCTGGCAAAACATTTGAGAAGAATATCAGAAAGCAAGAGATGGCCGCTCCTATCAACAATAAATATTTCCTCGGCGTTCGCGTGTGTTTTGATGCTGGACCTGGTGTGTCCAGCACCGGAAGCAATGCTTCTGAGCTTGATTTCTCAAGCCTTGAAAATTGATACATGATATTTCGCTGGCTAGAATAGATCCAAAAGGATTATAGAAGCACTGTCTGCCCAATCTTTGATGAATATCAGGAGCATTGCCAATGGCATGGATAAGCGGCATTTGATCGGCAATTGGCTGTCTAAGTTGGGAGTCGACTTGGCAATCAAGAGTGGACTCCTGCTGTGCTGCGACTCCGCACTTCCCAACCACATTCAGCAGTTTATCAGGCATATCATACATCCGACCACGTGTGAACGACGCTAGGTAACAACAGATGTAACCTTGCAGCCGGCCAAGATGTTGCCCGTCGAATCAACACAGGTTGCATGGCCCAGCGAACCCGCACACATGAGATACCACACGCACGGAACTGGGAATGGCAAGGAGTCGGAGAGTCCGATACCCCACTAGGTATCTTGGGCCTCTCAATGGATGTGTTGTCGCCTGTGAGCTTGAAGTATCTATGCAACCCCACTGAGATGATGGTCGAAACTTCTCCATCGACGCCTGCGCAACTATGGGCGCTTTAGACGAAGGACCTGAGCCGATCGCCTCTGCCAGCAATATACATGATCAGAACGCCGACCAGATTTCAGCGGCCAAATCGACTGAGGCTATAGATACCACTATAGAAGTCAGCGAGCATGGTCAGGTCGAAGAAACGCCCAAGACGTACTACAGCAAGCTCTCCATATGGCTTGTAATCATCTACTCGGGCCTTGCAATTGGCAGCGATGGATAGTAAGGACCTCATCAATCTCTATGCATAAGACACATCTCTAATATGGTCGATAGCAACGCAGCTGTCATTGCCAATGCGCAACTGCTCATGGCTGTCATCTACCCCGAATCTCTCACGAGTGCCATCTACTCACGACTCAGCAATGCCTTTATGATTGGTATGATCATCGGTATGCTGCTGTTTGGCGGTGTGGTGGACCAGCTGGGACGCAAGACAGGTGCGGTCGCCACGACTGTACTACTAGTACTTGGCATTGCGCTCTCCGCGGGCTCTTCTGGCCGCACTGAGACCGGAATGTTCTGGATGCTCATCATCTCTCGTGGTATTGCTGGGGTGGGAGCGGGAGGCGAGTATCCTGTATCAGGAGCCGGCGCAGCAGAGGCTACGGACGAGAACCAAGCATACCGCAAGCATCGAGGCTTCTACTTTGCCATGTTGGCAGATCTCTCGGCATCACTTGGCTACATTTGGGCAGCGCTCGTTCCACTCTTGTTGCTGCTCTGCGTCGGCCAGGAAGTCTCCAAGTACGAAATCGTCTGGCGTACCTCTCTTGCTCTGGGCTTGATCCCTCCGTTGTCGATCTTCTGGTTCCGCATCCGTATGGCCATCTCGACTGCCTACCGCAAATCGGCCATGCGCAAGCAACGTGTGCCTTACAAGCTCGCTTTCAAGCGTTATTGGCGTGCCCTTCTCGGATGCTCGGCCACGTGGTTCACCTACAATTACGTGAGCGTGCCATTCGGAATCTTTGCTGGTACCATTACGTCTAGAGTCAATCCTTCTGATTCCCTGATCAAGAGCCTCGGATGGGGCGTCGTCATTAACTGCTTCTACATTCCCGGACCTTTCGTGGGTGGCTACCTGTCAGATAAGATTGGAAGGAGAAAGACAATGGCACTGGGATTCACTTTACAAGCACTTCTGGGATTCATCATCGGTGGTGCCAACGAACAGATTCAGAAAGTATTCCCACTCTTCATAGTGTTATACGGACTCTTCCTCACACTTGGAGAAGTGGGACCCGGCTCGACAGTAGTTCTCACCGCCACTGAGAGTTTCCCAACTTCAATACGCGGTCAGATGATGGGATTCGTTTCAGCATGGAGTAAGGCGGGCGCGGCAATCGGAACGCAGGTCTTCAGTGCGATCATGAGCTCGTGGGTTGACTCAGCCAAGGCTGATCAAGCTGCATTCCTCATAGGATCGAGCTTTGCTCTCGTTGGTGCGCTGATCGCTTGGTTTGTACTCCCTGATATGAGCACAAAGCTTGAGGATGAAGATGAAGCCTGGAAAGACTACTTGGCCCAACACGGATGGGAGGCTGACTGGGGCGACAAAGTGTCGCAGGATCCAAGTGGCGTTAAGATGGATCGCATAGTTTCATAGAGACACAACGCGTGATTCGATGCTTGCATGGTAGGATCGCCGGAAACGCTGTGCTTGCTGATGGGGATTTTGTACTTCTGATGGATGATGTAGCCTCCAACAAGCTCCACTAAGCTGCAAGCTGTGATTGTGCTGATGCCCTGCATAGACCTACCCAAATGAGGACTCGGAACGATGATCTCCGCATGCAGATCACAGCCCCAGCCTCTCCCGGACCGCCCCTGCAGAAGAACGCATCTCTGCCCAGCTGTTCTGTCTTGTGTTATTATCAGGATTCGAGATCAGAGCGAACTCATGGACTATTGAGGAATTGCATTGGACGAGGAGTAGTAGTCGTCCAAAGACAAGCCTTTGCCAGGAGAGGTGAGTGGATACTTACTTGAAGCTTCACACATCTTACTAGACTAGCTGCAGTGAGGATCATAGCCCCTCTCTCAGCCACAGGCCCGATCTTAAATATTCTCTCATCCTCCACGTAGGATCAAGACGATTGAAGGAATGGATTAGCTTCGGAGGTAAGCCGAACATCACTCAGCTTACGGACACGATACATTTAACGCACCGCGTACACGCCGCTACCAAGCGCTGAAGTCTCAAATTTCCTCCCTCTGTTGTATCAATCAAGCACTGCAACATCCAATACTATGTCTCACAAGTCAGAATTGTACGGAGGAGATATCGCTCCTTACGAAGAGTCCCTCTTTGCTTTCCTTGAACATGGTTTCACCAAAGACCCGGACACTCTCGCTGTGGTATCTCGGTCTCAACAAGGAGATCACCTCGCGGAGATGGTACAAACCTCGATCGGATCACCGCCAAGGCAAATCAAAGACCCCTGCTTGAGATGGACATACGCGGAGTTCTTCGGCGTCACCGCGAATCTGGCCACAGGGCTTTCGACCCATGGACTGAACCCAGACTCCATCACGGTCACATTCATCCCAAACTCCGTAGAATGGCTTCTCCTGTTCTCGGCATCCATCGTTGCGAAAACGGGCGTGGCATTCCTGGACATCGACATGCTGCAGGAGCCTCGTCGTGCGGAGCTGGAAGCCAAGTTGGTGCAATTGCGACCGTCTTGTATTGTCGTGGCGGACAGCGAAGGAGCTTCCGCGGTCGACGATGCTCTCACAAGGGCCGATGCCGCGGAGACCCTCAAAGTCATCTTAAAGACTGGCACAAACCAGGCCAGTGGTAATGCAGACAATTGGAGATCTCTCGTCAGCTTATGCGAACCGCATTCCACGTCAACGATTACGGACACCATCGAGAGTGCTCGTGATGATAATTCCGATCGCACCGCTCTGATAATCTACACTAGTGGCACCTCAGGCGGAATGCCTAAAGGATGTATCAAGCACGCTGGAAGCCTTCTCGGCAATGCCAAGACACAACGATTCTCACGGCATGGAGACATTGACCACAATGTCAGGATATTGCAGACAGCAAACTTCCGCGCTATAGCACCTATCATTGCACTCATGTGCTGGCGCGACGGCGCGACGGTAGTCTTGAGCACGTACCCATTCCATCCGAAGACCTTCCTGGACGATATTGAACAGGAGAGGGTGAGCGACATTGCACTGATCCCTGCTCAAGCACACGCTATCGCCGCAGAGCCAACTCTGAAATCGAGGGACCTCAGCTGTTTGAGGCTGGTAGCATCTGGTGGTGACATGGTGACATCGTCACTGGTGCATCTGATCGAGCGATGTTTCCCCTCAGCTAGCTTCATGACCGTACACGGCATGAGTGAGTGCGGCGGAATCTTCCAGTGGGCTTATCACGACGGGTCAAACTCAATTCCCTTCTACCAGGACATCTCACCTTTGGGTCACGTTACGCCTGGAGCCCGGATACGAATGGTGTCTCCAGATGGTAAAGTGGTGCCGCGTGGAGAAGTGGGCGAGCTGCATGTCAGCCATTCATCCATCTTCAAGACATATTTGCGAGAGCAGACGGAAACGCCAGAACTGTACATCGATGAAACAGGCCGATGGTTTAATACTGGCGACATTGGCCTCATTAATGATGCTGGTGACGTGTACGTTATTGGCAGAACCAAGGCTGTCATTAAACGTGCTGCCGTATCCATTGCACCAGCGGCAATCGAGTCCTGTTTGCAGGCATACATCGGATCACAGGTGAGTGGTCTCCGACACTAGTTAGTATGCGAAATACTAAAACAATCGTAGACGGCCGTCATTGGGACGCCTCATGAAACCCTCGGACAAGAACCATTTGCCATCGTGGAGGACTTCAAAGGCAGATCTCTTGAAGAGATCAAGTCTCATGTGATCGCCATGTGTGGTCCGGACTGGCAGCTTGGTGGTGCAGTCGAGCTGAAAGACCTTGGTTTCGATTCTTTCCCTCTCAACCCCTCCGGCAAGATCCAGAAGACAGATCTGATACATCCTGTTACAGAGTATGTAGCAGTTCATTAGAGCGATGCCTTAAATGACAAAAATTGTTTTGGCGTCGACTCGATAATTTCAGCGAGATCCTGAGAACATGCAGATGTCGTTGGCGGTATCTCATTGGCAAGAGCTTCTCCGTGGAGACGGCGGCAAAGACAGTAGCACAAACACTTGGTCCAATTTCGACCTTGACTTGTTTTCAAGACCTCAATTTGTAATACATGTTTATTGGATGAATTGTCAAGCCTTCATGCCTCGAAAAGTAGACCTATCTGACGAGTTCTAGCCAATCGGAGCACGTCCCGGCCGCATGAGACCTCCGCTCTCTCTGTTCTGTTGTCCAGTCTTGCGACTCCTCAAACCTGACTCGAAGTCGATACGTTGTCATCGAAAACCAGACGTTACTCGATAAACCTGTCAAGGCAAAAAGGGCGGTACACAGGGCACACTACACACCAAAGATGCCCTTGAGGCCGCTTTTAGATTTATTGTACGGCCATCAAAACCAGAGAACCCGAGCAAATACAACTCCTTGTACCTCAGTGTTCCATTTCAATTCAGACCACCCAACGGGACCGAATCATAATCACCCTTCGAAAAACACCCACTTGAACACTCCGACCAGCCAAAACCAATAGGATCGATAGGAGGTAACCTTGCTGGAAATCCCGTTCAGGTTTCTTGCACACTCCGAGCCGACCTGCGCTGTCACCAGGCGCTGCGAGTTCAATATCGTGTACAAACCAGGGAGACATACATCATCCTGATCATACAATGCCAACAATCCACGACGACTGGATCTAATTGCGTTCTGTAACACGCTCTCAAAGATCCTACATCCACATGTCTTGGCAAGCAAGCTTAGCTCCGATCACGCTATACAGCTTGCATATTGTCAATCGAGCGGTACAACTCAACGGCTAGCGACGAATCCACTTTCCCGGCAAAGTCCATGATGTTTTGCCTGTACAGCATTCGGTAGGAGTGCGGGCTATTGATTTAGTTTCTTGACATTGTACTGACTTATTGCTGGGCATTGCGTGCTTGCCAATGGCGGTCCATACAAACGACCATGTTTCTCCTTTCGTGACCAGAAAGGCTAGGACAGGTCCGCAAAACCCCGATGTAAATACGATAGATCAACATCTTGATAGCCATGTATTATCGTTGAGATACCCGGGGTTCGCTTATAAGCGCTAGTCCTGCCCTTTTGTTGTTCTCTAAGGCACCTCAATTCCTAGTAGGAATTATCCTACTAATAACCACGTGGGACTACAACCGGCATTCGAAACTCTATCTCACGTGCGTGGCGCTATACACTGCGCATTATCGCATCTCCCACGTGGCATTGCAGATCTCTCCAGACGATGTCTTCAGGTACCAAGACGGAAGAACATAACAATGTGGCTGAAATCGGCTCAACACAGTCCTCTCAGCCACAGAGTATCGAAGAGGCAGGCAGCAAAGCGGCATTCCTTGCTACATTCACACCACAGGATGACAAGGATGTCATGCGGAAGGTTGACCGCCGATTTCTCTTGCTCATTGGTATACTCTACATGACGAAGAATGTGAGTGCGGTACCCTCTTTCGTCCTTAAATCATAAATGCTGACAAGGTAACAGATCGACTACCTCAATGCATCCGTAGTCAAAGTCCTGCAAGTTGGGGAAGATAGGAACATCTTGACCGAGCTCAACATGACCTCGAACGAGTACAATTGGGTTCAATCGATCTACTTCGTCAGTCCTGGTCCTCCCGAGATACAATTCTCAGCTGCTAATGATCAATACTCAGATCGCATACATCATTTTCGAGGTACCAAGTAACATGCTGTTGAAGAAAATGACACCGCGTCTCTGGCAGTCTCGTATCATTGTCTCATGGGGCATTGTACTGGCGTGCCACGCCGCGATCCAAAACCGGGACACTTACTACGCATTGCGCTTTCTCCTGGGCATGATGGAAGCAGGTCTCTTTCCAGGTCTGGCTGCACAGCTGTGCTCGTGGTACCGCAGCGATGAGATGAGCAAGCCAGTCATGTGGATGTTCGGCTGGCAAAATTGCGCCGGTATCTTCGGCTCCCTGATCGCCTATGGAATCTCACATATGAACGGCCTCGCCGGTCTGAGTGCTTGGAGATGGGTCTATCTTCTTGAAGGCCTCGCCACCGTCCTGCTTGGTGTAGTGGTCTGGTTCGTTCTACCGGATTATCCCAAATCGCCGAGATCCTCCGCATGGTTATCTCAGCGGGAGCAGGAGTATCTCGAAGCACGGCTGAGTGAGAACGCACCACGCACGGATGAGCATGCTTTCAGCATAGAGGAGGTGGTTGCATCGCTAAAGGACCCTCGCACTTACGGATTTATGTTCAGCCAGCTTTTGTTGAACCTCGGAGGATATGGACTCAACTGGTGGCTCCCGACAATTACCACGAATCTGGGCTTCGCCGATCTTCCTCGCAACCAACTGTTGAATATACCTCCTGCTGCGGCAGCTGTATTATCGATCATTATTGTTGGCTTGGTGCTCAATCGAGCATATGTCACACGTCCAGCGTTTCTTCAGCCGATCCTCGCTGGAGTGACTGTTTGCTTCATCCTGTTGCTCGCCATAAGCAACAGGATTGGCATCTACATGGCGTGTATTTTTGGCGTAAGCTTTCATACATCCACTGCAACCTTTAACGTGTTTCTAACGCTCGACAGAATATGTTTTACTCCGTCTATTTTATCCCGTTCTGGCCTTGTATGTTCGGCTAGTGTTGCAATTCTCAATTGAATACACGCTGACATGTTGATAGGGCGATCGTCGACCCTGGCTGGGACGACCGGGACAGCTTTCACATTGGCCTTCCAATCCAGTGTCGGTCAAGTCGGTGGCGTCATCGGTCCTCAGCTCTTCCAAGAAAAGTGGGCATACAACGGCTACAAGACGTCGTTCGGCATCTGCGCTGCGGCTATCATAGCGAGCTGGGCCTGTAATTTGTGGACTTGGTGGCTGACCCGCAATATCGAATGGGATGTTCTCCGGGTGCGTCGACTGCGTATCCAAGCCGAGAAGGCCGGGGAGGTGCTTAGTAATGACGACGTGAGGTATTTTGATGAGAGGCAGTTCTACGGCGGGCTGCATAAGAAGGATGGCGATGGTGTCACCAGGTGATTCAGCTGCTGTCCGTGAGTTTGCGTACGGCGGTATATCAACAACACGCACGTTTCCATGGGCACACCGGGGAAATTCCAGTGTCTCTTTAACATCATCTCAATGGCAGAGACGGCTTTTCCGGTTTCTAGGTCGGTCAGCAGATCCTGTCATCGTCGGTTTTTCCTGACTCGTATGCAAACTCATGCACAAAAGATGTCGGGCCGTGTTCAGGCGTCCAGGCTTCCTGCTTTGGCCCCCATGATATAGACCATTCGCAGCCACCAACATCGGTGCACAGTGGGGTGGACGATGATGCAAAGTGCTGGTCGACGCCGCATTGGGGCTTGAATAGTCATATATGACGATTGCGGTGCGAAGCGAGTAAAGGAACGATTGGCAATGCATCCCTGGCTCTTCACCGACAGTCCGTGCAGTTTAGCAAGTCCAACGATGTCATGCATTAGATTTATGTTAGGCGGGCTGGCCAGCCGCAGATCTACTTCCCAATCTGGGACATGCTTTGCTTGTCCAGGCCCGTGCAGGTCACACTAACCCCTCAAGGGCTCAAGGTAATTGTTCAGCTGTGTAGTTTTGCTCTGGCCAACCCTAACTATACCTCCAAACAACCTCAGCTATGGAAAGTGTTCGATCTATATGGCACGTCTGCGTTGTAATGCGCACCTATTTTTATGCAGGTCTTGATCCTCCTTGATGGACGATGCGTCCTGAACTCCCCAAACCATTGGGACCACATAAAAGATGACCAGCATTCAAGGAAACCTCCTCTGGATTGAGTACGATGGCTCCGCCAAACCTCAATCTCACGAAACGCCATCTGCTTTGAAACAACACGTCATGCTCAACTTTCTCGACAAGAAGGCACCGGTTGCGCAGAACAAGGCTCTGGCTCGCCGGGAGTCTCCGCTGCATGAAGAACGCATCGCTAATGCTCGACGCATCCTACTTCAGCCACTCGTATGCCCGCAGCCAAGACCAGCTCTGGTCTGTCACGAGGATCAGCTGGTCTATCGAGCGGCGTGGTGGCATACTTGTGTCCACCCGGACTTTGCGACCGTACCGTCGCATGTGCCCACTTGGCAACATGATTGCAAGCAAAGGTGGAGGGCAGGGTTTTGGGGATTCGCACGGATGGATGAGACTCTTCTGAAAGTGTTCATGGCATATGCAGCTGCAAAGGAAGCAGCTGTCAAGCGTCTGCCTGATGCCCCAGCGTTTTACCGCCATAGAGGCAAAGCTCTTTCTCTACTTTCTGAAAACGTTGATGGTAAGTTTCTCTTAAAGGAAGGTCGTGGATAAGCGAATTGACTGACACGCAGTTCAGACGAAGGCCACGATCTGCGCCTGGGGGCAATTCTTGCGATCGCTTTCCTCTGCTACACCTACTTTGATCGAGGGTGACTACGAAAGTGCGGAGCTTCACTGTCAAGCACTGGCAAAACTGGCTCCTAGATGTTTACATAGGGTCCCTGATACTGTCTGGCAGCTCATGGTCTCGATGGACATGTATCTCACCACTGTTCTTACGCGAGCTCCTTCGATGCCATACCATATGCATGAAGACTTCCGTACATTATACTTCTACAACTCCAACGAGACGATCGTCAAAGCAACTCTAGACTACCTCACGAAATTGCCCGTTGGATCGGTCTTCTCCGAAGAACAGGCGCCCAGAACAAGACGGCTCATTCAAGAATACATGGACTGGCTCACGCTGAAAGGAGATTCGACATAAGCTGGAATGCGCCCTGGGCCAATATCTACGACGCCTCATACCTGCTAGCACAGCTCCAAATGGAGGCTGAGCAGGATGGATCTTTGGAAGAGCACATCATCGTTATCAGCTGTCAAATGCAGTTATTCGGGACGATGATCGTCTTTTGTGAGCAGACAGACATCCAGAACCACCTACTACATCGCCTTGAGCAAGCCATCGCCTCCATAGACCCGGGTGACCTTTGCAACCGCTGGCTGAAGCACACAGGTAGCCTTGATTGGCTCTTATGGGCTCTGTGCAACGCGGGAGTCTCGGTCTTGCAATTGACAGGTTGCCGTATCCTTGCAACAGGACCCTTACCCGAATGGCTACAACGCGCGGTTGGATACATCCTTGAGCATCTACAACTCACCGAGCCTGATGACCTGAGAGCTTGTCTACAACAGAT
>Ga0265797_10002220_pt1 | contig 33037 bp, 23 predicted proteins | sample P2T30metagenome_FD_192433 | JGI IMG/M metagenome (GOLD analysis project Ga0265797, IMG submission 192433) | Plant litter microbial communities from East Loma Ridge, Irvine, California - P2 T30 | ecosystem: Environmental > Terrestrial > Plant litter > Unclassified | place: USA: California... | reverse complement strand
ACCGAGAACGAGAAGAAGATCTCCGCGGCCCTCGACAAAGTCGCGCAGGCCCACGGCCTTGAGTCCCCGACCGCCGTCGCTCTGGCGTACGTGATGGCGAAGGCGCCCAACGTCTTCCCCATCGTTGGAGGGTAAGTGGACATCATTTCCCGGATATCTTTTTTCCTTGGGAATACTTGCTAACAATCTCGACAGCCGCAAGGTCAAGCACCTCCAAGACAACATCAAATCGCTCGACATCAAGCTCTCCACCGAAGACATCGAGTATCTCGAGTCGATCGTCTCGTTCGAGCCCGGGTTCCCCAACAACTTCGTTGGCCCTGACCCGCACTATGGCGGAAAGCCTGGCCCACTTCTTGCTGGCGCCGCGCCAATGTCCTTCGTGCAGCGCGAGAAGCCGATCGGCCACGAGTGAAATTGTTGTGTCGAAACGAAGGGCCGCGTGTAATACAGAACAGGAGTCAGCGATGACAATCACAAGGCGGCACCTAGGTCGGTAGACGATAATGAAACTTGAATACGATTCGTCTTGAAACTTAGACTTTGGAAGTCCCCCCAAATTGTACTGTTGCGTTGATGCGTACCTTCCTACATGGCTGTCCCATTCCGTTCACGATGTCTCGCTAAAGTCCAAAAACAGCACCTCTTCTCAAACGCCCACTAATACGCTCGCAGTACCGTTCAATGCACAAACCGGAAGTCCAGCCTCTTGTTGCCCTCCACCTTGGTAGTCTCAAGATACGACAGCTGCTCCGCAGGAGACATCTTCTTCCACTCCTTGTCCTTACTCCTGTTCCGTCAAACATAGTACCACTTGACCGCCAGATACAGGAAAACATTGTAAGCCGCGATAGACACAAGAACAGTGTTGCCTCGTCCTACAAGATTTCCAGTGTCAGCAAAAGGAAAACACAGCCTTTCCTCCACACAACAATCCAACGAGGACAGTGCCAAACTTACGATAGTCAGGCTTGTCGTCATCCCGATAGACGTTCGCAATGATGATCCTCTGCAGCTGCACAAACATGTTGTACAGCGCGGCCGACACCGTGCGCGTCCGCACGCTGCCCGAGATCCGACTGCACCAGCCCACCTGCAGCGGATGGGGCGACGGGTGCGAGAGCAGCACGACCAGCACGGCGTACGTGGACCATGGGTTCTCGGTCGAGAGGGGCAGGACCAAGAGGGCGATGACGCAGGGCAGGACCCAGAGCTGGGTGGCGACGCCCATGTAGGCGCGCTGGTTGGTTTTCTCGGAGGCGTAGGTCATTAGCATCATCTGGGGAATTTTGCTTGTTAGGTTCTGTTGCCTTTCGACTTGGGGACGGCTCGGGTTGGTTCGTTGAAGGCAGTTTTTTTGCTTACGTTGATGATGAGGAAGACGGCTGGGGGGATGCTTAAGAGGTTGGTTTTGAATTTGTCGAAGCCGAGGTGGCGGAGGGTTAGAGTGAGGTATTGGTCAGGTGGGCCGCTGGGGATGTGGAAGGTTAATGCGATGATGTACAAGGGCCTTGGATAGAGATCATAGTCAGCTAGAAATTCTCTCGGGGATAGTGGTCTCGTTGTTGCTCACCACAGGTCGTAGTCTTTCAGGGCTTTCCACATTGTCTTCATCGTCATGCCCTCGCGGTTGTGCATGTCTGATTTCCACGGGTCGTCTCGGAGGACATGGTTTACGATGATCTCTGGCAACGGAGTTTCAGCAGATTGTCCTAACCCAAGGCACGATGGAGGCCAACTCACTTTCTTCTCTTTCGGTGAACCATCCTTTCGGGCGATACCAGCACTTTGTCTGTGTCGGCGACCGCGCCATCCCGAACGCAGACCACACGCCCACCGAGAGCGTGAGTATACCTTCCTACGTATTGTCAGTCATGTGCCAGAATGTATCCCATATGGTACAACTTACGATCAGAAAAAGCCTGATAATTACTCAGCGTAAGTCCCTCAGCTACAACGTGTCCGAAACGAGATCAGACTCACCATCGCCAACCCTCTTTCCCGTGCAGACCGCGAAGGCGCAGCAGTCCGAAAGCCATGACCGGAGCCACCACATCAGTCAGCCGATTAGCCATGTAAAACACGGCGAGGCGGAATGGGAGCTCGGTTCCCTTGAACCAGTATGACATGTACAGAACCATGTCCGGGACGCTGGGGCACCGCATGTCAGAACGATCCCTTGAGTAAGACTTCTCTCCCGTTCTTGGCTCTCGCCGGTACTTACAAGCCACCCTGAAGCATCCCCATTAGAAGTCGGCAAGCGTACAAAGAGCCTTTGCCAGTGAGAAAGAACTGCCCACCAGACACGAGCGACCACATGATCATCTGGGCTGGGATCCAGACATCAGGGCCTATCCTCTTGCTGATAAGCTGAGAAGGCAGTTCGGAACATAGGAAAGTGACGCGGTAAAGAGTCGAGGCGGTGTTGAAATCATTCGTGTCCAGACCGAGATCATCCAGGAAGTTGTCCGAGTTCACCTGCTGGATATTACCGCGTGAGAGATCCAGCATGAAGAAGGCTGTGTAGACTTCTTTAGACATTGTTCACTGTGAAGGACGGTGTACTACAGGCAACCACGCCGAGATTTCTTACCTATCGCCGCCCAAGCCGTGACTCTCCAGTCGATCTTACAGATGAGAGGGATCTCCTCCCGCCAAGTCCACCGTTCGCCAGGATCAAATCGATGGACGTTCTCGTATTCAGGACCTGATTGGTAGAGCGGCGCCGATTTGTCGTCGTCGAAAACTGAAGGTTGTGTTGCGACATCGTCCAGGGTCAGGCCGTGGTTGCGCTTTTTCCATAATCTTGCGATGGCAGGTCCGACCGGACCGCTGTCGTTTTTGACGCCTTCGACGTAGACCAGGTCCTTCTGTCGTGGGGCCGTGTTCTCCGGATCATCTCCGCTTGAGCCTGTGGTGGATCTTGATGTGATGTCGAGGACAGATAGCTCGGTGTCGGGTTGCTTGCCCATATTGCAGGCTCCTTGATGGAAAGCGAGAGGGCCTCTGAAAAATCCACCACGGAGACAACGAAAGTTGCGCAAAAGAAGAGAGTGCAGAAAAGGAAAGTGTGAGGTGCTAGAGAGAGTTTGATAGGAGGGCGAAATGTGGTCACTGTAAGCTGATATAGCAGACCATTACCTAGCGATGGCGCAAGTTGGAGGGGACTGAATGAACTCAGTGCACGAGTTTATACGTGGCAGTGACTGCGTCTTATCAGGGAATTGTGGCTTGTGTTGGCCCATCAAACCAGAAGGTCTGCGTTGGTCAGATTGGATCTCAGGAGAGCCTCAACATCCCACGTGGCTACCCGGCTGGAACATCCGGAGCCATACGGCAGCCAGCCATAGGTGGCCTCTGATAATGGATACTGATGGCTGTTGAATGGGATGTCGATGGAAATTGATGGTACAACAGGTCTATTGTTGGTTAGTGAAGTTGTGGGAAGTTAGCGTGGGACTGACCTCGAAACTTAGCAAGTTCCTTGAAAAGCCTTCTGACATCAGTGACTGTGCATTTACAGGTGAGGCTTTTCGAAAGGAATTTGGTGTACAAGAGAGTAGCAAGCGAACTACAAGGTCGACGTGAATTTTCCAACGCCTGCCTCTATGGCTGATTGATGAAGTTATTGGAAACGAACTGCACCTTCGAGAAATCCAACCTTCGGTACTGCCCATCTCCCGATGCTCCGTCTGTGTCGAAGAAGGACGCTTCGGGATGGCCATCTGAAGCTGCTGGATTCTGACGGAGTCATCGTCCGGTGCGCCGTAGTATGCCCTCTGGACGTCCGCGTCATCCTTGGCATTAATCCACCATCGTTCCAAAAGATCTCGCGTAGTTTTGGCCATTGTACTTGGGGCAAACGTAAGCACTCGTAGTCGGTGTACCAGAAGTACTGGCAGCTATGATTGAGGGTGTAGCGGAAGGTGTGTATGTGCTTGTTCCGCCGATGTGTACTTGCGCAGCACTGCCGCCTGAAGCCCAGATGCTGCAAGTACTTGCATGCTTTGTGACGGTCAAGAGGTTGAAGGACCAAAGCTGGCGCAAAAGTAAACTCGAGGCGCAGCATCATGCCATCGTCTGATGGGCGTACACTGTGTCAGAAGTACTGGCGATGCAAATCGATATCCAAGTAAAGAGTGGACTGGTTTGAGTTGGAAAGTTTTGTTCTCATGCTGCCCTGTAGACTTTATGGTTCTACCAAGAAACAGGTAGGTTGAAGGGAAGATACTCAATCCTACAAGGTTCTTGGCATTGTTTTTGTTGCCCATACAAGTACTTGATGGGGAAGGTCGTGGGGTCGTCGCTCGGTTGAGGAGTTGCAGATGTTCGAGGGCGTGAATGACGGAGGGCTGTAGTAGTCGCGGGCCAGAGCCTGGAATCCAAGTGTCCCTTGCGGTGTACGACAACAAATTGTCGGTTTCGAGAATGAGGGTAGTCTCCAACTCTAAAGCTTCGCAGCCCCAGCATCGCTGCCAGCCTCAGCAGCCACCGCCACCTCCTCGAGATCAGGAATCTCATCCGCCCTCTCCGCAACCCGACTCCACCTCACAACCCCCGTACCATCCACGCCAAACGTCCCCGAAATCTGCCAACGACTCCCACTCTCTGTAGGTCGGTTCCAGATCCCTTCCTCTCGCCCCAGCTTCCATACACCATAGAGTCCTGCAGGGCTCAGAACGTGGCTGAAACCCGCAACACCCAGTCCCCAAGCACTGTAAGCCTCGCGGTCCTCGTCGACGATGACTTGCAGGTTGTCAGGCTCGCTGCCGGCTTGGGGTAAGCTGGCGAGCCAGGAGTCTGTGGCGGCTTGCGAGGAGTGCGAGATGGCGAGGAAGGTGGTGTCGCGGTGATCGCGGGCGACTTCTCTGAGGTTTAGGAAAGTCTTCTCCGCGAAAGGGCAGCCGCAGTGGCGTAGGAAGGTGATTACAAGGGGCGCCAATGAGAGCTGGATTTTGGAAGTTGCGGGAGCTTGGGAGCCGATGGTGGGGGGCTCTGGAGTTGTTTTATCGTCGCGCGGCGCGAACCATGAGCTGAGTTCTTGTTGGAAAGTCATTCTGGGCTTCTAAGATGGGTTGTTACTATCCAGAGACTTTCGCGGTGATAGTGAGTGATTTGTCGACGGAGAAACAATGAACTGGACTGAGCTGAAGCTCTCGGTATATTGAAACAACAATCGAGCGACTACGTCACTTATGCCCGTGCCCTGTGAAACGCTATCCTAATCTGAACGACACGCGCTCTTGTGGGACAAAGAGACTGGGCTAATGATTAATTCGGGCGATGTTGGTAGTACTCTGTTCTAGGGTCAGACTGACCCACAAAAGACGGATGGACACTTCACTTACATGTCTTTCCCTGTTTTGGTTGGCCACGGGAAGCCCGGCGGTAACGGCTGTCCAGCAAATATACCGATGGTGCTTTTCAAGACCTCGAAGTCGAAATACTGGTAACTCCACCAATATCGCTCGGATTAATGCACTGATTGGTGCATTGTCAACCTGAAGATAAAGGCCAACGATCTACGTCTTCATTCGGGTTTCGAATTTTTCCTACACCTTCATGTATATCACGTCAAGCATTGGCGAGGCACTATAATGATAAGGCAACGAAGGAGAGATGCGACGACCTTCAGCTCTGATCAAGTTCAAAAAACAAGGACAGATTAAAACACCTCCTTCGCATTTCATTTATATGCCAAAAAAGAACAATCTATAATCTGTACAACGAATGTAACAACATCGGCATTACCATAGAAAGCCTTTCCAGAAATCGAAGGACAACCCATCTCAAAGTTTTCCAAGCTTAATCTCAATATCCCTCAACCTCTTCGCCTCGGCCTCATCCGCACGCCTCTTCTCAACAGCGAGCTGATCCGGTCTCCTCTGTGCAATATCCTTGGGCTTGTAGTCCGAGAAGAGCATCTTGAGAGTCTTCTCAACAACCCAGCAGCCGGCGTAGTCGAGGACCATGACAGTGCACATGGTGATTTTGAACTCGGTGGTGAACGGCACGAGGCTGAGCTGCTCGTTGATCTCGGGGATGAACTCGGTGGCGCAGCTGAAAGCGACGCCCGTGACCATCAGGATACCGTAGTACATGCCCTTGTTCTCCTTGATGGACTCGCGGAAGGGGCGGCCCTGGTAGTTGATGGCGAAAGTCGAGATTTGCTGGATGAGTTGCAGGAGGTAAATGGCGCTGTTGAGGAGCGAGGGCTCGAACTTGCGCTCGAGGTCGATGGAGCGGCGGTCCTCCATAGGCTCGAACTTCTGCACGTATTGCGAGATGTAGATCAGGGTGGCGATGTGGATGGCGAACTGGCCGAGGACGGAGGGGATAATGTACCAATTCCAGATGTTGTTCTGCGGGCGTTCCTTGGAGAGCTGTTCAACGGACTGTGAAGTTTGTTAGTATTGACCTGATTTCCAAAAATTTGATGCCAAATCTTACCTTGGCGCGGGAGATGCTCAAAAAGCACACACTCATGAGCATTCCACTGATAGTGACCTGTCCATCGCCGAACTTGATACCGTCCAGGTAAAGCACACTCAAACTGTAAGCGCTGATCAGGCAGTTCAACGCAAGGATTTTGTACATCTGAATGGTGGCCACAAGAGTGCAACGACCCTGGCGAATAATGTTCGGGATGGCGATGACGTTTGCGAGCTTGCTGGTGAATGGCGCGGCAACAGATGCATCACCAAGCTTGATGGTTGGCGGTTCGTCATCTTCGAGCGAGTCTTCCAGCATCGACATAGAAAACTTCTCGGCCATGGCACTAGCGGCGTTCTGGGCTTGTTGCTTCTTCTGCTCCTGGGGAGTAGCCTCGGTCTCAGTAGGTGCTGCGTATCTGGCGATAGCGCTGTTGGCTTGGTTCTCATCCTGGGTTGCCTTCAATGTAGCCATCTGAGCCTTGGTCTTGGCTTCACGTTCCATGGCGGCGTCGTAGTGCGGGTTGCTTGGTCCAGCCGGGTACAAGTGGGCAATCTGGTTGGGAACAGGCGGGGCTGGCTGGTTGAAGCGCTCCATCATGCCCTTCTGCTTCTCATACATGTCCTTCATCCTGGTCTCGCGGAAGTGCTTGCCGATCTTTTCCATGTCCTCCTTGGTGCCGTTGAGAAGAGCCACACCAATGTGAGCCTGCTTCAAAGCACCAACATCGTTTGTACCGTCACCAGCCATGAGAGTAGTGTAGCCAGCTTGCTTAAGACCAAGTAGAATCTCTTCCTTCTGCTTCGGGGAGACACGAGCGTAGACCCAGGTGTGCCTAAGCAGTTGAGCGAGAGCCTTCTGTCCCTTGAACTTGGCCAGACCGAATCCAGTAACACACAGGTCCTTTTCCTTGACAATCGTCGGGTCGAGGTCTTTGGTGGGGTCGACGGGAATGTTGACTTTGTCATCGATGCTTCTCCAGACAAGGTTCTCGCCGCTGTCGTCGTGCTCGGGAGCGTCCAGAATCAAACATTCGCGGTCAACAATTTCGACTTGGCGAGCAACGTGGATAGCAGTGAGAGGGTTGTCACCGGTAATCATCACAACACGGTGGCTGCTCTCGTTCAACATGCGGACGGCCTTGATAGCATCATCCTTCAAAGGACACTGCAGAACGAGGAAACCAGCAAAGTGAAGGTCGCACTCGACCTCCTCACGCTTGAGGTTGTTGATGCGGTTCTGGCCAATTTCGTCTTGAGTGGAGATGTACTTATAAGCGAGAGCGAGCACACGAGCACCATTCCTGCTGAAGAATTTGAAGGTCTCCTCGTACTTGGGAGGCACGTCGACGAGCATCTTGCGAATCGTTTCGGGTGCACCCTTGGCACCGACAAAGGTTCCCTTGTTCTTCTTTCCAGTAGAGCGGTCAGTGGTGACGACCGTGGCGACGGAGCTCTGACGCTTGAGCGCAGAAGAGAACTGGAAGCGGCGCTTGATCTGGACGATATCGGCAGGACCTTGGCCTTTAATGGCGGTCTTTGCAGAAAGAGTGTCGTTCTTGCCCAAAGCCCAACCGAGAGCTTCGAGAGTAGTCTTTTCCATTGGCTCACCGACAACGTCGCCCTCTTCAAGTTTGACGAGAGCGTGCGCAGTGGCGAGAGTCAGAGTCGTGTTGATACCAGTGTTGTTGACGCGGACAAGCTGGGTCTGGGCACCGTCGGCTTCACAGGGAACGTCCTTCTGGCCGAGAGATAGGCCGGCGATACCCTCAACGTTGAGGTCCTCGCCAGTAAGCGTACCGGTCTTGTCAAAGCAAGCAATGTCCACACGTCCTGCGAAGGGGATTCTGAAGGGCTCAGTGCAGAAGATGGCGTACTTGCTGAGCGCAGCCAAACTAGTGTTGACAGCCAAACTCAGCTCCATGGGCAACTCCGGGGGCACGACAGAGGTAACGATAAGAACACAGTCCAGAAGCAGCTTCGAGCGTTTGCGGTCGTTGCGAACACCCTCGGTCCAGACGTACCAGGAGGCGGCAATGGCGAAGACACAGAGGAAGAGAATGAACATGAAAGCCTCAATGTTGTTAGCGCTGACACGCTCGGTGGAGTAAATCATGGTGCGGACCAGACCACCCTGGTTGGTCTCGAAGCCAGTCTTGAAGACGATCGCAAGAGCTCCATTGTCAGGCGCTGGAGGCACACCAGAAGCGACTTGGCGGACAGTCTCAGCGGCTTCCTCGGATGCAGTGCCGTGTTGAACCTGGAGGACCTTGGTACCGCCCCAGAGGAACGCGTTCTTGTCGAGACCTTCAGGTTCAATACGGGCGTCGGCCGGACGAAGCTGAATGGAGTCTTTCAGCACAGGCGTGCTCTCGCCGGAAAGCATGGCCTCGTTTACGATAGCGCTGCCCTCAACCAGGATCATATCGCAGGCAACACCAGAGTCTTCCTTGGTGCGACCCACGCTGACCAGATCACCTGGGAGAAGCTCATCGCTCTCAGTCTCGACCCACTTGTTTCCACGGAACACCCAGATGTTGTATGGCTTGATGCTCATGCCTCTGAATTCCTTGAGTGTGCGCTGGCGCTGCCAGACGACAGTCGACTCGAACATAACCAGCATGAAGAGAGTGAAGAGCGAGTAATACCAGTATTCGTCGAGCATCCAAAGACCGACGCAGAAAATCTGGAACACGAAGAACGGCGCGACAGCGTGCTCCTTGAAAAGCTCCGTGAAAGTCGGCACAGGGATATCGAAGATGTTCGGTCCGTAGTGCTGCCTGATGTGTTCGACATTCGAGTCCTTGCCTACTCCCCTCGACTTCTGGAAGTCGCCGATGAAAGGCTTCGGCTCCTTGTCCATCTCGAATACCAACGGCGCAAAGCTTCCGGTGTTCTCATCGTACAGGAATCGTCTCTTCTGGAACAAGAAGCTCAAGTTCTCCTTGCCGCCGACCTGATCCCTTTCGATATCGCATATTTCCGCAGCGCCAGCATTCGCATCCGGGATGACCTTGATCAACTTGGCGCTCTTGACATCGTATGCGCGCACAGCAGTGAAGAGGGCTCTGACGTTGACATTCCAGAAAGTGGTGAGCCAGATCAAGCTCTGGAGGGTGAAGATGGTACCGCTGAAGACGAAGGTCCACTCCTGACCGTTGATGTATTGGTCGTAGCGTTCTTGCGAGAGGTATACGGCGAAGAAGGCAGGCCAAATGCCGAGGAAAGGCCAGACATAGTCGTGAAGGAGGATATGTTTAGGATTATGGAGGGAGGCGGATCTGATTTGCGGGTTATCCACTAACGGCGCCCTGTAAGACATCGTGAGTACAAATTCGGCGATTGTAAGGGAGCAGAGACTAGACCTACATGATGGCGAGTTCAACGTGTGTATGGATCACTTGCGCGGTGGCCTTGAGGAAGAGAGCAACAGCAACGTGGCAGCGGCGGTTTATCGAGCCTGGGAATCCATGACTTTCAAACTCCCCGCGGCAGCCACGTCCTATTTCATCACTTTTTGTGGGTCTTCGCCACGCTACAATACGGTGGACGGAAAATGAGACATCACAAGGAAGAGAAAAGATAAGAGTAAAGTGAGCGAAGGCAGAAGTATGTGTATTCTACCATTGATAAGCCACCGCTCGCCTACTCACACGTGTCCGCCCACGACGGGGCACACTTCCAGCTATGGATGCTTCGCGGTATTTCTCGCTTTGGCAATCCACCACCCAATCGATAGAGAACGCCATGTAACGCCATGCTTGAAAGAGCAATTTCCACCTGCACAGTTTTCATCAGGAAGCCGCAGCCTCGCAGTCCCACATTCCATGCAGCCCCCAGAACGCCAAAGCAGGTCGTATGCACAGTGGCGTTGATTGTTTTGTTCATGATACGTTCCTTAAGCCAAGTAGCCGAGCTCATCACCGTCGAGGCGCTCCAGGTACTCCTTCTCGAGGAGGATGTCGATACACTTCTTGATGTCGCCGACTTTAGGGGAGAAGCGAGACTTGATTTGCGAGATAGTCTCCGACACGAGCATGGCGTGCTTCATCGTCTTGCGAGACTTCATGATGCGGACAATGGCCGACTGCAAAGTTGGTTAGCAACGAGAATCAAAAGCTGTGAGTGGATGGTGATGCTTACCTGCATGAGCATCTTCCTGTCCTCCTCGATGGTCTTGTGGGTGTCCTCGGCTTCTTGCTTCTGCTCAGACTTGATGGCAATGTTGAGGTTAACCTTGAGCTTCTTGTTCTTGAAGTTGTAGTTGAGAGAGTAGGTGGTGCCTGGCTCGGTCTTTCCTTCAGGGCTGGCAGTCAGGACCTTGGCCTTCAACATGATTGCAATAGATGGGTCCAGGGTCTCCTTTGCAAGGATGGTGGTGCTTGCGATGTCATCATATGTGACGGTGTCAGAGTCGTTGAACAGAAGAAGGATAGCCATCTGGTAGGTAGACACCTGGAAAGTGTACGGGACCTTGGAGCTCTTGATGTAGTTGGCGCGGATCTCGCCCTTGCAGAGGTTCCATAGCCAAGTCAGCTTGCGGCCACCGTGCTTGTCGGCGTAGAAGTGTGTGAAGCGCTCGTATTGCTTGACGAGAAGAGCGGGTGGCGCAAAGGTCGTAGTAGGGGCCTGCAAAGGCCAGAAGCCAGCACCGAGGATTTGGAAAGACGTGCCAATGCTCTCGTCTGTGCTGAAGCCGTTGGCGAGGTACTCTTCGTATGACTTGTTGAGATCCTTGGAGGTCTGCATGTCCTGGAACATGCGCTGGAGCTTGTTGGTGTACTCGAAACCGGACGCATCTTTCAACTTCGAGATCATGCTGGTCTCAGCATCACCGGAGGCAGATGTTCCATTTACCAGACGCTTGGCAAGCATCTTGCTGTAGAACTTCTGGAAGACATCCTTGTCCTCAATGTACTTGAAGATCGTCATGACCTGGTTGAGCAACTTCTCCATGTCGTCCTCCTCACTGCTCTTCTGCGATCGCTTGAGCACGTTGTCTGCGTGCTTGCTAAGCAACTCTGGGGACTTGGCAGAGTTCTTTTGGCAGACCTTGTTGCGGTTGACATACTCCCGGCAGGCGTTGTCAAGAGAGCGCACGAATTCCGACTCGCCACCGAAAGCCTTCTGGACCAATGCCGAGTACCTTGTGTTGACCTCGAGCAGAGCGTCGACGTAGCTCTTCGGGTCGACAGCCTCACCCTGCGATGCCGCCTTCTCGACAGCCATGAGACCGCATGACCTGACGTGTGCCTCGAACTTGGCTCTCAGAGGGTCGAGACCTTCAGGAATACGAGCAAGAAGCTTGTACATGCGGGCCATGTCCTCCTCACGGTCGTTGTCCAAGAGGATCTGGAACTCGTCGCGCAGAACATTGGCGTGCTTAGCGATAAGGGCTGCCTCGCAAGTCTTCATGAGGGGAGTCATGATCTCCTGAAGCAAATACAGTGGAACGCGTTCTTTCTCCTCGTCGAGTCGGCGCTCGGCCTTCTTCATGTAGTCAACCACAGAGTTGACCGCGAGGAACTCTGCTGACTCCTTCTCGTAGTAGACCTTGGTCGCCTCAAGGAAGGGTTCCTCGAAGTGCTTGCGGTAGACGTCCAGAGTTGTCTTTGTGCTGTCCTGATCATCGATACCGAGCGAAACGAAGCTGTCGACCACTGACTTGATCTTTGATTGCTCGATGGTCTCGCCATTGCGCTGCTTCTCCACAAGGCGCAGCACAGCGTCCATGACGGCATTCTGGGTGCTGCCGAACATGTCCTCCTTCCATCGAACCAGGTGAAGAGTGTAGATGTCGTAAATGTCCTTCTTGCCCTCGTCCATCTCCCTCTTGACCCAGTGGCGGTTGAGATAGCGGAACAAGTGGTTGTTGTAAGTTCCAGCCGTCGTGTAACGCTTCCACTCCTTGATGTAGAAAGTGAGGAGTGCTTCATCGACATGCTTCACCATCTCCGTGTGCACGCCAGTCAAGTGTCTCCTAAGGTACTCGTTCAGTCGCCGGTAAAGGTCCTCGCCGAGCAGGTGTGCGCCTCGCTGGCTGGAGTTGAGGTTCGTTGTGAGTCCGACTGCCTTTTGCGCAGTGCAGAAGTTGTGAATGCTCGTGTACAATGTCATGTAGGTCTTGAGGTCGAGGCCTGCGCTGAGGTTGACCATGATGCGGTCGACTCCCCACTCGAGGTAGTTCCATCTGCGTTTGGGGTCAGCATGCTTGGACTTTGATTCGAGGGAGCCACAGCGTTTGAAAGCGCGCAAAAACAGTGTGCTCCCGCGACGCAACTGAGCGGTCGATAGAATGGGCAATACTCACGTGCCGTTGATGTCATCTTTGCTGGTTGGGAGAGGAGGCGCCGATTTAGCCACGGCGTCAGCCATGTTGGATGGGGTTGCAGCGTTGATCCGTTGCCTGGTGGCTCGTGGGAAGGGCACTTTCGTATCGCCTGCCGTGATCAACACTATTGTCACGGGTAGGTATGCGTTTAGGTGGTGGTGGTGATGGACTGAGTCGGCGGGTGTTAGCGGGTCGGTAGTGGGAGATGTTGCAGATGATGGGTGGTGGGCAGGAAGAATTGGAGGTTGTTGGTTGGTGGCAGTCAAAGATCAAAGGCGCGTCCAGAGTGGTGCAGTCAGTTGTCGGCAGCGCATCCGTCACTTGTGAAGCGAACATGAGGCAGCGCGGCGTCAGGCACCAGACAGGCAGCCGCCACTGAGTTATGTAATCAGTCTGCCCGAGCTTTTCCCGAGCCTTCCTTCCTTCCTTCTCACTCACATCTCATGCAGCAAGACTTTTCTGATAACCTAGTCCTTCAAGGTTAAACCTAGTTTCCATGTTGTTTGCTATCAACACGAGACATGTGAAGGTAGTGATTGAAAGGCACATGAAGAGATTCTACAACCACTGATGCATGAAGTCTGATACTCTGCGCCATACAGCAACATCGAAAGAATACTGTACTAAGTCTGTCAAATACAGTAGTCTATCCTTACCAACAGCAGGCCTCTCATCTCCATGAACAGTCTCCCTTGCAACCCGTCCCTACCGCTTGATACCATCAACTCCATTCTCACAGGGGAAAATCAAAGGGGACTTCATTCTTCCATTCGCACCACCACTAGCGGTATGCTTGTTTGGGCTTCCTCTCATTGGTCTCCAATCTATGGCTATCGAATGGCAAACAGGGAAGCTGCTTGCCTGTACTCTACTTCGGATCCGCGTTTCCTCTTCACGGCGCCTGTTCATCTCTCGCTCCCAATTTGGCAGCGCGTCCCAGACTCCACGAAGGCACCTCACCTCCTACTCACTGCAACTAACAAGCTCAATATGAACGCGGCTGGTGGGCTTGTCACTCCGAAAGATCCTCCTGGACCTCAGCAGTCACTTTCTGCCTCAAAACGAAGGTCTCGTTCTTCCATCCATACTTCTTGCTCAGACGCTTGCCGAAGCTGCGCAACTTTATCGCTTCTATCTCTGGCTCGGGGTGCGGCTTGTGAAGGGTAATGCTCTGGTCAAGGACTCTGAAGGTCACTGCCGATCCTGCGCTTTGTGTGGCGGTCATCCCAGCATCCGCCAATGCTTGCACAAATTGAGTCCAATGCACCGTGCCTGTATCATGAGCTTCAACAGGGAACATTTGAGACGGAGCTCGGCCAGGCACTGGCGGCATCGCCATCATCCACCAGTGCCTGGCCGAGCTCCGTCATTTGCAGCTTGTCTTCATCTCTGACTAACGTGTCGTTTCGTGACGCGTTCGACTTTTTTGGGAGGTTCCTTCGCACTGCGCCATCATCGCCTGAACACATGTCCCATGGCTGCTGCACGAAGTGGGTGATGCTCTTTTCATTTTTGTGCGTCATGTCGTGGCAATCCCCGTCCTCGCATTGGAGCCGCATTGCTTCGATTTTGTCAAGGTAATCGGGAGACACATCAAAGGACATGAGCGACAGTACGTCTGATTTTGACACACCTGAGTTTCCATCCTCCACCTGAAGGTCCCAGGCTTTCCGAGCATACTCCCAGAACTTTGAGAGATGATCGTGCGCCTTGATCATCTGCTTCGGCGAAGAGGAACCTCTCAGCGCATTCTTAGGGAAGATCTTACAGAAGGTCCACAGTGACTCACTACATTCCTGAAGTCTACCCACGTCTGCTGCAGTTAGCCGATACGAGGACCGTGGGACCTTTAGGTAGGCGCGAGAGACTTCGAGGATGGGAGGTTCTGCGACGTCCAGACCTCGATGACAAGAAATCTGACGCCAGCGCCACAGGGTATGGATCTCGTCCAGCAAAGCCATTCCGGAAAGCCAGTTTTCCACGTCCTTGTTGTAAGTAACGTCTCGCATCTCATGTCTCATCTCCAGTAAGAACCATGAAATCCCGTCCGGGTACTCGTTCTCGAGAGTAAATCCCGTTTTCATCACTGTTCTATTGATGCGGTCACATTGTTCGTGCCCTAGCGGGACATACTTCTCGCATCCTTCCTCTTGTAACCAACGACTCCGCATGATCGCGACGGTTTCAAGCATAGGTGTTCCTTCTTCCTGCACCAGGGTCTTCAGCATGTGAGAGATGACGCGGCCAAAACTCTTCACCGCAGTATCAGCGTCTCTGTCTAAGCACGCCTCCGACGGTCCCTTGGACCTGTACTCCATGATCGCCTTTCCGAGCTTATCGGCTTCTTGCACGACTTGCCTCCAACGCATCAGATCGCTCATCCTCTTGGAAGCAATAGCTCGAGTCGTCTTCGTCCATTCACCGCCTGTCTTCTTCTCATCTTCTGAGACAAAGGTGTCTTTCTTGAGCTCCAGCGCTTGTTGGTACATGTGCTTTGGATCGGTCTGCGTCAGCTCCATTTCATCCATCAGCATATTCAGATGGTTTCTGGCCTTCTCCGAGATCACTTTCGGATCAAATTGTGATGGTGGTGTGAATTCCTGATGGTAATATGATCCCCAGAGCGCTTCCTCGTAGGCACCACGCAGACCTTTCGACAGGAACGCGGTCCACTTGGCGTTTCCACGAGGCTTTCCCCCGTCGATGATCATGTCCACAACTGCAGCAAGCCCAGCCGAAATCTGCACTTGCACCCAACAGGTCACCTCGGCGCGAGGGAATCCCACCTCTTGCCAAGACTGTGCTGAGTTGACGGAGAATGGCACTAGCTTTCCGTAATGTTCGCCATGCATGACGACTGGATTCGAGTTGTATATGCATCTCTGCCATCCTGTCTGTGTACGGCAGGCCAGCCAAGCTGAACGGGTGTCAAATGCCGCCCACTGCTCGGGTCCATACTCGCATCTGACGTGAAGAAGCGACATGAGTCTCATACGATCTTCCGCGAACTCGGCGACATCCAGCCATGATGCATAGAGATTGGCGCCGTCGTTCGAGGTGTTGAGCTTGTCGAGGAATTCGGGAGGTGGTATGTGGAACACCACAGGCGACGCCTTGGTGAGCAGCTCCGATCGTTTTCTTGGAGAGTACTTCTTCCAACGGGCAAGGATCAAATCATCATGTGAGTGCAGTATGTCTCTGACGTGCTGTATGTTCTCTCGAGTCTTGCTCAGCTGAGCTGATATCAGTGCCTGTGCAAATTCATCACCAACCACTACTCGTGGCTTCGTCTTCACGCTAGGGAACTGTCCTTCGCAGATGAGACAGTCCTCGTGGGCACCATTCGGCAGTGAGTAGATCTTGCTTGGGTTTGAAGCGCCTTGGCCGTCCATTGTGCTGCAGAGGGTGATGGCTCTATGATGGACTGTCTCCTCTCAGACGCGAAGGGCAGGGCGAAAGGGCGAGTTGCGAAGGCGGGTAGGGTCCGTTGTTTTGTTTGATGTAACTGGGTTTACTGTGCGCGGTTCTCGCGACAAACGTCACCCACGCGTGTGGTACGTGCGTTTACTAATGTGACATTTACCTCACTTCACTTCACTCCACTTCCGTGCCTCAGGCATGATATCCCCTCACGGACCCGGGTGAATGTACCTTTGAGTCAACTAACTTTCTCGAGGATACCAATCAAACACCAACAACAGGTCCATCATCACCATAAACCGGATCCCTCTCAAACCACCCCAATCGCCTAATACCCTCGATCCGCTCCTCCTCGCCCTCCTCCCCATACGCCATATCCCAACTACAGCCTCCAGGATAGCAGCCAACCATCGAGAACCCACCCTCGACATCCTCCAACAACCGATGCGCAACGCCCGCAGGAATCACAACCACATCACCTTTACCCACAGTTTCCTCGACCCGCCGAGGGTTGTCTTCGTGCCCGAAGCAAAGCCTAGCTTTGCCGTGAGATATGCCCAAAACTTCGTGGGACGTTGTCTGCGAGTGTCAGACTGATCGCTTCGCTGCCACGAGGAACATCACCCATCTGCCAGAGATACATGTCACTCACGTGGAAATGGCTGCGGCTGTACATCGTGTACCTCCACTGCGGCTCCACGACTCCGACTGCCGTCAGATGGCTTTCGATCTCGCCGGCCGTGACATTCGTTGGGAAAGCAGACTTGTAAATCAGCAGAGGTTTATGCTGGAGCGAAGTGTTTGGCGTGAGGCCGTGGGCTGGTATTTGGTGTTTGAGGACTCGAAGGTCTTTGAGGGGGGTTAGTTTGACTGGCATTACGGGTAATGTTGTCTCTGGGGCTTTAAGGCTGGTTTTGATCGATGAGGGTCGTTGCCTGAGCTGTGTTGATATGCGATTGAGATGCTGAGTTGGTTTGGTGGTTGCGGGTAAGGTTGTTGGTCTGATGTGAGTGTTAATCGGTCTTTGTGCGTGAGGTGGGCACTAGACGTCATGCATACGAAGTGATGTTTGATTGTGATACACAGACTTGACAGAAGGCGGACTCCAGCAAAGCAATGTACACATATACAGACATTGTTTTGAACCGTATGGGGAACGACTAAAAGGTCGCATGTATACGGCTACGAACATATCAACAAAATCATCGTTCCGTCGACTTGGAAGACACAGGATCCGCGATGTCACTAACCCCAACCCGAACCCTTGATCAATTGCACATACATGTATCGAAGATGTCCTCTTAAGTACCACATGTAGCTTGTACGTCCTACCTACCTATCGAGAACAAACTAGGTGGGGGCAGATTTCGCCACATACAGCGACACCGTCGAGTACAAAGGAAACATAAGAAAAAACCAGGCTAATACATGCGACGTTACAGGCCATTCGCTCAAATCCACTACACAGATTCCCACAAATAACGCCATCCTATTTTATCTACATGATCATCGCCTCCCGGCTTTCTTTCCCATTCATATACCAAAAGCAAATCGAAGATCAAAACAATTCTCTCAAGCAAAAGCGCCCACAAAAGCCATGAGCATACTCCCGGCCACCACCGCGCCGCAAGCCTGCAATCTACGCTTTCCTTGCAGCTCGGCGTAACTGGCATCGCTCAAGAAGTCTTCGGCCAGAAGCTGTACCAACCCGGCATACAACAGCAGGCCACTGCTCACAGCGTTTACAATCCCTACTGTCAACAAGCCAACCTGGCTCGCGGGATCGTAGAGTCCATGCACGCCTAGTCCGATCGCTTGACCGACGGGCGTGGTGATGCCGTACATCAAGCTCATTATCCAGGGTTTGAGCGAGGTTGTCGAAAAGGACGATACGCCTGCGATGCGGGATCCCAGGGCCAGGCCTTCGAAGGTTTGGTGGAAGGCGATTGCGATGAGGAGGACGATGAAGGCTGGGCCTGTGGAGACGGAGAGGGCGAGGCCGATGAAGACGCTGTGGAAGAGGATGCCGGCTTCGAGGAGGAGGCATTGTAGGATCAGGCGCTTTTCGTTCGCGTCGTTGGTGGTGGGGCTGGACTGCTCGTTGTGGTCCGAAGGGGAGGAGTAGTCGTTATGTGCGTGTCCAGAATGGTGGTTGGGGTGAAGGAAGCCGTTTGAGGCTTCGGAGGAGCTGCGCTTGTGCTGAGCGAAGCCATTGAGAGGGCGTGTATCCGAATCGGCGTGCGGGTCCAGCTCGTCGAGATCAAGATCAGAGTCATCTTCCGAGTCGCGAGGAGGCTCAGGAGGGAGAGGCTTGTCCAGTACGCTTCCCGGTGTCATTGGCTCGTCCACATAAGGCCTGCTCTGGTCTTCCAAAGGCACACCATCTTGTCCGTAATTTGAACCCTGCCCGAGAGGAACTTGCCTGAACGGCCGGAAGCTCTCGGTACGCTTGTGACCTGGTCTCTTCGCCTGCCCTCCTTCCTCGCGAAATCCATCAAGATCGACCGCATGCGAATGTGATGCGCCCTTGAGCGCGAAAAACATCTCAATGGCCACGACTACCATGACGCTGACCATGGCGATGAAGCCGGGCATTGCCGGGTAGACATCCGTCCAGAACGGCGGGAGACATGGGTCCGTCAAGCTCGTGTAGGCGGTGGGCAGTAAGTGCACAAAGGCAGTCGCAATGAGCACGCCTGTTCCAAAATGGCGCGAGAGGAAGAGCGCATAGCTGGGGACGGGTAGATTCGGAAAGCGGCGGACGACGACGGGAAAGGAGCAGGCGGCGGTGCTCAAGATGAGGATGAGGAAGAGAGCGAAGACGTGTAGGGGAGTATTGTAGGCGTGTTTGGATGCGCCGGAGCCGCAAGGTGGTCGCTCGCCGGCTTCTTGACGGCGAGCTATCTCGGCGTGGAGGACATGAAGAGGGATGTTGGACCAGGCCGGCGCTGAAGGGGGTAAGCTTGGTGTTGGGAATTGAGATGAAGGTGTGTTCACGTACAAGCATCGCCATTCTGGGTCATTGTGTGTTGCTGTTATCAGTGAGATTGCGCATCGGGCATTGAGATTCGAGTGGTCTGGTAGTGAATGTTGGCTTGATGGGATCGCCAAACGGGTTCGCAAGCCAAAGTTCGCGATTCGACCGGGACAGGGAAGCGAAGCTTGGAGGATTCACTTGATCGGCAGACGCGGGGACGGCCATGCCGCAGAGCCTCTTCTAACGAGTCTTGTAGGTGGTATGTTATTGATTGACGAATGTTTGCATTTGCTGACCTAAATTCTGGATTTGATAAGGCAGCTTCAATCAATGGTCGATCGCTCCATGTAAAGCATAGGTGGCCTCTGGTAAGATGCTCCTAGACGTGTCCATCATTAACAGCCATCTCTCTCTCTCTCTCTGACCGAGTGTTTAGTCAGCGAGACCGATTGCCGACAAAGAGGGAAGTACATGGATCGATTCCTTTTAGATATGATCAGCGGACCGTGAGTAGAATTGAACAAGATACTTCTCTCACAAGGCATGCAGGCTGCAACAGCATGGCGACTGGAATGCTTCGATAATGAACTGTTCTGAGCGACAAAGGCCAACAACTCGATGCCTCCACGATATGTGACCTCGTTAGGTAAGGCTTTTGGCGATCGGCTAATGCAGGCAAGCCTTCCACAAATCTTGTTCAAAGTCAAGCATCTGATATCGCTCCGTCCAAAACACTTGGGTCATTCGTCTCAACATGCAAGCCAGGCGTGATTCCACACTGCATCAGAGCTTGAAGAACTTTCTTCCTGTTACGCAGCCGTGGTACCTGTAAGGTTACCTCACTCCCTTTCACACAACATCGGCGAATACCGGCAGCGATATGGAACAGGTTCCGCCAGAAGACTTGCACCGTGCTCAGTCGACAGTCACCCACACTAAACCACGCGCCCGTCCTTCACCCGCCTCGTCTTCTCCACGCAAACACACCCTCACCCCATGTGGCCCCGTCTTTCTCGTCTCCTCCGGACTTGCGTCTCCACCTGCGCACTGTAAAAATCAGTCGCCGGCCCGGGGGTGGAGTTTCTGATGAGTCGGCGGTTGGCTCAAGACCTTAGGGCATGCGAGCACTAACATGCATCAAGACATGCCGACTTGAGCCTCTGGGGCCGCTCTACGTGTGGATACGGGCCACTGTCCTCTGGGGACGCACGTACTGTACTGTAGTTATATACCTGAAGACCGTCCTGTTGCGAAACATCGTTTCTGTTCGTCTTTGCAGGTTCTCTTCTCTCTTCCCTCTTGGCACTGCATTAGTTAGTGTCATCTGGTTCCGCTACCATGACCAACGACATCTCAAAGGCTGGCTTGCCTGTCACCCACGACGAAAAGTCCAACATCGAGACCATGGAACAAGGCAACACGCCTGCTGCGTTTCCTGGTGCAGGCGCCGCATCATGGGACCCTGAACACCGCGCTCGTGTCGAGAAGAGCATGAAGAGGAAGTTGGATCTTCGTTGCTCGCTTTTCGTCGTTATCTACATTATGAACTACTTGGACAGGTTCGTTTCAGCCTCCACTCTAGCATATCACTTCATACTTCCCAGACTAACATCATTGACAGAAACAACATCGCTGCTGCCAAACTCAAGGGCCTCACTGAGGACCTGGGGATCGAAGGAGATGAAGCAAAATACCAGACCTGCCTGTCCATTCTATACGTGGGCTACATTTTGATGCAGGTCCCTTCCAACATGCTCATCAACACCATCAGCCGGCCGTCGCTGTACATTGCAGTCATCATGCTCATCTGGGGTATGGTCTCGACTCTCTCTGGTGTCACACACAACTTTGCCGGCATGGTCGCTACACGCTTCTTCCTTGGCTTCGTCGAGGCAGCATTCCTTCCTGGAGCGTTGATGGTAAGTCTGACTGCATGCTTTCTGTTCCGACCTTTTTCATTTCCCCCAACAGGTTCACTGTACTGACTCTTTCCCAACAGATCCTCTCAAAATGGTACACACGCCGGGAGCTCACCAAGAGGAACGCCATCCTCTTCTGCGGCAACCTTATTTCCAACGCATTCTCTGCCCTGGTCGCAGCGGGAGTACTTAGCAACATGGATGGGGACCTCGGACACTCAGCCTGGCGTTGGTTGTTCTGGATTGAAGGCGCAGCTACGATGGGTATCGCTATCCTCGCCGCTTTCATCCTTCCCGACCTGCCTCACAACACCAGAGGCTTCACCAAGGAAGAACTCGAAGTCGCTCAGCTGCGCATGACCGAAGATGTGGGCGTTGCCGATGTTGACTCTGAAGATCTGGGCACATACGGTGGCCTGTGGATGGCATTGAAAGATGTCAAGGTCTATGTCATGATGCTCATCTTCGCCGTTTACGTCGTTGGTCTGTCGTTCAACGCATACTTCGTAAGTCAAGCTCGTCCATTCGTTGTATCCCTAAAGCTAACACTCTTGCAGCCGACTCTCACCAAGACCCTCGGGTTCGGCTACGTGCCCACCCTCCTCATGAGCGCCCCGCCATGGGTCTTCTCCTGCATCTTCTCCGTGTGCGTAGCTTACAGCTCCGACAAATTCCAAGAAAAGGTAAAGCTTCGCATCACCAGCAAACCAAACCCCCTCCAAATCCATCAAGCTAACACCTCCCTCTCCCTCAGTTCTGGCACATCGTCGGCCCAGTCTGCATGGGCATGGTCGGTTTCATAATCAGCATGTCGACCGAGATCGTCGCCGCCCGCTACGTCGCCCTCTTCCTGCAAGCCGGCTCCTACGCGGGCTTCATCGTCTTCTACTCCTGGATCTCGTCGTCGTTCCCGCGCCCGCCCGCCAAGCGCGCCGTCGCAATCGCCATGATCAACGCCTTTTCGCAGGTCGGCAACATCGCCGGCTCGTACGTCTGGAGCCTGCCCGCGAATGGGTTCAGGGGCAGCTATGCGATTACGCTGGCCATGTTTGGCACTACGATCGTTGGCTGCTTTGTTTTCAGGATGATGCTCAATCGTCTTAACAAGGAGTTGGAGTTGAAGGAGGTGGCTTATAATGGGGTTGGGCCTGGGGAGGATGTCGCTGTGGACCCCAATGATGAGAAGCTGCAGTTGGCCAAGGGCTTCAGGTATCTTGTTTAGGAGGATTCTGGGAGGGCACTCTTCTGCGAAAGGGATGTAGTGAACGCTTTTTTATGACACTTCGATAGATAAAGATATAGATTCCATGACGGAAATCTTTCTTCGAATGGTTCTTCCATATTGCAACGTTGGGGTTCAAGGTCAAGTTGATGTAATCTCACTGCTGGCCATGTTACACAATTGTGAGAGGAAACGGTAGGTCAGTGTGTAGTCATGCAGCTTTGTGTGAAGATTGAGTATTTAGGTACAGACAGCCGACTATCATCAACCTATATGAAGAAAAATGCAATATTAAGAAAAGAGGCGAGAGCCCGTTCCGGAACACCATGCTGTAGATATCCAAACAAAGAAAAAAAAAAGAGAAAAAGACGCACCGTGCTTTTTGCGCGCCTTGATGGCACAGGAAAATGGCCAAGTCTCACTTGGGCCCCTTCTTCCCATGTCCCATCTCAAGATCATTCGCCCTGCCCTCAGGCATAGGCGGCACTTCTCCATCATCCCCAGCCAACGTATCCCCGCTCCCGAAGTGCTGACTAGTCCTGGGCGTCGCCGATCGGCTAGCCATCTTGCTCGCGCGCTTCGCCTGCTTCTCCGCCGTCCTGGCAGCCGCGTTCTCCTGCTCGGCCGCCAGCCCCGTCTTGGTCTCCTGGTGCTGCGAGCTCAGCGTCTTCTTGACGATCAGGAAGCCCGCGCACAGGCCGACGAACGAGAAGGCCGTGTACATGGCCCACATGGGCTGCAGGCTGTTGGCGAACGCCACGCGCACGACGTCGCGCGGGCCGGCGGGCAGGGCGTCGATGACGGCTGTGTTGGCGCCGGCGTTGCTGCCGGAGAGCTGCATGGCTTGTTCGGGGCCGAGGGCGGCGATGAGTTGCGGGGTTTTGGCGCTCATGCTGTTTTGGAAAACGACTTGGCCGATTACGACGGAGGTTGAGGTGGCGAGCTGGCGGATGAAGCCGAGGGTCGCGGTCGCGGTGCCGATGTCGCGCGGGTTGATGTGGGCTTGTAGGGCGATGATGGGGGCCTGGAAGAGAGGGCCCGTGCCGACGCCGGAGATTATCTGGTACATTGCGATCTTGCCCCAGTTGGAGTGCGCGTCGAGGTCGACGAGCAAGCCGTAGCCTAGTGTCATCATGAAGAGGCCGAAGTAGATTGGGGGGAGGTAGGCGCCAGTTTTCTTCACGTAGATGCCGGTGCCGATGGAGCCGACGGAGACGGCGAGAGCGGTGGGCAGGATGTAGACCCCCGAGAGGAGAGGTGTTGCGCCAAGAACTGCCTGGAAATAAAGTGGGAGGTAGTAGGATCCGGAGATGAAGACGATGCCGTGGATGAAGACCACAGACAGAGTCGCGATGTTGGTGCGTGATTTGAAGAGGCCCAGAGGCATTACTGGGTACTTTGGCACTTTCCATTCGTAGAGGATGAAAATGGCGAAAGTAAATACTCCGAACACGATGAGGCAGACCACTGTTGCTGAGTCCCAGGGGTAGGTCTCGCCACCGTATTGTAGACCAAAGAGGAACATCAGAGTTGCGCCAACTACCAGGAGAGAGCCAATCCAATCGATGGCTTTCAAGCCCTCGAGCAGTGGTGTCCTGGGCGTTTGGATATCGAGGAAGAACAAGAGGATGAAGAATGCGATTCCATCCAGTGGCAAATTAATCCAGAAGCACCACCTCCAGCTGACCCTTTGGGTAAAGGCACCACCAATCAAGGGTCCAATGGAACTGGAAATCGCCCAGACACCTCCGATGACTCCATAATATGCTCCTCGCGACCGCAAGCTGAAAAGATCACCAATGCAGATGTTGACCAGGATGACAAGTCCACCGCCTCCAAGACCTTGGACGGCACGGGCGGCGATGAGCATGCCGATGCTGTTGGACAGGGCCGCAACCAGAGATCCAATCATGAAAATGACATTTGCCACCAGTAGCATCGGTTTGCGTCCAAAGATATCGCTCACTTTTCCCCAAGATGGAATAGAAGCTGCGTTTGCAAGCAGGAAAGCAGAACCGATCCATGTATATCCTGACGGACTTGAGAATTCTTCGGAAATCGTAGGAAGCGCGGTCGTAATGATTGTGACATCGAGAGCTGCGAGGAAGACTGCCATACACAATGCCAGCATGATCACCACCACCTTGCCTTTGGACCTCCCATTGTAAGGGTCTTCATCTTTGGGCTCTTCTTGAGGTGTCTTCTCGTTGGGTGCTGCAATCGAACCGCTATCTGGAGAGGTAGTTGTCGTTTGTTCTGCATGGCCATCTGTGTGTGTAACGTCGTCCGGCATGGTTGAGATGTCGGTGGCACCAGGTCCCGCCACAGCTGCAGGTTCGTCTGTCGCACCTTCGCTTCTCATCGCAATGTGACTGTAGTTGAGTATCGCAGGCTTAACTGTTCAAAGGGCCTTCTTCGTTACCACGACAAAAGTATGTCTCAGTCTGGCCGTTGTAAGACTGACAGAACCGCCGGGGAAGTGGACCTGACCGATCACCAGGGTAATTTAAGAATGTAGATGACGTGTGAGACAAAGCTTGTGTTTGCCTCCTGTTGACCGAGGCTAGCAAGTTCTTTTGTGGTGCGTTTCCAGAAAACAAATAGAACCCCTGGTATTTTGGCGTGTAGGTGGATGGTTTGTAGAAGAAATGAAAGTGTCGACGATGGGTTGAGCACGTCCGTATCTTTCAACCCTTTTGTAGTGCTAGCCGCAAGGATTCATCGGGCGAAATAAATTTAGTTACCAGCGCGCTGAGATCGGGGTCGGGTTTTCAGGCGGGCTGAATCCCCGAAAGCCCTGACAATCAAGCACGCGTTCACGTGGCGCAAACGCGAGCCTTTCGGCACTTTGACTTCGTGGACGTCTTCCTTTGACATCTCAATAGTCTTTGCAGACAATATTCGCAGCTGAGTGCCAATTTTCCACGAGATGCACGTCGAGAGGCTATGGCAGTAAGTCGTGAAACGCTTAAGACGTATTTCGCAACCTGCAAGAAGCATACGGACGCGTCAGCTCCCATATTGCAGAAACGTGTACTGTACACTGATCGCGGCGTCACAGCCTCTGGGCATGATGGCGGCTGGAAGAGCAGTGGTAAGTGCTTCCATTCATGAGCTGGTATGGACCTGATGTAATCACTTTCAAAAGTTGAGCCCGCTGGCAGGGCATAGACTGCCCAAAAACAATTGCTGATGTTTTGATCGGCTGGCCAGTAATCGCACCAATAACAACTTCAAGTACCTTCATCGTCTTGTTCAAGGCGGCAAAGAAGTATGAAGTACGCGATGTGAGCTGGGGTTTATGGTCGTTCTGGCAAAGATGTACCAAATCGTTTGCAGATCAGCGAATTGTGGTCGGATAAATCGCCTTCAGCAGGGACGCGAAGCCCCTCAACCATCGACTTGCCAATACGTGCGCAACCCGAAGACTGGAGTTTCTCTTGAGTTCGACGAGTCTCAATCTCAGTGGCTGAAAGAGAACTCATGTCCGCTCGAGAGCCTGTTCAATGCTGTGATGGCCCAGAAGAGATATCGGGCGAACGTCGACAGATCGGGAGTCGGGGAGATGAGAGGGTGACAGTAGGGGGAGTAGGAGGGAAGGCAGAAGGCCGTTCAGTGAGTGAAGTCGGATGAGCTCGAGCCGCTCCTTCCCTCCCTTCCCACCGCTCCTGCGTTAGGTGTGTGCTCTTTGCCGCGTGACCGTTTATTCTTGTTCACCCTCACTCACCAACTTCATCCGCAATAACGACTTACTGTACAACACCCTTTCAGGTCCATTGTCGTCGTCGAAGAAGACGTAAAGGTCTGTCAATCTCTTTCTTGTCATCTCCTACAACACAACATTCATCAGCATCTGTATCAACCTACATCGCGCGCTACCGCGCACGACAAGGCGGCATCTACCGCGCCGCCGTCATGTGTCGTGTTGAATACACCTTCTTCACCTGCGGTCATACCCACGATCACTCGGTCGACTGCGAGCTCGCGCAGGCATTTGGCCCATTCTTCAACAGAACTGGCTGTGTCAACTACGACTTCAGCTCGACCCACCCTCAGAATCAATGTGGCAAGGTAATGGGTTTCTACTGCGGCAAGACACAGAATGGAACAATCATCGATAAGTCCAGAGACGCTTTACAGCGCATGGTCCCTGTCGCTCAAGACAAAAATAACGAAAAGAACCGCATCTGCGCCTCGTATGAATCTTATCGCGAGCAGGCACTGGCGAGGCATCATTCCCTCGACAGCCTAGCAGACAATCCTACCTATCGCAACATCGAACACCAGCGTGGAGAGCTGATCAAAGAGTGTAACGCTCTCGAAACTCGAAGGCAATACCTCAACGGCTTGATTGCGCATGCCTACAGGAACCGCCACTTGCTTGCACCACACACCCACCAGCCACTATGGGACCGCACGAGTTTCGACTTTGAAGCCTCGATATTCCCGCCACACATGCTTGAGCCAATTCGCGCCCAATTCCCAACGCCCGCCGCACCTGCCTCGAGAAGTACCGCAAATGTCTTGAATCAGCAGCAGCAGCAGCAGCACCTCCAGCAGCAAGATATGGGTCTTCCGCCAATCGCGAACTTCGGTATGACGGCGCCGCCACTTCAGCAGACGATGTCTACGCAGCAGCAGATGGGATCCGTTACACCTAGAAGACAAAGCTCAGTCATGGACGAGCGCTCACCGATGGGTCGGGACATCATCAGAGGTTATACCCCGGAAGGCGAGACGCGGGAAGAGAAGGCCATTCGTTACCGCGATCAGCTGAAGACCAGCGCCGCAAAGAGATTGGCAGACTCTATGCTTGAGCAGGGATACGATGTTCAGCAACACAGCGTAACCCCCGTGGCCAAGCCTGGAGGTTTGTACTATTCCATGCATTCTTTAGACGTACGAACTAACTATTGACCAGGGAAACGACCGCCGGGTCCAAAGCCTACGCATCTTGCGAATGATGGGAGTCCAATGGGTCCGCCGAAAACAGTCAAACAACCGCTAAAAGTCAACGCATCGCCAACCCCCAAAGTCCGTCGAAGCGCAAGGACGCGCAACACCAAGCCGAAGTACACCGATAGCCCTGGCGATCCGGAGCTCGATCTCAGCCCCACCCTCAATGCGGAAAGATCTGACCCGGCTTGGAATGCTTCTGCAGACAAGTCGGACGATTCCTGGTCGCCTGAGATGCAGGAGGCCGCCAAAGCTGGCCGTGGAAAGAACAGACGTGCAACATTGAATTCCACCACGTCATCCGCCGGCAGTCCGACTCGAGGTAAGGCATCGCTCAGCAAAAAGATTCTTGACTATCAGAGGAGCACTGGGAGCTTGGGAATTTCGGGCCAAAAGCAGAGAGTAACGCCATACCTGGACAATCCATTCCAGTCCGGCCCACAGTCTGCCTTGAATCAGATGCCACCCGTTCTTCACCCCGACGGCGGCCTACATTACCCAGGCCAAGAACCACTCAATTCGAACTCTTCCAACCCAAATCACCAGCTTGGCCACACGATGAACACAGGCGGCCCCATGAGAGGGCAGCCAACAACAATGACACAAGACGCATTCCAGGGAGTGACTGCCGCGCAGAGGAGCATGTATTTGGTTCAGCAGCTAGGCCGTCAACTGTACCAGCAGCAGTTGGCGTCTGGGATTGTGGGAGCTGCTGCAAAAGGAATTACGACTTCGCCACAGAGCCCACAAGACGCTGCGTCTCCCAGAATGCCATACGGATCTCATGCTCCGTGGACTCGAGTGCCGAGTGCGTCGCCGTTGCAGTCGACACAGGGTCAATTTGGAAGCTTGAATCACGGTGGTCTTTCCATGGCACCGGCGAACCTGTTCCAACAAAACTACCAGCAATCCATGGGGCAGGCGCCAATGAGTCGTTCCTTCTCTACTGGATCGGTACCTTTTCCTGCCGCATTCAGTCCGAGTGGCTGTGATAGCCCGATGCCAACACTGAATTCGAACTTCCAACCACACGCACCGAAACATTGGGGTGACTACGACAGCATGCGTCGCAGCTTCGGTTCAACTGCTAACCTTCCTCCGCTATCTACGATGACTGGCGACCAAACTGTGCCTGACAATTCGCCAGCAAAGCGCAGTATGCCCCCTTCAAGCCCGGACGCTGCACGCAAGCGTCTCCGACTGTCCCTTCCCGGCCAGTCTCTTCCTGGTGATGACGAGGCACCAGTACTCAGACCCTCGATGTCAAGCTTCCAGCTCCACGCACCTGCAGGTCTACCAGCAGACGATACAGTTGACTTCGCTGCGTCCATCGCAGCGATTGAGCAATTCGAGAGGGATCAAGCTACCACCCAACCGACCACACTCACAACGTCAGACCCGCAACACCCAGCGCCGCATGACGAACTCACCCAAGCGCCTACGAACACCCACGAAACCACGAATGAAACGGCCAACTCCAACTCTCACCTCCCCGAGACGCAATACTCTACCCAATCTTACGAAATGACCCACAACCTCGGACATGCGATTCTTGTCCCCTCAAACATGGCCGAACAGAACTCCCAGCTTTCTGAGCCGAGCGACTTCAACCACCAGAATTACAACCATCCCAACAACCAGCAGGGTCAGAACAACACCAACAACCTCCAGGACGATGCAAACCACTCGGCGTCGGAGCCCGACTGGGACCTTCTTGCCGATGATGTCTTCCACATGCCGTAGGCCAAGTCTGGACACATACGATTCTTTGATGACGGAGCGAAACGAAAGGAAAGTGGAAAGAGCTGCGGTTACATTTGCAGCGCACCACCATCGTTGGTAAACGAGGGAAGCGTGATAAAGATCTTGAACGACGAAACGACGTGAAGTAGGAAGAGCTGCGGTCACATCTGCAGCGCAAGAAAAAAAGGTACAACAAAGTTGGAGACTGAAAAAAAAAAGCGAGACGGTTATGAGTGGAGAGAACGGGGGATTGTGACAATTGATGCTTTATGAGCTTGGATGAAGTGCGATGCGGAGCTTTGGATCGACTGCTCTACCCACTCTTGTGCCTAACGACACATTGGATACGGCGATCCGGTTGCACAAGATTCTTGTAGTGTAGCCTAAAATTGAAATTGATTTACCAAATGAAAACTGCGTTAAGAGTTCATTTGTAGGACTTGCTTCATGTCGCAACCCCTTGTAGCTGCTTGATGGGACGCGTAGTGAGGTGACCATAGCTGTTGTTATTACAGAATGTTAGGCATAAGTACACGTGCATCAATAGAAACGAACAACAGCAACAACAGTCAAGCTCTCGATGATCTAACTCCCACCCAATTTGTCCAACCCACCGGTGAACCCCTTCAACTTGCCAAGCGTAACCTCCGCCTCTCTGGATGACTTCTCACCGGCCTTTGCCCTCGCCAGCACAAGCTCTCGCGTAGCCTCGCCCGCTTCTTCACCAGCACGGGCCCAGTCTCGTCCGTGTGAAGCGCCCGGATGAACCAAATGACTCTCGTCTGCAAAGCGTCGCAGCAGTCGCTCCGCACTCGAGTCGGCGGCGGAAAGCTGACGGCGAGCGTAGGCTGCTTGCTGGATAATCTCCTGCTCTGAGGCTTGGGTGTCAAGCAGAGGCTTGATGAAGGGAAGGAGCGTGATTGCTGCTGTGCTCGTCGCATCTGTTTCCTGCGATGAAGTGCGAGGAGGTTTGGGCGAGTCGGGCGCGGAGGCTAGTGGAGAGACGTCTTGTCGTGACTGCAAGGTGTCGAGAAGTGTGCGTCTTGCTTCGAGATAGCGGTCGTAGAGATGCATGATTTCTTCTGGGGTGGCGACGTGGCCGTCTTCTTCCTTTCCGTTTGCTTTGGCCGGGGATGAGACATCATCGACTTCGTTGGCTTGGGCATCTCCTATGATAGCCAACTGTTGCTCGATCCAGCCGATCAGTTCATTCCTCGCCTGCTGAAGCGCAAACAACTCCCCAGCACTCGAAGACGCCCTCCTATCGACCATCTCATCATCCCCCTCCAGCTTCTCAACCGTCGCCTTCGCCTGTAGAATCGCCTTCTTCAACTCCATCATCCTCAACTCCCCCTCCTCCCTCCCACTCCCGGCCCCACCCAGCATCCCCCCACCCCTCTGCCCCGTCGGCAAAACAGGAACGTCCCCCACAGCCCTCCTAACAACCTCATCAATCTTCGCCCCCACCACCCCCTTCCCCTCCCTCTCCACAGCCTCAACAGCCCTCTCAACGGCCCCCAACTTCCTCCGTCTCTCCCTAGCCCGAAGCAAAAGCAACAAACCCTCGCTACCCTCCCCACTCCCAACCTCGCCACCCCCACTCACACCAACACCCCTCCCTAGAACATCCAACTCAGCCCTCAACCCCTCATACCTCTCCCTCGCGACCTGATGCGCCCTCAGCGCCCTCCAATACGCTCCACGCACGCCAGTTACGCTCGCGGGGGGTTCGTCTGGGAGAGTCTGCGTTAAGGGCGGGTTTGCGACGTTTGCAAGGGACAGCGTCTGGGTGCCTTCGAGGCGCAGCTGGCGCTCGAGGTGCGAGTGCAGGGACTGCCGGATTTGGGAGATGGTGGGACGGGGGTGGATGTAAGGTGTTAGGGATTGGGAGACGGAGGGGATGGGGCAGGTTTCTGCCATTTTTTGAGTTGGTTTCTTGGCTTTCCAGGAAGGTGTGTTTTGGACCTTCTTCTAGGTCTGAGGGTTCTTGAAGTTTTTTCTTTTCGGGTTGCTTTCGTTTTTTTGGAGAGGGGCTGATCGCTTTCTTTGGCTTTCGCCTTTTCTTTTTGAGATGTTGTTGTTGTGAAGCTGTGAAGTGAAGTTGGAGTTGTGAAGACCGCCGTTTGTTTATGTGGGGAGGCGGGGCGTTCGCCGCATTGATCTTTTTTTGGTCGACAAGTCAACATCAGTGATTTCGAAGTTACATATGTAAATTACTGTTCTCAAGTTGAAAATGACTGACGGACAAACGATTCCAATGTAGTGCCGAAGATAGAGTCTAAGAGCTTTCAACCATTCAATATCCATTACAGCATCTCGAAGAAAGCTTTCAGACGACAAATCCATGTCGAGCACGACCAAATTAAAGTGGTATAAAGCTATGTTATCACGTCTAAGGTAATACGACGACGACGTCGTGTACATCATGCTTCATCCCAACTTACTCATCTTCCCTTCAATATCCGTAACCCACTTCATCACTACCTTCCCATTCCTACCATTCGTATCATCGGCTTCCCTGACAGCCTTCTCAACCCTATCCAAACCCTCACGCCACTCTGTGAGCTCCTTTTCGAAATCGTCTTGTCTGCGCTCAAGATCTTCCAGTTCGCTCGCGGCATTCGCGGCGCCGACGTGCAGGGTATGGAGACTGCGGAGGCGGTCTAGAAGGGCGGGGACGGTGGGCGATAGCGATTGTAGGGTGGGGAGGAGGTTGTGTAGCGAACGGAGTTTCTCGACGTCGGAGGCTGCGAGACCGGATTGAGGGTGCTCTGAGTCGGGCGTGGAAGTACCATTTTGCTGTGGTTTCGCTGAAGGATCTGATGTTGCCGACGACAGCTGGTCGGCCTCTTCTTTCAGTTTCTTGATGCGTCCACTTGCGGCCTCCAAGCTCGTAATCGAAGAAGCGGTCATGAGAGCACCAAACTGCCTGTCAAGTAGCGCAAGCGAAGGCAACAATGGCGCCTCCGGTGCTCCTCCATCCAAGCTCGACAGCCCCAAGCTCTTCTCCAGCATCGTCAACCGCGCATCAAATTCCGCGACGCCCTTGCCCGTGTCCTCACCCACTTGATCACTTCCAACACCATTCTCCTTTTGCACCCTAGCATCCCTTCCCTTGCTTGTCTCCAACCCCTCCAACACCCTCTTCAACCCATCCATCTCTCCCTCCCCAACAACACCCCCTTCCTGCCCCTCCCTCTCAGCCAAAACCCTACACTCCTCCACCTCCCTCCTCAACCTCGCAACCCTCTCGCCCAACCCTTCCACCGCATCCCTCCTCGACACAGCTCCAACCCTATACCCCCTCCCCCCTAATCCCCCAACGCGATCTCCAAACCTCCCCCCTTTAACTTCCACACCTTTGCCCTCCCGTGTGAAGCGTTCGCGCGCATGACTCGGTTTGAGGCGCCGCCGCGAGACGACACCGCTTTCGCTTTCGCTGTTGCTGTTATCTTCGGAGTCTGAGTTGGTGGCGGAGGTGGAGTCGGAAGCTGCTTCTTCTGCGTCTTCTGAGGAGGTGGGGCGCTGGGTGGTGGAAGTGTCGTCTGTGAGGTCGGGGGTTTCGTAGACGTCGGGAGCGGTGTCGTAGCCGGGGAGGGCGGCGAGGCGGCCGGGAGCGGCCATTTTCTTGGGGATGTTGTTGTGATATGTGGTTTTGCTGAGTGTATAGTTCTTTGGATTTGTGTAGCTCTCTCCCTACTTGGGGAAAGGTTTTGGTATCTCGGGGTGAGTTGGCGGAGTGTTTTTTAAAATCTGGTTGCTTGATGTGGGAATGCCACGGTTTTTGTCGCGAGGATCCGCGTGTTTCGTCAAAGGGGTGTGGTTGTAGCGAACAATGGTGTAGAAAGGCAGGTCGAGTTTTAAATGTTGATCGCAAGCAAGCAACCAGCAGCGGAGACTCGGCGAGGTCGCTGGCCGGCGGGCTTCTGACTTCGCACTTTTTGGGGGACATCAGGGCAACAAAAGGATGACTAACAACTTTAACTCGACTTACAGTACCACAGATAAAGATAGACAGACTTCTTTTATTGTAATAAC
>Ga0265797_10002218_pt1 | contig 33054 bp, 21 predicted proteins | sample P2T30metagenome_FD_192433 | JGI IMG/M metagenome (GOLD analysis project Ga0265797, IMG submission 192433) | Plant litter microbial communities from East Loma Ridge, Irvine, California - P2 T30 | ecosystem: Environmental > Terrestrial > Plant litter > Unclassified | place: USA: California... | reverse complement strand
ATCAAGCTGACTGGGCAGTGGAAGGATCCTAGAGGCGATTTGATCAACGATGGTGGGAGCGGGAATGCTACTGTTACGTGTCTGGTCGGGCTGAATCCTGATAAGCCCAAGTGGGATCAGTGAGGATTGATTTCGTGGATTTTCCCCTGAGCTGCGATAGAGAAGCCATCGAAGACGTGCTAAACAGGAGATGTGAACAACGATGGTATGACGATATTGGCATTCTCGACCCGATCCCGAGTCCAACGTCTGATACGAGATCGCAGTGATCTTTGGTCTTTCGATCCTAGCGGCAAGGAAAGGAAGTCAAGGTAGGAAAAAGGCCATGTGAATTGAGTTTGTAAATTACAGCTGAAGTATAGAGAGAGAGAGAGAGAGACAGAAAGATAGACTTGAACCAGACCAGAAAAGAAATTGCAGCGATGTTTCTCGAGGCCTCGCCTGCATGTAGCGATGGACCAGTGCAACTGTGATGTAGATAAAACCCCTGCCCATCCGCCAACCACGCCAGCCGATTCCATAACAGCGCAAGAAAAGTGTGATAAAACAATCGATGATGAAGAAGAAATGAAAGTGTATTTCAATTTTTTTCCCATTTCCTTTTGGGTAACCCCCATTTCCTTCTTTCGCCTTTGGTTGCCGTTTCAAAAAAAAAGATTGTTTCGTAAAAGTCGTGACTCGATAGCGAGGTATTAGATTGGAAAAAGGAAAAGAGAAGACAGATGAGAAGGGGAGGGTGGGTGTTGCCGCCCAGATCAAAACAGAATCAGACTTGCTTTCGCAGCATCAACTTCCCCCCTTTTGTGTTCTTTTCCGATAATGCAGAGAATGAGCTTCCTTCTTTTTTTTAATTTCCACAAGATCGGGTGTACAGGCCTCTCCCATTTATGAAGACTTTCTGCTGCTTTGGAAGCCTTTGCCTTAGAGGATTGCAGCTAATAGCAGTGTGCCACTTGCGACGAAGAAGCTTGTCAGTTGCAGACTGCCGATAGAAGGGCTTGCTGCGCCCGTCTTTCGCGCGGGCGATGCGGTGCCGGTTCTGGTGCCTGTTGCATCCTCGCCGTCACCATTGCCGTCGCCATTGCTTCCGCTACCACTTCCAGCCATTGTAGACGTCCTGCCAGTGGCGGTTGCAGGGAAGAGCGTTTGCAAGCGCGTCTGGGTCACTTTTCCGCTGGCGCCGAGCTCTTCGACCTCCAGCAGGGTTGCTTCCGGTGCCAGACTGACGACATATGTCTTGCCGGCTACGGTGACAGTTTCTTCTTCGCCTGTGGAAAGGGTCTCGCCGTTGATGAGGTAGGTCGGGTTGGCGCCGTCGGATCCGGGCAGGGCGGTAAAAGTTTGACCGCCGATGGTGAGGACTGGTGCAGCGGTTGCGTCGGCGGCGGCAGAGTCGCTGAGCGTGTTGGTGACTGTGTGACCGGACACGACGGCCACTAGTTTGTTGCCGGAGGGCGAGAGTGAGAGGGTTTGTGCGCCGTTGGACCCAGTGACCGTGATGCTGCCACCTGGTGCAAGGGTCTGACCGGAGATGAGATAAGAACCACCGGCATTGGCGGCAAAGGCCTGGCCATCGACCCTGATGATACTTGGCGACGATGTTACCATACTGTCGGGAGATGAGGAGCCGAAGATACGTGTTTCGCCATTAACGACAAGAGCTGACGCGCCCGACTCGAGCGACAAAGTTGTGCCAGAAATAACGGCAGTACCTCCTGGTGTCAGCGTCTGACCAGGAGCGAGGAAGAATTGTGTAGCGGCATTCGCGGTGAATGTTTGCGATCCGATAGTCAATTCTGGGATCTCAGAGGCTGCTCCGGCTGCTGCAGTAATGGCAGACGTAGAACTGCCAATCACAAGGGCGGTGCCTCCAGGAGCAAGGGAGAGTCGTGTGCCATCGACCGTGATTGCAGGACCGCCTGCTTGAAGCGTCTTGCCAGCAATTGGGAACCCGACACCAGGCAGAGCAGTGATCGCCATGCCGTTGATGTTGAACACGGTGGAAGATGCAAATTCGCCCGGGACTGTGCGTCCGTTGACAACGATTCCATCGGCAGAGGCCGGGACAGAAATGACAGTGCCATCAACAGTAATTGGCGCACCACCTGGTACGGCTGTTTTTCCATCGACAATAAAGGCATTCGCCGGGCTTGCCGTGATAGTAGCACCATCGACCGTAAGGACCTGGCCAGGGGATGCACCGAGTCGAATGTTAGAACCACCTCCGAAAGCGTCGTTCGCTTCGGATTCCGAGCCGGAGCCAGATCCCGAATTGGATTGAGATCCAGAGCCAGAATCGGAGTCAGAATCTGAGCCAGACCCAGCACCAGAGCTAGACCCCGAATTGAAATGGGGCCCTGATCCGGATCCTGAGCCGGACTGTGAGTTGGACTGAGACGCAGATCCTGAGCCGAAGCCGATACCAGAGCCCCCCTGGCCATCATTGCCTCCACCAGAGCCGAAGTTGCCGCCATCCTTGCCACCCTCACTAGCACCAGCGTCCGCCGCGAGACCGCCAATGCCAGCAGCTATAGCCGCAGCAGTTGAATCGTGATGCTCCTGATCCATCGCCTGGGAGAGGACTTCAGCAGCATTCGTTGGCTTCGCAAGCGCACCGCCGCCTCCATTCTGCCCTTCATTGCCGCCACCATTGCCGCCGCCTGATCCACCTCCGTTTCCAACTGCATTTTGGCCGTTACTTCCGCCATCTTGGCTGCCAGATCCAGTTTCGACAGCGTGCAAAGCGGTGGCGGTCAAGATCTTGCCTCCGAAAGCAGCAGTAACGATTTCTGCCGTGGATGGTGCGGGGACGTCGAGTGTGATCGCGCTGTTCTCGATATGGGCGACGAAAGGCATCATGATCCAGTCGCTCTCGTCGTCTCCACTATCTCCGACATTGCTGCCGCTGAAGATACTGCCAGTGAAAACAGCATCGCCATCGCCACCTTCATTTCCTGCTCCGTTGGCGTTGTTACCGTTGCTGTTACCGCCATTTCCATTTCCATTGTTGCTCCCCGCATTGCCATTCGCGTTGCCGTTAGAGCTACCGCTACCCGAATTTCCCTGAACACCATCGACAAGCACATTGCTCAAAGCTGTGGCGGTCACGACCGTTCCGTGGATTCTGGTCGTGATGACATCGGTGTCGGTAGGGGTGGGCAAGATGAGCGTAGTCGCCGAGTGCTCGAGGTGTGCAAGGAAGATGCCAAATCGAGAAAACTTGCTGACAGTCTTGGTGGGTACATCCAACGCGTTCGCAGTCTGTTCGACGCGAGGCGAGTAGTTTGTCGTGGGTGCAGCCGGGTCTGTAGTGGCAATGGGCCTGAGGAAGCTGGGTACAGTAGCCTCTGGGGTGATTAGTGCACCGCCTTGTGACCGATCAGTGGACGCAGCCAAAACGGCTTGGGCGACAACACTGCGCTCAACAACGACAATGACCGTCGGTTTGGCAGAAAAGGTGCCGACGGAGATATCCTCGGGCAAGTTTATACGCCTGGCGAATGATTGGTCGATGTCTCCGCTAGCGCCGTCTTCACTCATAAGACTCTGCTGCGACAGGTCATCCTCATCTCCTTCGAACGCGAAACTGAAGAGTCTGTTCATCATGAAGCCCCGAGTGATGACAGCGCATCCGTCACTTCCGTTCGGGAGGGTGGTTGGCTGACTTGATTCGATCTCGAACTCGCTGAAGTAGACGAAAGGCGTGCCTTCAGTAAATGTGCCGGCAGCGCTTGGAAGAGTGGCGACGGCCTTTGGAGGCTCGGTGGCGAGGTTCGGAACGTTAGTTCCATTCCCTGTAGTCTGACTGGCAGGTGTGAAGGCATCAACGGACAACACAGTGGTCGAGGATGCTACAGGTGTCGGTGTAGTGTAACAGTCGTATCTAGTGGTAGTGCGATTGTAGGCGACATCCAAAGATGTTGACGGTCCGCAGGTATGTTCGGTTATGGCCGTCGAAATGTCGAACTCGGTCGTCGCGGGAAGCATCGTCCAGCCTGTTTGTGAGTCATTGGCATTGAACTGCAGCGACAGTGTCGAGACAGTATGTGTGTACGTTTCGGTGTACCAGTAATCCAGATGTGCATTCACTACGTTGAGTGTTTGGCCTCCGCATGTCTCGTTACTAGGCTTCGGCCTGACAATTTTGGGACGCGGCGAAGCTTCAGCACCGCCGGACTGTGAGGCAGACAGCTTAGGAGCAGTGGGATAGGTACCATTTCCTGGCACCAAATAGCCTTGACTTGGGGATCCTGATACAGGATATGGACGTCCGGTGGCAGCGGAGGACACGGCCTCATATGTTGTGGATGAAGTGAAGTTTCCAGGGTTGGCCTGTATTGATAGTTTCTCTGAGTATGTTGAGATGACCAGATAAGTACTTATCACGCTGACCGTGGGTACTGATGTGGTGATAGGGCTGTGTGTCTCTGGAACGAACTCATATGTGACGGTGACTGAGGTGACATTGTAGTTTGTCGGAGTAGCAGAGGGAAGCCGCGCGGGAACGACGGTGCCATTGTAGCCATCTTGCTGATCCTGCCTGCGGTAACGATATGGCCCTGACGCTTGGGCGGATTGTGAGTAGGCAAACAAGGCCAGCGCGGTGCCAACGTGCCAACGCATGTTGAATGTACGCCTGTGTTGGGCGGTAAACGAGTGTATGGGGGCGAGGTGGTGGCGGATCCAAGCCTGTCGTCGATTATTGCATTCTGCCCGGTTGGTTAAGTGGTAGCAATACAGGAGCACCAGCCGGCAACTCGGGACCCTAAGCGAGTGACTTGTCGGACGCGAAGGGGGGGGAGATTATAGATGTGAGCACAAAGATGTGATCAGTAGTCAACGGTCATAGTAGACGCGATAGTAAGGCGACCCGGGGAGAGAATCCTCCTCAGTCAAACAGAAGAGACAAAGTCTAGCATGGGAGTCGGAGAACGGATCGGCGTAACCAGCCTCCAGCCGCAAGTCAGTACGCTAAGCCAGTTGTCAATCCTTGTCGGTTTCTGAATGACCCCACTCACTTGCCACATCTCCGGGCCCGTTGACTTAGTAGTTTACTACCATGAGGCAGGCACCTACATATGTAGGACTCTTGCTTTGTTGAACCTCACCTCGCCAAAGGTGCAATTAATAGCTAGGCTTGTATGGCTTTGCACGCGCCCTTGCAGACGGGATCGCCTCGTTGTGCAACGCGAGACGCTCGTGGCAAACGCGCGAGGCTGCATGTAGTTGTTGATAACAGGACGCGATCGGACGGCTTACGTTTTCTTCCTGGGTTCTGCATGTTGCTTGCATCGGGTTGCATGTGAGCTGACGGCTGCTGATGCTTTTGATCATGCCGCAGCTGCCCCATCCACAGTCCAATTCAGTCCAATCACCAGAAGTTGCAAAGCTGCAGACCGCGGCCAACCCAACCCAACCCATGCTTGTCGTGCTGCTGTGCTGCCCGGCCGGGAGGCAAGGAAACAAAGCCCTTCGTGTGGCGCTGCACACGGCCCTGGAGTTCCAGAGGCAGTTACAGATTAACCGACTGCAAGTATAGCAATCACACTCAACATGAAAGCATAGTGCTGGACCAGGGAAATGATGCTGCGCGGACGTTGACCGCGGACGTTGACGGGAATGCCGTGAGATGGGCGATAGACTCTTCCGGACACTCCTTCGCGTAGTGAAAGAGGGTGAAAGTGTGGTACGGATTAGCACGTGTCTCAGAGATGTTGGGGCCTGTGCTGGGAGCAGAGCAAAGACAAGGTTGGTCGGAGCCGGTGGTGAGGCGCAGTTTGGCGTTCTCGGCGCACGCGAAGGTTTGCAAATCGAGTGGGCGCACAGATTGGGTGGTTGCTCACAAACTTTGACATGCAGTAAGGTCGATCGTCGACGTGCCGGGCAACTCTGAAGCGAGAAGCCGGGTCGAGACGAACAAGCAGATATGTAGGCGTTGGTGTGTTCATGTTCACGTTCATGGGCAATCGACACTCGATATTGCAGTGGCATTGGAATGTCGTGACTTCTGGTCACGCATGTCATCTCACCTCACTACCGCCAGCAACACACGATACGATACATGTAGACATCCATCCACATCATTCCTCGTACTCGCGCCCGGTAAGCCACCAAAAACAGAACGTGAGAGGACATCTCAAAGCTTCTTCCCTGCAACGTCCTGCATCCTCTGCCACTACTTACCTCACTACCACTGCCACTCGCCTGGCTTGCATACTTGCATCGGCCTAGCGGCGGCCATGCCACTGAGTTTGTCTATATTCAGTACTGTATTTACAAGAGGCTCCGGGTCTTCCATCCTGCCTTCTTTCATTGCCCCTCGTCTCCTTTCGCAGAGCGAGCAAAGTGATACATCGAGTAGTAGTAGTGATTTCGCTATACGCCCCGTATGCTCGGGCCATTGCTTGGCGAGCGTTGCCGGGGACGGTACTAGGCACCACTAGGTACTTTTTCGATATTCGCGTTAGAAGAGTGGTAGTGCCGGGCTTGGTGTCGCTCTTGGTCCTGAGGGCAAAGAGGTGGGAGTGCGAGGAGGGCTCGCTCGAGTCGAGAGGGGGCACGGCAGGCGGCATCGGCGGGAGCCTAACTAGGTAGCTCTAGCCTCAATTCGCATCGCATCGCTGACCTGACCTGACATGACCCTCGACATACCTACCTTCACTTCAATTGACGCACTTCCCTCTCACTCCTCGACACACCACCCATCCACGCGCTGTAGGTCAGCAGCAATCGCCCGCGACCCAGCGATTCGCGACGCAGGTACACTGATTCTACTGGTCGCAACTTCCCGTCGTACCATGTGGAACTGAACTTAACTCTCATCGCTATCCGCCTCACACTTCGGCTTCCCGCCATGGCTTCATTCTTCCACCGCATGCTGTTTGCGCTCCTCGCAACCTCTACATACATCTCGCAATCCTCTGGAACCTCTCTACAGAAACGCGACAGCAGTGTCATCGCCCCGCTCTCCATCACACCCGACCAGAATTGGGATGGCATTGACGGCAAGTGGTCGTCCTTCACTTTGAGGGTCGGCACACCTCAGCAATTTGTGCGCACCTTCATCTCCTGGGCAGTCTACCAGACCTGGGTGGTTCTGCCGGTGGGGTGCAGTGCGGCCAAGGATCAGAGCGCTTGTGCCGACAAACGCGGCTGGTTATTCGACAACGATACTTCGTCAACATTTGACTACGTCGGCGTCTACGATCTGTGGGTCGGCAGAAACCTGGGAGATACTCCCAATTCTGCTGTCGGATTCGACAGAGTTGGCCTGAGCGGCGTTGGCGAAAATGGGCCCACGCTGGACAACACTACGGTCGCCTGCTTCGCGTCGGAGATGATGTACTATGTGGGCATATTTGGCATCAACCCTAAGCCGTCCAACTTCACCGGTTTTGACGATCCGACTACAAGCTACATGACGCAGTTGAAGGAGCAAAAAATGATACCCAGCGTCTCCTTTGGGTACACGGCCGGCGCATACTACCGCTATACTGGAAGCTTTGCCTCGCTTACATTGGGCGGCTACGATACGTCAAAGTACAACGCGAACAACCTCACTTTCACTTTCGCGCCAGACAACGAACAAGATATCATGGTGGCAATCCAGTCCATCTCCACCCCATCGCGTATTGCCTCTAGCCCAGTAGCCACAGAACTGTTGCCCAACAAGGTATACGCACTGATAGACAGCACCTCCGCCGAAATATGGCTGCCATTAGACGCTTGCAAAGTCTTCGAGTACGAGTTTGGTCTGACATACGACAACGACACCGAGCTTTATCTTGTCAACGATACACTCCACGAGTCACTCTTGGCGCGCAACGCCAGTGTCACCTTCCAGTTGGGTCAGGGTCCGGACAGTGAGGACACTGTCAAGATCACCCTGCCATACGCTGCTTTCGACCAGAAAGTGACACCTCCTTATCGAAACGTTGCCAACGTCTCGAACTATTTTCCGCTCAGGCGTGGCGCCAACGAGACACAGTACGTTCTCGGCCGCACTTTCATGCAAGAAGCCTACCTCACTGTGGATTATGAAGTCGCGCGGTTCCAGGTATCTCAGGTCCTTTGGGACCAGACAGCTCAGAAGAACATTGTAGCGATTCCGCCTGCGAGCGCATCATCGGACGACTCACTGTGGACATCACCTAACTGGAGTCCGGTTTCGGGAACGGGCTCTAATGGCGGTAGGAACAGATTGGATTCTACTGGCGCGAATTCCACTTCGGACTCCTCTAGCCTGGGCGCAGGTGCTATAGCTGGTATCGCCGTCGGAGCTGCCGCAGTCATCGGTCTGATCGGCGCTTTTGTCTTCTTCTACCTACGTCGCCAAAAGCGCAAGAAAGTTGCTGCAGCTGCAGCTGTAGCCGCCGCCGCTGACTCCTCCGAGAAACCCACCTCTAGCCAAGGAAGCACCAGCTCACAACTCAAGAGTGCTACCGTCTATCCCAAGGCTGAGCTTGCTGGTTCGGGACCACTCCCATTCGGCATGACTCATCATGAGCTCGATCTCAAGGGCCTCCTCCCACCGACCAGCAATGGCTCTGTACATGCGACCTCACCTATGAGTCCGTCAGGAGAGGGCACTTTCTCCTCTGGCAACACCCTTCTATCGCCCGCCTCGGAAGCCGACTCGAGACCGGTAGAGATATACGAGATGCCTGGTGACATGCCTCTCGTGCGCGAGAAAGACGGCAAGCAACTGAGCGAGAAAGAGGCCTTGCAGCATCGCGAGAAGCTGTACAATGGTGTCGATTCGACAGCCACTACGCCTACGACTGCAGGGGGTGCCGACGCCACTGTCGGTGGGGCTCAAGGTCCAGCGTATCACACTTCGCCGCGACGTGTGAATGCCGACGACATTGTGAACGCGCACACCGGTCAGTCCGTCTCGGGACATCACCGTGCGTTCTCTTTCGAAGGCGAGAGAGGCACTCACGACAGCCGTTGAGTGAATCGGACGAGAGGCTCATCAGCAACCACGGCGATCATTCATCGATTACTTTTTTCCCATTAACAGCAAGGCGTTTTGGGCGAACCTTCATTTTCTTTATTTCCAAGGGTGTATATGCCACTACAGCACGCAAATGGCGCGGACGCATTTTGCTTATTTCTTTGGTGTTTTCCTCGGACATGGCATGGCGTAAGAGAAGGGAAGAACGGAATTATCACGTTCAAGGGTCTGGGATACAGGGCACCCCCAGCGAAAGCGACGAGTTTTTCGACGACACTGCGACGATTCTTCTTTTGCATTTCTGCCCCCATCGCTGCGTTCTGTCTTTGCTTATGGCATAATGCACGTTAGCACGTTGTGGGCGGCCGTCCTCGATGGATGGCTGGCGTATAATGAAAGCTGCTTTAACTCTTCATCAGTCTATTACTGTCTCTCATAACTTCTCTCACTGTTCATTACACACAGCCAGCCTCTCGGGATTTGCTCGAGTAGGTTGTAATGCTGTTCCAAATCATGAGTAAGAAGTCTGGCTTATGACTACTCGGTATCTTGTAGTTGTTGTAGATCTGTATCTTGTCATGAACAGGCAAACTTGTACAGTTCGCTCTCTGATTGGCCGTGGATCGAAAGCCCTAGCGGACAACACCCCGATGGTCGACATCAAGGCCAGAGCAAGACGACAATAACACTCCTTCGGATCGACTCAAAACACGCCTATTAATAGAATGCAACCGTACGAGAAAGAAAACAGGCTGCGAAAATCACCATGATCGATAACGACAAAGAATCAGCAGCTGTGCCATTTGCGATCTTGCTCTACACGTAAGGCTGACGATGATGCCGCATGTCATCAACGTTCTCCACCAAAACTGTCACAGACATCAGATGACTTCAGTACGCATCATCAACTGGCTCACCATCTTTTGGATGCGACCAAATTTTTTCAATCGCGCGCGAAGGAGTCGTCCAAGCGTTACGAGTAGTAACCAATTGGTTTTCATGCCCAAACAGAAAGAAGCTGTTGGAAATTCGGTTGGCTGCAATCGAAGATCACGGTGCTTTTATATAAACGAAGGACGATGGATTGACTTGTGATAGAGAGCTCAAGTGTTGGAGAACCGAGTTCGATGCTTTACAATCGTCTTCCGTTGCTTGTTACTTCGATACCATCAATCAATCCTTGACCATGATCACTGTGCGGATTCTAGCAACTGCAATATCACGCCTGCATATGTAAAAGAGTCTTCAAACCTGATCATCGATCGGCTCGTCCCATGCCACCACCGGTGCCAGGCCCGTTCTGGCCTTCTCTGACTATCCTTCGTCAAGGGCCCCCACCTCGAAAGGGCCCCTCCATTTCTCGAAGGAAATCGACCTTGTTGACGCCATACTGGAGAACATGACGTTGTGTACCTCACGCGAGTTAGTAGTGAGTCTAGGTACCACCAGCAATTGATATACTTCTCCTGTCTGCAGGCCTCCTTTCCTTCTTCCCTCACAATACTACAACTCGATACCCATTTGCTTTCTTCAACGACCACAAACAAACGACCTTCTTCTTCCATCACCCCACAACCAAACCAACACACACACACACACATCACATCACAATGGCTGCTGAGTACCAAGGTCAGGACCCCATGGTCATCGCCAAGCAGGCTGAGCGCGACCTCAACTCCCAGAAGGCTCCTCTCTCCGACTCCAGTAAGTTCCCTCACCTCGAGAAAAAAAAAAAATAGCAGCACCCCCTTCCCACCTCAACCAAGAAAAACTAACATTCCTCTCCCCCCAACAGCCCAAGAGTCCGGCGTGAACGAGAACGTAGAGAAGAAGTTCCCCGGCGCCGAAGTCAAGATCGGCGGCCAGGGCGCCAGCGACAACCGCCAGATCCCCGTCTCCGAGGGCGGCGACATCAACCCCGTCACTGGCAAGCAGACCAAGGCCGCCGACTTCGAAGGCGTCGGCGGGCCCGAGGATAAGGCCGCAATTGACCGTGAGGTCCGCCCCGGCGACAACGACATCCGCGACAACATCCGCCAGGGCGGCTCGACCGTCCGCCCCGCCGGCTCGTTGAGCAACAACGCTGCTGGCGGTGCTGGCAAGAGCACGCAGTAGAAATTGCTTTGATGCTTTGAAGCTTTCGGTGTGATATCTTTTTTTTAGAACTTTTTTGGAGATGGATGGTTCTTCTTTCCTTGGAATATAGGATGGGAGCGTGCTATCGTTCATCCATCACGATTGGAGACGTTTCTTGGCTCTCGCACATCCGTCTGAGCGTAAAGCTCGGAGGTATCAGTTGCGGGACGCTTCGAAACTTTCGGGTTGACTCGATTGATCTGGGAGAATGTAGATAATTTTGCAACGATGTTATGTCATGAATACAGTACCAACGTCACTTCGCAGCAATGTGTCAGAACTTCCCTTTGGTTGACGCTCTTCACTGCTTCATGACAGAAGAAGATGCGCCTTCCTGTGATAATGTTGGCTAATTCACCGCCTGTCGTTTGTAATAAATCCATGGACTGGCCGTTGAATCTTGCAAGTGGGATGGACTATTGTAGAGTGTGTTAGGGATGAGTAGGTCAAGGATTACTAGTGATTCATTTTAGTTGAAAGGTCCTGGGTATCATAAGAAGAACATCGGTATCGGTACAGAGCCACCAAGTGGCTAGCCCTACTCGCCCATTTTCACGTCCTCCAACTCCATATCGTCATCGTCTCCCTCGCCGCCCGAGTCCGAGTCGCCGCTCTCGACCGCGGCAGCTTCGGCAATGACCTCCTCGTCCTTGATGTCCAAACTGGCGGCGTACTCTGGGTTGAGCATGTACTGCATTGCGAAATCGCCGCTGCGGATGAGCGTGGCAATGTTCTCCAGCGACTTCCTGATGTAGTCTTCGGGTTGTTTGAGTTCGTTGCGGAGAGCCTTGAGCGACCAGTACTTGTACTGGCGGTAGCAGCGGTGGATCGCGTCGTACAGCGCCTTCTGCTCCATGCGCACGTTCTTGTCCTTGACGACCTTTTTCTTGCTCTTGGTGGTACCACTGGTGAAGGTGCTGAATGTCTCGTTCGCCTGGCCGGGCGCCGGGGCTTTGATGAGGCCGTTGTGGATTGTGGTGTTGACCTTGGGTTGCATGGCCTGTGTGAGGGTGCGCTTGAGCGACTCGTAGTAGTCTTTGTCTTCTACTGGGATGACGTTTGCTTCGTTGACGATCCTGGCGGCAAGCGCGGTTTCCTTGGGAATGACCGAGCTGTAGCCGTTGATTCTCTTAACGGGCTGCTGGTTGAAGCGATCGTACTTGTTGACGCCTGCCGACTTGCCGGCGTTGTGGCGGTTGCGGCCGAAGGACTGCGATTTGTGACCGGGCAGATCTTTCTCTGAGAAGACGACGGAGTTGTTGTAATCGGCGGCGTGCACCTTGAGCGAGTATGTCTGTGGCATCTCCCTCGTCTGTGAGACAGTCCTGTCGAGGTGGAGCTCAATCTTCGGTGTTGGCTGATTGGGGGTCTCGAACACGCGCATGGTTCCAATCTTCACGTTCTGCTCCGAGGGCGCCTTGCTGTACATCTCGCTCCATGCCTGCCATAGCTCTGGTGGTACGCGCGCGAGCCAGCCTTTCGGAGGGTCGGGCGGGATGTGGAGGTCGTGGTCTTCTTCGAACTCGTCTACCTCGGCGAGGCCTTCCTTTGTGTCTGCTGGATCCGCCTTGATCTCGGGTTTAATGGCATGGTCCGCCATGGTGGTGGTAATGCGACAATTCGAGGCGTGTATTGAGGGTTGTGCTGTGGGTAGGTTTCCAGTATGTCTCTAGCGTGTTCAAGTTGTCGAGGGTAGTTTTCAGTTGATGTCGCGATGTTGGTGCAGTTGTTGTGTAATCACAGAAGCAGGACAATAGAAGTCGCGCCTAGAGCTTGTGAAGTCGCGGACGTCAGGCAGCACTTTCAGGCAGCAATCGTGCCGTGCTTCCTCCCAAACGCTCAATCAACGCCCCGACAAACACCGATCGACTCGCCACGAGAGCGGATACACAACACATCATCTCGAACTTTACTCGCAAAGCTTCTACATTCCTTGAACAGCTGTTTTTTGGAATACGCCAAATCACACAACACTCTTCATTACGAGACCCGCGCTGGTCGAAGGCACATCCAGGTCATAATTCACGACATCACCATCCGCTTGTGAAAGCCTGGAGATCTTGCATTGCTTGCATTGGCCAACAACACAATGCCTGTCTCTGAAGATGTCGTTTCCAAATTGCAGCAGCTCGAGACCGCTCCAGCTACTCAACAAAGGGCCGAGGCGTACAACAGCACTTTGAGCGAGATCATCAACTCCTTCACCAGCAGTGACCTCGCGGCAAACCTGGTCGCCTACGTCCAGAGTATCCTCTCAGACAACATCGGTGTTATCGCGTCACGACCCCTCCTCTCGTCGTTCGTCGAGCAGTATCGCAATCTCAAGGACAACGACGTTAAAGTCGAAGCCGGCAATGAGATCATCCAGCTTCTCGCACCCAAGACCGTCAGCTTCGAGCAACAGGATACTGATCTGAAGTTTGCCCTGGCGGACGCTTACGAGGTCGAGGAGGACTTCACCAACTCCGCCAAAACGCTCCAAGTCATCACCCTCGACTCCTCACAACGTGCTGTGAGTGACGATGAGAAAGCTCGCGTGTGGATCCGCATCTGCCGTTGCTACCTCGAAGAAGACAACCCGACCAGCGCGGTCACCTACTTGAACCGTCTCAAACAAATCATTTACAATGTCACCGACCAGGTCACCAAGCTTCAATTCCAACTCTCCCAAGCCCGCATCAGCGACTCCATGAACAACTTCCTTGACGCATCGACCGCATACTTTGCTCTCAGCTCAGAGCGTGCCATCGACGAGGAAGAGCGTCTACAATCTCTCTCCGCGGCAATCACATGTGCGGTTCTTGGGCCTGCTGGTCCGACCCGTGCCCGTCAGCTTGGGAGGCTCTACAGAGACGACCGCGCCGCGGGTACACCAGAATTCTCGATTCTCGAAAAGATCTTCCTCGACCGCCTGCTCACGCCGACCGAAGTTGCCGCATTTGCTGCTGGTCTCAAAGATCACCAGCTCGCAAAGACTAGTGACGGCAGCACCGTACTCGACAAGGCCGTGCTCGAGCACAACCTGCTTGCCGTCTCTCGTCTGTACCAAAACATCTCCATCGACGCGCTTGGTGCGCTGCTCGGCACTGATGCTGATCGAGCGGAGACTTATGCCGCTGGCATGATCGAGTCTAACCGTCTGTCAGGTTCCATCGATCAGATTGAGGGCGTGATTCATTTCAACACCAAGGAGGGTGGCAAGGACTCTGGTGCGATGGACTTGCGCGCATGGGACGCCAACATTCAGGGCTTGGCGGAGGAGGTTGAGAAGGTGACCACCATGCTGCAGCGCGAGGAAGCTACTTGGTACGAGGCCCAGGTCGCTGCCTGATTCGCTCGGCATGAACGGAGAGTGCATGTCGCTGCAACGGGATGAAGCGGCTTAGATGAATGTGGCAAGATGAGTTACGACAACAATGGCATGAACGTTTAATCCACCAGTCATGATGTGCTCATTGTAACAATTCTGGTGGCAGTAGAACTCTTCATTGCGCATATGTGGTCATCGAGGAAACCGGCAAAGTCTCGTCAAAGAAGTGTTGCTAAATCCGGAGTAGGTTGCGTCTTAGTACACAACAACAACTTTGGTAAGTCGAGTTACTCGCACGCTTCCGATGAGCATGCTTCGCCGATATGCCCCATTATGAAACAACAAGCCATACGCAGTAATGACCAACAACCTCAATGAGACAAAGACACTACAAGTTTATTGAGAGAGTCCTTCTCACGCACTACTTGTTTGAGTTGTGATGTCCGGATGCTGCAGACAGCTACCCCAACCCTAACCCTCAAACGACTTTGTCAATCGAATCGAGTGCTCCAATTCAGGCTGTGAGCGAATCAACCCAACAATCGAAAAGGCTTTCAGGCATCCGAATGATGACTTTTGGCCCCAATCACAAGGTACCTAATGTCCAGCTAGCATACACCTGGAAAGCTGAGGATGAACCAGGTACGGTAGCATTGTAGCTGATTACCAACCGAGCACCAACCAAGACCGCTCGAGCAGGTCATTGGTAGGAGACCGGTGTTTGTTTACGCACAGATCTGCAGAACAGAGTCACATGCTCACATGCTCACCAAAATAGTGCATGCGAGTCGGAAAACCAGGGAAGACCAGGGTAAAATGGCTGCTCGAGCTCTCATCGGCAGCACATCGGGACTCTCTTGCAGTAACAGTGCTTTTTGTTCTCGAAGCCCGCAGACTTGGGCTTTGGTGACGTCCCGTGCTGGGTAGGCGAAAGCCATCAGCAAGGATTGGTGGTGGGCAGCCAGGGCAAGTCTGAAACGATGGATCGTGGATTGCACGCCTGAGAGCAGGGGACTAATTGGCTGTTGACGGAGAGATAGAACGACTGCATGAAGGCTGAGGCGAAGGAGCGGCGGCCGAGCGAGCCGTCCAGCAGTAGTGAGTATACGTTATACTTTCGTGTGTATGCTATGCTACTTGCAACAAGCGATTCGTGTACATGTAGTGACTTCTGTCGAGCCGGCCTAGCCGCGCCAGCAGACAAACAATTAATACACTGCATGCAAGACGAGAACAGACTGGACCGTCATTTAATCGGCCTTGGTATACTTTAGCACGGAATAAGCATGGCGCTAGTCCTAGTAGATACCTTACCCCGCTAAAACGTGCACTGTGTGTGGCCCTTCTGCCAACCAACCGCGCCGACCAAGAGACCGCCTGCGGTGGACGGCAGAGACAGTAGTGAGGCGTCCGGCCATTTTCTCACCACCAACGCCGCCTATACCAGGTCCCATACCGACAACACGCGTGCCCAAGTCCCAGCCTCGCTCACCGTACGCGGGCTGCTGTCTGTCCGCCTTCGTTCGCCAGCACGCGCGCAACCCGTCTATTGCCCATTGCCGCTTCACCCGACTGACGTCCTTTGTGTAAGACATATTGGTCTTGCCCGCACTCCACTGCACCGCACGCACACACGCACACACGCACGCACTCTCGCTCGCTCACTCGTTCGCCTCCACTACACGCCGCGTAAACACAAGCAACTTCCATCCTGATCACTCGTCACGATGGGCTTGCCTGCCAGACGGGCGTAGTAGCGCTTCCTTCAGTCTGCTCCCTCGGGACACATAGACGGACGGATCACGATTTCTGGAAAACCCCATACAAAGGACAACAACACTCGAAAACATGGCAGCCACGCCGCCAACCCAGAATGGCATGCTGGTGCCGCCCGCAGTGGCCGCTATCAGAGAAGACGCGGCTAGAGACAGCTCAAGCAGGACGCAAATGGAACGGACTTTCAGCATGGACATTCGCGAGGAGAGAGAAGTTCTGCAAAAGGCCGTCGAGCAGTCGGTGAATGCCATGCTTGAGCTGGATCTGGAGAACAAAGTGCGCTGGGTAAGCCCGTCATGGCAGGACTTGACTGGACACCCGGTAGCAAGCCTTGTAGGCAAGCCAATCGATCAAGTGCTACTCGACAACCCCACTGTATTTGCCGACTGCGTCGAAGCTATCCGCAAGGATGATTCCAAAAGCAAGATCATCAGGATCAATGTCAAGCTGCCAGACAACTTCTGGGACGCCCGGGCCACTGCAGACCAGGAGATAGAACAAGGCGAGGTGGGCACTGATTCAGCCGGATCAGAGCGACCCAAGGAGAGCGATCTACCCATCATACATCCCGACGTGCAGATCGAGATTAAGGATGAGAACACCGAGGCACAGCAGGATTTCCAACCGGACGATAGACCCTTATCAGTGGAACTCGAGGCTCAGGGAATGCTGGTCTACGATCGAACGACAGGAGAGGAGAGTCATACCATGTGGATGATTAAGCCCGTCGTATCTCGCGAAATCACCATAGATCTGCCTGCTGTACTTGTCGACACTCTTGGTGTCGGAGCAGAGATTCTGGCCAACTACCTCACTATTCTCGCCGACGTTGGAGTACACGACCCAGGGAATCACCCACCGCCGATGCCTGTGCTTTGTCGACTTTGTGAACGCCAGATTACACCGTGGTGGTTTGAAAAGCATACGGAGCTGTGCTCACAGGAACACCATGCCGAAATGGAGGTGCAAATGGCCCAGGAGGCACTAAACGAGCAACGAGGCGCCATTGTCAAGGTGCTCGACTCTCTCGAATCGCAAGCGCGCGCAAAAAGCTCTGCTTCGGACGACGGATCTCCAGCGCCTACGCCAGCGCCACCCGCAGAGTACAAGGGCTTGCTGATTGGTCCAATGTCCACACCGTCTTCCAATCCATCGTCAGGACGAGCGTCGCCTGCCGCTCGATCCTCGTCTCGGTCTCGAGATTCGTCTTCCAGTGGGTTCGGCCACCGCCGTGCGCGCTCTTTCGCGGTACGAAGACCATTGGCCCGCATCGTGGAATTGGTTATGGACCTCTGCGACACTGTCATGGAAATCAGCGCGCCGGCTATCAAGGACACAAAGAACTACGCTCCTGGTGAATTCAGGACTTTGTCTCCTCAATCGGAGGGCCGCATTCAACAAGTCTTGCAATGGCAATCACCCAGCGCACAAGCGCTTGAGAACGAGCAAGGTCTTGCTTTGCTGTGTGAGGATACCTCTCAACTGGCAAGAGCAAAGGTTGAAGCCGTTTTCCGCCATCGACAAATTTTGGAGTACTCCGAACGTATCCGGATCGAATATGACGTTCTGGTTCAGGAGTGTATCGAAGCAGCGATGGAAAAGGCTGCGCGTATCGCAGCAGGCGAGCTGAGCGATTCCAGTGACAGTTCCGAGAACTTCCAAGGTCACGGGCCATTTGAAATGGACCAGCCTAGACCTATAACGATGGAACAGCAGCCAGTCCCGGAGTTCCAATCAGAAAACTCGTCAATGTCTAGCTCATACCCACGTCCACCATCTACTTCTGCCATGGCCATGGCGTTGCGGAACACCTCGGACCCCAGTCTTGCCCGAAGACCGTCATCTGCGGGATCGTCACGAGCAAGTAGCCCTCAAGCTGGAGCCCTCACGCCCAAGTCGCATGGTGCACCGTCACTGACGGAATCCTACCATTTCCAAAAACGGGGCTCGATTGCTCTGGAGAGTGACACTGGAGCCGAGAGTGATTGTAGTATGCGTTCGTCTATGGCCTCCGGTAGTTGGAGACGGTCAGATTCTCCAGCGGCCGATTTGAGCCTGAGTCGCATCGCTAGCCAACGATCACGTGAGCGAAAGCGGAAGAGTCTTGTGCTTCCTAGTCTCGCTGCTTCTAGTCGCCATCAATCGCCCGCGAGAATGGCTCCGGGACCCTCGTCGCCGCTTAGAATGTCGCGACCAAGGATGTCCAGCACTGCCGACAGCGTTCCGTCTCCGATCACATCTCCGGTTTTGACGACCAGCGAATTTACATCGCCTGTGATTAGAGCACAGCACCATCATCATCGCCGCCAATCTTCAGCAGCAATGTCTGACATGCTCGGTAGACCGTCTTCGCCCCGCCTTCCGGGTGTCTCGACTCTGCCTCAGCCTCGAGCCGTGCAAACGTCTATCAAGGACTTCGAAATTATCAAACCTATTAGTAAGGGTGCATTTGGTAGTGTTTATCTGGCCAAAAAGAAGTCGACAGGTGACTACTACGCCATCAAGGTGTTGAAGAAGGCCGACATGGTTGCAAAGAACCAAGTCACCAACGTAAAAGCCGAGCGCGCTATCATGATGTGGCAAGGAGAGAGCGATTTTGTTGCGAAGCTTTACTGGACGTTCTCGAGCAAGGACTATCTGTACCTCGTCATGGAGTATCTGAATGGTGGTGACTGCGCATCTTTGATCAAGGTTCTTGGTGCACTGCCGGAGGACTGGACACAGAAGTATATGGCGGAAGTCGTCCTTTGCGTACAGCACCTTCATGCTCGACAGATCGTTCACCGCGACCTGAAGCCCGACAATCTTCTCATCGAATCGAAAGGCCATCTCAAGCTCACAGACTTCGGACTTTCCCGGATGGGTATGATCGGACGCCAGAAACGTGTGCTCAACGCCAAACCAGGCGATGCACCACCGGATCTCCTCAAGCAAGGGCCTTTCAAGAGAGCGCCTTCGGTAACCTCATCTAGATCGACATCATTCGACTTCCATGCAGGGAACAATTCGCCGGGTCACACTCCAGCATTGACACCCTATCCAGACATGTCGCAGCCGTCGTACTTCAGTTTGAACCGAGAGAATTCGCGTGAACCATCCAGACGCACTTCAGGCCAGCGTAGCGACAGTGGCGACAGCGAAGCGCTGTCGTCGATGTTCCGACGCTTTTCTGTTGCTGATGGCCGATCTCCTATCGAAGAAGAAGCTGCCGACGAAGACGCTACTGAATCGCCCGACCCATACGGCCTACAACCTGTGCCGAGCCACCAAAGTCACCGCGTCGAAACGCCTCCGCTACAAGGCCCCATGCCGCCGCCCATGATGGCGCTCTTCGATCCGGAAGACAGCAACAGGAGATTCGTGGGTACACCCGACTACCTTGCGCCCGAAACGATCAATGGCTCTGGTCAAGATGAGATGAGTGACTGGTGGTCCTTGGGATGCATCATTTTTGAGTGTCTTTATGGCCGCCCTCCCTTCAATGCCGACAGTCCAGAGGAGGTCTTCAAAAACATTCTGGCACGCAACATACAGTGGCCCGAGGACGAAGACGAGGATTTCGCGTCGGAGGAAGCCAAAGATCTCATCAACAAGTTGATCTGTCTGGACCCAAAGGAAAGACTGGGCTCAAACAAGGACGACAAGTACCCGAGTGGTGGTGATGAGATAAAGGCGCATCCGTGGTTCTCTGAGATCAACTGGGAGACGTTGAGGGACGACGAAGCATCCTTCATTCCTGCTGCCGAGAACCCGGAAGACACTGAGTACTTTGATGCACGCGGCGCTACGATGCAGGACTTCTCTGCCGAGTTCGAGGATCAAGCATCATCGCCTTCGCAAACCCCCGGTGCTGACTATCCAGATCGCCCACACGATGCCCTTTCCAGGGTAAGGTCTCAAGTGAATGCTGCGGTTAAGAGAAACCTCATGCCGCTGCATATCCCTCCACACGTTCGAGATCACCGGGCGCGCAGACTGAGTGAGCCAGCTGTCACGGACGACTTTGGCGCATTCCAGTTCAAGAACTTGCCCGTGCTGGAGAAAGCGAACAAGGATGTCATTCAGAAGCTGCGAGCCGATGCTATGCAAGCCCAGGCCAAGGCTTCTGCTAATGGTGGGTTGACATCTCCCGCTGTGGCATCCCCTTCACCAGGGCCATCGCTAGACTCCAGTCCGATCGCACCAGGGCCGCTCAAACGCACTTTGTCATCGAACAAGAATCGGTCGCAGTCGCCTTCCTTACTAAGTCACACGAACGCATCCCCGAGCCGAGCATCTCAGCCTTCGTCGCCTCTGCTCTTGTCATTCAGCGCTGGCCAAAACCACGAACGACGAAAGACTTCCAGTGGATCATCGAGCAACTCACACTCACAGCCGACCGGCACATCGCTGCAGCCTGGCAGCTTCTTCGAGCAAGGGCCTCCTCGCTTACCTGTCGCCTTCAAGACATCCGGCACACCATCGCCAATCAAGATCAACAAGTCCGGGTCAAGCCAAATTTCGCAGGAGCTGGCGCGGCAGAGACAGTCGAGTGTATCTTCGCCACGACAAAGATCGCATACTATTGGATCTCAAGATGGCGATCTATTGCCAGAGATGATGCCTAGCCACCATAAGCGGAGGAGCGGCGTTTTCAATGTCTCGCCATCTTCCTCTGATAATGAAGACAGTCGACAGAACGCTCTGCTGAGAGTCCAGCGCCGTCGCCAAAGCTTAAGAAGGACGTCGCAAATCAGTCTTGGAGACGGACCATCCTTCCGAACGTTGGACGTCCTTGTGTGTGAGGATCACCCTGTCTCGCGTCTTGTCATGGAGCGTTTGCTAGAGAAGCTTCGCTGTCGCACCATCACGGTCACCAATGGCCGGGATGCCCTGCGATACGCCTCAAGTGACATCAAGTACGACATCATCATGATGGAATACAAGTTGCCTCACATCAACGGGGCAGATGTTGCCCGCATGATAAGAGACACCAGGATTGCAAACTCACACACGCCTATTGTTGCGGTGACTGGATACTTGAAAGAGCTTCAAGCGCCACACCACTTCGATGCGCTGGTCGAGAAACCTCCCACGAGAGAGAAGCTCGAAGAAGTCATGGGAAGACTGTGCCAGTGGAAAGCCGCACCGGAAGGCTGGAGACCGCCGCAGTCCCACGGGCACGGGATTCCACTATCGCAGCTCCGGCCCACGCCACAGGCTACTTCTTTTGACGCCTGCAGCCCAACAAGCACGAATGTGTCCTCCAGCAAGGACGGCACTACGGCGTCGACCGCATGGACGACTTTCTCCGAGCGAGAAAACTCCATCGGATCCCAGAGCTCTGTTGGCTCTCGCGTCGATAGTATTCCTCGCATCATCAGTCGTCAGCCTACCCAGGAATACAACGATTCTGATTTTGAGCGCAACTTTGGAGGACTCGGCATCTCCAACAATCCCGCCGGTATTACGGCTGAGCCTGAAGAAAAGGGCAGCCTCTCACCGCCTCCACCGCCGGCCGCACTGAGCCATCAAGTTTCCGCACCTGCCGCACTGGAAAGCCCAGCAGAAGAGACCGAGAACGCCGCGCCCCGCAGGCAACCATCGATGGAAGCCATCGAGGCCAAGAAGCGGTCTCTCGAGAAAGTCCGTCACGAGTCTGCAGCTGAGAGTGGCGACGATGAGGACGAAGAAATCGGCAACAGCAGTCACGTTCGCTACCGCTCGCCGGCCCGACAGCGTAAAGAGAAACGCGCTTCCCGCCTTGGTATCGAGATGATGCGCACCAACTCCCAGGGCAGCGTGATCTCAAACGAGGACATCGCGGCGCTCAAGGAGAGCTCTGCCAAGGCGGCTGAAAGTGGGATCGAGGAGGCCGGCACGATCAAGGAGGAAGAGCACGAACAGGACCCAGACCACAATGAGCATTTCAGCTCCGCCAGTGCCGCAGATGTTGAGCGTCTCGGACATCTCACGCCGCCAGTCGTCTTTCCTCAGGCACCAGGCCACAAGTCCACGAACGTGATGCAGACGCTTTCGGAGGGCGAACAGGGAAAGCAGGTGGGCACTCCGCCGCGCGGAGAGCAAGATGCTGGTGACATGGACGTGACGCCTCGGCCTGCAGCGTTGACTCCCACAAGCGGCGAGAGCGGCAATGAACTGGACCCAGACCCTACGCCCCGAGGGGCGAGTTCGCCGTCGAGGAAGTGATGGGGTGGCGGTGAACACGGCCTGGTTGTCTTCCATGTTTCAACCTTTTCCCCCCATTATCTCATTTTCATCTTTATCATCACGCTTTGACGATCGAATTCTGGATTTTTCCTCTTTTCCTCTCTACTACTTACTCTCCTCTCGAACAATGTAGAGCTTCAAGAAACCGAAGCTCTAGCAAAAACCTGCACTACTTCGCGCGCCGGGCGTGTTCTTCCAACTCTCGTTCTTCGCGCCTCGGTCGGGGTCGTGGTGTCTGGTTACACCCTCGTTTTCCCCCCCATCTCGTATGCTTCTATTTTTCTCTTTTAAAAACCCTTCCACTATCAAGCAGATTGCGATGAGAGAAAAAGGAGGCCGGTGCCAAAATTGAAGGGTTCAACATGTAACCCCTTGTGCTCTTCCTGATTTTCTCTTTCTTTTCAGTTTTTCCTACTCTAGGTGGACCTTTTTTGTTTGCTGTTTACGGCTTATCTCCCTCGCCTCGATGATGAGTGCTTGTAGCTTTGTTGGATGGGAGCGAGCATTTTGACAGCGAGCGAGCAAGCGAGCGATGTTTGTGTTTGTGTGTAGAGTAAGGTAGTGAATGGAATGGCATAGCGAGTCGTTTTCTGGTGATTCAAAAAATTGAAATGCGTGTTGTGCTGAAACGAGCACCACTTGAATGCGTTGCAAGGACACTAACAGGCTTTCACTCTTTGCTCCTTGTATGAGGATCTGTAATTCAGAGTCTGCGATTGCTTGTATTCGTACTTTCTCTCGATGTCAAAACCCCAAAGACCAAGCTAGGGACGTCGAGTTCCCTGCCATCCGTTCATTCCCTTGTCCAAACGCCTTCGCTAATAAGATTGAAAACAACAACAATTTCCTTCCACTTCGTGTCACTGCTGGGGTTCTCTTCGTCTCAGAGAGGCTGAAAAGCACTCGTTTTTTTGCGATCCCATGCCGGTCCGTCCAGAGCAGTCCAAGTCACTCTGCGACAAACATCCCCGCATCTGCGTTTCTGTCCTTTTTCTCCCCCAAGCCGGGTTTGCCATACTAGTAGAAACGCAGCTTGGCGATGTTGTCCAGCACCACCTGCAAGTCCTCGTCGGTGATCTTGCCTTCGAGCGATGGGATCAGGGTGCGCGCCTCCTCGGCCGTGTCGCAGCAGAGCGAGCCTGTGGAAATCTCACGGGTTAGCCTGGGTTTTTCTTCGAATCTACCATGCTTTGTCGTGCTGGGTGTCCAATCCACAATCTTCTTCCATTGCCCGCCGCCCTGCCAAACCATCCATCCATCCACCAATGCAACGCAACCAACGCAACGCAACCACCCAGCAAGACAACAGAACAGGAAAAGAAAAAGAAAAGGAAAGGAAAAAAACCCACCCAACTGCGCCCTCTCAAACTCGGCCAGCTGCGTCAGCGTCTCGGCCTCGCTCGTCACCTGCTGCACCATGTCGCTGCCCTTGTGGCGCGCAAACAGGTTCAGGTACGCGTTGTTCTTGATGATCAGGTCGTTGTGCGTCAGCGGCAGCTTCGGGTCCTTGGCCCGCGCCTCCTCGATCTTTAGGAGTAGCTCGTACGCCGCCGCGGTGCTGAGCGCCGCAGAGTTGGCCATTTCGCCCAGCTTCAGCACGCTGCCGGCTTCTTCGTCGCCGGCGGGCTTGGGGCGGCGGCGCGCGGTTTGGGCGAGGGGGGTGAGGCCGGCCATTTGGTTTTTTTTTTGGGTTTGGTTTGGTTGTGGGTGTGTGGTTGGAGGTGTTGGAGGTGGGAGTGGATTGTGTGGGATGCGATGCGATTCGATGCTACTACTGTAGGCATGCGATGTGAGGGAAGTCGGGGTGGTCTGTGCGGTGTTTGCTTGCGGAGTTGCAACTTCTCTCTGAACAGTTTGACATGTGCAACGCATCGCGAACCTCATGTCTCCCAAAAGCGCCGAGATCGGACTAACCCTCCTACACGACTACTGAGATGGATGGCCCGCCTCGCTTTGGCGATGTCACTATTGCCAGAACGCTCATTTCTCCCCAGCATGAACGTCCTGCGAGTTAAGGCGACTCGGGGCCAGATGGTGGGAACAAAGACTGTATGCTGCTACTACCGATTGAATAGTCATCATCTAAGATATAATCCCGTCTTTTGTCACTTCGACCTACTACTTCTATTTCGCGTAATACGAAAGATTGGCTCGAGAGGAGAACTTACTAGCAGATGAGGAAACATACGATTCGAGAACACGTCAATGGCTCGCTGCCAGCAGCTATACGAGAGGTGAGAGGAAGTGCGGTGAGTGAGAAATACTGAACTTGCATGTATGCAAAGGAATTTTGTGTCCCGATCGATTCCTTCAACCTACGTGTTGGACAAGGACTCCAATCGATTGTTTGCTACGACTCTCGAGAAACCAGTCGCCAGAGCCGTGGTCGCTTGTCAATGAGTCGCCGTGGTCTTCTTGGAAATGACTGATAGATATTCCTCAAATATGAATTCCACGCATACATACTTGTATCTGAGAGGCACGTCGATTATGTGTAATTTAACATATGTTTGAACAAGTCCCGAGGTAGTAGTACGAGGCGTGGTCGTGATTTGGGGAACTTTGTATACAGGTTCCATCGCGATCATGGTCACTGAAAAAGTACATGTATTATATTGGGAGTGTACATCAATTCGACATAACAAGCAAGCAAACTATATATACGTATTCAGTGGTCTATGTAGTTCCAGATCGTGGCAAAAACATGGAACCTTGGAACCGAGGCGGCGGTTTAGGGCTCTCGGGCCCGCTTTGCGGAGTTGCTTGGTCTATTCTAAGGAGTCTGAAGAAGAAGGGACTGGTTCAGGCGTTTAATAAATGAACGCATCGTAGGTAATCAATAATTGATAATGACAGTATGCAATGAGAGAGGTAAGCAAGGACCTAGAGGGCACCAGTCAATTGATTAATCGACACTTTCGAAGAGAATCCCAATCAATGTTCAACCAAATCAAATCATTCAATGGTGTCTGTCTGTTCCTAGCTTCAATTCCCCAGAGGCATCCTGAGGCTGTGGCGTGGTTCCATGGTTTGGTGAGGCAAATGGGCGACACAGCCGCCACTGTGTTACTCGAGGACTCAGCAGCAGCTCGCCACTAATAATAATAACAACAATTGCGTGTACCTACATGCTGTACAGTACATGTAGTCGGCACTATATACCACGCGGCAAGATCCATCTAATCAATTCCGACCTCTCCGACTCCCTCACTCGCCAATCACCGCCGCCGCCTCTGTGCTGGACCCTCCCTCCATTCCCGCCCCCTCGCTCGCTCCAACAGCCCTGAACCTCTGCCCACGACCCATCACCACAACCTCTGTTGCCGCGCATACAGATCCCCTAACTGTTTCAGACCCGTCACTCTCCAGGGTCTGCCGAACCGCCTCCCTCGACGGCGCCTCTCGTGGAATCATACCCACGCTGTTGATGTCGGCACTACCTTAGCTTGGCGCAGCCCGACATAGCACGTCGCCCGCCTGAAGACCAATACCGCCACAACACACCTACCCCATCAACATCGCGCCGACACGACACTCTCACCCTGACGCCCTGTCAGTCAACAACACAACCCCCGAGTACCGCGTCCCACACTTCACCATCCCCTACAACTTAAACCTTTGCGCCCACCCGCTCGCCCGCACGCCCGCCCTTTCGCCAACACGAGATCGAAGTTCGGCTCTTGGGCGACTGTGAGCGGACGGCAGTAAAGCAAAGCAGGCATAGCATATCCGGGCGGGAGGCCCACTAGTCTATTGGGATGGGTCTCCCTTCGGAGAACAGGCCAGTGGCCCCATCAAATGGCACATTCGACAACGACTATCCCTCTGGAGCGAACGACTCTACTCATGTCGGCGGACGACAAGACGGCGCAGATGCAGAGGCAGGGCACGAGTCCCAGCAGGAGACGTCGCACCGAATGCCGGACACGCATGGCGAGCAGCAACTGGCAGAACGGACAAGAGGCGGCAACAGGAGACCTAGTGGGACAGCAAAGGAGCAGCGCATGTGTGGGAAATGCGGCACGCATCTCACCGGACAATTTGTCAGGGCTCTCGGTGGGACCTTTCATCTCGAGTGCTTCACATGCCACGTGAGTAGTTACGCGTTGACAATCTTCGAAGCATTGCGCCCTCTAACATCCTCTAGGACTGCAACAAAATAGTCGCCTCGAAGTTCTTCCCAGTCCCTGATCAACCCCCGAATCAATACCCGCTTTGCGAGACTGACTACTTCCGTCGACTCGACCTACTCTGTTACGCATGCAAAGGCGCGTTACGAGGCTCGTACATCACCGCTTTGGACCGAAAGTATCACATCGAGCATTTCACGTGCAGCGTTTGCCCGACCGTGTTCGGTGCGCAAGATTCATACTACGAGCACGAAAGTAACGTATACTGCCATTACCACTATTCGACGAAGTTCGCGCAAAAGTGCAATGGATGCCAGACTGCCATCCTGAAGCAATTTGTCGAGATCTTCCGCAATGGTGTCAATCAACACTGGCACCCCGAGTGCTACATGATTCACAAATACTGGAATGTCAGATTACATGCTGCACCAGCGAAAGCCTCTGATGTGGCGGAACTCAAGGAAGTCGAGGCTCTCAGAGAAGGCGAAGACTTGCAAGAAGCAGAGGCCAATGAGGAGCTTCGCCGCACCGTACGCACTGACGAGGAGGCAGTCGAGCACAAGGTGCACTGGATCTGGCAGACATTGTCTCAATTTGAGGAGCGATCAGCAACTTGCATCTCGGACATGCTTCTTCACGTCTCTAACGGAGCGTACATGGACGGGGTGGTGGCTGCGAAAAAGTTCATCACACACGTTGATCTGCTGTTCAGCGCTGCGGACTCATTGGATCATCGACTGCAGAACCGACCAGCGAAGAACTCGTCTGGCAAAGGTGTCAGGACCTTTGATAACATTGTACACCCAGGACTTAGCTATAGCCGCGAGGCGAAACTCCTGTGCAAGAAAGTTGTCGCCTTCTTCCAGCTGCTCGCCGAAAGCCAAGACACTGGCGTTCGACGGCTGGGTGTTACCCAGGAGCTACTGTCGTTGGTCACTGGGCTGGCGCATTATCTCAAACTCATGATCCGGATCTGCCTGTCAGGCGCTCTCAAGCTTGAACGCGACACTCGCAGCTCAGAAGGACTCGAGTTGTTCTTGGCAGATATCGGAAGGTTAGATGAGAGTTTGGAGGCTGAAAGCCATCGGGACTCCCGGACCGACACCGACGCATATGTGGATCGAAGTGCAGACACATGTCCAGTGTGCAACAAAGCGGTGGAAGACAAGTCTTTCCGAAAAGATCACCGGGTGATTCACACGCAATGTTTGAGTTGCACAAAGTGCGGCAAGGACTTTAGCGACGACCCAGGCGAGGCACGCCAACTGGAGGCAAGCGGGCGGATATTCTGTGACGCTCACGCTCCTCCAGAGGCGCGGTCGGGTGGCTTCGTGTCGGTCACAAGGCTGCAGCAGTACGTTCACCTGCTGCGTGTGGCTCATGCAAGATTACTCGCTACCCTCCGAACGAGCGGCGCCCTCCCGCACACAAGCGATGATCCAAACCTTGGAGACTACGACTCACGGGAAGGACACACGCCGAGCAACGAGGGTGAACCGGTCTTGGCTCGATCCAACACCCGTTCAAGATCTTACGCTGGTCGGTCTGACGCTGAAAAGCAACAATCAAACGAATACGAAGACACCATGGGCGACATCCGACGTCTACGAAGCACTCGCATGGACAAGCATCTCTCAAATGCCGGACGACAAGCCCGTACGTCAAGGATCATAGATGGCCCTGAAGGCATGCGCCCCGGCTCTGCTGACGGTAAAAACCGAAGGCACACAGGGTCCTTCCAGATCGTCGAAGATCGTGACGCCAACGGCGAGCTCACGTCGCAACTCACATTTGGTCGACAGGACACGATGACGCTCGACGACATCCCTCGTATCGTCCAAGCACAGCAAACCAGGGAACAACGGCCCAATGCATCAAGATATGCACGCCAGCCCATGATTCCACAGGAACCGAAGTTGAAGCTTGTGAACGGTCATCAGTCCCGCGACCTTTCTCATGAAGATAAGCCCATGGGCGATATGAGAATGGGCACGAAGAGATACTTCTCTGAGCTGACAGCATTGGAATACTTCATTGTGAGACACGTCGCAGTTCTTTCCATGGAGCCTTTGGTTGAAGGTCACTTCAACCAGGAGGAGTTGCTCGATCTCATCGAGACCAAACGCCCTACCTTTTGGAGCAAGTTCGGCAAAGCGTTTGCGCCGAAAGAGAAGCGACCAAAGGCGGCAAAGAACGCGATATTTGGCATCCCGCTTGACGTGCTCTTGGAACGAGACTACGAAGAGAGCACCGATTGCGTCGGACCTGGATCACTCAAGGTGCCAAGCCTAGTGCAAGAAGCTGTCAGCGCGATGAAGACCATGGATATGTCGGTAGAGGGCGTGTTCCGCAAGAACGGCAACATCAAGCGCCTGAACGATGTCAAGGCCGAGATCGACGCCAAAGGCATCGTCGAGGTGGACCTAACCAAAGAAAACCCCGTCCAGGTTGCTGCGCTACTCAAGAAGTTCCTGCGCGAGCTACCTGATCCGCTGCTCACCCACAAACTTTTCAAACTCTGGATCACATCACAGCGAATTGAAGAGGCAGATCGACGGAGACGACTTTTGCATCTTACCTGCTGCCTCCTGCCCAAAGCACATCGCGATACGCTCGAGGTTCTTTTCACTTTCATGAACTGGGTCAGCTCCTTCAGCCACGTTGATGAGGAATCTGGCAGCAAGATGGACATCCACAACTTGGCTACTGTCATCACACCAAACGTCCTCTACTCCCCGTACAAGGACGAGCCAAAGATGGGCAATGCAACAGGGGGCGTGGATGAAACGTTCCTGGCTATCGAAGCTGTGCATAGTCTGATTGAGTGCAATGAGAGTATGTGTGAGGTAAGCCTGCGTTCTGAATCCCTCACTTTTGCGTGTATGCACTTTGCTAACTTCAACACTCCAGGTACCCGAGGACCTCGCACTTATCCTCAACGACTCCGGGCTATGGTCCAACAACGCCGAGATTACCACCAAAGAAATCCTCAAACGCTACGGCGACCGCGCCAAAGCGCCCACAGTGGGAAATTCCATCCCTCACGAACTCTCCGAGTTCCCACCCCGATCATCAGGCACCGCCGGCGGCGTCAACCCTGTCGTCACAAGAGTAGACACAGACCCGCACCAGCAAGACGCCTGGCGGAACGAGAGCTCGGTGCGCGCCGTCGCCGCCGACGGCACCTTCCACCCTCCCAACCTGCCATACACAACACACCAAAACAACGGAAGCACAGAAAGCCATGGCGGAAGCCCGACACGGAATGGCGGCGGCGGCGGCGGGCAGCCGCGAGTAAAAGAATGGGACAACCGTGGGCAGCAGAACCGGGCTATGGGCGTTGCTTAGATTTCGGGGGGGACTCCTTCTTATTATCATCCTCCGTGGTCTCTCTTCCCTGCCTCCCTCTACTTCTCACCATCCCTTCTGTTCCTTTTTTTCCCCCTTTCCTTTTCCTTTCCCAATTTTTTCCATACCCAAACAACAATTACAGTTCCCCCCCCTGCCACCAAAAATCTGCTCTTATCTCTCTCTTCAGTTCGGCTAGCTTCACCACGGAGGGTTTCCTTACTTTGTTGGGTAAACAGGTGGTTCGGGTGGGCAAATAACGGCAGTGTCTGTGTGTGTGTGGGAGTTTTCCAAGCAAGGCATACCTAACCAAAAAAGCGCCAGGCCTCCTTCGCCTTCTTCTTCTTCTTCTTCTACTACTACTACTTATACTATTTACTACTACTATGATTCCCTCGCAAGGACCAAAGCGGGTCCTCTCTGACTGGCACGGAGAGCTGGGCGCGAAATGGTGTATCTTGTTCCTTCTTTCTTCTCTCTCCTTGATCTATGTTTGTCTGTGTTGTTGTTGTTGTCACCACCACGGGCTGGCTGCAGGATAACAAAAATTTATGGTGATTGACTACCTACATTCCCTTGCATTGCGTCTTTCGGTCTGGTTTCGTAAGGTTCCCTTTCGCGTGGGAGTTATGTCGATTGAGGGTTTGTGTTATAGTACTCCGCTATGGTAGGGAGAGGTCTCGGGACAGGCAAGGCCTTGTATCAATTTTTAAAAAAGGATTGATCATCTCCATCTCATCTCAAGACATGACATAGGTTTATTTGCAAGAATGCTAGATTTTTTGTCTTTTAATTACAATGGCCACATGCCTCTTTCCCCCCACGATCATCTCAAGACGACCGCACCTTTGCGCCGGGAACTCCAGACTTCAGAATCTCGGCATTCCCCTTGTACTCCTGCGGTTGCCCTGCGATCACGCCGCGATACAGAGCGTCTCTCACACCGCGGCGGATGCCCTCCTCCAGCGACACGATCGGCCTGTAACCCAGCCTGCGCTTCGCCTTGTCGATGTTGAAGTAGCGCGCGACGCAAGCGTACGTGACCCGCTGCTTGGTCAGCGTCGGCTCGCCCTTGCGCAGCGCCCAGAAGATCCACTCAAGCAGGAACGCGATGAACAGGCTGACATCCCGCGACAGCGCCCAGGCGGACTTGGGGTCCGTCGCGTCGCCCATCTCGGCCCAGCAGCGGCGCGCAAAGTCGAAAAAGTACACGGGCTGGTCGTTGGTAATGAGGAAGGCCTCGCCGTCGACGCGCTCGTGCTCGAGCGGGATCGCTTGGCCCGCGGCCGAGCGCTCGTGCGTGGCCAGCAGGGCGGCGAGGGCCAGGTGGTGGGCGTGCGCGATGTTGGTGATTTCCGTGTAGTCGAAGAGGTTCTCGTTGTCGCCGAGCTGGAACTTGGCCTGGCCGCGGTAGTACGAGGCCATCATGGGGGGCAGCAGCTGGACGTCGCCGGCGCCGAACATGGCGCTGGGCCGGATGGCGGCGGTGAGGAAGTCGGGGTGCGAGGCGCTGCGGTTCGAGGCCAGGACGTGCAGCTCGGCCTGCGCTTTGGTGGTGGTGTAGTACTGCGGCTGGTCCTTGCCCATGATGATGGGGTACGACTCGTCGGCGCAGATCAGGTTGGAGCGCGTGTCGTGGATGATGCTGGCGGAGCTGGTGTACACAAAGGCTTTCACGCCGGTTTCCTGCGAGGCGCGCACCATGGTCTTGGTGCCTTCCACGTTGACCTTGTACATGAGCTCGTCGATCTTGACGTTGGCGTTGGGGCTGGCGGTGTGGATGACGGCGTCGGGCTTGATCTTGCGGAAGAGCGCCAGCATGGCATCGTAGTCGGTGATGTCGCCGGTGCTGTACTCGACGCCGGCCACTGGGTTGGCGGATGGTCGTAGGTCCAGGACGGTGATCTTGCTGCAGGCCTTGCGGTCGTTGAGCAGTTTCACGATGGTGCTGCCGAGGAATCCGGTACCTCCTGTGACGAGCACATGTCCGAGATTTCTTGTTACTTCTTGCGGCGGTGGGGCGGACATTGTGAGGGTGGGTTGGAGTGGTATAGAAGAGTGTCGGTGGTTTAGTTTACTCTGGTTGTTATTTCTCGAAGTCAATGCGGGATCGACATGGAGGAAAGAAAGGGTCAACTCCGCTGCGGGGACTCGTCGAACCACTTTCTGACCCACTTGTTCATCATCTCATCTCTTCACAACATTGTATCCTCTTCCCTCCAACTATCAATCCATTCAAGTGTTTTCCACTCCTCTGACCAACGATAATGATCCAATACCCTATACACACCCCTCCGTCGTCTATCTTCTAAAGTACCAGAACCCAACCGACAATCCGAGCACCGCAACCGGCGTCACCTTCTTTGCAATATCAATCAACCCTCTCTTCATCCCTTCAGATATGTAACAAGAAACGAGCTCATGCAGTGCCTCCGCATCATTGATGTTGGGGAACTCAACCTCCGGTACCGGTTTACCCAGAAACTTACACAAAGGTCCCCATCCTTGCTCCAGCTTGAAGACCAACAGCCGTTCCGGCGGCGTCACACGCTTCACTTCTTCGTTGTGCGCCAAGTACCCAGCTTTGGCCTTTTGTCGCCACTCTTCAAAGTACTTGGGATCGTTCATGCACCACGACTCCCGTGTCCGACTGACACCGAAGACATGACGCGTCGCCAGGTCCAGCACGCGCGCCATTGGGCCCATGAAAATCCTGTCGATTTTCGTTACGAAAGGGACGATGGGATTGTTGGTCGCTTTGATGACGGTGTTTGAGAAGCTTCCATACCACCTGTCAACGTCGCGTTCGACAAGGACGACTTTCGCCTCTGGATACGCGGCCACGAGCTCTTTCGCAAAGACCGCCGCTGGCTGGTCGGTGCAGGCTCCCACGTGGCCGAGCAGCATGTCGAAGGTTTGGCGGCCCAGGGCCAAGGGGTCCTTTTTATTCTTCGCGTCGAACTTGGACTCCAGCGCCTCGGCCCACATGGCGATGTCCTGTGGGTTTTCTGCCATCTTCACCCAGTGGTAAGATGGCATCCCGAGTATCTCGTAGGCGGCATTCAGCGCTGCGATGGATGTCAGTCTGTGCTACATGATAACTCTGAGTCTTGCGACATTCTGCTCAGATGGTTCGCCGTATGATCAAAGCCGCGACAAGTTGCTCTCAGCGCACACTTACACATAGT
>Ga0265797_10002217_pt1 | contig 33056 bp, 28 predicted proteins | sample P2T30metagenome_FD_192433 | JGI IMG/M metagenome (GOLD analysis project Ga0265797, IMG submission 192433) | Plant litter microbial communities from East Loma Ridge, Irvine, California - P2 T30 | ecosystem: Environmental > Terrestrial > Plant litter > Unclassified | place: USA: California... | reverse complement strand
AAGTCGACATACTCACTCGGAGCCTCGGATCTCTCGACCATAACGTAAGGCTCGCGAGATCCCAGCAGCACGTCTCCGTCACCACCACCGACGACCAGGCATGCCTGAGCAGCAGCAGCGTCCCTACGCGCGCCCTCTTTCACTTTCCGAGCTTTCGCGCACGCCGTGTGGATCTTGCCTCTGACTTGCCTGCGTTGCTTGCGGACGAGCTCGAAACGCGCGCTAGAGGTGAGTTGACGCTGCCTGGACTTTTCTGCCGAGAAGGCTTCTGCGTTCCGCTTGGTCTGCAAGTCTGATGGGCTCGTGGCGATTGAAGACGGACTGTTGTCAACCCCTTCAGCGCCATCTGAGCCGTCTTCCTCTGAGATTGCGGGAGTGACGTTGACGGAGTGTCTCGGATTCTGTGATGGTGAGATCTTGAACCAGGTGTCTGGGTCGGCGGTCTCTTCTTCGTCGTTGACTTCTGACATGAGATCGAGGGGGTTATCTTTGTTTCCGGGTGAGATTTCTGATCGAGGCTTGTCTAAAAGGGAGATGTTGTCAGTACTGATCGGAGAGATGCTAGCGTTCAAGATGAAAAGCCTTACACTTCGGCTTTTTGATCACGCCTCGCGAAGCCGTGCTCGGTCCACTGATCATTCGTCTGTGCTTGGAAGGCGTCTCATTAATGTTTCCGCCGCTCTCGTCTTCATCGTCGTCGTCCTCATCGTCGCAGACATCGAATGCGTACGACTCGGCCCTGTCCTCTTCGAGTTGCGAGATGCCGTAGATATCTTCGTAGTGTGTGGCTCCGGCCGTGGACTCCATGAATCCTCGAGGCGCAGACTGGCTTTGATGTTTAGAGTGTTTGGCCTTGTTGCTCTCGACGTCGCTGTTGTGATATGAATTCGGTAGGATACTGTAGGGTACGGATGAGTAATGGTGGTGGTGATCTGATTCCGAGTGTAGCGTCGAGAGATGAAGTTGGGTTGAGTGATGACACGCAAGTTGTCGTAGTTGCCTTGTGAGGTAGCTTTCACAAGTAGATATCATTCACATGCATTGTGGAGTTGGCCATCGATAGAACGTGACAAAGTGACATGTGAGGTAGGCCACGTGCCTTACGCTCGTAATGAGACTGCGCGCTATCAAATAAGACACAGCAAATGGCATGTGACTCATCATCTGTAAGCGGTGAATAACAGCAAGTCTGGCTAGAAGAAACGTTTTATAGTGAAAACATAGCGTCTTATCCAATAAAGATTACACACATACCGACATCTCGCTCTCCACGAAGAGCTTCACATCTTTGGCTTTCCACTGCTCTTGCTCGTTCCCAGTGCTCCCCTATCATCAGCAGTGGGCTCAGTATCCGAAGTCTCAGCCTTTAAGCTGACGGGATCCCCCAGCATGGTCGGGTTGGTCTTGAGTTTCTCTTCGGCCTTTTGCTTGAGAGTCTTCTTTTCGCCGCTTTCTTTATCGCCTTTAGCTCCCGTGTCGTCTGGAGTGGGCTTGGAGTTTGAAGTCTCGGCCTTGAGGGATACGGGGTCGCCGATCTGGGTTGGGTTCTCTTTGGCGAGGTCCTTGAGGGACTTGTTATTCTGAGATGAAGGTATCAGTGATATGATGTTGGGGATAGTGGAGGCCATGCGCTTATGCGTACTGAGGGAGCCATGATTCAACTGTCTGATGGAGTTGCTGATGCGATTTCTAAGAGTAGACGAAGTGTTTATCTTGTCGGTCAAAGGGTACGAGATCTATGGCGCGTGTAGTGGGAAATGGACGACTTTTGTAGTGACGCAAGATACAGAAAGAGAGCAGGTCGGATGGAAGTATCAATCACCTTGACTATGCACTCTCGTCTTGAGTACCTCGGTCGGGGAGTGAAAGCCCCAGAAGACGTTCAATGTTCCCCATGTTCTGGGATGTTTGTCAACAAGATGCCATCATAGATATCCGATTAGGCATGCGGCCCGTCAGAAATGTGGAGAAAGCATGCATGTGAAACTCGCAGCAGGAGCACTTGCCGAACCGCGGTTCGCTTCTGGTTATAACAATTCCAGTGTTCCAGAATATGAATTCACAGAGAATAATCTGCCACCTATGATCAGGGCTGCGGGTTAATCGAACCAAGCTTCTTCCTCGTCAGCAAGAGGGTTTCTCATTTTGCGCCTTCCACCACATTCTTCGTGCCATATTTTTTTCCGTAGTTGAACACCTTCGCATCCATGTCCGGTCCAATGATCAGCCACACGATCGAAACGACCCACGCCATGATTGTGTCGACAAACCAGTTGTTCCGCGCACTGCCTCCGAGCGCGCCAGCACGGAGCAGACCAGCGATGAACTGAGTTGCAACGATGAAGCCGCCTTTCTCCAAGCCCTTGACAGCCGCAGAAGCGACTTCGTCTTCGGTCTGGACCACGTCGCCCTGCTCGAGTAGCTTTGTGACGGCGTGCTTGGTCTTGTTTTCGTTCTCGAGTCCGGGAGATGTGATGGTGCCAGGCATGATAAGATGAACACTGATATCGCGTGCAGGAGCTTGGGCTCGAACAGAAGCATCTTTTGAGCGTCTTGATCCGTTGTACAAGATGACTTCCGAATGAAGAGTGTCTGCCAGAGATCGCATGGCTGCTTTGGCAGGGCTATAAGGTGCATAGCCTGCTGCACCTAGCACGGCGGCCACAGAAGAGGTCATGATCAGTTGCCTAGGACTGTTGGACAAAGGGACATTGGAGTCCCCCTTTTGAGGCGCTGGCTGAGTCCAAGCTTTGAGAGTCGTGTGAGCAAGGTATGCTGCACCCCAGTAGTTGACGTCCATTTGGCTTCGTAGGATTTCCACAGGTGTGTCGCAGAACAGCGACGGATGCGCGGAGCCCGCAATTTGCCAAACGATGTCTGGTGGCTGCCCGTTGTTCCAGGCTGTGGTTTCTGACATGATTCGATCGTTTTCCTCAGGGCGGCTCACATCCGCAGAAATGGTGGTGAAACGCTGCTTGGAAGAGTCTTTGGCAGCAGTCTGTGATTTGTTTAGTAAAGCCGAGACGCATTCATTGTATGAAGCTGAGCACTTACGCTGACATACGAGAGCGCATCTGCCAAACGCTCTTTATTCCTCGCGACGATCACGATGTTTGCTCCTTTTTGTGCCAGGATCTTCGCAACACCGCGGCCCATTCCAGTAGATCCGCCGGTAAGCAAGACAGTCTGCAATCATGTGTCAGCTTCCGTACATTCTCATCTTGTCTCATCGACAATGCGAACCATACCTTGCCGTCAACGTCCAGATGATTTTTCCAGTTGAAGAGCCCCATGATGTCTAGAGCAAACACGCCGATAACGACAGCAAGACAAGCAGAAGCCCAGTAGAGTCCCGATGTCATGCTCGTCTCAAATTATTCACAAATTGTCAGCTGTCTTCAAACAATGCTGATCTGGTGCCTAGAGCTAGAGATTCAGGGCAGTCGATGGTTTGCTTGGCGCGCGCATGTGGGGTGATGGAGTGGGATGGGAAGCTTCGCATGAAGTCGGTGTTTGACTTTCTTCTAGAAACACCTTCCATCTTGCTACATGAAAATAAACAGTCGCATTCCTGATCACGCCCGACAACACCTCGAGGATATAACTCCCACCACCAAATTCAAAATGTCCTCCGAAGCTCGCCCCATAGACCCTCTGCGCTTCGCCGAAGCTCTAGAAACACTCCCACTCGATGCGCTGCACGCAAAAGCCGCCGAGCTACAAAACAGCATGGAGCAACTCCGCTCGTCAAACGAGCAAATGGTGCCTTTCGCAGATGAAGGCGACCAGGACTGCAAAGACGCCATGTTCGAAAACCTCGGTGTCATCACGCGAATGCACGGACGGGTCGAGTTGATCAAGGCGGAAGTGGAAAAGAGAGGGATGCCTTGGCCGAGTGAGGAGAGGGAGCGCGGTGTTGTTGATGTGCAAAGACTGAGAGACTTTGGTATTGAGGGAGAGACGGGCGAACAGATCGTTGTTGCGAGGCCTGAGCGCGAGACTCCTACGGCTAATGGAACGGTGGACTCGACGGCGGCTGAATCGGCAAACGGAGATAACACAAGCGGCAGGGCTCAGCAGAGTGGTCGTCTGACTGATGAAGAATTACGGAGACAGTTGGAAGCACAGATGGGAGCGGACGATGAGGAGGGCGTATACCTCTGAGGCAGAGGTCTCGATGGATTACACTCATGAAATGGAGATAATGCCTGCTGTTCAATGAGGGACCACGCGATAGTCGTCTTCCGGACACATCAGAGATCACCCCAACCTACGCTACACCATACAAGGAAGATGAATCATACGGTTGAAGAATGCTGGGAATACACGAATTACGACACGCTGGTACTCGAATGCCAGCAAACGAGAGACGAAGGAGAGACCAAAAAAGAGTCTTAAGACCGGCTACGCTATATCAATGATGCTCCGGCCTGCAAATCCACCAGATCTCCTAGCCATAGGCCGGTGATTACCGATGACCGCGGATGGCTAGGATGCCCGTCAGACCAGGCTGCATGTGCCTTTCCGCACCAAACCCGACACAAAAGGTCACGATCACCATTGCCTGGAAAACGAACATCAGGCAATTCCCAACGTCACCTTTACAGTACTACAAAAGTACCTACATGTACATAGACCAAAAGAAGTCTACACCAACCTCAAACATGTGCCCACCCGTTCGCAACCAATACCTGCATCTCGTTGATCAAACAAGCAACTCCACTCTCTTCCCTTCCACTCCCCCCAGCTCGCCACTTTCTGATCCTGCGTCCGACAGTAGCATCTTCGAACCAAGTTGTCGTCAACCATCTCAGAACTCTATTCTCCCAACTCCCATGCAGAACCGTAGCGATGCCAACCCAGTCATTAGCCTTGCCGTCCCGAGGATTGACCAGATCATAGGCATGAGAATTGTAGCCGACGCGGACGTTAGGATTCAGCCAGACGCCTTTCTCTGCTGAAAGGGAGTTGTCTGTGTGGATCAGACAGCACTCGGAACCTTCTAGGTGGGATGTTGCTAATGAGTCGGGTATGCCTCTGAAGCGCAAAGGTTTGGTCTCTGCGTAGAATGGCGCGGCGTCCATCGCGACTGGTTGCTTTGTTAGTATTCTGGCATCATGTGCGAGGGTTCTGAGACCGTGAGTGTACACACCTATTCCATTCCAGCAGCTGGTAACTGGTACTGGCTCACTAGCCTTGAGAGCATCCCGCGAAGCTCGTGATCTGAAGTAAGGCCATGATTGCATAAGAGCAGCGTGGCCGTCTGAGTCCCGCAGCGCGAAAGTGTCATAAAATGCTGGAGGTTTGGAGAAATCAAGCGAACACGCGGCCGCATAGTGACCTTCTCTGGTATTGAGCAGGCGCTGGACATCTTGAGGCTGGATAGAAAGGAACCAGAGACATCAGCTACAAGTTCAAAGGGGAGAGATCCATATCGTGCAGTACATACTGTGAAGACTACATCATTGACAAACAACACCCTGTCGAAGCGCTCGCCCTTCACAGCAAGCTCCTCCAGCGGCTCCAGCACCAAGTTTCGCAGTTTGGCAAGGTATGGCACCCGCCGCAGCTCTTTTGCAGCACTTCTAGAAGTCTGTATCCAACCGTCTTCCGTCGGCGTCTTCCCAATCTCATCCGCGTGCGTAGTATCATCCAAAATAATCCTCCTCCTCACACCAGCCTTCGCCAACTCACCATCCAATTCTCTCAGCGCCCCTTTAGAGTCATCCCAGCTCCCGCTCTCTTGCACGCTGACGTACACGTTCTTTTGTCCCAAGTGTGCTACGAGTTCGAGGATCGCTGGGACCCAATAGCTGCGGAGGATCTTCTCGTTGTTCCAGTGGATGCTTGCTATGAACACTTTTTCTTGATTTGAAGGAGAAGCGCTTGTTTCGGTGACGACTGAAGGAGCTCGCGAGCGTCTGTAGTCGACTATGCTCTGGGCCAGAATCAGGATGCCGGCGATTTGGAGCAGGCGCTTGAGGAGAGGTCGGAGTCGGAGGGAGCGCTTCATCGCTCATGCATTGTAGCTCTATGCTTAAAAAGTGTTTTTACTCACACCATGAAACGTACGATATGTGATGACGGTGTATAATATATGCTGGTGGGTTAATAAGGTCGCATGTAAGAGGAGTGGTGTTGTAGGTCGACTGCCATCGGTCTCGCGACAAGCTGTCCCGGTCAAAGCGCATCCTTCCAAAGTTCAATGACCAACGGCTTAAGAATACGACATGCAACACCAGATCGATCGCCTTTGCCACGCGACTGACAGACGAAATGACCAGGTACTGATAATTGAGTACGCACAAAGCCAATCCCATCGATCGTCCTTATAGATCGGACGATGCGACAACAATCGCCATACAATACAGCGACATATGTCGAGAGCTTGGGTAGTATTTATGGAAGACATCTGAGTGACAACTGAAAAAAGCGTCCACGCAGCGTACATGTATCTACAACCTATGCAGGAAAACAACCTAAAGCTTCTCCAAAAGCATTCTCGCGCCAGCATTACCCTTAGGGCCATCATCCGCCTTCTTCTTGCCCTTGGTCTTCTCAGGCTTGCTTCCACCAGCAGCCTCAAGCTGCTTCTTGCCCTTCTTCAACGCAGCCATGACTTGCTTCCTCACATCCGCATCAACGTCTTCGCTCTCAGTGAGAGCGACAACGACGAAGCTTGAATTGCTGCACGCCCACTCCAGAACGTTGTTCTTTATGACAGGCCACAGAGTGGCGGCGAAACCGAGTTGAGGCTCGGCAAGCTTGACGGTCTTGGTCGCAGGATCGAAGCTGCCGCCGAGGACAAGCGTTTTGATCATACGGCCAAAGGCGGCCTGGTTGGCGATGTGGTCTTCTGCTGTGGGGTCACCGGCGGCAAGAGCTGCTACGGCAGATTTGGCGGCGTCTTTGTCGCCGGAGCACTCAAGAAGAACTTCGGAGATGAATTGGCAGCCGGTGGTGGACTGGACGAGGCTTTCCGTCCTTTCGCTGACAAGTTCGAGGAGGGGCTTCGAAAGGTAGTCGATCAGACCCTTGCGACGTAATTCTGGTGCTTTCTTGCTGCTAGTCTTGCGCACTTCGAACACTTCCTCCATGAGCGCCTTGTCGGAGTCTTTCGTGATGAGCCACTTCGCAGGGCCAGAGATGGGGAAGAGGATGGGGAGACGGGCGTTGAGGTCGTTGACAACCATTTCCAGTTTGTCCAACCTCTCTTCCTTGTCCGCGATCTTCTCTCCCAGCAGCTCTCTGTAGATGACCTTGGTGGTCATAGTTGTGTCGTCGGGTACTTCCAAGCCAGCTACAAGAACGTTCTTGGCGTTGGGGTCGGTCGCCATCATGTCAACGGTGTCTTTGCTGAACACTCTGAGCAGAAGCTTCCTGTCCTTTGCGGTACCGTGTGCCAGCGCCAGACATACCAGCCTGCTGCCGTTCTTTGTGAAAGCCAAGTTCTTGTAGAGATCACCCCCACCACCCTCTGACTCGGCGTCAATGTCGCCAAGCATCTCGTCCAGGAAACCGCGTTGCTCTTCGCTTCCAGCTGGCAGGGCAAGGAAGTATTGCAGCATAGCATCGTGAAGCATTGTGAAACCAGTCATCTTCTTTTGGATCAATGAGTTGATCAGCTGATGGAGGTATTGTAGGATGGGCCTGCGCTTTTCCGGGTTTGCCTCGAGGATCTTGGCCAGTTCTGCGGTTTCCTCGGTGCCAGCAGCCAGAGGGTCCTTCGCGTCGGCCTTGCGGTGGAAGAGCGCAAACTCGGCACCGTACCACTCGCGAAGCATCGCATTTTTCTGCTCGCGGCTTGCGACCTGACGGTAGATGTCGTCGACGATCCAAGAAGCTTCGGGGTGGTTAATCAGGCGCCTGACGTGACCGTAGAACTCAGGAACGATCATGTCGCGGGTCTCTTGGTCACCCTCTACGACCATCTTTGCAACCAGGAACTTGCCGTATCTGCTCTCAGCGAGCGAACGGAGATCGCCCTGGAGCTCCTTCATGATGTTCTTCCTCTGCTCCATGTTGGCGTATTTGAGCGCACACTGGATAACGCGCACGCTGTCATGCTTGAAGACGAAGTCCCGGACACGGCCGTTGATGATGGTGAAAAGCTCGTTGACCAGTTCCTTGCGCTCATCCTTGGGCACGTGGGACTTACGGCGCAGTCTCTCCCAGATCTTCTTCGACCGTCCAATGATGTCCGAGTTGGGTTTGGCGGCCTTGCGCTCTTTGGCGAGCGCGCGCTGTTTTGCGTGTGCCTCAGCAGAAGATCCGTCGAGCTTGAACTCCTTGGAGTCGCCGTTGTAGCCCGCAGGAGCTTGTCTTTGAGGAGGCTTGCTGGTGTCCTCTATGCTCACGCCTCCCATGTCCTGGTCCTCATCGTCTGAACTGTCGGGCTCCGGGAAGTGGTCCAGTTGTGCCTTGACGGGCTTCTTGGTCTTAACGTCGGCAGTCTTGGGCTTTTTGGTCGACTTCACGCCGCTCGAGGGCGGGTCCTTGCGTTTGATTGCACCCATTGTGTCGTGTAGGGTGGATGTGGTAGTGTGTCGGATATGGAGACCAAGGGACCTTGCAGCCGATTTCACAGCGTCAAAAAAAGTCCAAAGCTGCACTTTGCGAAAGCACGCTAGTCTAGTCCTCGGCTCGGCGCGGCCCCAATCAGACCCTTATTTCACATATGCTAAAGTGGAGTGGAGGCCAGACGATCGCGAACACATGTGATGTTCGAACGATGTAGTAGGTAAACAGTAAACACTGTATATCTTTTTGTAGGTATGGTAAAATAATAGGGAGTGGAAGATATGACTACATGTATCATTGGTGTTGAGAAAAAGACGAAAGACAACGCGAAAGCCTTTTACTTTCAAGCTGCTGAATACCGAGCATGAGGACATCTATAAATCTTGCTACATTAACACAAAGCGTGAGGCTTTTCCTTCGTGGGAATCCGCTAACAACTGAGACACTTCTTTCGTGTACAGCTGGTGGGTGCGTATCGAGTACTTTTGGTGGCGGGCATGTTGAACCGCATGTCCAACAAACCATGCACATTGCGAGCAGGTTAAACCAGATCGAAATGTCAAATCCTTTTTTGGAGGTCTATGCAGCATCACCCTGAACCCATTGGTGGCGGGACCATACCGTCCCTTTCGTCGTTTGCCACGTTTTTACTCTACCCAGCCAGCCGAACGCCTCGCTATGCATGAACGCCGGTTCCTTCTCCATAACAATCGTCCCCTACTGGATCTCGTTGGGCAGGAGGTTGCCCTTGACTCCGAACATCTTGGCCGAAACAGTGGCGGAGAAGCCGTCGACCTGGCGGGCGTACTGCTCAACCTGTCTGCCAACAAGCAGAGCCTCGAGTCTGCTAGGCTCAGTGGGCAGCTTGAAAAGCTTCTGCCACTCGTTCTCGTCAAGTGGAGGCTGCTTGCTTGCTGCGCGGGCGGCGTTCTCAGCCTTGCGCTTCTGTTGCCACGCGGTGATCTTCTGCTGCTCACGGCCGAGGGCACGCTGCCAGTACTGGAAGTTGTTCTGCTCGGTCTGGTGGTTCTCGATGGAGTCGAGCATAAGGTCGCAGCTCTTCTCGAGGAAGGGGTCGATGCTGAGATCCAGGGAGTCGAGGTTAGGCGCGAAGGGGTTCGAGCTGACATCGGGGTCGCGCGAGAGCTCTGCGAGAGATGAAGGGAAGTCGAGAGCGGTCTTTGCGGGAGGAGCCTGAGGAACCTGGTGCAGGAAGCTGGTGAGGAGGTGAGAGTTGTGGACCTTGATGGGGAGCTCGACCAGGATATCCTGGAATCTGAGTTTCGACTTTTGGATGCTGTAGCAATTGTTAGCCTCAATTTCCAAGTGCAACATTAATCCCTGGAAATGCTTACCTCTCGCTCGTGAATTTGCCCTCCTTGTATGCGGCCATGAAGCTAGGGCTCAGCCTGTATGCCTTCAATCCCAAGCTGCCAGCAGAGCTCCTGGTGATGTCGAACACCAGCGACACAGTTTTCTCGTCGGTCGCCTTCTGGTAGAAGTACTGGTTCTCCACAAAGCTCTGGCTAATGAAGTTGCCCATGTTTGTGCTCATGTACCATCCCACGCTCTGCGCATCCACGTTGACCTCGCGGAGAAGCTTGATCATCTCATTCTGGTAAGAAATGTTGCTCTTCGCGCGGGGCGCGGCGGTCGCCAGAGTCGCGGCGTCGGGCTGGTGGTATGAGTCCTGTTGCTCCTTGTCCATGGGCGCGGCCGGGAGAGGGAAGCTGTTGGTGACCTGGAGCTGCGAGGCGACATCGGTACCGACGAGAAAACCAGTGGCAGGAGTCGGGAATGTGCTTGTCGCGTGCTTGATAATGCGCATAACCACAAGGGCCTCGATCTGGACCTCGCTCAGAGGCGAGGTGGTGTCTGGGACGGTCGCCATGTTGGGTATGACCGGATTATTCGATTTGATCTGGCGATTCAGTATCCGGTGGCCGTAAGAGAGTGTCTGGATGTAGAGGCGTAGATATCAGTCCCCGTACTCGCTCGCTGGCCAGTCTGCGGTTGATGAGTCCAAATTTTGATCCCACACCGCGAGTGGGACATTGGCGCCTGAGGCAGCCGCTGCAGAGACAGTGATTGGTTTGTCGCCATCGCTAGCGGCGGGGAAGACCGATATCAACGTTCCTTCACTTCTTCGTCGAGATAAATAATACCTACCAACTCACCTAAGGTACTCGATCAAAATATGAGTATGCCATACATCTGCTATATACACAGTCTGAAGCACGTTCTCCCGCATTACCGACTGACTCTACAGATGGCGGGCTAATTTCGATGAACACTCTTTCCCACCACTGAATCGACATCCGGAAGTATACTTGAATCGCACCCACGAAAAGAATTCCTCTCTCCCTGGTCATAATACCATGTTCGGGCTCAGATAAAACGGGTCCATCAACAGGCCAACGGCGTACAAATACTTTGGATTGAGATGAGTGTGAAATCGTTCACTCTCCGTGAATGCCAAGGTTTGTTGACTGGAGTATCTCGTTGGTACGAGCACGTGCATAACATACGAAAGATGATGATACCACCGCCTAAGCTAGTGAGATGCTGATCAGATCTTTTCAGTGTCTCGCCGGTATAGGGGTGATATTGAAGTAGAAAAGTTGCTGATACAACCATAGATTCGACTGTATCAACAGACTTGGACACGAGGAAGGCAAACACGTGTGCGGGGCGAATGCATTGCATCATCTTTGACCCCGATCACATTGACGTCCATCGTCGCCATTTCGTCCAGCGCTCGTCTCCTTCTTCATACATTCACACATGTCCTCTCCAGGATCGCTGTTCACCCGCCGCGTTGCTACATTCACCTTTTCAACATACCGCAGGTCACTACGGACACGTCTCGCCCTTTCCAGCCAGCCTTTTAACCCACGCCCGTTAACCACATCTACGTTCCTCAACATGTCAAACAACAATTCCAAGATTGACCTAGACCCCAACCAAGGAGGCGACTTGACGAAGAAGACATACAACAAACAGGCAACTGGCTTAGCCCTAGAGACAGCAAATACCCACTCCAAAGATCACGACCTAAAACTTTACGGCTCATGTTTCTGTCCCTTCGTGCATCGAGTGTGGATCTCGCTCGAGCACAAGGGCCTCGACTATCAATACGTCGAAGTTGATGTCTACCGCAAGCCAAAGCTGCTCCTAGACATCAACCCTCGCGGACTGGTGCCAGCCCTTAGACACGGCGAATGGGGTTCGTACGAGAGCACTGTCTTGATGGAGTACCTGGAAGACCTGAATCAAGGCAAGCCTCTGCTTCCTGCTGATCCAAAGTTACGAGCCAACTCGCGTCTATGGGCCGACCACATCAACCGCCACATCATTCCCTTGTTCTACAAGTATCTGCAAGCACAGGAAAGCAACGATCAAGTCAAATTCGCGGGAGAATTGAGAGAGCAGATCGGCAAGCTTGTCGATGCTTCAGATTCGAAAGGTCCGTTCTTCTTTGGCGAAGAGATGTCGTTTGTGGACGTGCAGATCGCTCCATGGGTCGTGCGGCTGCAGAAAGTGCTCAAGCCATACCGTGGTTGGCCAGAACCAGAGCCTGGTTCAAGGTGGGAGAAGTGGGTGCGGGCGATCGAAGGAAACCAAGCTGTGAAAAACACAACGAGTGACGACCAGCTGTACCTCGATAGCTACGAGCGATACGCTGAGAACAGGCCGCATACTAGCCAGGTGCGGGAGGCTATCAACTCTGGCACAGGGCTTCCTTGAGCAGTGATGCACAAATGATGATCATCACATCGTGCTTTTGACCCTTATCCTGTAGTATTAGTTAACTCGTCACGAGATCAACATTCAAGAATGGTCTACTCGATATATCCGCAGAATCAATACTTGAAACTCTCTCAATGGCGAGGCCACCTTCTGAAATTGCCAAACCCGGTGATACTACCACTACCAACCACTCTAGCCAAAGAGGAATTGGCATTGGAGAAGGCGGCCTCGCATATGACAGTCACAAGCGGATCCGTCTTATACAAGCTCACATGACTGAGCCTGGATCCCATGATCTCTGAGTCTCTGAGTTGGAGGACAAGGCTGCGCAGGACGCCGCAGACTCTGAAGAGTAGCGAGTCTACTCTTGAGCAACCACAATGGAGACGATGAGTAGCTTTCAGTTCCTCTGATCAGGTCGATATCCTGAAATTCGGTACGAGACTTAGTAGCGGCTGGAAGTTTGATAGCCACCACGAGAAATAATTGAAATGATGGTTACCAAACCAAGACTATTTTCGAAAAAGTGAGTGTCGTTTCACAGGTCGTTCTCCGCGGGCAAAGTGATTTAAGTTCATTCGAGCGCCGAAGGTGGTGCGTCTATGTACGATTGAGACACATTAAAGTCATACGTCTCTCTCAGTGGTAACTTGAAGATGAAACCATGCGAGATCCTCAGGTAGTGCCATCTCGTCGCTTCCAAGAGATGTTACGGGTATACTGATCATCGTTGTAGTCCTGAGCTTGATGGTTGCACATGGAAGGACCGTCCTTCAAATGAACATTCGTATGACCGATTTGTTATCTTGTGGAGATCTCCTTCATTGGACAAATTGGAAACTTGCATCCTCAATGGTAGTCCGATCCTCGAAAACAAGTTCTCTCGGATGCCTTCCAAGCACCCACTCATCGCCTGTCGGTTTCGGCGTATACCCCAACCCGTCACGCCAAGCAGACAAGCGTTTGTCTTTCAACTCCACATCCAAACTGCCCCAACACCACCAGCCCGTTCCGATGAAGTCACGAAAGAGGATCGGTCGCCAGGTCTCACCCACTACGTCTGCAGGCTTCAGGCTATCCTCGTGCTCGAACATTCGAGCCAGCGGTAGATCATGAGTGATCACAACCTCTCCCTCAGCCGGGATCGTCAACAACTGAACTCCAGGTCTTTCTTTCAAATCGGACGACGGTTCCTGGTCAGGTCTAGCATGATGGAGCATGAGCATTCCCAAGTTGATCGAACGGCCCTTTTCCGACGTCGAAGCAAGACTGGCCTTCTTCTGGGCAAGAATGTCGGTTCCGCCGTCGGGGTGTGACCGCGCGAAAGGGGAGCCGTTGGTAACAATGGTGATGGCCTGGCCGGGCTGCGTAGTTTCGGCGATTCTTAGCGATATGCAGAGTTTGAACTGCTCTCTCCCTTCTTCTGCGTCTGTCGCCGTATCGTTGATGGATATGGTAGGTGCTGAAGGCTTCGCGCTGACGGCGATGATGGCCTTGCGCTGTTCGGGCGGGCATATATACCTGAGGAATACCATGACTTTGGGGTGTTGAGTGCGATGGAAAAGTTGAGATTGTTTGTTGCAGATGTTTTGATGAAAGAGTGCAAGTGAACCATCGTTGAAAGTCTAGGTATGGATTGCCTGCAGTTGCGACCTTGGCACCATCCTTCAGGCATCCACGCATGTAAACCCGTCATCGTAGGTGCAACACCAATGACCCGACTGTGCCTCTTTTTATATTGCCTTGTGATGTGCCGCGATCCTAGTTCTCGGGAGTTGACCAAGTTCATCTCCGATTCGTCTTCACACTTTATCCCACAGGAACTCGAAGTTGGCCGGTTTGGATTGCCTTTCACTGCTGCAGTGAACCAGCCGATGCACGACTCAGGTCGCCGCATCACGTCTGACTCTCCTCCCTTTTCGATAAATTGGCAATGCCTGTCTTCGTCTCCGAGTGCTCGGTGCTCATCTGTTTCTGCTTGATGAAGATACTCGCTACCATTGTGACGCCGGAGATGCAACTATACATGATGAAGATGTTCCTCACGCTCCATGCGAAAGCATCCTGTACTGCCCGGTGCTGAGTGGCGTCCATCACGGTCTTGACAATATTGACGTTTGCAGCTGCCTTGTCCGCCGCGAGAGCTTCGAGGACAGAGGACTCAAGACCGGTCGCGGCAAGTGTAGACTGGCGTGCTGACATGCTGTTCTGGAACACAACACCACCAACGACAACGGATAGTGCCGTTGCTATGCTGTTCAAAAAACCCAAGGATGCTGTGGCGGAGGCGACATCGGCCTGGCGTACGGTGCTGTGGATAGCTAGCATTGGTGTTTGAAACAAGAGAGCAATGCCAATTCCACTGATGAGCTGGATTCCAATGATCTCTGCTAGAGAAGTGTCGGTCCAGAATTTGATGAAGAGACCGCATCCTAGCGTCATGAGTACAGCTCCGGTCCAGATAAGTTCTCTGTATCGGCCGGTCCGGTTGATCAACGTCCCAGAAACAACATCGGTGATCGCTGCCGATATAACCAGAGGCAGTAGTAACAGTCCGCTATGCAGAGGTGAAGCTTCTTTCACGCTCTGAAAGAAGAGCGGAAGATAGAATTCCACGCCAATGTTGACCATGTTGTGGCCAAATGCCACAACAAAAGTAGCATTGTTGGATGCCGTCCTGAAAACATCAAGAGGCATTAACGGATATTTGGCCAGGCGCAGTTCAGTGAAAACGAAGAACGCGATCATTGCTGTTCCGATGGCAATCAAGCAGATCACTTGCGCACTGTTCCAGGCGAAGACACCGCCACCAAAATTGAGGCCAAGGAGAAGCAAGACTGTCACAGCCAGCATAGAGACCGTCCCAGACCAATCGATCGCTTGAATGCCTTCACGGAGACCGGTGCGTGGGTTGTGCACGTCCAAGAGTAGTAAGAGCATCACGAAGCTCAGCCCACAGACGGGTAGGTTGATCCAGAAGCAATATCGCCATGAGAGCTTCTCAGACAAAGCACCGCCGATCAAGGGTCCTATCGCCCCTGCCACAACCCACATGGCGCCCATCCAGCCGAAGTAGAGTGCGCGTTTTCGGACGCTGAAGAGATCCGAAATTGTGACAGAGACCAGTTGGAAAAGACTGCCTGCTGCCACTCCTTGCAGCGCTCGAGCGGCAATGAGCATTCTCATACTCGTGCTTAGGGCGGCTATGGTGCTCGCTACGGCAAAGATGATGACTGACAGCAGAAGAGCAGGTTTGCGACCCCATATGTCGCTGCTTTTGGTCCAGATAGGACCTGCTGCCGCTTTGGCAAGCAGGTAGGCGCCTCCAATCCACGTGTAACCGGCTGCCGAGCTTAAGTCACTCGTGATCGTAGGAATAGCGGTGCTATCTTTGCGTAAGTGGGTGTACCGGCTGCTACGGTCCATGGAGATATCTTACGCGATGATAGTCTGATCCAGAGCAGCTATGAATTGGACCATGTAAAGGGCTGCTACAATGGCGAGTGTGCGTGGTTTGCTGCGAGCATCGACATCGCTTTCGTCCAGTAGCATAGGCTCGGGCATTTGAGTCGGTTCATCAGACACGATAGTCGGATTGGAAGTTGGGGATTTCGTTGGGGTTTTGTCGACAACAGTGATTGCGTCAAGAGATGTTTGAACAGCAATGTTGTCAGCCATATTTAATATCGGACTCGGGAGCGAGATGCTGTCTCATGACTGGAGGTTTTAACATGTATGAAGATACATGTATGGTGCAAGATGATGATGACAAGCACGCCCTTTCTCACAAGTTGCCCTCTCAGCCGCGGAAATGCCGCGCCCTGTGGTTGATCGCCTCGCCAAGTCGGCGTCTGTCCTCTCTTTTCTTCGTTCATCAACATCGTCAATTTCATTACAACTGTCGCCTTCCATGCATCATCGCATCTCTCATGATCGTTGCCGATATGCTTTTCGGGTCGTCTTCTCGAGGCTGGATAGTTACACGCGCGCATAGGGTTAGAGTTGGTGTTACGGGTCAAGACCATCTCAACACCTTTCTCCTGTCAGGTCATTCATCATTCGTTTGACTACCGCCATTTGAGGTATTCGTTGATATCCAACGGAAAGAATCCATCAATTGAATCACTGGTGATAGAGGGGAGATGTCATTCAATCTAGAATCCGACGATTCGAACCACTCTGCTCTACGGGAACCTCATGGAGCCAAGTCGTCTAACACCCATGGTAGAAGGGCTCATGATATCCTCGCTAGGAAGCATGCACCACGCTCCGGCCAGCAGCACTACCTTACTAAGTGTACATTAGGCAAGGCCCAACCCCCGCTCAGTTTCAGCTTCAGCTTCCATGCAGTCGATTAACAAGAAGAGTACATTAGCATGGCCGGATCCAAGCAAACCACATCCATTCTTGCAACGTTCGTCTGCTCGCTTTCTCACATCCACTGTCACACGATATCAGCAGCAACGATCTCCCACTCAGGAAAAACACACAATGAACGCTAAAGGCTTAGAAGCATACCAACCGAGCTACATGCTCCTTCCAAACTTCAACTTCTCCCCAGGCGACCAAATACAACTAGGCTCGATCCTCCCCGCCGTCAAGGGAGGCGACTTACCGGACCCCAACCATCCCAAAAACTCGACTTTCCGCGTTCCGATTGAGGCCAACCTGATCAACCGAGAGCGAAACTACAAACCTTGGACGTTCGACAGTCGCAAAGACGTGAAGAATAAAACCGCACTCCAAGCTAGCATCTCACTACTGACGGGAGTCGGTGGGCACGTCTCAGGCGAGAGATCCAAAGCCCAAGAACTCACGATCGATAGCGGGCACGTACGCGTCGAGTCTTTCCGGCCAGATAAGAGGTATCTTGCCAGAGCTTTAGACGACGATTTGTTGCGGACGTTGGCAAGGAAGCTCAGTAGACCGCCTCTCTACATGGTCACGGGACTCACGGTCGCCCATGGCGCAGTCGTTCAAGTTTGTGATGAGCGAAGTGCAGCAGTTGGAGCCGGTGTAGAGGCCGATCTCACGTCGCAAGGGGTGCCACTGAATACCGGTGTTGATGGGGAGAATTCACACTCAGGCAGATCTACAGTAATAAGCGCGACTACGGAACCTCTCATCCTCACATACCAGATAGTGAAATTGCGGAAGAAGCGTGGAGAGCTCACTGACGAAGACAAAAACACATGGGGCCTTTTCAGCGATGATCGCGACTGTAACGATGGATCGGATGAATTGATGGATTGGGAGATTGATTGGCTCCAAGGATATGTGTGATAGTCATGTGTACGCGTACCGATATCCGATATGGTGGTAAAAGCGATTGCCAGGGATTTGCATGTACCAACGAGATGCTGACGAATCGCGAGATCATGATCTCTACATCTCACCAGATTCGGCCTTCACATATGGTAGTATCAGAGACCTTCGTGTATCGAACTTATCCCTATGCCTGTGAGATGCGATCTTTTTTTCTCCTCATGTTACCAAATCAAGACTCCACATGGTGGTATCGGCACTTACAGGATACAATGGGCCACCTACTGCCAATGAGACACTCTTCTTGTGTAGGTTCCGCAGAAGCCGAGTCGCGCGGGTGACTAATGACGCATGGTATGTACTTCCTATACTCTGACTTTGGCAAATGCTAGCTGCTTCTAGTCTTCACGATGAATCCACCACACGCTTGATACGCATGAAGGCCACCTGGGGAGAACCTTCGAAGATATGCCACGGTGCAACATAGTGATAGCCTTGCCTCCTAATCTCGTGGGCGCCAATCGTGAACATGACTCTTCTCATAACTTGAGGCCGGCGTAGTTTTCTCATCAAGCGCTCACTTTCCCAGACCGCCTGCCCGAGTTCATCCTTCGGGATATCCGACAAATACAGAGTCGCTTGTCGTCTCATCAATGTCGGAATGTTGGCTGCCACCCCTGCAGCTATCGGTGTTGCGCAAGAGGTTCCTGACTTGTGTTTGTACTGGCTGCCGGGCTGTAGATGTTGTGGCCACAGCCCCGAGACTGCGGTCCCCAGCATGGACAGGTTGTAGTGATTTGCCATCGGGTTGGGATTTCGTTTGTAACTGTTCCCATCGCCGTCGGACGCATAGATGCTGATGACGTTGCCGTGTCTCGCCGGCCAAGTGATCCCGGGCTCATTACCGCCGCAGTTTGAGGCAGCGGCGAAGAAGAGAATCTTGTGTGCTTGCTTGTCGATGACACTTTTTATGATATCAACAGCCTGATCGGTGCCAAATGAAAGGGATATGATGTCGACTTTCCAGCGGTGCACCGCGTACTCGATTGTCTGGGAGTGGTTAGTGGGTATGTCGGGGCAATATCCCTGGAAACCTACCAGAGCAATCGCTTCCGCCGTGACTTTTCGGTCGTTTCTGTGCGAGGGTTTTTGTTGAGGGTTTCTGTCGAAGACTTGAGCAACGTAGATCTGACAATCTGTGTTCTCCGTAACTTTGAGAGCCAACGACGCCGCATGGGTTCCATGTCCGACTGTGTCAGCAGTGGCATGGTTGACCACGTGTGCTGAGTTCTTGCCAATCCAACTCCGGCATTCGATTAGGCGGCTGTCGTACATTTCTTCCAAGACCGATGGCTCAATAGCAGCACCTGTATCGATGATAGCAATTTTGACTGGACGATCAATAAGTGCCTTTGATCGACCTTCGCTCGGATATCTTGGAGATTGTTGGGTCATGCTGCTCACCCGTGGAAAGTTCTGCTGTCCCGATCTATACGGTTGCCCGGCTAGGGGTGGCAGTTTTTCCCATAACGCGTTTGTGCTAGTTTGTAATCTCGACATCCATTGATCTGAGCTGGAAATCCTTTGCATGGTGGTTAGCTATGGATCCAGGAGTCTGTTTTGGAAAATTTGTTAGATCTCGCTTACTCTGCTGCAGCCATCACAGTGACCTGGCCATCATCGTGCAAGCAGAAATTTTGCTCGATCTCACTGCGAGAGGGCGTGATGGAACGTGACGCCTCTCTTGACCACCCATAGAGATCTGAAACAAGGTCAACATGAGAATTCCGCAACAGAGACAAGGTTCTCTTGGTGCTCACCCGACATTTGGAGCCGAAGTTTTCTTATCTCTTCAGAAAGAGCATTGAAATCAGGCTCAGTAACAGTCCTTTCTTCTGGGAGCTGCCCGACCAAATGACGTTCCTCCTCAAAAGAAGTCTTGATGTCAGGCTCCACAACAGTGATCTTCTCTTCTGGAAGCTGTTCAATAGACCGACCTTGCTCTCCAGGAAGAGACTCGATGTTAGGCTCCACAGGAGTCGTTTTATCTCCTGGAAGTTGCTCAATCACAATGCAATGCTCTTCGGCAAGAGTCTTGATGTCAGGCTTCACAGCAGTCGTCTTCGAGAGTTGTTCGACCAACTCAGCATGGTCTTCGGAGAGAGCCTTGATATCAGACTCCGCGCCAGCCTCCTTTTCGTCTGGGAGTGGTTCAACCAGCTGGTGTTGCTCCTCAGACAAGCGATGGTTCTCTTCAGGTAAGGGCTTCTCTGGTGATGATGAACTGGCATCCTCAGCAGTAGCTCCGAGTATCGCATTTCTGGAGCTCTCAGAGTGGCTCTCCACCATCTTCGCATCCTGCCACAAGCGATCCGTATCCTCCCTGAGCACCATAAGCCATTCCAGGAGCAATTCCGGGAATTCGCTCCCACGCCTGGCAACATCCAAGGCTTGCTCAGGAGCACACGTACTGTTCCTTACGCGAGAGAGAGTTGTCTCAAGTCGTGTCCGATTGCCTGTAGCCAAGCTTAGCAGATCGCAGTGGCGGATTGCGATCGTGCACGCTCTCAAAAAATCCAGATGTTCGAGCATCAGGGTATTCGCAGACTCTTCGAGGTCGGGGTCACCAGTGTCCTGACTGCACCATTCGCGGAAAAAGTACTCGGCATCATAGATGATTCTCTCTGCATAGCCTTCGTCTCCAAATGCCTTTGCCATTCTGCTCCCTATTCCTGATTTTTTTTCGATCGCATTGTAGCAATATCAACCCGGCGTACAGACCTCAAACCGCATCGCAGTCTCGGCTTCGGTAAAAGTGAGATTCTTCTGTGAGTGTGTGTGCTAGGTGGTGCACGAGATGTAGAAAGAAGTAGTCAGGCTGAAGATGGCGCATGAAGCCCAACGCCGCGAGCGCTTACATGGAAGCGCCACTATCGTACATACCTAGTGTGCAGGGCCAAGAGGCCAGCAAGCCTCGCCTAATCCGGGCCTGCGAACGCAAACACATCCGACTATCTCTGCGGTTCCAGAGGGTTGGCTCGACTTGAGGGTCTGAGATAGCACGACAATAGGTTCCGACGATCGAGGAGATGCAGTCATTAGGTACAGTGTCTCTCAGAGGCATCGTAGAACGAGATCAAGTGGAAGCTTCCAGATAACGCGTTGATAGACTCCGACTACCGCATAGATGTAGCCATTTGGTATATCGTTTCTCAGTGGCGTCGTAGAAGGAGATCAATTCGAAGCTTCCAGGTAGCAGGTCGATAGTTTCTGGCCAACGAGGAGATGCAAATGCAGTCCTTAGGTACATCATATCTCGAGTCCGTTCACACGCGAAGCTTGGTGGCGGAGTAAGAAGTCAACACGCTGAGTAAAAAAGGCTGAAATTTCAATCGTATACATACACGCAATGTAATGCTCAATTTTCCTACGTCCACAGCCTCAAAGTACCATCTGCACCAGCACTGACACACCACGCCTCTCTAGGATGCCAGTCCAAATCCAGCACACCAAGCTCCTTCACAACCTTGTGACCCCTAAGCACCTTGAGAGGCACAATGGTAGCATTCTCCATACTATCACCCACGACTTTGCCGTGGAAGACCTGCACGGAACCGTCGTCACTGGCGTCAGCGAACAGCGGCAGCGAAGGGTGGAATTTGGCGCTACGGATGGCTTTGTCGTGGTAGCGCAAGACCTTGTAAGGAGTATTGCCGAGATCCATATCGTGCCAAAGCAGTCTGCGGTCGTATGAGGAGACGATCAGGTTGCTGCCCATTGGGTGTAGCGAGATGGACGAAATCCAGCGGGCACCGGGCTGCAGTTCGCGCTCGAGCTTCTGTTGTTGTAGGTCGTAGACGCGCACACGCTGGCGGGTGGCGACGAAGAAGAGGGGCTTCGAGGGGTGGAAAGTAGCGGATTGGGCGAGACCGCGGAGACGGCGGAAGGGGTGTTGCGATAGGTGTTTGCTGAGGGTGTGGATGGCAACTGCAGTGGATGTTGCGTTGGTGTTGGGGCAGACGGTGGCGAAGTAGTCGCCGCGGCGGTGCCAGACGAAGGTTTTGGGCATGGCGCGGAGCTGGATGGTGAGGTAGACGCCTTGAGAGCCGTGTGCAGGGATCGGACGGTGCCAGGTCGAAGGGGAAGCCTTGTCGGCACCCGCTGCGGTCTTCAGTTGTGGGTTGGCGTTGGGGTTGTTGAAGGCGGCAGCGACAATCTCAATAGCCTGGTTCTCGGCCTCGGGTGTGGTCACGGATGCTGAAGGCACAATGAAGTGTACACTGTCACTGCAGCAAGCAGCAAGAACGGGAGGGTCTGCAACAGGGCGCCATGAAACGACGTTCACGGCATCCTCGTTCGAGAGCTTCACGCGCTGGAAGCAGTAACCAGTCTTGAGCTCCCAAATGCGGACTGTGCCATCGTCACCACCAGATGCAACGTATCTGCCAGACGGATCAATGGCCACAGTACGGACCCTGCCGTTGTGGCCGTGGAAGACGGTAGCAACGTGGTCAGGGAATGGACGGAGCTCCGCAGGGTCAGGCAGCTTCGGTAGCAGACTCTCGGGGTCGATGTTGAGCTTGCTCCTCCGAACTCTGGGTGCGAGGTAAAGATCCAGACAACGCTCAAACTTCTCCTTGACAAACCTTGCGTAACCAGGAACTTTGCGCAGTGCAGAGTGGTCCGTGGGTAGGTATTCGCGGGTGCGGTCTTCATCGTCCTCCTGCTCCCAAGCCTCCCTCTCATTCTTATCGGGCAGGTACTCGGCAGGTGGGTGGTAGCTCTCCTCGTAGCCAGGCGGAGGAAGCTTAGGTGCCGGTACGTTCATGATGTGATCGGGACGGGGAGCCTCGTCTGCCCAGACGTCGTATGTTGCAAAGTCTTCTTGCTCGTCCTTCTCTTTGTCCTCTGCAGTCGGTTCGCGGTAAGGCTGAATGCGACCCTCCTTGATCGCCTTGACCATCTTCATCACACGCTTGTGCTCGTGCTTGGATGGCACGAAACGTCTCTTCGGCTCTGGTGCAGCAGAAAGAGGCATGACCTCTGTGTTGTGCTTGCCAGTGAACCACTCCACCATGTCCGGGTAAGGGTCGTAGCCATCGCTAGGCATTTCGTTGCGGGTTAAAGTCTTGAGAACCTCGAGTTCCTCACGGCTAAGGTTCATCGGCTTTCCAGTCTCGGGATCGGTCAAACCAGTCCAGCCCTCGGGCAAGTCAATGCTTTCCAACAAGGAATCGAGCGCCTCACCCTTTGCGGGTCTCGCGATGCGCTTTCCGTTGATGTCGTAACCGATGTGAGGGTATGCATCGTAGTAAGAAAGCGGGATGTTGCCGATTGTGTTGGTGGTCTCTGGAGCGTCCGAGTCGTCGGAATCGTAGTTGGGCTCGATCTCCTTGTAGACGTAGCGCTCGTTGCCGTTGGCGTCGGTCTCGACTGTGTAGTTTGGCTTGTCGTCATCGTCCATCAGAGGCTTCACTGGAGTTCCGGAAGAAATTGAGGCAATGTCTTTTGCGGTTTCGGAGCCAGTGAGCTTCGAGTCCTTCGTTTGCAAATCGCGGATCTGTTGTCGCACGTCCTCGGTGTCGTCGTCTGAAGAAGGAATCTCGTCGCTGTCCAATTCCTCATCCTCCTCGTCGTCGTCGAATTCCTCCTCTTCGCTCTCTTCTTCGCTCGCGCCCTCATCAGAGCTGCTGCCGTCGTCGATTGCGCCGTCGAGAAGACCATTGCCCAGAGCGTCGTCATCCTCTTGCTGGCTGGGTCTTGGAACCTCAACGACCTTTCGCTTTTGTCCAGCACGTTGGGGCGCCATGTTGGAATGAATATGTGTGTTTGTGGAAAAACTGGCTTCCCTCGCAATGCCCAAAAGCAGATGGACTTGGAAAAAAGCTTCAAACTTCCGTCTCTGATGATCCCTGCACGCGCGAGCGGCGGGACGCCGGAAGCTAGCCGCCTTTCTCCACATCCAACAACAGCTGAGGAGGAGGATCCTCGGAGCTGAAGAGACGCCGATGGATGTGATTAGACGAGGCGAGAGGCGGGGACGGAACACATGTTCTAGCGATGAGCACGTAAATATCTCACTGCGCCTCAACACGTCAAGGTAAAAAATCAAGGACATGATTATCTTCGACAAAAACTCGTGATAACAGAAAACCTACCACCTCCTTCTCCCAGATATACACATACAGTCCACCATGGCCATCGACACAGGTGCCATGGCATTAGTGATCGCGGAAGACAAGCAGGTCAAACGCCGCGCAGCTTGCGACGAGTGCAGTATGCCTTTTGCTCGAGCATAGTCAAGTAGGCCTAATCTCACAGGAGGGCAGGATCGAAGAAGCTGAAATGCTCCGGTGAACAACCTGCGTGTGCGAGATGCATGCGAGAACGAATCGATTGCGTGTATTCACCCCAGAAGCAGATGGGGAGGCCTAAGAAAAGACAGCGGACTGAGAACGAGACTGACGAAGAGTTCGCGGTTTGGGACAGGACACTAAATGAGAGCGGTGATGTGGCAAATCGTGGACTAGATCAGACTGGCCAAGTCAACACTACCCAAGGCATATCTTCGACCTGGACCAGTGGAGTGCCTGGCGAGATTGATATGAACGCCTTTGACACCGCGTTCACGCCAGACGGGATACTCCAGCCCTGGATGCTGCCTACCAATGTGGCCGACTGGGATGTCTCTATGCCGGATAATCACGGCTTCGACAACAACGTGGTACCTGGACTCACGCCAGACAACAGCTCTAACAACAGTCCACCCACCCTCCAGTCTCAATCAGACCTACAAAATGTCCCTCAGCCTACCCACGACAGCCAACACAGTCATCAATCCCAGCCGAGTGCTGATCCTACCACCATCGACCAACCCCCAACCTGCGCCTGCCTCTCAACCCTTTATCTAACCCTCTCAAGCCTCGCCACCATGGACCAAACCTTCCCCTTCCCAACCTCCCTGCACCCCCTCCGCGAAGCAATGTCCACAGCCTCTCAAGCAATTTCCTGCCCCGTCTGCCCAATCCTCTTCATCACCGGCCTTCAAAATGTCCAGCTCCTCAACGCTCTCCTCATGTCCCTAGCCGAACGCTTCTCCCGCATCCTCTCTTCAATAAACGCCGAAGCAACCGCCCTCGAACTCCACAACTCTACGGTCTCAACACTTGCAGAGCTCAAAACCAAAACTTTCCGCCTAGCAGACCTCTCCACCCCCGGCCACTTGCACTCAGGCGGACCACACTGCGCTGCTGCATTTTCGCTATCTTTCACGCCCGCCGAGTGGCGCAGCATGGCGAAGAAAGTCGTCCGAGCAGAAGTGCACGGCCCGGCCGATGGCAGCGAGTGTTGTCCGTATTTGCTCGGGTTGATCACGCAGATGGAGAAGCGGCAGGAACGCACGCATAAGGCACCGCCTTCGCTGGATCACCCGCGGGACAAGACGGGGAGTCTGATTTCGAGGACTTTCTCGATGGGGCCTGAGTGTGGGAGTGGTGGGCGAGTGGACGAGAGTGGAAGCTCGCGTGGGAAAGGGGAGCATTTGTGTTTGAAGATGCTGGCTGGGACGAGGAGGATGGTGGATGGGCTTGATTGGGAGTGAGGCGTGGTTTGAGACTTTTGCAAGCTCGTGAGTAGGTTAATCTGTACTACAGTATGACGTTGTCCGCGCGATCCCGCCGAATTAGGTAGTAGTGACTCCCGTCGTTGATACAAATACCTAGTCTGGGACTTTCTCTAAACTCCGAACCTGCAGTGGTGTCATCAACTTTCGCATGTTGTCAACATGGCGGTGAGAGAGCATCGCTTTCTGCCCTATTTTGTTATTTGTAATCTCCTGGAAGGGTACGAGGAATTGCAATAAAGACCGCGCATCAGTGTACTCTCCAGCAAAGATGTATTTGTATCTGAATTGTTTTACACGTTGCTCGGAGCATTCGTTCTAGTGGTGCTGTGCATCTAAAAAGAACACTTTCTGTCACAACTGATCAAAAACGAAAGAAAAAAACCAGGATATGTCCGAATTTTGCACAACAAAGTCGCAAGTGAAGTACCGCTCCCACCAAAAGCGAGGGGGACCCCTACGTCGCCTGCGAAGTTGGGGTCGCTACTCGCACTCGGTTTCAACGCGCTTCTCCGTTCGTTAAAGCATACATACAAGATGAGCAGCAGTCAGCTGCGCATCGACTGTTGACCTGCTGGGAACGTTCATGCAGATGAGTAGACGCTGCTCTCCTCCGAGGATTGGCGTTCGGCGTCGCGCGTGGCGAGGTTCTTGTATTTCTTTGCTTCAAGTCAGTCAAATGCTACGACGTCCGCATGGACACGTCTCTTACCTGTTTTTCTTCGTCGCTCAGGGCCTTCCACTCCTGGGAAAGTAGCTTCGCACGCTCACCAATCTTGATGTGTGTGAAATCACCGCTGGCTTGACGGCTGACGGAGAATTGCACATACGAGGTGGTGGCTCGCTTGACCTGGCGTTCATCCTTGATGGCAGGCCACTTCTTCGCGCCCTTCGCATCCAAGCTGCGGCGCAGCTTTTGGCGGGCCAGGTTTGCAAGTTTGATCTCGTTGACGTCGTGGGACTCTACCCAGCGCTTGTACTCTGCATCAGAAGCCTCGTTGGATACGTGGGCCAGGTGATTGTAGTGCTGGTCTTGTTAGCAGTTGGACGCGACCGACTTGCAGTTTCGGCAAATACACACCTCGAGTTCAGCAGGAGTCACGTTCTTCCAGGCCGCTGACACGTTCTTGCTGTGTGCGGCCAGCTGAGATTTGATCGTCGCGAGAGGCGTCTTGCCCTCTGTCGCCCTGCCTTCTGAGTCCGACTCGTTTGCTATGCGCTCCCGCAGCTCGCCACCCTTCTCCTTCGAAAACACAAGCCAAGCACTACGCACGCCGCTTTTTACAGGAGGCTCAAGAGCGGCCTTCTTCAAGTCTTTGATCTCGGCTCTCTGCAGCGCCGCCTTCTTCCTCTCGACCTGCTCGGGCGTCAATGCGGGCTTCGCCTTCTTTTTCGCGGCGGCCTTCTTCTTCAACTCTGCCGCCTTCTTTTTCGCAGCCTTCTCCTTTTCGGCTACCTTCTTCGCGGCAGCGTCGGTCTCGGTGGCAGCGGGCTTCTTCGCCTTGGCCTTCACGGCGCGTTTGACAGGGCGACTGGGCTCGCCTACAGCCTTCTTTGGCCGTCCGACGGGGCTCAGCAGACGGGGGGCGTAGCTGAAGGTGCGGATACAGAGGCTGGACTGCGTCGGGGGAGCTGCAACGGATCGGAGACGCGCCTGGAGCGGTCGGCGCAAAGCGGCGGTGACCTGGCGGCCGAGCATCGTGGGCGAGAAGATGTTGTGAGCTGCGGCGGTTATTGTGACGGCAAGCGAGAGGCACTCTGCGGACGGTAGGGTGGTTGTTCGAGGGTGCAAGGGTGCCTGTTTCGCTGCTGTCTGGTCTGGCCGTGTTTGGGCAAGACGCGAATGGCTAGAGAGTTTGAGCTTCGAGAGGAGCTTGGGCTTAATGGCGTCCAACGGCGTTAGAAGTGCACGTGACCTCGCGATATTGCTGCGCGTCTTGGAGGTAGGTCAATTGACATGATTCTGAGAAGACAACTGTCCAACGTATGGCCTAGTCGGATTTATGGCCCAATAGATTTTTAGCAATAGATAGATGCATTTATGTGTTCACCTAGTTATCATTGTCTCTTACTTACCGTACATGGCATGTACCCATGTTGCTCAGCTCTCATCATGCAGTAGTGGGCGCACGCTAAAGTGGTTTGCGGGGAACTAGCTCAAGATCTCTCTCTGCCTCGCTTGAGCATCATCCTCCAACAATCTTCAACTTCGCGGCTCATCAGCCAACCAGAAAAAACAACCACCACCCACCTACGCCAGGGCTTGCAACATTCGCGGCCCGACTCTTCGATCAATCAAAAGGTACCGCACGCAACACACCCCCATTCCCTACAGGCCGTCAAAGCCGAGCAACGCGAAGGAGTGGCCCTCCGACGCAGAGCAGTCGAGGCGTGTGAGCAAGACCCAAAGTACGAACAACAAAACCACAACTTGCCACAACAAGATGGCATACTCACCTACACGCAGAAGCGAAGATCGCAATGTGCGTGACCGCCGCGACGACCGCGGTCCAAGGCGCAGATCTCGCAGCAGAGAGGTGCGTCCCAACATGCGATTTTCGCAAGGGCGCCGCCCTTCGCAAAACTTCAACCCCCTAATGTATCAGCAGCGCGACTCCTACAGACGCAACGACAGACCGTACGACCGCTATGACGACCGACGCGACGACAGGCGCTCCGGTGGTGGCCGCCGCGACCGCTCGAGAGACCGCAAAAGGTCCCGCGACAGAAGCCCGGTGAGAGACAGGCGCGATGACAGAGACCGATTCCGTGACTCTCGCGATTCCTACGATAACCGCGACAGAAACCGACCGAGACGCAGCAGATCTCCCAGGCGCGATGACCGTGCTCGTGAGGCCGGCAGGAATTCGAGAGGACCGGGAAGGACGAGTGAGAGAGGCAGCGAGGTATGTCCAATCCGACCTGTTAAGCCCATAGCAAATTGCTGACCTTTCAGACTCCACGCCCCCGTACCGCAGTGGACCCCGCCATTGCTGAGAAGGAGGCCGAGGAGCAGAAGATCAAGGAAGAGAGGCGCGCCAGATTGGAAGCCTGGAAGGCCAAGGTCCTGGCCGAGAAGTCTCAAGGTACCGCTTCCGCACGAACTCCTCCTGCCACCGCTACTTCGAATGCTTCTGCGGCCGCTACTCCGAACGATGCACCGTCAAGCGACGCAAGACCAATAAACAAGCCAGATCCCAAGGAAATTCAAAAGAGACTGCGGGCAGCAAAGGCTAGGCAAGAAGAGGCGAAGAATAAGCCGCTCGGTGGTGACGTGGCGATTCCATTGCCGGCGCCCGAGCAGATTGCCAACAGCGCTGGACGCGGCTCGTCCAATGCTACTCCTGAGCCTACGAAGCTGACAAGCAAGGTTGCTGGGTTTGGCCTTAACAAGGTCGCCGAGAAGGCAGACGTCCAAATGCCAAAAGCCGCTTCGAAGCTGGACGAGGAAGAGACGTCGCAACGCAAGCTTGGAAAGCTGCCCAACCTGCCCGATGCTGATATCTCCATGGATGCTATACCTGAACACGCTGATGACGACGACGAGGGACATGACGACCTCGGCAGCGACGATGAGGCAGATGAGGCAGCCCGCGAAGCCGCACAGAGACGTGCCCAGCAAGCCGAGCAGACGGCTATGCAAACTCCGTCTCTGACTAATGGCAACGCACCGGCGAACGATGCAATGGAAATAGACGAGGACGACGAAGAGGACCCCCTCGACGCATACATGAACTCCCTCGACGCACCCGTGGAGTCAGACCCGTTGGACCGCTACAACTCAGGCAAGCAAGATACCGTCGTCTTTAACAGTGACGACGAGCCCGAGCTGGATGCCATGGGTGACGCGTCCGACGACATCGCCGCCATGATCAAGAAGAGTAAGAAGAAAGAGATCGCTCAAGTGGATCACAATACCATGGACTACCAACCTTTCCGCAAGAACTTCTACTCGGAGTCACTCGAAATCGCCGCAATGACTGAGGAAGAAGTCAATGAGCTACGTGAAGACCTTGAAAACATCACGGTCAAAGGCAAGGATGCTCCAAGGCCCATTCAGAAGTTCGCACAGGGTGGCTTTGGCGCCCAGATCATGCAGATCATCAATCAGCTGCAATTCAGCACTCCAAGCTCCATTCAGTCGCAAGCGCTGCCGGCCATCATGTCTGGTCGCGATACCATCGGTGTCGCCAAGACCGGATCGGGCAAGACCATGGCGTTCGTCCTTCCCATGTTCCGCCACATCAAGGATCAGCCACCACTTGAGACCATGGACGGGCCTATAGGTGTAATCATGGCACCTACGCGTGAATTGGCTGTGCAGATCCATCGCGACTGCAAGCCATTCCTGAAGGCGCTCGGTCTTCGCGCAGTCTGTGCCTATGGAGGCTCGCCTATCAAGGACCAAATTGCTGAGCTGAAGCGTGGCGCTGAGATTATTGTCTGCACCCCTGGTCGCATGATCGATCTCCTTACAGCCAACGGCGGCCGTGTCACCAATCTCCGCCGCGTCACCTACGTCGTGATGGACGAGGCCGATCGCATGTTCGATATGGGCTTCGAGCCACAAATCACAAAAATCCTCATGAACGTGCGCCCGGATCGCCAGACCATCCTCTTCTCGGCGACATTCCCGCCCAAGATGGAAGTCATGGCCCGCAAGGCGCTCAAGAACCCTGTCGAGATTCTTGTCGGTGGCAAGAGCATTGTTGCCGCCGAAATCACACAGATCGTGGAAGTCAGAGCAGCCAACACCCGATTCTCTCGTCTCTTGCAGCTGCTTGGAGATCTGTTCAGCGAGGACGCGGATACCCGTTGCCTTGTGTTTGTGGAGAGGCAAGAAACTGCAGACGAGCTATTCAAGGAGCTCAGTAAGAAACAATACCCCTCTGTCTCCATTCACGGTGGCCGTGAGCAGATTGACCGTGACGAGGCAATTCAAAACTTCAAGCAGGGTGTGTTCCCTGTCATGATTGCCACTTCCGTGGCGGCGAGAGGTCTTGACGTGAAGCAGCTCAAGATGGTTGTCAACTTTGACTGCCCGAACCACAACGAGGACTATGTGCATCGTTGTGGCCGTACAGGGCGTGCAGGCAACACAGGCACGGCCGTCACCTTTGTGATGCCCGACCAGGACCGATATGCTGCGTTCTTGGTAAAGTCTTTGACCGATAGCAAGCAAGAAGTTCCAGCAGACCTCCAGGCTTTGGCCGACAAGTTCAACAAGAAGGTTGAGGCTGGCGAGACAAAGAAGTATGGTGGTGGGTTTGGAGGTAGAGGTATCGAGCACCTAGACGCCACCCGCCAAGCCGAGGAAGGTCGCATGCGCAAGCAGTACCGCACGGAAGACCAACCCGAGGAAGAGGAAGCAACGGAGACTAAGAAGGAGAAGGGTAAGGAGGACACTGCGAGCAAGACGGCCGAAGCCATGGAGTCATCGCTGTCTCCCCATCTTAACGAGATTCTGAAGAACGCCATGAATGTACAAAAGGCCGAGCCACAGCCTGCGGCCACGAACGACAGGCGCAGCGGCGCTGGTGGACGCGCTCAGGGCGCAGATCCGATGGCGGCTGCTCGTGCGGCTGCCATGAACATCACTAATCGCGTTGGCGGAAACAGAGGTGAGTCCGCATCCCTTATGAGATCCAGGCACGCCACATCGCTGAGACACAGCACAGGCGCTGCGCGCGAAGGCCAGCACGTCGACAACCACGGGCCCGACGCCGGAGCTTTCCACGCCACGCTCGAAATCAACGACTTCCCACAAAAGGCTCGCTGGGCCGTCACCAACCGTACTAACACATCCAAAATCCTCGACCTCGCCCAGGTCTCCATCACCACCAAAGGTAACTACTATCCGCCCGGCAAGGCGCCGGAGGAAGGTGAGCTCCCCAAGTTGTACATCCTCGTTGAGGGCCCGACGCAGATCATCGTCGAGGACTCGATGGCGGAGTTGGTGAGACTGTTGAGGGATGGCACCATTGCGCACTTCCAGGGAGAGGCAAACAAACCCCAAGCTGCCGGCAGGTACAGTGTGGTTTGATCGAGGAGAAAGAACAATTTGCAATTGTGACAAGACTGCTCCACGACGGCACGATTGCGCACATGGAGGGAAAATCGAACAAGCCCCAGGCCACCAGCAGGTACAGTGTGGTTGGAGCGATGTGGAGGGAGATCCAAACCAGCCCCAAACTACCAGACAGCGCGGTATGAGCGGCGAGCAAGCAAGACGGACAACTTTCGATTGTCACAAGCAATCCCGGTGCAAGTGCACAGCCTGTTCTGTTCCCAAGATCCTGTATCCACTGTATTCAAAATCGCCCCATGGGCATTGCTGTATTATTGACGTCTCTTGCAGCTCTGAGGCATATCGTGTCATGTAAGTTACCTAACAAGCTCTCCAGGCTCGGCAGGTCCAAGGAAGGACCTCTTGACGCCAAGCGAGCGGGGAAACATCAACAATAAGTGCTGCGCCTGCACGCTGCACTTACCTCTTTACAAGTCTTGGAACATGCTCATTGCCAATGTTTGACTATCGTGAAACAGGCAGGAGGGCGGCGTGGTGGAGCTGCCTTTATCTGCATCGCAAGCCCGAAATCTCTAACCCACCGTCAATACCACAGAATCAGGCCTGCTATCTGCATCGATCGACATTCTTACAATCGGAATCTGCCATTGAGAGCTGCACGACTGCGACGAACCTGCCCGATCCGCTCTTGGAGCCAAGGCCTAGAATGTCACCTACCGAAACCATTAAGCATCATACGGCTGGCTGAGACTTGGATTACAGCCGTTCACGGTCGAGCCTAGTATATATATACACCCCAGGAGCTGCAGACTTGAAATCTCACTGGACTCCTACGTTCTGTTCTGATCATCGCCCATCATGAAGATCAGTCTACTGAGCGCTCTGCTCGTCTCTACGGCGACCGCCGCTCCTCACCTCGAACCCAGGGCTGCCAAGTATGAGGGCTACAAGGTTCTCCGTATGGACACTGGCGACAAGCTGGAGGATGTCAAGCAGATGCTCTCTGGCTTCGACTACGAGGAGTGGAGTCATGACGTCTCCAAGCACATCGATTTCTCCCTCCCAGCCGACCAGGCCAAGAAGTTGAAGAATTTGGGTGCGAAGTTCACGGAGATGCACAGCAATCTGGGCAAGGATATTGCTTATGAGGGCAAGCCTGGCAAATACAAGGGTGCGACTTAGTCTGACATGATGGCTGGACGATTGCTGACAGGGTGTACAGGAAAGAAGGGGAAGAAGGGACCGAAAGGAAAGAAGCCTAAGCCTACGGATCTGCCGGATCTCTCTTGGTACGACAGTTACCACTCCTACGACGAACATCTCGAATACCTCGACGATCTCGCAAGTGCCTTCCCCAAGAACTCCGAGGTTTTCGTTGCTGGAAAGTCGCTGGAGGGCCGTGAGCAAAAAGGCATACATTTGTGGGGCAAGCATGGGAAGGATTCAAACAATGCAATTCTCTGGCACGGGTAAGTGAAAGAATGCCAACCGTACTCATGTCCGAGAATTTTCGCTAACAAATTCTTCAAGAACCGTACACGCCCGTGAATGGATCACCACCATGACAGTCGAGTACCTCGCCTACCAGCTCATCGCGGGCTACGGCAAGAACGAGAACGTGACCGCCTTCGTCGACGACTACGACTTCTACCTCATGCCAGTCGTCAACCCGGACGGTTTCGTCTACACACAGACAAACGACCGCCTGTGGCGCAAGAACCGCCAGCCTCCTCTCCCCGGTGCCAACCAGTCGGACGCTTGCTGGGGAGTCGATCTGAACCGCAACTGGCCGCACGAGTGGGTGGGTCCGGGTTCGTCGAACAACTCTTGCACCCAGACCTACCGTGGGCCTTCACCGGGCTCTGAGCCAGA
>Ga0265797_10002216_pt1 | contig 33061 bp, 29 predicted proteins | sample P2T30metagenome_FD_192433 | JGI IMG/M metagenome (GOLD analysis project Ga0265797, IMG submission 192433) | Plant litter microbial communities from East Loma Ridge, Irvine, California - P2 T30 | ecosystem: Environmental > Terrestrial > Plant litter > Unclassified | place: USA: California... | reverse complement strand
TGAATGAGGCAATCACGATACCGGCTTCACGCCAAGGCGATAAGATAGGCAAAACCACTATCACCTTGAAGCTGGACTATCAAATGAACGATCTCAGACCGTACGCCGTGTTTGCCGAAACCGTCTCCGCCGGGTCGATGAGCGCCGCCGCGCGCCGGCTCGGCATGAGCCCGTCGGCCGTCAGCCAGACCATCCGCGCGCTCGAGCGTCAAGCCGGCGTGACGCTGCTGCACCGCTCGACCCGCAAGCTCACACTGACCGAGGCCGGGGCGCGCTGCTATCCGCATTGCCTGCGCCTGCTGGACGCGGCAAGTGCAGCCACCGATTCGCTGCTGCAGGCGCGCGATGCGCCCAGCGGCGAATTGCGGGTGGCCGCGCCGGTGGGCTTTGGCGCCCATATCGCGCCGGCGTTCGCGCCCGTGCTGGCGGCCTGGCCGCAATTGCGCCTGCGCCTGCTGGTGGACGACGCCATGATCGACCTGATCGGCGAGCGCATCGACCTTGCGATCCGCGCCGGGCGCCTGCCCGATTCGAGCTGGATCGCGCGGCCGCTGTGCCAGTTCGAGATGATCCTGTGCGCGGCGCCGGCCTACCTTGCGCGCCACGGCGTGCCCGCCACGCCGCAGGCCTTGGCAAGCCACAGCTGGCTCACGTCCACGCGCGACGGCGTGGCTGCCGCCGATGGCCCGGCCACGATGGCGCTCGACCTGCACCAGGCCGGCGAGGATGTGCTGCTGCAGGTCGAAGCACGTATCGTCAGCAACAACCAGCTGTCGCTGCACCAGATGTGCGAACAGGGCATGGGCCTGGCGCGCCTTGGCCACGCCGACGCCCACGCCGCCATCGAGCGCGGCGCGCTGGTGCGCGTGCTGCCGGACTGGCAGTCGGCGCCGCTGCTGGTATCGGCCATGACGCCGCGGCGCGACGGCGATCCGGCCAAGGTGCGCGTGGCGCTGGACGCGCTGCGGCGGCATTTCACGGCGCTGCCGGGAACCCGGCCGGCCTAGCGAACGCCGGGTGAAAGCGGTTATCATCGTCGTTCTACGTACCTTCCAACACAGGACGACACCATGTCTATCAAGATCAGCAGCCAATTCGACGCTGGCGCCATCGAGGTCGTGAACGCCACGAGCGCGAACGCCATCGACCTGAACATCCGCAAGGATTCGCACGCCGACATCATCCAGTGGTTTTACTTCCGCCTGCAGGGCGCGCAGGGCGAGGCTTGCACCATCCGCCTGCTCAACGCCGGCAAGGCGGCCTATCCGGCTGGCTGGGAAGGCTACCAGGCGATGGCGAGCTACGACCGCGTGAACTGGTTCCGCGTGCCGACGTCGTTCGACGGCAGCGTGCTGTCGATCGAGCACACGCCGGGCATGGACAGCGTGTACTACGCCTACTTCGAGCCGTATTCGTTCGAACGTCACCTGGAGCTGCTCGACCGCGCCCAGATGGCCGAGAACGTGCGCATGCTCGACCTGGGTTCGACCGTCGATGGCCGCGACCTGAACATGCTGGTGATCGGCGAACCGGCCGAAGGTAAAAAGAAGGTCTGGGTCATCGCGCGCCAGCACCCGGGCGAGACGATGGCCGAATGGTTCGTCGAAGGCATGCTCGACGCCCTGCTCGACCCGGCCCACCCGTTCGGCCGCCAGCTGCTGAAAGAGTCGGTGTTCTACGTGGTGCCGAACATGAACCCGGACGGCTCGGTGCGCGGCAACCTGCGCACCAATGCCGCCGGCGCAAACCTGAACCGCGAGTGGCTCAATCCGAGCATGGAGCGCAGCCCGGAAGTGTTCCTGGTGCGCCAGAAGATGCACGAGACGGGCGTGGACGTGTGCCTGGACGTGCACGGCGACGAAGGCTTGCCGTACGTGTTCGTGGCCGGCAGCGAGTCTCTGCCGAACTTCACGCCGGAGCAAGGCGCGGCGCAGGACCGCTTCATCGCCGACTTCAAGATCGCCAGCCCGGATTTCCAGGATGTCTACGGCTACGGCAAGTCGCCGTACACCGACCAGACCCTGACCATGGGTTCGCCGCACGTGACGCACACCTTCGGCGCGCTGTCGCTCACGCTCGAATTGCCGTTCAAGGACAATGCGAACGATCCGGATCCGCTGGTCGGCTGGGATGGCGCACGCAGCGCGCGCCTGGGCGCGGCGGTGCTGCAGCCGGTGCTGAATGCGGTCCGCTCGCGCAAATAAGCAGGCGCAAACAAGCAGGCGCAGTTAGCACGCGAAAAAAAGGCCCGCGCTAGGCCGCGTCGCGCGCTACCTGCGCGGCGCGGATGCGCGCGCCGAAAGAACGCTGCTCGAGCGCATCGATCGCTTCCCCCAGCAACTGCGACAGCGGGTATGGCAGCTGCGCATCCAGACTGTCTGCGGCCGACGCTGTCGCTTGCCAGCATTGCTGGATGCGCGGCGCCAGGTCGCGGCCGGCAGCGCTGAGTGCGACCATCTTGCGTCGGCCATCCTGCTGCCCTGGCGAGACGGTCAGCAATCCTTCCCTGAGCATCAACCCCACCGTTTGCGTGGCGGCTGGCTGCGTGATGCCGGCATCGGCGGCGATGTCGCCGATGGTCAGCGGCTCGCTGCGCAACAGCGCCCGCATCACCGGCGTGTAGCGTGGCCGGTAGCGCAATCCGGCATCCAGATACGCCTGTTCGACCGCGCCATCGAGCAATTCGATCAGGTGACGCAATTGGGTCCCCAGTCCACGCTTCATGCTTGCACCCCGCGCACGGCTGCGCGCGACAGCAGGTGGCCAGCACCTGCAGCCCGGCGCAACAGCAGCGCGCTTGCCCCGGCAAACAGCACCAGGGTGACGAGCGAACCTTCAACGCCGTACGCGCCACCGGTCAACCATTCGGGCCCGCTGAGCGAGCCTTGCAACAGGCCGCGCGCCGGGTTGCCCGAGGTCGGCAGCGACAACACGCCGGACGAGACAAAGTTCCACGCAAAATGCAGCCCGATCGGCAACCAGAGACGGCGCGTGACCAGATACGCCCCAGTGAAAAGCACGCCGGCGAGCGCGGTAGTGGCCAGCGCCAGGACCGTGATGTCATGGTTGGGCAGATGGGCGAGCGCAAAGATCGCCGACGACAGGATCAGCGCCGGCCAGGTGCCGATCGAGCGCTCGGGAATCCTGAACAGCACGGCACGGAACAACACTTCTTCGACGGTGGCAACAAACAGCATCTCGGTCACGGACTTGGCTACCGCCTGCCAGCTGCCGATGCCCGAGACATGGTAATTGCCGGCTGCCGCGATCAGGCCAAGCGCAACCAGGAACAACAGCGTTCCCAGCGCCGCACCCGTCAGCGCTTCGCGACCCCAGCCGGCGAGCGCGAGTTCGGTCGCCTGCCGCCGCTCAATGCGGCGCACGTATAGCAGATAGCCGCCCAGGCCGAGCAGGGCCGCCAGCAACGGCGGCCAGTGCAGGCGCAAGCTCTTATCGCTGATGTTGGCCGCCACGATCAGCACCAGCGCGACCGGGATGCACACGGCGGCCACGGCCAGCAGGGTCCGCACCAGCGAGAAACGGGTCAGCGATGGACGCTGGTCCGGTACTGCGGCCAGCGTGGAGATCGAAGACATCATTGTGCTTGTCATGCTGGCTCCCGAGATTTTATAGTGATCATGCACCAATTATATAAGCACTTATATAATTGCGTACGGATTTTTAGGCTTCCCAATAACTAGCCGTACGTGACGTACCGCGAGGCCGTTAGCGAGCCGCAGCCCACAAGTGTCGCGTCGCAGCGTCAGATTGTATTTATGAATAGACAACCCGGGCATTGTCGGCGATAGTTGCCGGTCCTAAAACAATGCTATTTTGCAATGAAAATGTTCATTCCTCTCGCTGCCTCTGTCACCAGCACCGCAGCCATCAGCCCGGGGCTTACCCTGCATGGCACCGAGCACAATGACACCCTGATCGGCGGTGACGGCAACGACAGTCTGTACGGCCGGGGCGGCAACGACGTGCTTGAAGGCCGGGCTGGCAACGATATCATCTGGGCCACGCTGGGCAGCGGCGACGGACTGACACGCATCAACGCTGGTGCCGGCGCCGACGAGGTGACCCTGCTGGTGGGGGCATCGACGACGGCCGGCCTGGTAGCAACCGGCGGCGCCGGCGCCGACACCTATATCCTCAGGCCGGACACATCCGGCATTGCCGCTGATCTGGCGATCCGTATCGTCGATTTTCGCACCGGCACCGGCGGCGACCGGCTCGATCTGGGCTGGCTGCTGCCCTTCGACTACGGCCGCAACCCGTTCGACGACGGCATGGTGCGCCTGCAGCGCGATGGCGCCGACACACTGCTGCAATGGCACGACGCCGGCGCGCAAGCCTGGCGCATCCTGCTGAGGCTGGAAAACGTCCTTCCGACGCAACTTGGCACCGCCAACTTCGCCGGCGGTATCGATCCGAATGGTGGTACAAGCGGCCTGATCGTCACGGGGACAGCCGGGATGGATGAATTGCGTGGTGGCTTCCTCGATGACACCATCACCGGTCTCGATGCTGACGACATATTGTGGGGCCTGAACGGGAACGATGCGCTCGATGGCGGCGCCGGCGATGACCGCCTGTTCGGCGGCGCAGGCGACGATGTGTCGATGGGCGGCGCCGGCAACGACCTACTGTACGAACTCGACGACCAGGACGGCGATAACCGCCTGTACGGCGGCGCCGGTGACGACACCCTGCGCAGCGGTTCGACCGGCGTCAACCTGCTGGATGGCGGTGCTGGCAACGACCTGCTGGAAGGAGGCAACGGCAACGATACGCTGTTGGGCGGCGCCGGCAACGACACGCTCGACACGTCAGGCGTGCGCAATGCCGTGCCCCGTGACGTCGTGCTATCCGGGGGCGATGGCGACGACCAGCTCATCTTGCAGGTCGGCGACGAGGCGGTGCGCGTCGGTGCCACGGGCGGCGCGGGCGCCGATGTCTTCCACATCCGGGGCACCAACGCCGGCCTGCGCATCGAGGACTTCAACGAAGTCGAGGGCGACCTGCTCGACCTGCGCTACCTGTCGCCGATCGGCCTGGAGGGCAATCCACTCGGTGCCATCGGCTACCTGCGCCTGGTGCAAGCCGGCGCCGACACCCAGCTGTGGTACGACTACGACGGCGCTGCTGGCACTTACCACACGGCGATGCTGGCGGCGACCCTGGTCGGCGTCACATTGGCCAGCATGACGCGCGCCGCCATCGCCGGCGGGCTGGACCCGCAGGGTAGCAATGTCGGCCGAACCATCGAAGGAACGCGCTTCGCCGACATCCTTGCCGGCACACTGCTGGATGACACCATCCGCGGCCTGGACGGTGGCGACGTGCTCCAGGGCGACCGGGGCCAAGATCGCCTCGAAGGCGGCAACGGCGCCGATACGCTGTGGGGCGCAACCGGCAACGACACCCTGCTGGGTGGCGCCGATGACGATTACCTGGACGGCGGCGACGGTAACGATCTGCTCGACGGCGGGGATGGCAACGACATCCTGCACGGCCGTGAAGGCGACGATCATCTGATCGGCGGAGACGGCGACGACCTGCTGCGCGACGACGATGGCAACAATATCCTCGAAGGCGGCGCTGGCAACGATACGATCCATGCGGACATCCACCCGATGCAACGCGGCGTGCGGACCACGGTCGATGGCGGCGACGGAAACGATTGGATCGGGGCCAGCCTGGGCATCGCCGCTGTCGCCGGCGGCAAGGGCGACGACCACATTGTCGTGACGAGGCCAGTGTTTAACTTCCTGGACCTGGCCGGCGCCCAACCCATGGAGATCGACGCCGGCGACGGCAACGACAAGCTCTACCTGGATGGAGGGATGCAGACGCTGCGTCAGGTGCTTGCCACCGGGGGTGCCGGGCGCGACGTCTACCAATTCAGCCAGATGCCATTTCTTCCGCTGCTGACGATCACCGACTTCGCGGCCGGCATCGGCGGCGACATGATCGACGTCGATACACTGCTGCTGGTCGCCACGGAGCCGGGCAATCCGTTCGGCCAGGCCGGGCGGCTGCAACTCGTGCAGCGCGGCGCCGACACGGTGCTGCAGCACGACGTCGACGGCGCCGCCAGTGCGGACCTTGGCTGGATCGACCGTGTCGTGTTGCAGAACACCGCACTGTCGAGCTTGCGCCCCGAGAACTTCGGCGGCATCGACCCGATGGGTTCGACGACTGGCGCCGAACGGACTGGCACCGATGGCGACGACGTCCTGACAGGCTTCCGCTTTGACGACCTGCTGCGCGGCGGCAATGGCGGCGACCAGCTCAATGGCGAGCGCGGCGACGACCTGCTGTATGGCGACGCCGGCAACGATGTCATGACCGGCGGCGAAGGCAACGACCGGCTGTTCGGCGGCGCTGGCAACGACTGGCTGTACGACGGTGGCGGTGTCGACGAAGCCAACCTGCTCGACGGTGGCGACGGCGACGATCGGCTGTCGACGGATGACGATGGTGGCAACATCCTGCAGGGTGGCGCCGGCAGCGACAGCCTGTGGACGACCGGCAGCGGAAACCTGCTCGATGGCGGCGACGGCGACGACGAGCTCGTCGTGCGCATCGGGCCGGGCGTCGGGACGGTGTCGGTCACCACGGTGCATGGCGGCGCGGGCGATGACCGGATCGAGCTGACCCTGGAACGGGACACCGGCGTCGTTGCCGACGGCGGCGCCGGCCGCGACACCTATGTGCTGGCCGGTACGCAACGCGGCCTGCTCACGATCCTCGACTTCCAGACTGGCGAAGGCGGCGATCTGCTTGACCTGCAGGGCTTTGTCCCATCCTTGCCCCACCAGCAACCCAATCCGTTCGGCCCCCACACCGGCCTGCGCGTCATCCAGCGAGATGCCGACACGGTCGTGCAGAAGCTTGTGTGGGCCAACGGTTCGTCCGGCTACCAGGCTATCCTGGTGCTGGCCAACGTCGACACGTCGACGCTCGGCGCGGCGAACGTTACCTGGGGCTTCAACCCGGACGGCTCCACGCGCGGGCGCGAGATCGACGGCAGCGCCGACGCCGAGACCCTTGGCGGCGGCTGGCTCGACGACGTCATCCGCGGCGGCGGCGGAGACGACATCCTGATCGGTCAGCCGGGGGATGACTACCTGATCGGCGGCGACGGCAACGACACCCTCAATGGCGACCTGACCCTCGGCTTGCCAATCGGCATTTTTTCCGCCAATACCGGCCACGACACACTCGAGGGTGGCGCCGGCAACGACCTGTTGATCAGCGTATGGGGCAACGACGTGTTGCGCGGCGGCGATGGCGACGATGTGCTGCGACTGGAGAGCGACGGCATCAACATCGTCCATGAGGGCAGTGTCCTGCAGATGCATGGCGACGCTGGCGACGACCGCTTCGAGGTCCGCGGCTCGCCGCTCCAGCCGATGAAGGTGACGCTATCGGGCGGCGCTGGCCGCGACACCTATGCGCTGTCGTGGCAGCCGACGCTGGGCGCCATCACGATCCTGGACTTCGCCGCGGGCGCGGGCGGCGACCTGCTCGAGGTGGGTACGCTTGCGCAATGGGCCGGCGATCCGTTCGCGGATGGCCGCCTGCGCCTGATCCAGCAAGGCAGCGACACGCTGGTACAGATCGACCGCGACGGGCCGCGTGGCGCTGCAGGTTTTACCACAGCGCTCAAGCTGGCCGGCGTCGATGCAACCACCTTGGGCGCGGAGAACATCGTCGAAGGCTACCGGCCGCTGGTCGTCAGCACCGCGCCACCGGTGCCCCCCGCCCCCACGCCCACGCCAGGACCGAGCGTACCGGCACCGCCAAACCCCACGACCCCGCCGCCCGTGACGCCTCCGGTCCAGCCACCAGTCGTGGCGCCGGTCGACCTTACCGGCACGACAGGCGTCGACCGCCTGCTGGGCGGCGCCAGCAACGACCGGCTCGATGGCGGCAGCGGCAACGACGTCCTGGTGGGCGGTGCGGGCAACGACATCCTGATCGGCGGCAGCGGGACCGACAGCGCGCACTTCAGCGGCGCCAGGGGCGATTACACGATCACCCACGGCGCGAATGGCATCCAGGTCGTTGACCGGCGCGGTACGGCCGGCGACGGCAGCGACATCCTGACCGGTGTCGAGCGCCTGCATTTTGCCGGCGGCGCGCTGGCGTTCGATCTCGACGGCGCAGCGGGCCAAGCCTACCGCATCTACCGCGCCGCCTTCGACCGCGCGCCCGACCTGGGTGGCATCGGTTTCTGGATGGCGCACATGGATGCCGGCGCCAGGCTCGATGACATTGCCGCCGGCTTTGCCGGCTCACCCGAGTTCGCCGACCTGTATGGCAGCGCGCCATCGAACGAGGACATCGTGCTGCGCATGTACCGCAATATCCTCGACCGTGATCCCGACCAGGGCGGTTACACCTTCTGGCTCGATGTGCTCGACAGTGGACGGGCTGGCGTCAACACCGTACTGGCCCAGTTCAGCGAAAGCGTGGAAAACAGGGACGCGGTCGCGGAACTGATCGCCAACGGCATTGCGTTCACGCCGTACGGCGGCTGACCCCGAGGTCGCGCCGGAACGAAAAAGCGCCATCGAATCGATGGCGCTTTTTTTATCGCGAGACGGCCGATACGATCAACCGTACGGCACGTACTCGAAACCGTTGGCGATCAGGGGCGCGACCGCCCCGATGTTTTCCGTGCTGTCGCTGATCGCTTCGAGCACCTGCGCGGTGGTTGCCTTGCCGGAGTCGAGCAGGCCAGACCAATAGGCCAGGCCGCCGGCGTCCGGCGCGCGGTCCAGGATATTCGTGTAGTACTTCGTCACCAGTTCGGTATTGCTGGTGACGCTGCCATACATCGTGGTGTATTCGGCGCTACGGATGAAATCCGCCGCGATGTCGACGATGTTCGCGCCATCGTCCAGGCGGTCCATCCAGAAGCCCAGGCCTACCAGGTCGGGCGCGCGGTCGAGCGCGGCCTCGTACAGGCGGTAGATAGTGCCCCCATTGTCGTTGGCGCCGACGTCGATCGCGATACTTTTGTCGGCGAATTTCAGGCGCTCGACGTTGACCAGGGTATCGCCGCCGGCCGCGCCGGTCACGGCAAACGAGCTATCGCTGCCCCGCAATGTGTAGCTCGCGGCGGTGCCGGCGTAAATCGCGGAATCGATGCCACCGTAGCCGTTGATGAAGTCGTTGCCGGCGCTGCCGACGATGGTGTCGGCGCCAGACAGAACATAGGCGTAGGTCTGCTGGGTATCGAGCTCGTTATTTGCGAATTGCGCGATACGGCCCGCATCGAGCTGCGCATTCGAGACCCGATAGACTTCGACGTCATTCTGGAAGAACGACGTGCCGGTGACCGTGCCGGCTACCCGGTCGATGCCAAGATACCGGAATTCGCCACTGAAGGTTTGCTTCACGCCCGCGCCTTCGATGCCGATGCGGTTCTGGGTCGCTTCGGTGATGGTCCACTCCCAGTCCTGGGCGGTACGGAAATCGAATGCTCGGTACAACTCGATAGTGGCCATGCGCGATCCTTTCGGTGGTTAGAGTTCGACGCCCAGATGTGCCTTGACCCAGGCATTGGCGTCGCTGCTGCTGTCGAAATGCAGGGTGGCGATCGCGGTTTTATCCGGCGCCAGGAAGGTGGCATACACCTTGCGGCCGTCCCCGCTCGAGCTGAGCAGATCGGATTGGGGAGCGAGCTCGACGGTGGCTACCAGGTCGAGATTGAGCAGCACCGTCTTTTGGCTGCTTTCCTTGTCGATACGAACGAAGCGGGTCATGCGATTTCCTTAGTTGCCGGCAATAACCATCTTCTCGATCAGGATCGAGCCGGTGGTCTTGTTGCCGCGCACCAGCGTGTCGGTGCCGACGGCAACGATCTGCTGGAACATATCGCGCATATTGCCGGCGATCGTGATTTCTTCGACCGGGTACTGGATCACGCCGTTCTCGACCCAGTAACCGGAGGCGCCGCGCGAATAATCGCCGGTGACGTAATTGACGCCCTGCCCCATCAGCTCGGTAACCAGCAGGCCGGTGCCGAGCTTGCGCAGCATGCCTTCGAAGTCATCGGTACGGCGGGTGTCGGTCGAGACGATCTCGAGGTTGTGCGAGCCGCCGGCATTGCCCGTGGTTTGCATGCCCATCTTGCGCGCCGCATACGACGACAAGAAATAACCTTGCAGCACGCCATCCTTGATGACCTTGCGGCGCACGGTCTTGACGCCTTCATCGTCGAACGGGGCCGAGCCGACGCCGCCGATCAGGTGCGGGTCTTCCACCACCTGGATGTGGGATGGGAACACTTGCTTGCCGAGCATGTCGAGCAGGAACGTGGACTTGCGATACAGCGCGCCGCCCGAGGTGGCTTGCACGAACGCGCCCAGCAGGCCGGCGGCCAGCGGCGCCTCGAACAGCACCGGGCAGGTGCGGGTGCTGAGCTTGCGTGCATTCAGGCGCGCCAGGGCGCGCTCGGCGGCGTAGCGGCCGACTTTTTCGGGCTGGGCCAATTGTTTGGGGTCGCGCGACGACGTGTACCAGTCGTCGCGCTGCATTTGATTGCCTTTGCCGGCAATCGGCGCGACCGAGATCGTGTGGCGCGAGAACGGGTAGCCGGCAAGAAAACCACGCGAGTTGCCGGCGACGAAGTGCGACTGCTGCACGTAGACGCTGGCGCCTTCGCTATTGGTGATGCGCTTGTCAACGGCGAATGCCGCCGCTTCGCAGCGCCGCGCCAGCTCGACCGCTTCTTCGGTGGCGATCTGCCACGGGTAGAACAGGCGCAGGTCGCGCGGGGCGGTTTCGATCAGGTCGGCATCGGGCAGGCCGGCGCAGTCGTCTTCGGCCGTAAAGCGCGCGATGTTGGTCGCTGCTTCGACGGTGGCCTTGAGCGAGGCGGGGGAAAAATCGGACGTGCTGGCGTTGCCGCGACGCTGGCCGAAATACACCGTGATGCCCAGGCCCTTGTCCTTGTTTTGCTCAATCGTCTCGATGTTGCCTTTACGCACAGAAACCGACAGCCCGCCCCCTTCACTGATTTCGACCGCCGCATCGGACGCGCCCTGTTCGCGCGCGAGCGCCAGCATGTCGCGCGCCAGCTGTTTCAGCTGATCCTGAGTGTGGGTAAAAGGGGTGTCGTTCATGGGTGTTTTTCGTGGCCGGCCCTAAAACAGTTATCATAGCAGCCGTTTACTGTTTTCACTGATCGGCCCAGCGCCAATCAAATCATCCAAATCATGCCTAATCCAAATCGCGGCTCGGTGGGCTTCCAGTCCAACGAGTTCGAACCAGAGTACGACCGTCCTTCCAAGTCTGAGCTCAAGCGCCAGTCGAACGAGCTGCAAAAGCTCGGCGAGCAGCTCGTCGAAGCGGCGCGCGACCGCGTCAAGCGCGTCGAGATGCCGGAGGACGTGCGCGAGGCCATCCTCACGTGCCAGACCATCACCAACCACGAAGGCCGCCGCCGCGCGCTGCAGTTCGTGGGCAAGAAGATGCGCACGCTGAACGAAGAAGAAGTCGCCGTCATCCAGCGCACGATCGACAGCTGGAAAGGCGCCTCCAAAGCCGAAACGGCGTCGCTGCACGCGCTCGAACGCCGCCGCGACAAGCTGCTGTCGGACGACGCCGCACTGACCGTGCTGCTCGAAGAAAACCCGGAACTCGACGTCCAGCACCTGCGCACGCTGATTCGCAACGCGCGCAAGGAAGTGGCCGAATCCAAGCCACCAAAAGCCTTCCGCGAAATTTTCCAGATCCTCAAGGACCTGCAAAAGAAGAAGAAAGCCGATGCTGCTGCCGCTGCCGACGACGAAGCGAATGATGACGAGTCCGACGACGAGTAACGCTGTCGCTGACGACATGCTGGTGATCGGCCTTGTCTCGGTCTCCGACCGCGCCAGCGGCGGGGTCTACGAAGACAAGGGCATCCCGGCGCTGAACGACTGGCTGGCCAGTGCAATCACGACGCCATTTCGTGTCGAGACGCGCTTGATCCCGGACGAGCGGGCGGCCATTGAAGCCACGCTGATCGAGCTGGTCGACACGGCCCGCTGCCACCTGGTGCTCACCACCGGCGGCACCGGCCCGGCGCGGCGCGACGTGACGCCCGAGGCCACGCTGGCCGTCAGCACCAAAGAGATGCCGGGCTTCGGCGAGCAGATGCGCCAGATCAGCCTGCGCTTCGTGCCGACCGCGATCCTGTCGCGCCAGACAGCGGTGATCCGCGAGAGCGCAGACCACGCCGCGCTCATCATGAACCTGCCGGGCCAGCCCAAGTCGATCAAGGAAACGCTCGAAGGCCTCAAGGACGATGCCGGCAACACGGTCGTCGGCGGCATCTTCGCGGCCGTCCCCTACTGCATCGACCTGATTGGCGGCCCATATATGGAAACCTATCCGGCGGTGAGCACGACCTTCCGCCCCAAATCGGCATTGCGAAAGACACCATGACCCAGCTGCTGGACAATATCGAGATCGAAACCACCCCGAATCCGGAAATCGCCATCGTCTGGCTGCACGGCCTGGGCGCCGACGGCAACGACTTCGTGCCGCTCGTGCGCGAACTCGACCTGGCTGGCCTGCCGGGCATCCGCTTCGTGTTCCCGCATGCGAACACGATGCCGGTGACAATCAACGGCGGCTACGTGATGCGCTCGTGGTACGACATCGTCGCCACCGACCTCACGCGGCGCGAAGACGAAGGCGGCCTGCGCGCCTCGCAGTTGCAGGTCGAAGCGCTGATCGCGCGCGAAAAGGCGCGCGGCATTCCGGCGTCGCGCATCATCCTGGCCGGGTTCTCGCAAGGCTGCGCAATGACGCTGCAGACGGGGTTGCGCCACCCTGAAAAACTGGCGGGCATGCTGTGCCTGTCGGGCTATCTGCCGCTGGCGAGTGTCGCCGGGGCCGAGCGCCATGAGGCGAGCCTGGCCACGCCGATCTTCATGGCGCATGGCGTGCAGGATCCGGTGGTGCCGTTCGCGCGCGCCGAAGAGTCACGCAAGGTGGTCGAGGCGCTCGGGTATCAGGTGGAGTGGCATGCGTATCCGATGCAGCATACGTTGTGCCTGGAAGAGGTGCAGGATATTGCGAAGTGGATTCGGAAGGTCGTGGCTTGATGTGAGGTTGCAGGCTGGCGGGCTGACTTGGATTCCCGCCTCCGCGGGAATGACGTTTTCAGGCACGTGACCAAGATGTTGTGCCGGTAATCCGCTACTTGTGCACGTCGTTCCCGCGGAGGCGGGAACCCAAGTTCGAACCACACCATCACCCCCCACCGCGAAGCGCCGCCTTCACCGCCTCCACCAGCCGCGACACGATCTCCCCCAACTCCCCCTCGGTCACGATAAACGGCGGCGCCAGCAACACATGGTCGCCACGCTGACCATCGATCGTCCCGCCCATCGGATACACCAGCAACCCGCGCGCCATCGCCTCGGCCTTGAGCGCCGCGTGCAGCTTGCGCTCCGGCGCGAACGGCTCTTTCGTCGCCCGATCCCGCACGAACTCCAGCGCCAGAAACAGCCCGCGCCCGCGGATATCGCCCACGTGATCGTGCGCGCCGAACGCGTCGTCGAGCATCCGCCGCAGCAGCGCGCCGCGGCTGCGCACCTGCGCCAGCAAGTCGTCGCGTTCGATCACCTGCTGCACCGCCAGCGCCGCCGCTGCCGCCACCGGATGGCCGATATACGTGTGCCCATGCTGGAACATGCCGCTGCGCTGGCGCAGCGTGTCGACGATCGCCTCGTGCGCCAGCACCGCGCCGATCGGCTGGTAGCCGGCGCCCAGGCCCTTGGCCACGGCCACGATGTCGGGCGCCACGTCCTCTTGCCCGATCGCGTACATGCTGCCGGTGCGGCCCATGCCGCACATGACTTCATCGGCGATGAACAGGATCCGGTGGCGGTCGCAGATATCGCGCACGCCCCGGAAGTAGCCGGGCGTGGGCGGGATCGCGCCGCCGGTGGCGCCGACCACCGGCTCGGCGACGAAGGCGATGATGGTGTCCGGGCCGGCCTTGATGACCGTCGTTTCCAGTTCGTCGAGCAGGCCGGCGGTGTAATCGTCGAGACTCAGGTCCCCGGTGCGGCCACGGTATTCATAGCACGGCGCGACCCGCAATGCATCTTTGAGCAGCGGCGCGAAGGCGCGCTTGCGCCACTCGTTGCCGCCCACGCCCAGCGCGCCGAGCGTGTTGCCGTGGTAGCTCTGGCGGCGCGCGATGAACTGCGTGCGCTGCGGCTCGCCCACCTCGACCCAGTACTGGCGCGCCAGCTTGAGCGCGGTCTCCATCGCTTCCGAACCGCCCGAGACGAAATACACGCCGCCCATGTCTTGCGGCCCGCCGTCGATCAGGCGATCGGCCAGTTGCTCGGCCACTTCGGTGGTGAAGAATGCGGTGTGGGCATAGGCGCAGCGGTCGATCTGGCGGTGCATGGCCGCGATCACGTCCGGATGGCCGTGGCCCAGCGACGACACGGCCGCACCGCTGCTGGCGTCGAGGTAGGTTCTCCCGTTGCTGTCGCGCAGCACGATGCCCTCGCCGCCAACTGCCGTGGGTGGCATCTGGCGCAGGTTACGGTGGATGATGTGCGTCATGAAGGCTCCCTCGCGATGGATTTGACGCTTGACGATAAGCGCGCGCCGGAGCACTTCTTTTGATTTTTGACGCAGGGCGTGCGAATATTTTCCTGCATTCAATTTCGATACAACAGACGGATATTTCACATGAATACATCGTATGAATGAACGCCTCGGCCCCATTCCCGATCACGCTTTGACTGCAGCCCAGCGCGCCGCCGCGCAAGAGATCATCGACGGCCCGCGCGGCGCCGTGTATGGCCCGTTCGTGCCGCTGCTGCGCAGTCCCGAGCTGATGCTGCATGCGCAGCGCATGGGCGAATACCTGCGCTACCGCAGCGCCATCGGCGCGCGCCTGTCGGAGCTGGCGATCCTGGTCACGGCGCGCCAGTGGGATCAGCAAGTGGAGTGGGCAATCCATGCGCCGATCGCGGCCCAGGTGGGCATTCCGGCATCGGTGATTGCGGCGATCGCGGCGCGTGAGCGGCCTGCCGACATGCTGGTCGACGAGGCGGTGGTGCACGACTTCTGCATCGAGCTGCACGAGACGAAGGCGGTATCGGACCGCGTGTATGCGGACGCGCTGGCGCTGTTCGGCGAACAGGGGGCGGTGGATCTGATGGGGATTTGCGGGTACTACACGCTGCTGGCGATGGTGATGAATACGGCGCGCACCGCCGTACCCGATATGGGCGAGCCGCGTGGCGGCCCGCCTTGATGCTGTTTACTTCGGATACGCCACCACATCCGCCTGCTGCTCGCCCAGACCGGCAATCCCCAGGCGCAGCTGGTCGCCCTTTTTCAGGAAGCGCTGCGGCGTGCGGCCCATGCCCACGCCCGGCGGCGTGCCGGTGGTGATGATGTCGCCCGGTTCGAGCGTCATGAAGCGCGATACGTAGCTCACCAGTTGCGCCACGCTGAAGATCATGCTGCCCGTGTTCCCTGTCTGCATGCGCTTGCCGTTCAGTTCCAGGTACAGGTCAAGGTCTTGCACGTCGAGGATGTCGTCGCGCGTGACGAGGAACGGGCCGACCGGGCCGAACGTGTCGCAGCCTTTGCCCTTGTCCCACTGCGACCCCATCTCGAACTGGAACGCGCGCTCGGACACATCGTTCACGACGCAATACCCGGCCACGAACTTGAGCGCGTCTTCTTCGCTCACGTACTGCGCGCGCGTGCCGATGATGACCCCGAGTTCGACTTCCCAGTCGGTTTTCTTCGAGCCCTTCGGCAGCTGGATCGGATCGTCCGGGCCGTTCAGGGAGCTGATCGCTTTGGTGAAGAAGATCGGTTCGGTCGGCACGGCCGCGCCGGTTTCGCGCACGTGATCGAGGTAGTTCATGCCCACGCCGATGAATTTGCCGATGCCCTTGACCGGTACGCCCAGGCGCGGATTGCCGCGCACGAGGGGCAGCGTTTTCTGGTCGAGCTTTGCCAGCTTGCGCAGCGCCTTGTCGGACAGCTGCGACGGATCGATGTCGTCGATGATCCCGGACAGGTCGCGCAGGCGCCCCTCTTCGTCGAACAGGCCCGGCTTTTCCTTGCCCGGACGGCCATAGCGCACCAGTCTCATGATGTCATCCCTGTAGAAAAGCGCGAATGATACCAAGGAATGATCTCGACCAATGCGCTAGTGGCTCAGCAGGTAGGCACTGATGTCGATGGCATCGCGCTCGCTCACGCCCATGTTCGGCATCGCGTTGCCCGGATCGATCGCCTGCGGATCGCGGATCCAGCGCACCAGGTTGGCCTGGTTGTTCGGCAGCTTGCCGGCGATATAGCGCTGCTGCGCCAGTTCATCGAGCGGTCGGCCCACCCGTACATCGGAGCCCGGCACGCCCGGCACCACGTGGCAAGAATGGCAGGCATACTGCGCGGCGGCGATCTTGCCGCGCATCGGGTCGCCCACAACGCCCGGCGCGAGTTTTGGCGCGCAGCCGGCCAGCAGTGCCGACAGGGCGAGGACGACGGTCATTGTGGATTTCATGGCTGGCCCTCCTGCCCTTGTTGCGCGCGGCCGGTCGCCGTCTGCTTGACATGTGGCGGCGCAGCGCCGCCGGCCGTCATGCGCTTGAAATCCTGGCTCGTCATGCCCGGCATGACGCCCACGAACGCCACCACCGCCCACAGGTCGGGCTCGCTCAGATGGTATTCCCAGGCCGGCATGCCGCTCATCTTGATCCCGTTGCGGGTGATCCAGTAGAGCTCGCGCGTTTTCCAGTTGACGTCCGCGTCGACCAGTGGCCCCGGCGCCGGCTGCATGCTCATGCCGATGGTGTTCGGCGCCACGCCCGGCCCGCCATGGCATTGCACACAGTTGGCCTGGTAGACAAGCGCGCCGCGCTGCAGCTGCGCCGGCGTGCCCAGGCCTTGCGGCACCACGATGTCGCGCGCGTGGTTCTGCACCGAGTACTGCATGCCTTCCCCGAGCACCGTATACACCAGCGCATAATGCTGCGTGATCGCGCTCAGGTCATAGAAGCCGCCCCGGAACACGACCAGACCGCCGACGGCGCCGATCGTGCCTGCGCCGAGCAGGGTCAGCACCATGGTCTTGACAATAAGTCGTGCGCGATTCGATAGCATAGCCTAGGGCGTCCAGTTGAATAAATGACATCTAATTTCCTTGTATTATAAAAGCCACAGCTTTTTCACGAAAAATCAAACGTGCGCAACCCACATCGTCAATACGAACGCTTGTTTCCCAGGCTAAGCAGCGGTGCTCTGCTATTCTGCGCAGCGCTGGCAAGCGGCTGCGCCAAGGACGAACCTGCCTCGCGCGTCGTTGGCGGCGACCCCGAACGCGGCCGCCTGCTGGTGCAGCAGTACCAGTGCGCCGCGTGCCACTTCATCCCCGAAGTACAAGGCGCAGGCGGCGATGCCGGCCCGTCGCTCGCGTACATGGGCCGCCTGAGCTACATCGCCGGCAGCATCCCGAACCAGCCCGAGAACATGATCCGCTTCCTTCAAAATCCACCCGCCGTGAAACCCGGCATCCTGATGCCGGCGCTCGGCATCACCGACGACGAGGCGCGTCACATGGCTGCCTTCATGTACACGCTGCGCTGATATGGCTCCCTTGAGCGACATCCAGTCCGTCATGCACCCGGCCGGCGCCGACGCGGCCATCATCTACCAGTTCACGTGGGTTCTCTTCGTCGGCGGCGCCGTGATCTTCGCCATCGTCATGGGCCTGCTCGCGCTGGCCATGCGGCGCCAGGCGCGCCCGATCACGCCCGGCGTCTGGATCCTGGGCGCCGGCATCGCATTCCCGGTGATCGTGCTCACGGCGCTGCTCACCTGGAGCACCTGGCGCAGCGGCCAGCTCGCGCCGCAGACGTCGCACAAGGCCTTGACCATCTCGGTGACCGGCAAGATGTGGTGGTGGGAAGTGCGCTACCGCGACCCGGCCAGCAACCGCGAAATCATCAGCGCCAATGAAATTGTCATCCCAGTCGGCGAACCGGTGTACCTGGGATTGACCTCGTCGGACGTGATCCACAGCCTGTGGGTGCCGTCGCTGGCGGGCAAGCGAGACATGATCCCGGGCCGCGTGACGGGCCTGAACCTGCGCGCCGACAAGCCGGGCACCTACCGCGGCCAGTGCGCCGAATACTGCGGCGAGCAGCATGCGCGCATGGCGTTCCACGTGATCGCGCTGCCGCGTCCCGAATTCGACGCCTGGCTCGCGCGCCAGGGCCAGCCGGCCGCGCCTGCCGACACCACGGTGCTGCAGCGCGGGCGCGACGCCTTCCTGGCACAGCAATGCCAGGCCTGCCACACCATTCGCGGCGTGACCGACGTCGCGCCGCACCTGGATGCGAACCGCATCGCCGATACGTCGCGCCTCGGCCCCGACCTGACGCATATCGGCAGCCGCCGGCACATCGCCGCCGGCACGCTGCGCAACCACCGCGGTACGCTGGCCGGCTGGATCGCCGACCCGCAAGCCATCAAAACGGGCGTCTTCATGCCGCCTTCCCCGGACCTGGACGGCGAGACCCTGCGCGCACTGGCCACCTACCTCGAGCACCTGAAATGACGCGCGACGCAACCTTACCCAACTCCGCCCCTCGCCCGCCAGAGGAGCTGGAAAAACTGACCGCCGTGTGGAAGACGCCATCCGGCCTGGGCTTCTTCAAGTCGGTCAACAACACCAATATCGGCTTGCTGTACATCGGCACGGCGATCCTGTTCTTCATCCTGGCCGGCATCCTGGCCCTGATCATGCGGGTGCAGTTGTCGGTGCCCGACAACGACCTGGTCTCGGCCGGCACCTACAACCAGATCTTCACGATGCACGGCACCGTGATGATGTTCCTGTTCGCCATTCCCATCGTCGAGGCGATCGCGGTGTACCTGCTGCCGAACATGCTCGGTGCGCGCGATCTGCCGTTCCCGCGCCTGTCGGCCTACGCCTTCTGGTGCTACGCCTTCGGCGGCCTGGCGTTCTTCTGCACGCTGTTCTGGGGCCTGGCGCCGGACGGCGGCTGGTTCATGTACCCGCCGCTGACCGGCATGAAGTATTCGCCCGGCCTGAATGCCGACTTCTGGCTGCTGGGGATCGGCTTCATCGAAATCTCGGCCATTGCCGGCGCCATCGAACTGATCGTCGGCATCCTGTTCACCCGCGCGCCGGGCATGACGCTGCGCCGCATGCCCGTGTATGCGTGGGCGATGCTGGTGGTGGGGGTGATGATCGTGATCGCGTTCCCGGCCGTGATCGCCGGCACGGCATTGCTCGAGCTCGAGCGCGCGCTGAACATGCCGATCTTCGATCCTGAGCGCGGCGGCGACCCGATCATCTGGCAGCACCTGTTCTGGTTCTTCGGCCACCCCGAGGTCTACATCATCTTCCTGCCGGCCGCCGGCATGATCTCGACGATGATCCCGACGATTGCCGGCAACCGCCTGGTGGGCCGGCGCACGATCGTCGTCGCGCTGGTGGGCGTGGGCATCTTCAGCTTCGGCCTGTGGGCGCACCACATGTTCACGGCCGGCCTGGGTGTCATTGAGATGAGCCTGATCTCGGCCGCCAGCATGGCGGTGGCCATCCCCACCGGCATCCAGGTATTCGGCTGGATCGCCACGCTGTGGAGCGGCCGCATCCGGATGAATGCGCCGACGCTGTTCATGCTGGGCTTCATGTTCATCTTCGTGCTCGGGGGGCTCACCGGCGTGATGGTGGCCGTGATCCCGTTCGACTGGCAGGTGCACGACACGTACTTCATCGTGGCCCACCTGCACTATGTGCTCATCGGCGGCATGGTGTTCCCGGTGTTCGCCGCGATCTATTACTGGATCCCGCTCATCAACGGCAACACGATGTCCGAGAGTTGGGCCAAGTGGATTTTCTGGCTGCTGTTCGGCGGCTTCAACATCAGCTTCTTCCCGATGCACATCACGGGCCTGTTCGGCATGCCGCGCCGGGTCTACACCTATTCGAGCGAGATGGGCTGGGATGCGCTGAACATGATCTCGACCCTGGGCTCGTTCATGTTCGCCACTGGCATCCTGCTCATGATCGTCGACGCCACGCGCACGCTGCGCCGCCCGACCAAGGACGTGGGCAACCCGTGGAATGCGGCCACGCTCGAATGGCTGCCGTCGGAAGACTACGGCAACCGCAGCATCCCGATCGTTACGTCGGACGACCCGTTGTGGGACCAGCCGACCCTGTCGCAAGAAGTGGCCGAAGGCCGCCATTACCTGCCCAATACCGCCACCGGCCGCCGCGAAACGATCGCCACCAGCCCGGTGAGCGCCAAGCCGACCTACCTGATGATCCTGCCGGGCGACAGCTGGCTGACCGTGCTGGGCGCCTTCGGCACCGCCGGCTTCTTCCTGCTCCTGACCGTCAAGGCCAATCTGCTGGCGGGTATCTGCGCCGTCATCGCCATCGCGTCGATCATCGCCTGGCTGTGGCAGTCGGACCAGAAAGTGGGGTTGCGCGAAGCGGCCATCGGCGGGGGCATCACGCTGCCGATCGGCGCGCGCGGCACCGCCTCGCATTCGTGGTGGGGCACGTTCATCATGCTGATCGTGCTGTTCCTGATCTACTGCTCATTCGCGTATGTCTACATCCACACGTCGATGCGGCTGCAGATCTGCCCACCGCCGGGGGCATCGCTGCCCGCGGCGGCGTGGACGCTGCTGTCAGCCGGCCTGCTGCTGGGCGGCTCGGCGCTGGTGTGGCTCAGCGACCGGGTGCCGGGCAAGCTCACGCCGTGGATGCTGCTGGTGGCACTGGCGTGCACCTCGGCCGCCTTCGGCGTGGACGTCTACAGCTGGCGCCTCGTGCACCTCGACGGCACCCGCGATGCGTGGAGCGCATCGATCTCGATCCTGCTCGGCTTCCAGGGCATCATGCTGTTCGTGCTGCTGCTGGCCGGCCCGTACCTGTGTGTGCGCGCCTGGCGCGGCATGATCGTTCCGCAGAACCGCGCCACGCGCGACAATATCGCGCTGATCTGGCACTACGTGACGCTGCAGGGCTTCACCGGTTTCCTGGTGATCCGCGGCCTGCTGCTGGTAATGGAGTGATGCGATGAACGACCATTTCTTCGGGCGCGCCACGCGCGCGTCACTGCCTTTCCTGATCTGGGCCGCGCACTTCGGGTTCGCGTACATCGTCGCAGCCAGCCAGTGCACGCCGGGTGCGTTTCGCGCGGCGGGACCCAATCCATGGCTGCTGGGCGGCGCGACCTTGCTGTCGATGGCGGCCTGCGCGTGGGTGGGCGCGCTGGCCGGCAAGCGGCTGCGCCAGGGGTCGGAAGAGTTCGTGGATTACGTGGCGGCGGCCAGCGCGGTGCTGGCCGTGGTGGCGGTGGCGTGGACCGGGATTCCGGTGTTGCTGGTGACGGGGTGCGCTTGACTGCGCATCCCGAATAGTTAACTCCTGCACGTCGTTCCCGCGGAGGCGGGAACCCAAGTGTGCTTGCGTGGACGCTATGCTTGATGTCAAAGGCTGCGCGTAAGACTTGGGTTCCCGCCTTCGCGGGAACGACGTGGTGGCGTGCTGGCGTGCTGGCGTGCGTGCGAACCTGCTGGCATTACCCCGCGTCCGGCACCACCCGCCAGATGACATTACCCACATCGTCAGCCACCAGCACCGCACCTTTCTTGTCCACCGCCACCCCCACCGGCCTGCCCTGCGCCTCGCCGTCCTTGTTGACGAAATCACTGAGGATGTCGACCGGCTTCCCGTTCGGCATGCCATCCTTGAACGGAATGAACACGACGTTGTAACCCGAGCGCGGCTTGCGGTTCCACGAACCGTGGTTGCCGACGATCGCGCCGTTCTGGTACTGCGCCGGCAGGAGCGCACCTTCATAGAACGTCAACCCGAGCGCGGCCACGTGCGCGCCCAGTGCATAGTCGGGGACGATCGCCTTGTCCACCAGATCCGGCCGCTGCGGCTTGACGCGCGCGTCGACGTTCTTGCCGTAATAGCTGTATGGCCAGCCATAAAAGCCGCCCTCTTTCACCGACGTCAGGTAATCGGGCACCAGGTCGCTGCCGATCTCGTCGCGCTCGTTCACGACCGTCCACAGCGCGCCGGTTTCCGGGTTCCACGCCATGCCGTTCGGGTTGCGCAGGCCCGACGCAAACACACGCGTAGAACCGTTGGCGATGTCCACCTCGAGGATCGCGGCGCGGTCCTTTTCGGCGTCCATGCCGTTCTCGGCGACGTTGCTGTTCGAGCCGGTGGTGGCGTACAGCTTCGTGCCATCGTGGCTGGCGATGATGTTCTTGGTCCAGTGATGGTTGAGCGGCCCGCCCGGCAGCGGCGCGACCGGCTGCGCCGCCTCGGTGATCTCGGTAGCGCCTTCCTTGTATTTGAAGCGCACGATCGCATCGGTATTGGCCACGTACAGCATGTCGCCCACCAGCGCCATGCCGAACGGCGAGTGCAGGTTCTTCAGGAACACGCTTTTGAACTCGGCCACGCCGTCGCCGTCGGCGTCGCGCAGCAGCGTGATGCGGTTCGCGCTCGGCACACCGCCGCCGGCTTTGGCCATCACCTTGTCCTGCACCCACTTGCGAATACCGCCGGCGTCCGGCTTGGCCGGTTTGTTCGACTCGGCCACCAGCACGTCGCCGTTCGGCAGCACGTACACCCAGCGCGGATGGTCGAGCGCCGTGGCGAAGGCGTTCACGTCCAGCCCGGCCGCCGCCGTTGGCGTCACGCCCGCGGGCCAGCCGGTGGCCTTCGCGATGTGCACCGTTGGGATCAGGGATTTATTGGGTTCCCTGAGCTCGGGCTGCGGCCCGACGTCGGCGCCTTGCGGCAGTGTCGATTTGTCGCCGCAGGCAGCCAGCAGCAGGATGGTGGCGCCAGCGCACAGGCGCGGCAGATGGTGTCGCATGGTGTTCCCCCAGAATACATAGTGGGGAAATCTTATATTGACAAAACATCACGCCACGTTCGTTACGCGCAAGCAACCTCAAGTGGCCGGCAGCAGCACGCTTCTGCGCCGGCGCGCATATTTCCAGAGCCCGGGCACCTGGATCAGCACCAGCAACGCGAACGCATTCTGATAGGCCTGGGCCGGCGCATGGCCCAGCGAGTCGGGCTTCCACAACCCGATCACCAGGCCAAACCCGGCCTGCACCAGGAAGGCGCCGATGAAGATCAGCAGGTTCAGGAACGTCGCCGCGCGGCCGGTCAGTTCGCGCGGCATCGACTGGGCCACGATCGCGTATTCGATGCCGGTGATCGTGCCCGCCAGCGTGAACATCACCGACAGCCACTGGAAACTGGGCCGGTAGCCGATCACGAACGCCGCCTGGATCAGCACGAACATCGTGATGCCGGCGGCGGCCACGTCGAGCGGCGGCATGCCGCGCCGGCCGGCCCACTCGGTGATCATGCCCACCGCAATCGCGCCGAACACCACGGCCGCCATGCCCAGGTACAGCAGGTAGGCGACGGCGTCTTCCGGGTACAGCGCCACGTCGGCCAGCCAGCGCCCGATCCACAGGCCCTGCACGCCGAAGAACACCGCGTGCGGTATCAGCACCAGCGAAGCCACCGCGCGAAAGCCCGGTGCGCGCCAGACTTCGCGCAGCGCCGGCAGCAGCGGGCCGCGGCTGGTGGCTGCGTCATCGGCTTTCGGATACAGCAGCGCAATCAGCAGGCCGGTGCAGGCAACCAGGCCCGCGAGCAGCAGGAACAGGCCGCGCCAGTCGGTGTACTCGAGCATCGCGCGCACCGGCATGGTGGCGCTGGCCGCGCCCATGCCGCCGACGGCGATCAGGTAGCCGTGCACCGATGGCAGCCGGTCGGGCGCGATCCAGGTCGATACGGCCTTGACCGCCGCCATGAAGCAGCCGCCCAGGCCACAGCCCATGACGGCGCGCGCCGCCAGCAGACTCCAGAAGCCGCCGCCACGCGCGAACAGCAGCGCGCCGCAGGACGCCACCAGCAGCATCGCCACCTGCACCCGGCGCGGCCCGTAGCGATCCAGCGCCATCCCGACCGGCAGCTGGACCAGTGCGAAGGCGAAGAAGAACGCGCTGGTGAGCAGCCCCAGTTGGCCAGGGGTGAGCGCGAGCGCGCCGGCCAGTTGCGACGCCAGCACGGCGTTCACGTTGCGCAGCAGCGAAGACAGGTAATGCCCGAGCGCGAACGGCACGAAGACGTAGAAGAACACCGCCAGGCCGGACAGGCGCGAGGGGGCGGGCGACACCAGGGCGGCGGCGGGCTGCATCGTTGACACGCTCGGTGACCGTCACGCCGCGTCGGGCTGTGCCTGCCCGCGCCGGCCGGCCAGAACCAATGGGATCACGCGCCTGCCGCCGCTCTCTTCCTCGAAAAAGAAGCGCTCGCGTCCGAACGCAGGCTTCAGATGATCGAGCCAGGTGGCTTCGGCGTCGTACTTGGCGAAGAACGGCTTGCGCACCCACTCGGGATTGCGCGCTTGCAGGAACTGCAGCGCAAACAGCTTTTCGCCGTTGATCGTGACCACGCCGTCGATCACGACCTTGCCGGGGAAGGCGCTCATCGACGGCCCGCGCACGGTGCGCGACAGGCCCGAGACCATCGAATAGGCTTCCTGGAAGATGGCGTGGGCGCGCGCCAGCGGCAGCGCGAAGTAGTCGCTCGGGCCGGTGTCGCGCTCGACGAACATATAGTAGGGAATCGCCCCCAGGCGCACACCGGTGGTCCACAGCTCGGCCCAGCTTTTCGGGTCTTCGTTGATGTGGCGGATCAAAGGGCCCTGCATGCGCAGCGTGGCGCCGGTGCCGACGATGCGCTTGACCGCCTGCTGCGCGATCGGCGCGCGCAGTTCGACCGCGTGGTTGTAGTGGCCCATGATCGCCAGGTTCTTGCCGCTGTCGACCACCTTCTCGAACAGGCGCAGCAGGTCGTCGCTGTCCTTGTCCGACACGAAGCGTTGCGGCCAGTACGCGACCGACTTGGTGCCGATGCGGATGTTCTGGATGTGGGCCAGCTCGGGGATCAACAGCGGCTCGAGGAATTCGCCCAGCGAGCGCGTATTCATGATCATCGGATCGCCCCCGGTGATCAGCACGTCGGTGACATCGCGATGTACCTTCAGGTAGTCCACCAGTTCGCCGCATTCGCGCGCATCGAACTTCATGTCCTCCATGCCGACGAACTGCGGCCAGCGGAAGCAGAAGGTGCAATAGGCGTGGCACGTCTGGCCGGCGCTGGGAAAGAACAGCACCGTCTCTTTGTACTTGTGCTGCAGGCCCTTGAGCGGCGCGTCGTTCACGCGCGGCACGTTGTGCGTCATCTGGCCGGCCGGGTGCGGGTTCATGCGCATGCGGATCGCGTGCACCAGGCGCGCGATCGCGGCGTCGTCCTTCTTGTACAGCACCAGGTCGCGCAACTGCTCGTACTCGGCGCTCGGGAGCATGTCGCGGTGCGGGAAGGTCAGGCGGTAGATTGGATCGTCCGGCACGCGCGACCAGTCGATCAGGTTATCCATCACATACGCATTGGTGCGAAACGGTAGCACATGGGACACCACCTGCACTGCTTCCTGCAGCTCGGGGGTGAGCCATTCCCATTGGCGCGCGGTCACGATTGACTGGCGCGTAAAAGGCTTGAACTTGGTGGGCGTCGTTTCAGTCGTGTTCACGAAAATCTCCAGAATAGGACGAGGGGGAAAGCCGGCGAATTGCCGGAAAGAATCCATCTTAGGGAGGCCGTATGCGCTGAGATTGCCATCAATCAATGAGATTGTTTCTGACATCGGGAATAGGACAGATGCGGGTCAGCGTAGGAAAAAATGAGGCTTCGGCACAACGACGCCAGTGCGATTTCCGTGGGTTTGTGCGAGCGCAACCCGGCGTGGGCACGCCTCGCTAGAGTAGTGAATGCACTCAAGCAATATTTCTTAGGCCTACACCGCGAAAGGAAGCACCGCCATGAAACTGATCGCCACCGCCGCCGCCCTGTGCCTGGGGCTGGCCTCCACCGCCGCCCTGGCCAATGAACCGACCGAGAAGGACGCCATCGCGATGGCCGAGCGCGGCGCCGCCCTGATCAAAGCCAAGGGCAAGGATGAAATGATGAAACGCATCAACGCCAAGGACCCGGAATTCGTGCAGGGCCCGCTGTACGTCGACCTGCGCGACGTCAAGACCGGCATCGTGCTGGCCCACCCCTACAACCCGTCAATCGTCGGCAAGGACCTGACCGACGTGCCCGATGCGAACGGCAAGAAGTACCGGCGCGAGATCATCGAGCTGGCCGCCGCCAAGGGCAAGGGCTGGGTCGATTACCAGTACAAGAACCCGACCACCGGCAAGATCGAGCCGAAGACGACGTATATCCTGCTGGTCGACGGTGTGGTGCTCGAAGCCGGCATCTACAAGAAATAATGGTCCGCTGGCTTCGCGTCAGCGCGTAGAAACTTGGATCCCCGCCTGCGCGGGGAGTCACTGCTGCCAGTGGCAACAATGACGGCTGTTCTCGCTGCGGCATCAGGTTCAGCGGCGCCATCTTAATCGGAGCAAACCCCATGCTGAACAAACTGCGGATCGGCCAGAAACTGCTGCTGGCCCCGGGACTCGTACTCGTGCTGCTGACCATGCTGTCGGGCGCCGCCTACTACGGCATGGTGCGCCAGAACGCCTCGCTGGAGAACATGGTGCAGGTACGCGCAGCGCGCCTGCAGGCGGTGGCCGATGTCGCCGGCGAGGCGCGCTTCGCGCACGCCAACGCCTATCAGCTGCTGGCCTGGACCAACGGCAGCTTCGCCCAGAACCGCTTGAGCGCGCTGACGGCCGACATTGGCCGCCGCCACGCCGCCATCGGCGACAAACTGGGCAAGTTCGCGCAGGCCGCCGGGCTTGAAGAACGCGCGCCGGTCGAGGCGTCGCAGGCGGCGCTGGCGCGCTACCGCAAGGCGGTTGGCGAGACAATTGAAATGGCGGCGGTGGACCAGTCGATCGCCACCAACTCGATGCAAAAGGCCGAGCAGCAATTTGGCGCGCTCGACGCCGAGCTGACCCATCTGGCCCAGATCGAAAAGAAAATGAGCCAGGACGCGTACGCCGCCGCCAAGACCGAATTTCGCACTCTCGGCTGGACCATGGCCGGCCTGGTGCTGCTGTCGATCGCGTTGTCGTTGTCGGTGACGATGCTGGTGCGGCGCGCGATGCTGGCCGGGATCCACTCGATCGCACACACGGTCGGCGAACTGGCCGAGGGCCGGCTCGATGCCCCGCCGGTGGGCGCAGAAGGCCGCGACGAAATCGCCGATACCGGCCGCGCGCTCGATCACACCATCGCACGCCTCAATTCGGCGCTGCGCAGCGTGATGACGGCGGTGCGCTCGATCGACACGGCGTCGCAGGAAATCGCCAGCGGCAATATGGACCTGTCGAGCCGCACCGAACTGCAGGCCGGCTCGCTCGAGCAGACCGCCAGCACGATGGAGACCCTGACCACGGCCGTGAAGGACAACGCCACCAATGCGCGCCAGGCCTCCGAGCTCGCGGCCGAAGCGGCGCAACTGGCCGCGCGCGGCGGCCAGGCGGTACAAGGCGCGGTGACGACGATGGAATCGATCCAGGCCAGCTCGCGCAAGATCGTCGAGATCATCGGCGTCATCGACGGCATCTCGTTCCAGACCAATATCCTGGCCCTGAACGCGGCGGTGGAGGCGGCGCGCGCCGGCGAGCAGGGGCGCGGCTTTGCCGTGGTGGCGTCTGAAGTCCGAACGCTGGCCCAGCGTTCGGCGGCGGCGGCCAAGGAGATCAAGGGCCTGATCGCCGACTCGGTCAGCATCATCGAACGCGGCAACGCATCGGTCAGCGAAGCCGGCGCCAGCATGGGCGACATCGTCTCGTCGGTGCGCCAGGTAAGCGACATCATCGGCCGCATCAGCATCGCCAGCACCGAGCAGGCCGATGGCATCGCCGAAGTCAATCGCGCGGTCGGGCAGATGGACAGCATGACGCAGCAGAACGCGGCGCTGGTCGAAGAAGCGGCAGCGGCCGCAGAAAGCCTGCACGAGCAGACCGTCAACCTGGCCAAGGCGGTGGCGATCTTCCGCATCGCCCCTGGCGACGGCGACGCGGCAGACATCGACGCGCATGACGATACCGCGATCGACGTGGACTTCCGGGGAGTACCAGAGCGCCGCGCCCCCGCCAGCACGATGCGCGCCAAACCGGTGCCGGCCCTGCCGCCGGCGACGGCGCGCCGGCGCGCCTGAGGCCAGGGCTTAACCGCGCATCGGCCGGCTCAAAAAGCGCGAGCCGGCCAGCCCGAAGCGCCACGGCACCTCGACCGCTTTCGAGATGCCGATGCGGATGCCTTCCACGACCAGCAGTCCGGCTTCGGCCGGCAGTAACGTGAACGACGCGCCGGCCAGCGCCATGCCATCGTGCGCACGCGTCACGCCCAGCGCCTGACACAATTTGCCAGGGCCCGAACACAGCGCACGCGCGTCCAGCGCATCGCGCCGCGCGCGCATGATGTCCAGCCCCGCCACGGGTTCCAACGCGCGGATCAACACCCCGGCGCCATGCCCGGGCTCGCGGCACACGAAGTTCAGGCACCAATGGATGCCGTACGAGCGATAGACATAGGCATGCCCGGGCGGCCCGAACATCGACGCATTGCGCTCGGTCTCGCCTGAAAACGCGTGCGAAGCCGGGTCTGCGCGGTCATACGCCTCGGTCTCGACGATGCGGCCGCCGACGCCGTCGACCAGCACCGTCACGCCGATCAGCTGACGCGCCACGGTGGCGGCATCGGCTGAAAAATCAATCCCTGCAATGGTCGACAAGCTCATGGGGCGATTCTAGCGCGCCCGCCCGGCGCCCGGCGCTATGGTGAAATTGACACAGCGACCGGCAAAATCTCAAATTGCCTTGGTGCAATATCCATGCGACTCCGGTATAGTGAACGGGTCCTCCGCAATCGCCGAGATGCCCTCTCGCGCCCCGTCACTTCATGAATACCGTCGTCGAGTCCGCCCCCGAAGTCGACCAGGTCGATGCCCTGATCAAGTCGATCCGCATTCCGCCGCGGCCGAGCCTGCTCGCCGACCTGCAGCGCGAACTGGGGGCCGAAGACCCATCGCCCGACGCCATCGGCAAGATCGTGGCGAGCGACGTCGGCATGTCCGGCGCCCTGCTCAAGCTGGCCAATTCGGCAGTGTATGGCGGCCGGCGCAAGGCCAAGTCGATCGAGCAGGCCATCCTGTTCCTCGGCATTAACCAGGTGGCGGCCCTGATGACGGGGCTGCTGGCGCGCCAGGCGATTCCGGTCAACAGCGCCGCGCTGGCCAGCTTCTGGGACATCTCCACCCGCCGCGCGCACGCGATGGTGTTCCTGACGCGCCGCCTGCGCATGGGCGAGCCGGACGTGGCCCACACTTTCGGCCTGTTCTGCGATACCGGCGTGCCACTGCTGATGGACCGTTTCAAGGATTACAACGTGACCTGGGGCGCGGCGTCGATGGACGCCCATCGCCCGTTCACCGCGCTCGAGAACGAGCGTCACTCGACCAGCCACGCCACGCTGGGCTGCCTGCTGGCCCGTAACTGGGGGCTGTCGGAAAACGTCGCCTGGGCCATCCTGCACCATCACGACTACGCCGTGATCGACGATCCCGCCACCGCCGCGCCGGTGCGCTCGCTGGTGGCCCTGTCGCTGCTGGCCGAGAACGCGATCTGCCGCTACCAGGGCCACGGCGAGTCAAACGAATGGAACAAGGGCGGCGTCGCTGCGTGTGCGTATCTGGGCTTGTCGGACGAAGAAACCGCAGAAATCCTCGACGAACTGCTCGAAGCGTTCCACGAAGACTGAGTTTTGACTTCCTTTTGCAGCAAGCGGATACTGCCTTGTCAGTACGCTTGTTTGCAGGAGGCGCCATGCGCTGGTTCTCGCCCGGTTGGCTGTCCTTGTCCTTGTCCTCGTCCTTCGCATTGTCATTGTCAATGTCAATGCTGCTGGCCGGCTGCGCCAGTCTGGATCACTCCCCTGCCCCGCCGCCGGCACTGTTTGCCGATGCCCGCTTCGCGCCACCGTCGGAACCCATCGGCGCGCACGACCTCTTCACGCTCAGCCCCGCGATGCGCACCTACCTCGACAGCAGCGCGTTCCAGGCGCGCCTGCGCGCCAAAGGCATGCAGCACGGCCTGGTCGATGCGCTCTACAGCAAATCCGACCTCAAGCTCGAATACGAATCGACCATCACGCGCACCGCCAGCCAGACCTACGCTGCGCGCATGGGCAACTGCCTGTCCCTGGTGATCATGACGGCGGCGTTTGCCAGGGAACTCGGCATGCCGATCCGGTTCCAGAGCGTGGACGTCGACAACACCTGGAGCCGCAGCGCCGGCCTGTACTTGTCCAGCTCCCACATCAATATCAGCCTGGGCGAGCGCCCGACCGACGCGCCGCGCGGCTACCACCCGCAGCGCGTGCTGGTGGTCGACTTTATCCCGCGCGACCAGGCCGCGCGCCTGCGCACGCGCGAACTGGAAGAAGACGACATCGTCGCGCTGTTCCTGAACAACCGCGCCGCCGAGGCGCTGGTGCAGGGGAAGCGCGATGACGCCTACTGGTGGGCGCGCGCGGCGGTGCTGGCCCGGCCGGGCATGGCCAGCACGCTCAATACACTGGGCGTGATCTATCAACGGCATGGCGAACCGGCCCTGGCCGAGCGCGTGTTCCAGGCGGCGCTGGTGCGCGAACCCGAGAACCTGGCCGTGCTGCGCAATCTGCAGCCGGTGCTGGTGACGCTGGGCCGGCCGCTGGAAGCAGCGGCGCTGGCCAGGCGCATCGCGGCGGTCGACCCTACGCCGCCGTATCACTACTTCGATCTGGGAACGGCCGCGTTAAAGGCGGGACGGTTCGACGAGGCGGTCGCCCACTTCGCGCGCGAGGTGCGGCGCGCGCCGTACAACGACGAGTTCCGCTTCTGGCTGGGTGTCGCGCATCTGCAATCGGGGCACATGAGCGACGCGCATGAACAGATCGCGCTGGCGGTGGATCACAGCACGCGCCGTGAAATGCGCGAGGTGTATTCGGCGAAGCTGGCGTATCTGCGGAAGGTGGCGGCGGGGGCCGGGACGCATATTCGTCAGGCGCACTGATGTGTTCACACTTGAATACAGCGTGCATGCCTATTATTTTTCAAGCACATATCAAAGATGGCTGATCTCATGTCGATTACCTCACTTCACCTCCCGGCTGAGCTCAAGCAGCGCGTAGTCGATGCTGCCAAGGCGCTTGGCATCAGTCCTCACGCGTTCATGATCGACGCGATTCGACAAGCTACCCATGCAATCGAGCGGCGTGCAGACTTCGCTACAGCAGCCCGTGACGCGAGGACAGCGATGCGAGCGGAAGGTCAAGGCTATGCGGCGGACGACGTTCCGGGGTACCTGCGACACCGCATCAAGGGTAGCGTCGTCGATCGGCCAGCAAGAAAATCGTGGCGAAGATAAGGTATCTGCGCTGAGTCATTTTTCACTGCGGCCATCGGCCTGGAAACCGTTTTCGTGAGGATTGCCCCCAGGCTAGCGATACATCTCTGTACTAACCAGTCCGATCACTTGCCAAAGTTCTGAAACTTCTGCCTTTCCGTCAACAACGCAGGTGCGCGCCGACTTGTATTTCATGGGCGTTTGCAGCGTGCATGCCGAGGCCGGCCTGTCGACAGGCGATTTCGAAGAAACGTGCGTAAAACGCGCCCTGAGCGCGGCGGCCGCCGAGACCATCGTCCTTGCCTCGCCCGAAAAGCTGGCAACGGCCTCGCCCTATCAGGTCATTCCGCTTGAAGAACTCGCAGGACTGGTCACGATGAACAGCGTGCCGGAAGCGCTGCTCGCGCCATACCGCGCCCGCGGCATCACGATTCATCTGGCCGCGTCTCAAACGCATTGACGCCGTGGCGGGCGTCAAGTCGACCGGGGTTCAGCCACCGAGTGGCGCCACGAGCTGGCGCCAGCCGGCTAACTTCTGCTCGAACGTCAACGCCGCCAGTGCGGGCGAGGACGACGGCAGCACCACGGTGCGATAGCCTTGCGCCGCAAACTGCGGCGCGAACTTGCCCGAGGTCTGGCCATTGAAGCCCACGGTGGCCAACTGCGGACACAGTTGCCGCAGGCGGGCGAAGTCATTCGCCGCCGGATTGCGGATCGCCGAATCGAGGCTGCCTTCGCGCTCGCACGTGCCCAGCACATCCCACAGCCCGATGCGGTGCGCCAGCAGGCGCGGTAGCCGTTCGTCATACGGCAAGGCGGCCAGGTTCTCGTCGACCAGCGTCGAGATCAGGCGCCAGAACAGATTGCGCGGGTGCGCGTAATACTGGCCGGCCGCCAGTGACGCCGCGCCGGGAAAACTCCCCAGCACGAGGATGCGCACATTGGCGTCAATGACGGGCGCCAGGCCGGAAAGTGGTGAAGCAGGTGCGATGGACATGGCTGCATTGTAGCTGTGTGCAGCCTCCCATCAGGATGACCGGCCGCCGGCGCAGGCAGCCAGCCAAGGCAGCCAGTGCGGCACGACCGCGCGTCCCTACTTCATCCACACCGCGTAATTGCTGCCCGACGTCTGCAGCACCCACCCGGTTCCGGCCGGACTCCAGGCGTTCGGCCCGATCTTCATCGCGAGCTGGCGCGTGCTGCCGGTGATGGTGGCGGCGTACAGTCCCTGCACCGCCTGCTGGATCGCGACCGGCGACGTGGACGTGACCCCGGCCGCCCGGCGCGCCGCCATCAATGCGGCGATCGGCGTTTTCAGGTTCCAGTTGTAGATATGCGGGTAGTACACCGTCGGGATGCCGGGATGACTGAGCACATACGCATACCCCTGCAGCACCGACCCGCATGGCACGGGCCAGTGATTCTGGCCATTGCCGCAGCTCTCCGACGGCCCGGTATCGTGGTTGTCGACAAAGGTCACCGCCATCGCCGGCCACCAGCCAATGGCGCCCTGCGGCTTGCCGGAGGCATCGCGCAAGCGCCAGTAATTGCCGTTGGCCAG
>Ga0265797_10002215_pt1 | contig 33076 bp, 31 predicted proteins | sample P2T30metagenome_FD_192433 | JGI IMG/M metagenome (GOLD analysis project Ga0265797, IMG submission 192433) | Plant litter microbial communities from East Loma Ridge, Irvine, California - P2 T30 | ecosystem: Environmental > Terrestrial > Plant litter > Unclassified | place: USA: California... | reverse complement strand
CGGAGCGACCTCCAGGCGACTCACGAAACTTGCGACCATGCACCTTGCGGTGATCCGCGCATACTGCTCGCCGATGCATCGACGTGGGCCTATTCCGAATGTGGCATTGGAGAAATATCCGGAGAACCTCTTCTCCCCTGCGTCTTCTAGCCATCTTTCTGGACAGAAGGCGTCCGCGTCGGAACCCCAATACTCCTCGTTACGGTTCAAAATCCATGGTGACCAGACAACCTTGACTCCTGGATGCACAGGAGTGCCCGCTAAGCTTGCTTCTTCCGCGGCTTCGCGCCACAACACAGTGTCCAGGTGGTGGACACGCATTGTCTCCTCAATAACAGCGTTGAGATAGGGAAGTCCATCCAGTTCGTTCGGGGATTTGCCATCTTCGAGATGTTTCTGCACCTCGGAGCGTAAGCGGTTCTGGACTTCCGGGTGTCTGGAGAGCAGATGAATCACCCAGCTGACCAAAGTGGCAGGCATATCTCCGGCAGCGGCGAGGAAATGGACCGTTTCATCGACAATGTGTTCATGAGAAAGCTCACCGGAAGCGATGAGAGTGTCAAGAAGGTCGTGATGTGTCTTCTCACCCAGGCCCTTTTCTTGAGCCTTCAGTTCCCGGTCCACTACGAGTTCTTCGCAGGTTTGGCGAATTTGGCTGGCCACATGATCTAGAGTCTTGGGTGCTCGAGTTGGTAGCCACATCATCGCCTGAGGTACAATGACGGAGGCAAGAGAGAAAGCTTTCTCACCATGCTTCGTCGCACGGAGCGCACCTGTAAAAAGCCTCGCAATACGACTCTGAGGCTCTCCGAGTGCTCCAAGATCGGTCGAGTACGCCCATCTGCCAATGGTTTCCAGAAATGTGTTTTGTAGCTCGCGCAGGACCTTGATCTTGCCATCTTCGATTCTTTCTGCCATGCGGCCCCCTGACGTGTTTGCACACTGCCACGCAATCGCAGGCAACCGACTCATATGTGCTGGCTTGAAGGCTGGAAGAAGGCATTTTCTGACATGCTTGTGCTCTTGGCCTTCGAGAAGTACCAGACCCCTTGCGGCAACCTTGCTGGCCAAATCGAATTGCAGTTTCGGCTTGACAAATTTGTACGCGTCTGACACTAGCAGATCTTTGACAGCCCGAGGAGATATGGCGAATATGCGCTCTTCGTTGAGGGCCCCGAAGTAACGAATGACGCCTTCGTGAGCTATCTCATTAGACCATCGCTCAAGCTCAAAGCCATTGGGTCCATGGAACAACCGTAGTGGCCAGAATGGCTGTTTGGGTGTCGGAAGACTGCGTCTCGATGTCCAGCCAGGCTGAAAAACGTTTCGAAACCGGAAATAGAAGATACAAACGATGAATGGAAGGAGAAGTAGCAACATTGTCATTGTTGCGCTTTGCAGCCTTCCTTCAAGAGTGCTGGGTTGAATGAGAACAATGATTTTGGAGTTCCAAGTTGTAGGTGATGTGAATGCGTTTGAGGAGGTCATCGCATCATAAGGATGGAAGCTTCGAAAAGGTCCATCGTCGCTACGTCTGAGATGATCATTATGGAACCATGATGTAGATCGATTGCTCAAATACCCACGGGACTAGTCAGAACCAGATGCAGTCGAGGCAGTCAGTCAACGCGGAAAGCCATATCTTCAAGTCAAGTCAGTGCGTGAAAGGGCCGACGCCCGACTGGTACGGTAGGTGGATCTTGCGACACCGATGCCGCAGATCTTGAGCCCGTCTCCCCGTGGACCTGGACATAAAACCTTTCCGGTAAATTGGTACAAGTCCTGTGCGTACTTCATCCACTTAATCTGTAGTATCTCAGCGGTAAGCATAAACAATTCCAACTCTGTATTGGATAACGCTAGTATGCTGAGTGCTAAGATGCGAAGTGACCGTTGGTCGTCTCTAGACAAGAATAGTAGATGAGTGGAAGACCTACAGACGCCTGCCGACACTGATTCGAGAGCCGTCGACATCAACATACGTCAAAAATTGTGCAACAAATCTTCCATGTAGTCTTGTAGGAGGTGAAAGACGAGAGCCCAGAAGCGCAAATCCAGGTAAGCCGCAAACATGCTCGAGCTCATCAGTTCAGCAGGAGGCCGTTGAGCACTTATGTGCGGCGGATGACGTTTTCTGATAGACTTTGTTCCAGACGAAAAGGGAACTTTCAGGCCCCTTGGACGTCTGTTTACTCAAAGTAGATGCCGCACTGATTTAGTCCGCGGCTTGGCTCCACTATAACAATGCTCCGGGACTTCTGCCGAGACACTACTCCATAATACGATCGATCGTCTTACCCAACGATTCGGTTCTTCGTTGGATAATGTGATTGGCCTATTTTATCGTTCTGTTGCCGGAGTCCAACTTCGATTGATCGATGATACCAAGATGCAAGGTCTCCTATAGCAGCCTTCCATCTATATCGTTCCAGCCTGACACATCACGACCATTATTACAGACTTCAGCCAAAATGCCCACAACAAAACAAGACGAATCTGCTCACGATGCTGCTCGGGACGCTGCTTTGCTAAAGAAGCTCAAGGGGTATTTACAGTCAGATGACATATACAAAAAAGTATGTGGTCTTACCGATACACGAACGAAGCTGAAACACAGAACATCACACAATCATCAAAATCGAGATATCCAGCTAACCCGTAACGCTCTGACTAGCATGTCCCCAATCAATACCTTTCCCGCTGGTTCGCAGAAACCGAGCTTGTATCAGCAAAGAGTGGCAAGCACGGAGACGGCGAGCTCGTCTGGCGATTTCCAGTGCAAAAGGAATACATGAACATCCACCAACAATACGCCGGAGGTGCACAGGCTGCTGTTCACGATACCTGTACTGCCTGGACTCTGCTGACGAGTGCGAACCCCGATTACTGGCCTCTACTTGGTTCGACGAGGACTCTGAATATGTCGTATCTTGGAGCTCCACAAGCGGGAGATATTCTGCGACTAGAGAGCACAGTGAGTGAGACCGCCCGACTTGGGGATTAGTGATGCTGCTGGACCCAGGCTGACGTACGGTACGCTCTAGATCATACACATAGGATCTCGGATGGCATTGATCCAGGGTGTGCTGACGAGAGAAGTTGACGGCAAAATCATCAGCACTTCCGAACACCACCTCGTGAACAACTCAAGGGGTACGGCCAAACTGTAGCGCTGCTCAAGGTCGATTCAGATGGACTATCAGTATAATCCCATACCTTATGATGCAGGATTATCGAACCCTGTAGCAGATCCGATTTCCGGATTTCTCCGCCGATCTTAACGTCAAGGCAAATCTCCGATTGTCCTCCGTACAAACAGTATTCCTCGCCTTCAATGTTACCAGCAAGCGCTTGTGGGAATTCCACATTAAGATCGGGAAGGTCTTCTGGTCCACAGACGATCATGAGTTGATCGGATTGCCACGCGATACATGTCAAACTGTACTCGTGCGCGATGACTCCAAGGACGCTAGAACAATGCTCAGATTAGTAGTGTGGGAAAGGATGCGCAACCAAGCGACAAGGGATGTGCCGAACGACAAATCGCTCTAAGAATTTCGTATTCAGTATGTCCTTGAGCAAGCCTATAAGCCTTCCCGGACGTATATCCGTACCCGGATCCAACAACGCCGTATGCTCGCACCATGCAAGTCAACCACCCTCTCAGCAAGAACTTTCCCTCTACGCAACATAAGCATACTTCCCATCATCCTCCCTCTCCATATAATCCTTCTCAATCAACCGATCAATATTCCTCTTAATATCCGACACACCAAGCACACCGCGACTGATCGTAGCCTTGATGACCTCGCTAACGAGCTCCGAATGGCCAATGGTCTTCCTGCTCTTCATGATGCGCACGATCGCCGCCTGCGCCTCGAAGTTGCGGTCTTCCGCCACGCGCATGTGCGTTTCTTTGTTTTCTTCTTTGGTCTCTTTGAGCTGGACCTGGTTGATCTTGACGCGGTATTTGGGGTGGGTGAAGTCCGGGTTAAAGGTGAAGGTGTCGGTGGGCGAGATGTCTTTGCCTTTGGGGTGTTTGGTGAGGGGGCGCAGTTTGGCGCAGGCGAGGGATTGGAGAGTGCGCTTTACTTCGTGTTCGGCTGGGAGGGTTTGTTAGCATTGAGGAAGGTTCAAGGCCTTTCGTTATTGTTGTACTTACGTAAACCACTCTCAGTCAAGATATGTGAGTAAGACAGGTGCTCGCCTTCAGCCACAGCGTTGAAGAGCAACAAGACTACAGCTTGGAAACTTGACACTACCAGCTCCTTGGTCGTCTTTCCGAAAGTGGCACGCATCTGGCAGTGCGCGAGTGCATGCTTCCAGTCCAGTTTCCTGCCGCTGTGCTTGCTCTTATAATGAAGCTCAAAGTCGTCAATCGCCTTCTTGACATTCGCAGGGACGACAACAGGGATGTCCGGATATGTCGGCCATGCAGCAGCACTGAGAATGTTGACGTTGAGCTCGATGTTCTTGCCCTTCGAATAGCCCTCTCGTTCTTCAAGTCGCTGCTTGTAGGACTGCATTTCTTCACGACCAAGCTCCACATCTTTGAACATCTGCTCCAAGTTCTGCGTGAAGCCACTGCCGCACTCTGTCTTTAGTCTGCTCAACATGCTGCGCTCGGCATCTGCACTCGCGCTGCGGCCCATGAGCAGACGACGGGCCAGGTCCTTTTTGTAGAATGCCTCAAAGACCGCTTTTCCATGCACGAAACGGAAAAGATCAAGGACCTGGTCGAGCTGTATGTTGATCTCTGCATCTTCGTCCATCTCCTCATCGCCATTGTTGTCTTCTTCGGCATCCTTGGGCAGCACAACGCCCTCCGAGATCGAATTGCGCTTAGCAGTAAGCACCTCAGGAATCGCCTTTGCACCGCCTCGAAGTAGCTGATCGACATACTTGGCAATCATCTCTCCGACCTTGGAATTGTCCGTACCCCAGGTGGCATCGCCCTTCTTAGTTTTGTTCATGAAAGTCTCAAAGCTTTCTCTCAAGCCATGACCCAGTTCCTCGTCTCGCTGGAAGGCTGTCTTCCAGATTGCGTCTAGTCGTCTCTTCAGGGAGAGTATGTGCATGACCATGTCGTCCGTGTCTTTGGCAAACACGATATTGGTTCCTGTGTCATTGACCCAAGCCACGAATGCAGGTCTTAATTTATCGCCTAGGCGTCTTCGGTTCAGTAATGAGTAAAGTGCAGTGAGGTCTGCAACAGCATGGTCGTCAAGAAGAGACGCAAGAGCCTTGGTATCGGTCAAGTATGCTTCTCTTCGTACGATCATATGCTGTTCGAGAAGTGAGAGTAGATCTCGTCTTGTGCTCAGTGACAGCGCAAAATCCTCGCATCTGTCCATCTCTTTCGTGATGCACTCGCCAGCAAGTGTCACGTATTCGGGAACCGTCTTCTCCTGGCTTGTCTGGTTCGACCACTGATCAACAAACTCCTGGCTGTGGCCCAAGAATCTCGGCTCGAAACTCGCCGTGTAGACCGCCAGCTCGTGGAACATTTCCACAGCACGTCTGAAGAGATCCTGGTCTGCGCCTGATTGCTGCTTTCGATCGGTGGCTACCAGATCGCACGCTCCCTCGATGATATGTGTTTTGAGAGAGTCATTGCTGAAAACAATATCCCTGAACAGCTTCGGCGTAAGGTCGCTCAAGTTTGCCTTGCTGGAGGACAAGAGGTACGATCGATCCAGGAAGAAGTATATCGATCGAATGACCACCATCTGTTCCTTCCATCGTGACCACTCGACCATGACATGGTTCAGCAAGTCGACATTCGCAGCTCCAGCTTTTTGAACAAGCGGGTCCCTCATATCCCGCTCGACATGCTGCCGACACCTGTTGTCAAGCCGACTGTACAGCGTCGAGGCTCCTCCTTGGCGACACACATTCTCCACGCCGCGGTACAAATCCTCCTTGCTGAAACCTTCTTGCACACCTTTGAAGATCAAAGCTAGAGCCGCATCAAGTTGTCCCCAGATCTTCTCCAGATATGCTTTGCTGTCCCACTGTGTGTTGGTCTTGAGATTTTTGACCACCAGCTTCTTTGCCCCAGTGGCAGGGTTAATCCCACCTCGAGGCTGAGGTCTCAGTAATGATCCATTGACTCGGCGGGCTTGAGGTGTGGTAGGTGGCGAGCTTGCAGTGAGATCGATAGCAGCGCTGGCGCTATTTGTGGCGGGAGACTGACGGGAAGATGAGAAGTTGTACATGTCGTTCGAGCCGAGCTGCTTGGGCAATGGTGTAGACCGTGATGGCGAGCTGGCAGGGGAGGGTCTCGAGCGCTTAGTCGTTGGTGATGTGGTACGCTGGTCTCCTTGACCTGCAAGCACCGAGGGCAGGGTGTGCTGCCGTCTCTCGGGCGAAGCTTGCTGCTGCTGCGCTCGCTTGCGTTTGCGGCTGTCCGGGGGCGAGGTGGGAGTCTGCTGCCTGACGTTGGACAGGCGGGATGCTGATGGCATGTGAGGTGGTATGGCCGAGCCTGGAAAATGTCCAGTGAAGGATGCTGATGTGGTCGAGTGTTCGGGTAATGGCTCCCGAGCTACGATTAGCCGTCGTTATCACTTATCGCGGAGTAAGAGCATGACGACAGCAACACAAGGTGGCAGCTGCGATGGCCAAAGTCGTCGCATCCTTCTCCGAGACTTGCGGCAGAACAGCACTTTCACTCACATATTTCCTCGTGGCCAATCGCAACACAGATCCACCAAAAGAATATAGTGTGCTCCGACTGCCCTACTTCCACAGCCCGTGTGATCTGTTCAAGATAGAAAATCAACAAAGAAAATGTCGTCAACGATCCCCGTCAAGGTCGAATTCACGTATGTCCCTCACATATAGACACCCACAATAAATATTCACGTCTAAAACCATTCCCAGCGGCGGCCTAGAGCTCCTCTTCTCCTCGCAAAGATCCCACAAAATCGCCCTCCCATCCACAGACCCCGCCACAAACCAGCCCGTCAACGTCGGCTTCCTCATCGATTGGCTATGCAAAAACCTGATGAAAGATCCCCGACAAGACATGTTTGTTCTTGAAGGCACAGTGTGAGTCCGACCATTTGTGTTCTCTGGACTTTCCAAACCTTTGAAAACATTCATTTCTTATGAGAATGTTACTGACCAAAGACTCTTTTGTAAACACAGACGACCCGGAATCCTGGTTCTTATCAATGACGCAGACTGGGAGCTTGAGGGACAAGACGCATATGAGCTCCAAGCAGGCGATGAAGTCGTCTTTGTATCGACACTGCACGGTGGCTAGACCGACAACATGCTAAGCATACGGAGTAGCATATATGCACCAAGGGGCAAAAGCGCTTCTTTCGTGCATGAACTTTCTGAGATTCCCCAGTCACAGGGTAGACCACCTTGCACCAAAATTTGCATCGCCACAGCGATCACGGGCGTTACGAGATTTGAGGTGCGAACGCTACGCGAAGATGGCACCAGAGAGCTACGTTCTCGCAAAAGGAGATGGCGAGAAACTTGATGGTATTAAAGCTATCACGCTCACCATATCACTTTGACATCAATGCGGCGATGCGGATTCAAAACATTAAATACAGAACTCATTTAAAGTAAGCGCTCGCTAGAACGGAAAATCGTAATCATGTCCAGGTCCAACAGAAACCCTCACTTGTCGTGCTTGTGGATGTGCACCTTCTCCTTGATCTTCTCCACAAGACCCTTCTTCTCCTTGTGCTCTGACCCCGAGCCGCCAGAGGAAATGCTCGACTTCACCTTGTGCTCCGATCCCGAGCCGCCAGAAACGACGCTGGACTTCTCGTGCTCAGAAGTAGTGCTGGGCCTGCCAGTGGCCTCAGCGGTGCCGACATTGCGTGCAGTGTTGCTGCTTGTGGTCGCAGGGAGGCCGGCGTCGATGGAGTCGACTTGCAGGCTCTTGCGCTCGGTGTACGCGTCTTCGCCGATCTTCTTACCGCCTGCGAGAGGAATGGCGTCGGGGTTGACGCCGTGAGAGCCACCTTTCTCAGCAGGCTTGAGTGGGGAGTCGGTGTAGTCGGGCTTTGTCGGGGCGATGGAGCCACGGCTGCCGGTGAGAGAGTGAGAAGGCTCGGAGGTGCTGGGCACGGTGCTGCCGACGGTCTCTTTAGGGGTATCGATGTTGGTGTTGGCAGAGCTTGTTGCTGCTGCGGAAGAGCCAGTGACAGCCGAAGGAGTGGAGTCTGGGGCGCCAAAATCAGTGCTTGTGCCCGCGGGAACGTTTGTGGGGAGGTTGTTGGGCGGGTGGGATGTGATGTCCTCCAGGCCTGCAACTGTAGATTCCTTGGACTGCGAGTGGGAGGGTTGTTGGGTGGTCGTACCAGAGACACCTGTGTTTGATGTTGTGTTGTTGCCCTCTCTGTGAGGCAGAGCAGTGCTCATCCATGAGCTACTGCCGATGGGGCCGGTCGAGTCGGTCTTCGAGTTGTCAGAGTCGACACGCGGGTCGACCTTGTTGGCGGCATCAGAGGAGTGAGGTCCGCTGGTGGTAGTGCTGGATGTGCCAGTGATGTTGCTGGAAGTAGGGTCGACAGCTGGGCCTGGGATAACCGTTAGCTGCGCGCTCTTGGTGTACAAGAAGCATTTTAGACCTACCACTAGCAGAGGTGGCCGAAGCTACGTTGGGGGTGACTCCGTCAGAAGATGTGACGCCGCTGGAGGTGTTGTTGGTGGTAGTAGTGCTGTTTGAACCAAGGCCGCTTCCAATGGTGTAAGGTCCTTCACAGATGGTCAGCATTAATTAGATCCAACGCATGAAGGAGAAACATACCAGTGGAAGAAGTGGTAGTGCCATCGGTAGTGGTATCTCGAATGCTCGTCAGTAAAGAACCGTCACGAAAAATACTACTCCAAAAACCTACCAGTGTGCTGAGGAGCTTTTCCACCAAGAGTAGTGTCTAATGGTTGTCAGCGTTGGTAAACGTCTTCGTTCCGTACAACGAGGATCTCACATACCCTCAGCATTTCCCTGGTCGTATGGCTCGCCAGCAACACCAGAGCCAGTGACGCCGCTCACGGGCTCGCGACCCTCCTGGGGAGCAGTTCCATAGCCAAGCACGCTCTTGATAGTCTCCATGATGATTATGTGTCGGATCGGGTAGTGAGTTTGAGAGAGGATAGAGTTACGGTCGTCTGTTGAGAGTTTGTGATGGTTTCGAATTGGAAGATACAGAAGCAATATCTGAGGGCTCTTCTGGTTTTTGTTTTGTGCAAGGTGAATCGGTCAATTGCGAGAAACCTGCTGGAGGATGCTCTCGCCGACGAGACCCTTGTCGCGCGCGCATCGCAAACAAGCTGCGTCATTACAATCTGGAGGCTGCGAGCTAGCAAGTGGGGCTGAAGCTGTGAGACCCACTCTCGCGTGCTCTCTCACACTCGATTCTTCCATGTTAAGATGCTTTGTTCCTTGTTGTAACTTTGGTTATATTGACTACCTAGGTACTTCCTGCTACAAGGTGTTATCGCAGTATCTGTTCTGGGTTATTGCGATCTGCTATTGCTTGAACCTCCGACGTCATTTAGGCCGAATGAAAAGGTGCAGCAGCACGCAAGCAACTGTGACGACGATGCGAGCGCTTCGCCCACCTTGGCAGTCTTGTGACGGATCTTGGCCACTAAGGGTAAAGCCTCTTTGGGTCGTAACCGATATGAAACTCGCTGGAATCAAGGCTGCGATGTCATCGATGGCGCTGTTCGACGTTGTGAACACATCTGCCTGGATTTGGCGTGTGCAGCATGGTGGCCTTGACGGTGTGCGTGGCTGGCAACCAGAACTTGGACAAGATGAAGGCGAGTCTGCCAACAATCTGCAAGCACGTCGCCTGGGATATGTGCAAACTACCCGCAGGCTGCTTGGTCGGCAGCTCGTATGGGTCTAGTCCGCGTCTCTGTGGCCAGCCATGTCGAAAGGCAGTGTCTCACTGAATAATGGCGGGTCGTCCACCAGGCCACAGCCTGCAAGAGCATCGCCCAATCTGCTATGACAATATTGCCATAGTGATAGGCCAGTTCGCAAGTCGTTGTCAGCGTCGAGGCTGATCGCACATAGCAACTGGCATGCTCATGTGCTGCCTTGCCAGACAAGGCACTGCATGTCGAGGGGATTGTGGATCCTCCAGGGTCGCATCGACTCGTCTCTCCGAGGGTCGACTTTGAAACCCATCTCTCAGATCAAAAGGTAAAGGCAGTGAGTGAACCTCGAAAGGCTCCATCCCATCACGTTCACCCCTGGCCCAACAGCTCCTTCGCCTTCTCGATCCTCGCCATAGCCCGCTCCAGCCTCTCAAGCCTCTTCTTCCTCTCACGATCCCTCTCCTCAATCCTCTGCACCTTCATCGCGAACTTCGCATCGCGCTCCTCCAAGAACCTGATCCTCTCCCTCAACCGAGCGCCCTCGCGCCTCTCGTCAGCCACCATCTCGTTCGCCTGCGAGAACAAGCTGCCCGTCAGCTCCTCGATCTCCGCGCTCATAGCGTCCACTTTAGCCTCTGCGGCCAAGCGCTGCGCCTGGGATTGCGCAAGTTGCGATTCGAGCTCTCGCTCTCTCGAGATGGGTGTGGGCGCGAGAGTGGATGTTTTGCGCGAGTGCATGAAGCTGCCAAAGCGCGAGAGGCCACCTGTGGGTGTCGCTGCTTTTGCGCTTTCCGCCGTCGTCGTGCTGTCGAAGGAGTCGTTGCGCTTTTTCGCAAGGCGCAGCTCGGCGGTCAGGACGCGAATATCGTTCTCGTAGTCTGCGAAGCGCTGGGCTGGGAGGGTTGTTAGTACACTGTGGTGTGTCTCTTGGGTCCGCAAGAGGGCTGACTTACAAGCGCTTGCGACCTTGTCGGTCATCTGGTGTAACTCCACCTCGAGCTCTCTCATCTTCGCCGTGTCTGCCAGGTTGTTTGTGCCGACGCTCAGCGCCGAGTCGTGCGGATCCGGTCGCCGCTCTTCATCGTCGTCCCAGGTCTTTGGCGCCATGATGTGAAGTCGTGTGCTCGCTCAGTCGCATGTGTCAACGTACGGTCGCATAAGTAAGCTCCAACGGCAAGTCCAGTAGTCTCTCTCTGAGATCAAGCAGATAGACAGATAGAAAGATAGGTAGGCAGAGCAAACATACCAGCCACCGAAGCAGCTAGAAAGACCTAAAACATACAACAAACCGTCGGCAGTAGTCCAAAGGTATAAACCTGACACCACTACCTACTCACATCTCCAAAGCAAGCAGCCACGAAGACCCCCAAGCGGTGTGATCGCCGCAAGGAGACATGCGTGCTGAAACAAGCGAGCGCCCCCCGGCAACCGACCTCGAACCAACCACATCACTTCGTCCGGTGATCAAAAGGGTCTCAGGGCTCGGTCCGCTTCGCGTGTGGCGTTCAATCTATCCGATGCGTGGCGTGGAGCCTTGCCCCGAAGAAGGAGTCGGAGCACGTGAGACGGCGTCAAACTGTAATCTATTTGCCGGCCGCGATGGGTTGTTAACTTGTTGCTGCTGTGCGCCGGCGTCTGGGAAGATCATCCTTCTTGAAGACTGTGGCTCGGGTGGTTTCGTTTCACGGTTGTGGTTTCCATTTTTTCAAAGATAGATGATTGTTTGCATTTAATTCTAACTATGGCCGTCCGGCAGTAGGGAGGCAGATCTATTTTGAACAATTCACCGTTGACCGTTTCGCGAATCAACGTACGGGTTCGGAGTTCTGGAAATAGTCTACGATAATTAGCCCGAGGAATAATTGCTGGAGCTTTCGAATAATCTTGCCCATCTTCTGAAAACGAGCGTCATATTTATTTAGTATGAACTTTCGGCTGGTGAAACATACGGTCGTTGCCATATGACGACTTATGCAACGGCGGGATTGATGTTGGTGAGAATACATGAACCTCCTAAGGTGATGATGCTTGCATGTGTCTCGTGTCAAACTCAAGTCTCGAGATAGATTTCTTTGAAGATGTTCATGGCAACGACGACCGGGCTGTGGTTGACCTGCGTGCTTTGAAGAGGCGAGTGTCGGAGCATGCTGCGACATGTTTGCATTCTCGTTTCTTTGGTACAGTACATTGCAAGGAGAGCGCGTGGGTAGGGTTGGGGCATCGCTTGTGTAGACTCTGGATCAGACGCTGGAGGCAGACTACAGTACAGCCGAGATTTAAGCTTGTTCGTTCTTGACTCGAGAGCCGTGCTATGAGCCGAAAGACTGTCTGCATGGCACTTCTCCATCAGCATTAGTGTGGAACAATGCAGAATTGCAGAATGCTGTTTCTTCGATACAGAGTGCGAAACGGAAGGCTCAGACGGGTTACAAAACACGCGTATCACATTTGGTGGCATTATCATACATTATATCAGAGTTTCAGGTTTCTCTTTTCCTCCCGAACCAATTAAATTATACCAAGAAAGTAGCATGCAAGCCCAATCCCTGGTAGAGCTTCAAAACACGTCCGACAGTACATCGCTTGAACGCACGACAAAGTCCAGCATCCGAAACCTGAGCATTCCAAATTCTCATACCAGAAGAGAAGAGTGGTGCGATACGCCAATAGCCAGCCAATCATAGCCATCGACTTCACGTTCACCTCTTTCTCTTGATCACATCCTCTCCGCCCTTGATTTGCATGCCAGTAGCAGGCACTTGGTCAACAGGGCTCACAGGCTCTCCGTTCAGCATCAAGCTAGGCTTGGCCTGTCCGTTGATCTTCGGCTCGGGTGCCTCCTCTTCCTCAGTCTCGTCGTCGCTCCTCTCATCCTTGACAACGTCGCTGAACACGGCCCTGTAGAGGATGCGCAGGATCAAGACAATCCAGAAAATGTTGACCATTTGCAGCATTGCGAGGAGAGCGAACGTGATAGATTGCGAGATCCAGCACTTGTATTGTTGTGTAACCCAGTTAAGCTCGTAGGAGCCGACGGTCGCAAACTTGCCGTTGGGGAGCATTGTGTAGAGAATCTTGAGGTTGAGGAAGTGGCGCATGTAGGACCAGACACCAATGAAGGTGATGAAGTAGGGGATCGTGAGGCTGGAGTCGAGGTAGTTGAGGATCTTCGAAGTCTGCAAAGTGTGTTAAAACTAGAACGTGATCAAAACACTCGCCCATTAAATGCACTCACTGCAAGGAAGAAATCACTAATGTCATGTGTGATGTACACAGCAATACCCATATAAGTGAAATGAAACCTGTAGCTCAGCCCAATAAGCGCAAGCGTGATGATATGGTGCAAAACCAGCTCCTTGAAGTCCTTGCGCGGCTTCTCTAGCTGTAGCATCAACACAATAGCCTGCTGCGCCCAGTATGCCGCTTGCAGCAAGTAGTAGGCCTTGAAGTAAGACTCGTGAGCGCGGTGTGGGAATCCTTCGTACATGCCAGTCGTGTTGAAGTACCAGACGGGTGTGCGCGACATGACCCAGAGTCCGAACGGTCCGAAAACAGCAAAGTACATGGCCGTGTATGCCTGCTCCATGAAGCGAGCTTGCTTTCCGCGGCTCTTGATACCGGCGCGGATGGCCAGGGGCAGGATCAGGCGCTGCATGCAGAACTCGCGGGTGAAGGTGAAGACAATGGTGTAGAAAGCGACGAAAGCGAAGTCCTTCTTGCCCTTGCCATATTGCGTTGGGTTGCCGATGTGAGCTGGGAGGGTGTTCGTGCGCTCATGGAGAGCCGGGTTCGCGTATGAGAGGTGCAGTGCTGGGTATAGAGGGTTGTGTTCTCCGGGCGAGATGTAGTATGCAGCGAGCAGGATGAGAAGAAGCAGCAGCGGCATTGACCAGGTGTGCTTGAGGGACATGCGCTTCCATCGCTTGAACAGGCTCTTTGCCTTGCGCCTCTTCGATCGCTTCTGTACATCGGAGTGGTGTCAGCTTACCGCTGCTTGGAAGTGGTTCTCCGTCTTCTTTCGGCAGCACAACATACACTAGCAGGCGCAGTCATCTCGTCCTGTCTCGTCGCCAGCGCGCCGACACCTGTGTCTCCCCTAGGGTCGCTACCCAGATTCGAGCTCTTTCTCCTTCGTCCTGCGCTCGCGACATTTGTGCCTCCGTTTTGCGATGTCAGATTTCCTTTTGTCGGTGTCGCTATTGAGGGAAATGGCTCGACGCCATTCTTTCCGGCGGCCATGGCTGGTGTGTGGTGAAGGTGTACGGTGTATGCTCGCAGAAGATCAAAAGAGGGGCGTAGGGGTATTTGAGGAAACTATGTCAGTTAGTGGACCGACAAGTCGCAATACCTTTAATTAATCTCCGAGATTCCCGAAAACATGACATGTGGGGAGGTACAAATGTCGGCTTTAGCTTGACAACGCGCCGCTGCCTGCTTTACGAGCAACATGTCCCACAGTCAGGATTAAACGACACGAACATCGGAAACTGATTGAAACTTGCATTGGGCAGTTATTCGCGATTTGGAAAGTGCAATGCAAAGAATTCGGCCGCCTCGGAATCAAGCACATTGACCACAATTTCTCTTGGATCTGTCATCGGATTGCGGCCTATATGTACCACCCATCTCTATACGAAATACAATCGATCTGACAGCGTCACATCATATCGAACCTGCTAGAATTCTCAGCGGCTCAACGACCTCTTTCTTGAACTGCAGAGTCGTTGGGATGATCAGATTCGGCATGGTTTCAACACTCAGCACGTCCGCTCCAGACCCTTTCTTCCAACCAGTTGCACCGGTCAAGCATTTCTCGACAATATTCGCATACTTTGATCCCGTAACAGAACGGAGTCTCGGCACGACAGCTTCACGGACGTGTTTGGAGAACTGCTCATTGCTGGCGAACGTTCCATCATTGTGCGGCCCAGCATCTGCAGTGATCGCTACTAATGTGCGCCAGTAGCCAATTTCCAGTAGCAAGATTCCAAGGCTGTAGAAGTCGTAGGAAGGGAGAAAACGCCGCTTGGTACCGTACCCTTGGCTAATGTAGCGCGGATGGTGATAGTGTTGGTGTGATGGGTCTTGTGAAGGGCCCTCGCTTGCATGGTCTGACCTCCTGCTGTGCTGGAATCCGATGAGATGCGGCTCACGTACGTCCAGACCAGCAGTATCGTTACTATGAAAGAACAACACGCATGACGAGGTGAGGTCTTTGTGGAACCAATCCATGTCGTGGAGAGTTGCCATGGACTCGGCCAACTTCGACGCCAGCTCTACCCGTGCCTCCAGGGAGACACAGACCTGAGAGCCTTTGTTATCAAGAGTATCATAGAGGCTCTGAGGCTTTGCGTACGTGGCGTTGCTTGGAAAGTCATACACGAGCCACGCACCCGAGGCCGCTGCGAAATGAAAATCCCGAAAGGGCAGGATCCGGATCTTTTGTGCTAGATTTTCTCCGGCCAAGAGGTCACGGATCGCGCGAATGCGGCGCTGAGTAGTCTCTCGAGCTATAATGTCCAAATGGGGAAGGCTCTCTGCAATGACGAGTTTCTCTGGGGATGAGCGCGAGCTTCTCCATTTTGCAAGTTGGAATGCGCCATAGTCAAGAGGGGGTTCCAGTATCAGTCGTGCACTCGAGGCTTCGAATCTGCGCCGCTTGGTAACATGGACCTCAGGGTCTTCGGCGCCCACCAGGCGCTTTACTCCGACAATCGTGGCAATGCGTGAGTCCATGGTCATGTCTTCGGGAGACGACTGCACTGGAGTGATATCTCCTTCTCCCATATCAGATATCAATATCGACATCCCTTGGCTCAGTACTGCATGCTTTCTCTCGGTCGGCAATAAGCTGAACAGCTCTGTGTTCAACTGTCGTACCTCTACCAGATCGGCAAGACTCAATACCTGGCAGTCGGTCGACACGTGCTGTAAAGCTTTCACCATTCTCTGAAGCTTGTCGACAATTGACTTGAAAAGAGTCGCTACGGTGGTAGGACCCGATTGCTGTAGGAAGAACGCGGCGTCTAGAGCACCCACCCAGCTTTTACAGCGCGCTCGCTCGAAGGCAGCTTCGCGATGCTGCACAAGACGCTCAAATTCTTCTTCAAGCTCTTCTGCGAATCCAGTTATGGTCGCGATATAGAGCTCGGAAGCCACATCGCTAGCCTTAGGCCTCTCTTTGGGATCTAGGCTGAGCATCCTGGTTATCAGTCGTATCAGAGCCAGTGTGCTTTCCCGTACAGGACGTCTTGTCGCAAGTTCTTTGAGATTTTCCAATACTGCCTCGTTTGGAGCATCGCCTTTGTGGTACATTGTGTAGGTGACTTCTGACATGGTGAATCTGATGCTCTTCCGGAACCTTTCTAGGCCGGTCGGCCCTCGGCTGAAATAGACCCACAAGTCCGTGAATATACAACCAAGCGAGAAGATGTCTGCGGCGCGGGTGACCTTGTGTTCTTTGTATGGTCTCTTGATATCGGCGCATTCAGGAGCCTGACAATAGCCTTGGCGACTCTTGTGGGGAGTATCGCTGTTCTCCTCGACTTTACGAAGGCTCGAAAGTCCAAAGTCGGCAAGCAGGAAATTCGTTCCGTCGAAGAGGATATTCTTATGGTGAATGTCTTGATGATGGCCTTTCCGATCTGGCATCGCTCCATCGGCTACGATCTCGTGGAGTGCCCAGATGGCAGAGCCCAGACCCGAGATCAGGTACAGCATAGATCCTTGCGTATATTGTTCCGACGACTCCCGTGCAAGAAACTGCTGTAGGTTGCCACCACTTGCGTACGGCATGATGAGATAATGCTTCTTCTCGTGCGTATAACAAGCGAAGACAGAGATGAGGTACGGATTGGCGAGACGGTGAAGTGCCAGAAATACAGCGACTTCCCGTTTGAAGCTGAAGTTGTTGATAGTGATCTCCTTGCATGCAAACTGATGACCGTCAGTAACTTCTCCAGGGACGAACAGCTCTACATGACAGTGTGAGGCATACGTTCTCGATAGGTAGGATCTCGGCTGACTTGTGCTCTGGATGAATAGTAATTTTGGTGATCACGCCGAATCCACCCTCGCCGCTGTACTCCGACTTGAGGAATGGGAGTACGGTCTCGTCTTCCAGTGTGCGTGGTATGATTCTTTGAGAGATGACTGGGGCGCAGAATTGCCACTGCTTCTCGTAGAAGCAGTTGATGAACAAGTTGTCGTCCGCTACCGAACGAAGCCGACCTCTGCTAAAAGGCAAGTCTTCGTCGACCTGGCGCAGCAAGAGGCCATCTTTTTCGATGAATTTGCGAATGTAGCCCGCAAAGCCGATGTAAGCAAGAATACAAAAGACCTTTTGTGCGCCTTGTAGGATGAATTCTACCGTCTCGTCCAATGTGTCTGCTGGAGTGAACGTTGCCAGTATCGGGCGCATGACCTTCTGGTTGATGATGGACGCCAGCGCCAATCGTGGCACAAAGCGCTTCTTGAACACGTTGGTCACCTGCACATCGTCGATGCGGCGAAGAATGTCTCTGCATCCGATGCTGTTCTCCATGGTTGTGTATTTCGCAATATATGCGGTAGACACTGGCATCTTCCTCGAGGTCTTCAGCCTTACTATACGGTTCGGATCTCGTCCTGCATCCGTGAAGAACGGGTACTGAGAGACATGTCTACGCCACCGCCACAAGGCGTCTACAGGCTGACTTATGATGTTGGTGGCTGATCTCGGCATGTGCGTTCGCATGTGTCGTGATGATTTCGCCTTGTCGCGGCGTCTGTTACTAAATTAGCGATTTGGCGCTCTGATACTATCAGTACATGCTATTCAGTGTGTGATATCAATAGGCACGTGAGTTCAACATGAGTTACATAGCCTTGGCACTTGCCAGCTCTACTTCTGTAGATCGCTCAGCCTCCTCATCTTGCAACCCCAGGATACAATGTAGGCAGTCAGCAGGGCAGTGCCAGAGTGTGGGATGTCGGCCAAACTTCTCCGAAAGAAATAGATCGACCGGCGACTGGCATTCCGCGTCGCGGGAGCCTTGTCGAAAAGTGGCTTTCACAATGTGTCTAATCACGGTGGTTGCTACTCTTGGTAAGTAAAGCCAATTTTTGGCGTGATCGTCGATTCAGATAAGCCACCCACAAAAGTGTGAGGCACATCAGAGGCAACGACACGGCAACATAGATCCAGAATTGAGACGACAAGACTAATCTGGACGGTCCAGAGCTGTCATTGGCAGGTGTTGCCTGAGTCTGAACCAGATTTGAGGAAAACACGCTCTAAATTGTCGTCAGTTTCCCAGTCGTATCGTGATCCATGAGTTCAGTCACTCACAGCGATCAAAGATGCTGGCAGATACACTGTTGCCATAATTGACAAGGCCTTCAAAAGCACTGAGTCCGCTTGCACGGCACCAAAAAGCTTCGTCAAAAGGGCGTGCTGGTCACGGCTTTGTTGTGAAATTTCGAGAAGAGTCGTCAATGTTACATTGGATGCGCTGTTGGAAGCCTGCAGGAGGGCTTCGTTACGTAGAGTGAGGATACTCGACAACTGTCAATGTCAGCACTTGCTGGGACTTTGGTCTCGGAACGACTTGACAGACCAATCGCGAGACGCCTTTGAGTCTATGGCTCAGTCGAGCAAGGCAAGCGTTAAGGTTGATGAGATCTAAAGCTTCGCATCTAAGGACAACGCTGCACTCTTCACAAGCCAATGGCGGATCATTGCTGCCAGTGTTCACTGCACAGTGTGCGAGAAAGGCCGAAGAGATCTGCGAAGCCGCTTCGACGGCGTGTGATGTCCGCAAGATCTTGGTATGCAACTTCTGCAACCCCTGCAAATCGATGTGAGTGACTTCGAGCTCTTGCTTTGTCGAAGTGTCAATCTTCGTATAAGCAGCTTTGTCGTTCTGTTCATGTCGGCAAGATGTCAATGTGACCACGTATACGCTTGACTTACGAGTTTTTGAAGCTGTGATTCCAGATACTCGATGTACTCCGCCCAATTCGAGCCGCAAGCTTGCAGTAGCTCCACGCCCATTCGAGCCGGACAACAATGCAATGCCTCGGCAAATGCTTCTTCGATGGTCTTCATGCGATCTGTCAGATCGATGATCACCCATCGAGACTTTTTGGTCGTGGGTGCAAATTGCCAATAAGCACCTGTCTGTCGAATCGACCACGGATCAGACAGTTGGCGCCCGTGTTTCTCGACGTACGGCACGTTGTAGCACAGCTCTAGGTTTCATTTAGTTTCACGTCACAACATTTGTGCGAGAATACGATACCCACCATATTTCGAGGCATGATCGGGATCGACGATTTTGGAATGGTAAGAACGGAGTCCGTACCAGACTCTTTCACCTTCGTTGATCTTCAATCCATGGGAGCGGACCACGCTTGAAAATTCGTCGAACACTCCAAAGGATTGCAGCAGCGCACGAAACGCAGTCTCTGAGATCTGTAGTCGGCCCCAGGTAAACTCCTGGGCAATGAAACTGATGCGGAGATCAGCCGCTTATTTACTCCACGGAATATTGAAGTCACGGGGGACTTTCTAAAGACTTACAAGACAGATGTGCAATCTACTTGCTTGCCATCTTCGATACACGCGGCTTGCCAGTCCCCGCTAGTGTGTACAGATGTCCTGGAAATTATCCGAGAGGCTTGGGGGGCGTAGAGAATGATACCTGGTTTCGTCGCAGCGTTCAAGTCACAGAAGATTCTCTTCTTGAGATCTGCTGGTATCTTGCGAACATCCTTCCGCCGTCGACGCATGCAGCTGCCTTCCATGGCTGCAGATCAAAGTTTTGCTCGGTATCGCAAGTTGGGCGCTTCTTGACAAGCTGCGAGCTTCGGTACTATAACGGTAAGCGTCAGCCACCACATGTGTGGTCGGCTACGTAGCATGCAGTACTGTCCAAACCGGTGAAGGTCCCTGCGCACAGCTCGTGAGTCGTTACTCCTTTCCGTATACTTAAGCCTGATCGTCAGCTGCTGAGCCACCTTCAACATAACTCACATTTGCTTCCGATGGCACTTTCTCGCGTCCCGAATCGCTACATTGCCCGCGGAGACTTGATCGCTCTGCTCGACAGATTGTGGCCCGGGCAATATCATGTCGAGGTTCGTGAAGTGCGTCCTTACACAGCGGCGAATATTGACGCATCCGTAGGAGCGCGACGATATCTGGCAGATCACCGGTATTCCGCGAGAACTCAGCAGCGTTAGTGACATGTGACATGATGCGACATTCCTCAGGCGCTGATGCTGTGTCATCTCAGGAAGAAATCGAATCGATCACAAAGCGAACGTGGTGATCGATAGGGCCCTAAGCCCGCCGTAAATGTCAGGCTTTGAGGGGACACAACGCCATGGCTAGTGATGCGTGTTGCAATTGCGATACTTCCATGTAGGCTGCGTCTTCGATGTACTGCGGCGGGGTCTCTAGGGTTCCGGCTGTGAAGACGAGGGCACGGCTCGTTCTGTTATGAGGCTTGCATATTGGTTGCCTCGTTACATGCACTGCGCTTGGATTTTGGGGTTTCCAGCCGAGAATATGCAAGCCATGTTTCGACCTTTGAGGGGAAATGCCTTGGAGGTGGTACGCGCTTCGTGTCGTTGCTTCAGTGGACGCAGCAGTGAGCTCTTGTGACTGTGAGTGACCAACCTTCATGCTTGCCTCATACTATCGAACGGCGTCTGCCTGCCCCATCACAATGAGGCTTGCATAGACAGGACCAAGGCTAAAGCGACCCGTGACATTAGATGGAAACGCGCCATGCATCTCCCCGGGGCCAACCTGTGCCACACTTCCAGAGCGGAGCTGGCCGCCCGATCTTCCAAGAGAGTGCATAGATTGACATAAATTGTGGCTCTCAGAGATCGATCTCTTCAGAACCCTCTCGAAGTGTATTGAGAAAGAACGAAGATGGATTCCTCAATAAAATACCTCCTTTCACTCGCTGCCATCCGGGAACGAGCCGCAATCGTGGGGAAGGCCGCCAAGGAAGGCCATCTCAACAACTTCGACGTCAACGAGAGCAAGTTGCAAACAGTTGCTGACTATGTGTCCGATACGATCAAGGTGATTCCTAAGCTTTCCCATCAATGCTGCCGAAAGATCACTTCGCTGACGGACTACAAGCGTGATTTCGGGCCTGACAAGTTCGACACAATCCCGGCTCATAGCAGGTGGCAACACTTCGAAGCAGGCAATGTTCCACGCATCACGAATCTCATTGCAGAATGGGAAGGATCGGGATCCGATCAGTACGAGATCACCCGTCGGCTTGTGGATCTCTTCTTTGTCTCCGTTCTTCTAGATGCTGGTGCTGGTGAGCAGTGGCGATATCGTGATACTGAAACACAGCAATTATATGAGCGAAGTGAGGGCATTGCAATCGCAAGCTTGGCCATGTTCAAGGGGTGCGAATTTTGCGCACTTTGCAGTAATGGAGCATCGCCTTCGGTGAATGGCAAGTCCGCAACCCAGATTTTGATAGTGTGACAGTTTCACTGACTTTTATCCTACAGGAAAGGGTTTACAGGGCCTGACAACCGAGCGTCTCTCGAAAGGCTTCCAAGCATCGACGGAGAATGCGATGTTAGGAGTACCCTCCCGCGCAGCGATGCTTCGAAGCTTCGGGACCTCGTTGTTGGGTTTTCCGTCAATATTCGGTGAAGAGGGTCGCCCCGGAAACATTGTTGGTAGGTGCTCCATTCGGCTATATTGTCACAAGCTCATGTCTGTCAGATCATCTCGCGAAAGGTGCCAAAGATAAGTCTGTCGATGTCCATACTCTTTGGGACATACTCCAAGACGTTCTCATTCCCATCTGGCCAAAAGATCGCACCACTGTCTCCGGACAGCCTATCGGGGATGCTTGGCCGTTACGCGTTCTCAGCAAAATGCGCGGTTCTGATGACTTCTCCGCCAGCATTCAGCCATTCCACAAGCTCACACAATGGCTGACTTACTCTCTCATGGTGCCAATGGAGCGGCTGCTGGGTCTTCAATGGCTCAATGGCCAATCACTCACAGCTCTTGCGGAGTATCGCAATGGCGGCCTCTTCGTGGATCTTGGGGTATTGAGTCTGAAGCCACATGCCTTGGAAAGAGGTTTACAATCGTCCAGCGGCCTGCTACCCATGTTCAAGGCGGAAGACGATGTCATTGTCGAGTGGAGAGCAATGACCATCGTCCTGCTGGACATTGTGTATGCAAAGGTACTGGCAAATATGGGGGGCGTTCACTTGACTCTCGCACAGTTCCTCGAAGCTGGAACGTGGAAGTCAGGAAGGCGGGTGGCAGCCCAACTGCGTCCAGAGACCAAGTCCAGCCCAATCCTTATCGACAGTGACGGCACTGTATTCTGATGCCGCATGCTGTACCTCGAAATCGAGCAGAATGTGATTTGAATGACTTTTATGCAGTATTCATGAAGTTTATGCAATCCCACACGTTGTGCCGTGTCTGCCTCCTGCAAGAAGACGATCCCGAACGCAAGCCCAATCATCCCCATCCAGTCATTGCAGCTTTCATCCACCCAATCCGCAGTCTTCAGCCCTGCATGACGGGTCGCATGCACCGGTGTGCGCTCCTGTCACATGAACCGTCCGGTGTGGGCTCAGCCATCGGGGCGCAAGGCTGGAGGCTGGACGGGGAAAGAGTTGCGTTAAGGTTCGTTTCGACGTGTAGGCCATTCCGAATCACACTTGCAGCCATTCTTGCCACGCTCCCCCCGAGAACGTGGAGATGCCTACGCAGTCCGCAGCTGAATGGCAGACGCTTGTGGAGCGTACGTCCAGCAGTCTGTTGCGATACGGATGTCGTTCTCCACCGGACCTACATGACGAGGACTCCTTCGTGCGGGCCTTCACGGCTCATTGCAGATTGCAGAAGATCGTAAATTACGGTCGACTCCTGGCGACGCTTCAATTTAGTCGCGCCTGTGGTTTTACCGCCGTCATTGACAGGCAGCGCTCTCAGGTCATGGGTGAGGCGCTGACCACGGTGGTAGTTCGAACATGCTTCGCAACAATACAGGTACGAGTTGCACATCTTCGACGATTTTACAAGTCACCTGCTGATCTGACAAAAGTGCGCAGTGGCCAAACGCGTATCCATCGCCGAGATCGTTGCAACTTTGGCCCAGCTCAACTCTGCAGTACCTCAGCTCAAGCGCTATCCGACAGGGCCGTTCAGCCTCCAATCGCTCATTGATATCTTAACAACTTATCTCGACTCCCTTCTGCTTATCATCGAACACCTGCTAGGTGCTGAGCCTGCTCCCGGTAAGCACAACCCTCGGATAACGTGATATACTTTTGCGCTGACTCTCTCGGTGTCATCAGATGTACTGCACGGCGTCGACACCAAGGTAGCAGCTGCGGCTGCGACACTATCCAGGCTCGGCAATGAATTGTTCGACACGATGCAAAGCCATTCAGAAAGTGGTTCTCACAGCGGGTCTCACGGCACCCTCTTGCGGTCGCAATCGAAAGACACTTCGCTGGACGAAGTCTTCATGGAAGAGATTGGCAGCGGCGGCTTCGCACAAGTTTGGCGAGTGCGCCAAAAGTCAAGTCCTTTCACCCAGTACGCGCGCAAAATCGTCAGGCTGGCGAACCGGACGGACAGCGAGAAAGAGCACCTGAGACAGATGGTCCGTGGCGAGCATGAGATGATGAGCAAGCTCAGCCACGATCACATCGCTCGGGTCACAAACATCCGAGAGGACCTCGAGTCACAGACGCTGAACATTTACATGCACCCGGTCGCTGACATGAATCTACAAACGTACATGGATCGCTGCGAGGCGAACTCTTTCCCGGACGAGGACCTCGAACTGATGAAGCCGTGGTTTGCGTGTCTGCTGGGCGCTTTGCAGTACGCGCATCGCCGGAACGTCTGCCATTGCGATCTGAAACCAGCCAACATTCTGGTCTACCGCCCTGATAGCGATCAGCCCAACATCTGTCTGACAGACTTCGGACTAGCTAGAGACTTCACCGGCATGGAACACAGCAGAACCACAAACCTAAGAGTCGAAGGCACCAGAATCTACCTCGCGCCAGAAGCCAGACCCGGCGTGGAACGCGGCCGAATGGCAGACGTCTTCTCCCTAGGCTGCGTGTTCTCCGAGATGCTGACGGTCTGGAGCAAGGCTTCCAACGCCGCTTTCGCACAGGCGAGGATCACAGAAGGGGAAAGTGAATTCGGCGTGCCTGATTTCCGATCGCATCTACAGCGGGTGCAAATGTGGCTGGTGGAGCGGCAAAACGCAGTCTGGCAAGACATCGCGTTCAGGATATTGACGAACGCGACGATGAGTATGGTGGAACTGGATCAGGCGCGGAGATGGGATATACAGCGGACGCTGTCGAGCTTAAGGGCGGCGAGCGATATCATGAAATGCCATTGTCATAGTAGCATTTGAGAAAGCTAGCTCAAGAGATACCGAGTACGGACTAAGTACAGTCGCCATGTAGATAGTTTTTTAATGAGAACCAAGGACGATGTAATCATAGAACCCACAACATAGCTAAAAACACCCTATCATCTGTCAGCACCGGAAATGCGAGTTGCAAGAACTCGATCTTATTTCTGCTCAATCTCATTCATCCACGGCAGCGATTCCTGCGCGCCCAAGCACTCGATCGTCCTCGCCGCAGCTTTGTGTGCATACGAAATCGCTTTCCGTATGTCGAAAGTTCCGAGCTGCTGTTTCTGCTTGACGTACTGCACCGCGTATGCTCCGATGAACGAGTCACTGTTGTTTATCCGTCAGCCTCAAACACATCCGCAAATATCTATCTACACGCTGAAACTTACCCAGCTCCCGTCGTGTCCTTAGGCTCAATATCTGGCTCAGCCGGCACATGCCCATGATCGCCTTCGGAGGTCGCGTAATAAGCGCCCTGACTGGCGAGCGTCAAGATCACGTATTTGGCGCCTTTCTTGACGAAGTCCTGCACAGTCGCAAGGCGGATCTTGACATCGTTGAAGTCTTCAACTGTCTTGTTAGAAAGCTCCGCGGCTTCCTGCTCGTTGAGGATGAGGTGCGTGACGTTCTCGTAAGTAGCATCTGTCAAGAAACTAGTCGGCGACGGGTTCAGAATCGTGTCTACGCCGCTGTTCTTCGCGGTCTCGAGCACTTTCTTCGCGACGTCGACCATGATGCCCAGGTGCGTGATGACCAGGTCTGGCCTCTCTTTCGTCTTGCCGGCTAGGTTCTCGATCCTGAAGGGCTCGCGCGGCGTGTACTTGAGGTTGGCGCCTTGCTGGCCGACGTTGCGGCTTTCGCCCGTGACATAGTTCACCAGCACGATGCAGGTTCCGCTGTTTTCTTCTGGTTCGGTCAGGACGCCTGTGGTGTCGACGTGGTTCTCGCGCAGCCTGGTTTTCAACTGCGTTCCGTAATCGTCGCCTCCGACTGCGCCGTTCATGAAGACTCGGATGTCCTCTGCTCGCCCACTGCGAGAGTTTCTCTTCACCGCGCTGGGTTTGAGGTTTGCGGACTGGTCTGCGCTGGTCGCGTTGTCGTGGCTGGCGCGATAAGTGGCGACGGCGGTGTTGGCGCCTTTGCCGCCGGGCAAGTAGTCCAGCGATGTGCTGTCCATTGACTCGCCTTCGATGGGCATGCGCTCGATCTCGAAGACGAGATCCATGTTCATTCCCCCGACGACGGCGATGATGGGTGATTTCAGCATCATGTTCTTGCAGGCTGGGGAATAAACGATTTCCGTGTATACAGGAAATCTTTTCAAGACTCTATATTTCGGCAACAAACACTTGCACCGTGATAATGCGGTCTGTGGGAAAGCACTTGGACACTTGGGCATGAGAGCCGCCCAACTAACTCAGCACGCCTGAGAGCTTCCAGTCACATGTTGGCATGAACGGATGAATGCATGTATCTGCAATACGTGGCAACCACGCAGCCAACGAGGAAGCGTTATTCTTTAGCGAGTACAGCCTGTTCTGCAGTGTGTCGGATGCAACACACCATGAAATGCAGTCAGGCGATATTATGCATGTATGCCGTCTCATGGCGTGAAGGGGGCGGTAAGCAGGCAAATGTACATGCGATTGTCACAAGCCCTGAGATTTCCATCAATGAGGCTGAGCCGTGTAGACGTTTAGCCATTGCTATGGGTTGCATGCTCCAACAGAGAAACAAACAAGCTTCGATCCACGAGGTCACGGGGCTTGTTACGCCTGCTCTAGGCCGACCAGGGGACGAGGCTGAAGTGTAGCAGAAGCGTAGAAGACATGTAGCAGTGCCACATTTGTAACGTCGATCAGCTAAGAAATCGTCCGTGCCCCATTCAGAATCTTGTGAGAGCGGAACACACACAGATTTTGAGATGTCAAAGGTGGATATTGTGCACAGCCAGCATGGCCTTGCTGCATTTCATAAGTATCGCATGTCTCCAAGTATAACGCCCCTGGGTATCTTCGCATAGCGTGCTTGTTCCTTTCCCCACCTGAGCCCAATTATCAGTAATACACAACCCTCCCAAAATCCATTGACAGTGCTGCTCATCTGTTGTGCGCCTGTCGTCCTTTTGTCTTGAAAGCACTCTTCTTGAGGAAGCTGATCGGGATGACCTCCTTCGCATTTCTGCGGTTGATGGCCTTTCTGCAAGCCGGGCAATTGCCTTTGCCACGGTCGTTGTTCTTTTCAGACGCCATCAGAGCGCGCGTCAAGCATTCGTGGCAGAAGATGTGGCCTATATGTTCTGTCAGTCTGGTTCCCTTGTCTCATGTCTCGTATCAACGTACCACAAATAGCAGTCGTCGCATTGGTGTAGTTCTCCAGGCAAATGATGCAAGTCCTTTGTCCGATCTTTACTGGCTCATCGTCCTTCTTCGTCTCTTGCATTTTGAGCGCTTCACGCTGCTGGGCCTGCAGCAGTTCGGCATCTGCGGAAGGCGCCTCATCCTCTAGATCTTCCGCGTCGACTCTTGCTGTGGACATTGATGTTCGCTTTGTGCGCTTCTTTGCGGATCCTTCGTCTCCTCCTTGGCTTGCAGAGCTGCGCTTGCGCGTCCGCGACTGCTGTGATGTGCTTGCTGTGACCATGTCCGGCGACTGGGTCAAGTCCACTGGACTGCCGTTTGCTGCTGGGCGGCGGCGAGGAGGCATGACGGCGTCGTCGTCGCTATCGGTTTCGACCGCTGGGTGGTCTATTTCGTATCCGTACGGTAGTTGTAGCGTTTGATTGTGGGTGCCTTGCTCGGGTGTTGATTGCTGAGCAGTTGTGGGAGCAAAGCTTTCGCGAGGGTGGGATGGTTGTGGAAGAGGGTCACGAGATAAGATAGGCTGATATCTGTTGGTTGTGGGTGCTTGCCGTGAAGGCTCGTGGTGGTTTGTGTTTGCGGGAAGTGATTCGTGTGGGAGCTGGCGGGAAGTGTTGTGGTAGCGATCCAAACCCACCGGGGCGTTATTTCGTAGCGTTCCACCATTCACATGTCGTGATGGTGGTGAGCTGGGGGGTGGCGGCGCATGTGAAGTGTGATCGGGCTCTCGCTGCCCTGCGTCTGGATAAGGCTCATTCCAGGTATCTGACGACCTTGTTGCGGTCAGATTGGGATTGTATTATGTTTGCTGGGACTCATTCTCACCAGTGTGCGCCCACATCTTCCAGATCTTCTGCGTTGGCAAAGCCGTTCAGGCCTGCCCATGGTCCGCCATTCAACTGGTTGTACTCGTCGTCCAGCACTGCAAAGTTCCAGTCTTGCGCCGCCATGTCCGCGAGCACTCTCGAGTACCGCTGTCACTTGAGACGCTTCTTGTTCTTGGTTGGCAGGTAAGACGGTTTCCTTGCTATATCACCGTATCACCAGCAAATGACAAAGAACAAAAGGTGAGCTTGAAGTACTAATACTAACACAACAGACATGGATGCAAGCACGAACATGAAGCATACAGTACTGGCGCCGCAGATCAGCCCTACCAGAAACCCTGATGATGTAAGTCGGCCCTATCAGGCAAGAGGCAGCCTCGGCCTTTGAAACTTTTGGACTGGCCGTTCGATGCCTTAGTTATGAGTGTACAGATTTATGCAGAGCTATACCATCGCAATTGGAATATCAAACCCACAGAGGTCTTCTCTAACAAATCGTCCCGGTGGCTCCCTCTGCTAGAGTCACGGCCTTTCTCGCCAGGAAAGGTCGTCTAGGTATTGATCCAACTATATCCCATCCCATCAGACCCCTAACAAGTTACATCTAACACTTGCGCCAGGAACCATGGCCCTCCAAACAGTCGAGAGCCCATTCTTGGGTCGTCTCGAGCCCACTCCTGCCCCTGCTCCTCCTCCTGCTGTCGCCATCACACCTTGCGATCCTTGGCCCCGACCATACTACCTCGAAGATGGCCTGAGAAGAGTCGCGCCCTACCACTTCACATACAACACCAATTGCAAGCAAAGATGGCGCGGCAGAGAGATCCTCGAGATCTTCAGAGATGAGTTCAGGGACAGGCCAGAGGAATACTATGTACGGTTATCTGAATCTACAACCAATCCAAAACATGCTGACATGGTCAGGAAGCTGCCATGAAATCCGGCGCAATCCACATCAACGGCAAACCTGTGCCTTCGACCACCACCACCGTCAAGAATGGCGACGTGATCAGCCACACCCTCCACCGCCACGAACCCCCCGTCACGGGCAAGCCCATCGCTATCGTCCACGAAGATGAAGACATGATTGTCATCAACAAGCCCGCCGGCGTCCCCGTCCACCCAGCCGGCCGCTACAACTACAACTCCGTGATCGAAATCATGCGCGCCGAGCGCGGCAACGGCTGGAACCCGATGCCCTGCAACCGCCTCGACCGCCTGACCAGCGGCGTCATGTTCATCGCCAAGCACAAGAAGGCCGCCGAAGCCCTCGGCTCCAAGATCATGGGCCGTACCATCCGCAAGGAATACGTCGCCCGCGTGAAAGGCGAGTTTCCCGAAGGCGAAATTGTCTGCGAGCAGCCCATGCTCCAGATCTCGCCGAAGCTGGGCCTGAACCGCGTGCGCGCCACCGGCAAATCCGCCCGCACCGTCTTCAGACGCATGGCCTACTACCCGGCGAGCGCGCTGGGCGAGGGCCACACCGAGGGCTACAGTATCGTGCGCTGCTTACCTCTGACCGGCCGCACGCACCAGATCCGCGTGCACTTGCAGTTCCTGGGCCACCCGATCAGCAACGACCCGATCTACGCGAATCAGAAAGTCTTCGGCTCCAACCTAGGAGCTAACAGCGCGTCGGGCGAGGATGACGAGTCCATCATGGAGCGCTTGGGCCGCATGGGCAAGCAGGAAGTCGCCGAGGCCGTGGCGTACCACGACGAGATGGTGACCGAGTACAACCGCAAAAAGGCCGAGAAGCTGACGGGCGAGAAGTGCGAGGTCTGCGGCACGGAGTTGTATTCTGATCCGGGGCAGCATGAGCTGGGGATTTACTTGCATGCGAAGAGGTATGCTTGCATGGGAGATACGTGGAGCTATGAGACGAGTTTGCCCGAGTGGGCTTTGCCGCCTGCGGGAGTGGATGGGCCGACTGAGGTTACGGAGGAGAGCGATCCGCTTGCTGCTGAGGTGGCGAAGTTGGATTTGGAGGATGGGCTTGAAGGGGGCGAGAAGAAGGCAGAGGCCGTCGAGGGCGAGAAGACGAAGGGTGAGGCTGTGAGCGAGAAGTCATGAGCCGTCGAAAAGCATATAAACCCCGAAATCTATACAGCTGAAGATAAAACTTTTCGACTCAGTGTGGACTGTGCATGCTACATTTTTAAAAACATGCCTCTATATCTCTCTCCATCTATAACACATATCTATCCCACCCTCAACAACCGCATCCCACCATCCTCACTAGACACCGCCAGCAGTCTCTTTCCATCTTCTTCTTCAGCCTTCCCAGGCCTCCACCTCAATTCAGTAACCGTCTTCGCGGGCCCAACCTCCTTCCTCACACCCTGCACCACAGCATCCTCCCACTTCCCACTCTTAGACAGCGTGATAAGGCCCAAGCGACCCTGCTCCGTGCCATAGGCAAGCTGTGCGTCCGGCGAGAACGCCACGGCCGTGACTGAGGCTTCGACGGGGAAGCTCTTCACGAGCTCGACTTCGGATGTTGAGGCAGCGATGCGCCAAAACTTGATGGACTTGTCGCGGCCGGCGGTGGCGAACAAGGGTGCGTTGTCTGTGTCGGCAGTTGTGGGCACCCAGGCGCAGTCGAGGATCATGCGCGAGTGGCCTTTGGGGTTTGATTTGAGGAGCGTGTATGTGTGCTCTGATGCGCTGCTTTCTGCTGCCTCTGTTTGGAGCTGGAACAGCGCCCATTGCCTGTCACGGCCAACGCTGAGGAGGTGGCGGTCGTCCGGGGAGAAGACGAGGCTGGTTACGGTGAGAGAGTGTGCAGAGAGCGGCGGTTTGATCTCGCGCCAGTCTTTCGTCTCGTACAGGCGGATCACGGCGTGATCGAGACTGCTCGCTTTGCAGGCGGTCGCGACGAGCGTGCCGGCGTTGTTGGCGGCGACGCAGCTGATCTCGTAGCCGTGGCCGTAGAGTTTCTCGTGTTCGGGCCAGAGGGTGTGGCGGGCGAGATGGTCTTCGACTGGGGGTTGGGTTTGCGAGATGATGGATGCGGGCACTGTTGAGGATGCTGTGGGGTCGCCGTTGTCTGTTGTTGGGTTGAGTGAGGTGTCTTGAGGTTCGGATGTGGGCTCGTCGGTGGGATCTTCGACAGCGGTGATGGCTTTGTTGGAGAGACCAAGGACGGGGATGTTGGCGGCGTCGGGCAGAGCAAGGTCATCTTCCGTAACTGAAGTTTTTCCAGAGAGAGCGGAGAGGAGGGCGTGGGTTGCTTTAGGCTTGTTGAATACTCTCAAGAGTTTCTCTTCCGCACCAGAGACGAATTGATGTGGTGTGAGTGTGGCGAGGCAGTTCAAGTCGTAGCCGTGAATCTGCGGTCTGGCGATCTCATGCCATGATTTGACGCCGTCCCTCTTCCATTCAGCAAGCATTCTAGTCGTCTGGTCCGAACCGGTGGAAAGCAAATACGAGCCATCAGGTGCCCATGCTACACTTTGGACTTCCTGTGTGTGCCCACTGATACCAGATTGCTGCAACCACATGTTGGACCCGCCGTCGAATGCCCACCTTCTCCAGCTTCCTGTGCGTCCCAGGCTCACGACTGCTTTCTCTTCAGGTTGCCACAGTCCGATCCAGAAGCCACCTGTGCTTCCAGTAGCGGTCGTTGAGCCCTTTTGTGAGCTAATCTCTCCGAGCCTTGTTTGACACACCCATAGACCCGAGGCCTCTTCTACAGACCAAAGTGACAACGAATTGTCTGCTGAGGCTGTCAAAAGCGTGGGAGAGTCGCTGCTGCTAGACAAAGGACCCCATTTCGCAGAGTAAATCCAATCTTCATGTCCAACAAGCAGAGCCTCAAATGTGACCGCATAACGGTTTGCTTCACTGCCAACTTGATGCGCCTTGTTAGAAAGAGACTTTTTGACCGTCTCAGTGCCGTTCGTCGCCTCGCTCGATCCGGCATTATCAGATTTACCGAATCGCCACAGACGGACGTACTTGTCTTGGCTCGCCGAAGCCAGCAGGAGATCACTTCCAGGCCGCGACAAGAAATCAAGCGATCGCACCCATCCTTCGTGACCAGAAAGCGTCGCTTGTAGCTCGAACTCGCCTTGTGCTCTAACGTAAACTTGCACAGAGATCATAGTACCAGCAACGGCAAGAGCGATCTCTCCGCTTGGGAGTTGCGCAAGGGCTGTTGCAAGAGGCAGGAATCGCGGTTTGAGAGTAATGCTCTGCACCAGCTCTACCTGGGCATCCTGCTCCTTGATCTGCCAAATTTTGACCGTTCCATCCGCAGCTCCAGTCGCAAAAGTACCAGTCCCAGGCAAAGTCGCGATCGTGTTAACAGCACCAGAATGCTCCTTCAGACACTGACTTTCCTCAAAGAAAGGAAATGCGTTTGAGTCACATCTCCGCCACACGCGGACGGTGTTGTCGCTCGCGCCACTGATGATGAACCTTTCACCGTTCAGCTCCAAAATTTTCACAGCATTCACGGCGTCTGTGTGTCCAGCCAAAAGAGTAGAGACTCCGTAGTTTGCTTTTTCATCATCCGGGTTCCAGAGTGCGACGTTGATGCCTGCGCCGAACGCGAGGAGATCCGGTGCCCAGTCTGCAGCGGAAGCATGGCGGTTGCCGCCTGCGGTGATGTATTCTAATTGTGCTTCCTTTCCATCGAGAGACATGATCGGATTTATTTTGTTTTTGGGTGTGGTTTGATGGTCGCGGTTCGTTCTGATTGGGTGTAGGATTCAGAAATCTAACGGAAAGTACGCTAGCCGCATTGGGCAGTCTTGTCGTTGGATGAGATCAAAATCTTCCAGCAGAAGGCGGAGAGCATCCGTACGAGCACATTTCAGCAATTTCAGTGCCATCACAATAAACAATGGCCATTGAGAAAGCTCCGCGCTCTCATGTAGCTATGGGCTCACACCGTCGCCACTGTGGAGACCTCCCGAGCTTGCGACCACTGGAAGGGTTTCACCGCGCAGTCGATAAGTCCGAGGTTGATGTGCTGATATCACTAGACATGTAGCTTAGGCACAGACATGGTACCACTGAGAGCACCACGAGCTCTCGTGAACCAGTGAGCTCATCCCATCTTCGCTTTGCACTTTTCTGAAACGTGCGACCGCTGAAACAACACTGGTACTTACTTGCAATCTACAAGGCCAAGATGCTGGTATCACAAGCTATGCACTCTGAATACAAGGAAAGCACCACTGAAACGCTGTCTATGGTGTGGGTTTCTTTTCGCATGTCTTAGGCTCATATCATTTTGTGTAGAACGATTATATACTCATCTTTCCCACTGAGATACTTCCACTACCACGCCATCCTCGCAAATATGCTGTTCGGCATACTCCTAACCATGACCTTTCGAATCTCATCCATGCACAGGATCCCCAGTGCGAGCGGCAAAGGAAGGAACCAGAACTCGAGCGGAATCGAAGCAGTGCCGAAAAGGCTCTGAATGCCCGGCACCTCTGTGACGAAGATCGCGATCGAAATCGAGATAGCCGCCGAGAGTAGCAACCATGGGTTGCGGCGTTGTTTGCGGATGGGGCCGGCTTGCAGAATGCTCAATCTCTTGTTGCGAATGGACAGGATGTTGCCCAGTTGG
>Ga0265797_10002214_pt1 | contig 33082 bp, 31 predicted proteins | sample P2T30metagenome_FD_192433 | JGI IMG/M metagenome (GOLD analysis project Ga0265797, IMG submission 192433) | Plant litter microbial communities from East Loma Ridge, Irvine, California - P2 T30 | ecosystem: Environmental > Terrestrial > Plant litter > Unclassified | place: USA: California... | reverse complement strand
AGTGCTACTAAGCATTTTTAACCAGCTCGATGATGTGACCAGCTCGATGATGGAATACGTTGGTACTTAAAGACCTTTTAAGCCCTACTCTAGCTATAGTTCTGCTTGCTTCGCAAGCAATTAAGTACTGCTAGTAACCTATTACCATGCGAAAGTCTTCTTTAACCAATTCCTAATATTCGCTGCAACCTCATCCGGCTTCTCGAACGGAGTCCAGTGACCCGCCTCCAACATGTCTGCCCTCTCCAAGTGCGGCAACAACCCCTTCTGAATTGCTGGCATCATGCCCTCTGGCCGACACACCGCATCCTCCTTCGCGCCAATATAGAGCGCCGGAACGTTCACCTTGTCCCGGTCCTCGGGAAGCTGGCTGTCGCACTCGTACTGCAGATTAGAGTTCGTGGCTTTGTACCAGCATTGGGGCCCGTCGAAGCCGTCGCGGCGCATGCGCTCAACGAAGGCCGTCTTCATGGTGGGATCCTGGGCATAAGGACGGACTTCGGGCTCAGGCTCGTTGCTGGTAAGATAGTCGCGCATGCCGCCGCGGGAGCAGAAGTACTTTTTCATGTTGGTTATCCCGGCGCCGTGGAGGGCGGGGTAGAGGCGCTCGACGTTGTCCTTGAGAATGGCGGGGCCGTCTTCGGCGGTGAAGAGGTACCTGTATAGTCAGTCTTTGGTGGACAGAGACCTGGTGGGCAGCTCGCTCACCAGTATGCAAGCTGCGGGTAGCCGAATATCTGCTCTGTCTTTGCGTTGACGGCATCCAAGTTCATCTTCTGGCGGCTGGGTGTCATGTATGTGACATTCAGATTCACCAAGCCGGCAACACGGTCTGGGTGGTAGCTGTGTAGTCGAGAAGCACAGCCAGAGCCCCAGTCGTGGCCAATGGAAATGACCTTGTCGACTTTCTCGGCGTCGATGATGTCGATGAGATCTTTGGTCATCACGTCCCATTTGTACTCGACAGGGTCGGTGGGTTTGTCTGTGCCGCCGTACCCAAGTAGATCCGGGATGATGATGGGGTACTTGGACGTGGAGCGGATGCGAGATGCAACGCCTGCCCACATGGCGGCCTCGTCGGGCCAACCATGCTGGAAGAAGAGGGCTGGGAGGGACGAATCGCCGTCTGCTGTGTAGTATGTGTATGTGTAGCCCCGCGAGGTCTTGATTGTCTTCTTCTGGAAGTCGTCCATGGTAAGATGTGAATGTGCGAACGATGTATGTTAGAGACGACGTATCAGAATTAAGTAGCCGACCTGACAGTGCCCTAGCGTTCCAGAGCTCGGTACAAGCAGCTTTCTTCAGCTCGGTTCTTACGTGAGGTCATAAAAGAAGCGGGGTTGTTCACACGTTGCGGAGGCCTTTGCATTGTTTCTGACCGACTTGGAGTCTTGGAGGCCCACATCCTTACCTGCATGAGTACTAGAACCGGACACGAATGGACTTCTGGTTTAGGGCCCGACCGGTCGCAACGGTGGAAGAGAGGAAGGCGGTAGCAGCATGTGACGAGGATAGCGAAGACATGTCTGAGATAGTTTCATGGTGGTTGAGGCGAGCGACGTCAGCGCGCTGGAACTCCGCGATGGCTTGAGCTTTCCGACGCGACGGCAAGGACAAAAACAAGAACATCAACATCCATCGCCCTCAACATGGCGGGAACGCGACGATCGACGCGTCAGACGACGGCGCAAGCCCCCAGGTACAACGACGCCGACTCTCCATCCGCCGAGGACGAGCCGCCAAAGCGCAATGGCACGAACAAGGCGCGCCAGAAGCGCCCACGAGACGAAGAGCACGAGCACGACAGTTCACCACCACCACCGCCGCCCAAAAAAGCCGCCAAGTCGAAGCATCCCGCGCCCTCCTCATCCCCCACAAATCGCACCCCCAGCGGCGACCAAGAAGTCTTCTGGCTCCTCAAAGCCGAGCCCCTCCCGCGCATCGAAAACGGCGTCGACGTCGCCTTCTCTATCGACGACCTCGCCGCCTGCACAGTCCCCGAGCCCTGGTCCGGCGTGCGCAACCCGCAGGCACGCAACAACATGCAGGCCATGCGCAAGGGCGACCTCGGCTTCTTCTACCACTCCAACGCGAAACCTTCGGGAGTAGTAGGCGTGCTGCGAGTCGTCGAGGAAGCCAAGGTCGACGAGACGGCGTTCGATAGCAAGGATCCGTACTACGATGCGAAGAGTGACCGGGAGAAGCCCAAGTGGTACTGCGTGGGTGTGGAGTTTGTGAGGAAGTTCGACCATGTCGTGGATTTGGCGAGGATCAAGAGTCATGCGGGTAAAGGTGGGGAGTTGGAGGGCATGCAGCTGGTCACGAATTCGCGGTTGAGCGTCAACAGGGTCACCAGGGAGGAGTGGGATTTCATATTGAGCTTGGCTGGAGGTTCAGAAGAGGCAGAAGAGACGGAAGCGTCTTGAGAAAATGAACAGCACATGGGCCCTGGACAGCCCCCTGAATCGATACGAAATCCTACATTCTCTGGCTATCTCCGTCTAGTTTCATGTCCGATATCTCTCTCCTAATGTGTGTCTACATGTGCAACAAAGAAGCCAATCGTCCACGCCCAGTAGCCAAGTGCTTTCAACCATCTAGTCCACCACCCCCAAGCTTAGTAGCCCAGTGCCTCGATGACATCGGGCCTATTCAAGAACTCACACCGCTCAGTCAACCTCTCGTCCTCGACACCTCCCGCAGGACTCAGCTCCTCATGTGGTCCTCCAATCGTCATGATATACGGACCATCGCTCGCGCGGTACGCCCGTGACCAGCCCATCACCGTCATATGAGCCTCCCCCACAGGATCACCCGTCGCAGCAAATGTACTCCACGACCTACTCGCGCGCTTCATGAGCGCATAGTCCGCCTGCGAAGGAACAATTGGATGCTCCGAGCTATTGTACGCATCGAAGCTATCAAAGACATATGCAAACTCGGACGTGTGCCCAACGCCAATGCCCGAGACGTTGTACATCGGGTCCAGAATCCTATCAACGATGGTCTGGTTGAAGCTATAGTGGTACACTGGGGCTTGATTGACCTTTGCAGCTGCAGCGCCGTACAACAGCGATGGACACACCATAAGGACGTCCCTGAAGATACGCGCAGATCGGTAGAACTCTGCGCTGAGGTTCGTGCCGGGAGCGAACTCGTCGTTGGGATACATGTTGAGCAGAGCTTGGAGATAATACTCCGGGAGCCCAGGGAGGTAGGCTCGGATGAAGTCGTATGTATCTTCGGCAGTGGTGATGCTGGTGTTTGTGTAAAAGTTGAGATCGCCCTCTGCCCAGCCTGTCATAAATGTGGCGTTTCCAATCTTGCCCTCTGCGAGTAGTTGGGACGGCGGAGCGGGCAGAAAGTCGCCATCGACACCCGGGAGCCAGATGTCACCGATGTTGTGCGCGATGCCGCTCGCATATGTGGTGATCGAAGCATTGCGCAGAGTCTCGGTATCCAGTCCCCGTAGACACGCGATGGTTTCTGGTGAGTGCACATCCGTCGCATTGCAGCCCACGTAGTCCGCCATGGCCACCATCGCGTCGATAGTGAAGTTATTGGTAATGCCAGGCTCAAGAGACTGCGATTCGGCTACGCCTCGCTGGAAGGGAAGAGACTTGGTTCCACCGTAGGCCATGATCTGCATGCCGACAGCCAGACCACCCGAAGATTGACCAAGGATGGTAATGCGCTCAGGATCTCCACCGAAACCGGCGATGTTGTCGCGCACCCACTCAATTCCGGAACGCTGATCGCGCAAGCCGGCGTTCTCGCTGCCTTCCTGCTTGAGCGAGCCAGACTGGGCGAATCCGAAGAAGCCGAGACGGTAGTTCAGGCGTACGTGGATGACTGGCATTCCATTTGCGACCGACTGCTTGATAAGGCCGTCCGGGGCAGTTGTTGGCTCCATGTTGCTGCCGTACCAGAAACTGCCACCATGTATCCAAACCTATCGAGGTTAGTATCAGGTGACCGGTATCAGGATGTTACCCGGGTACTTACCATAACCGGCAACTTCTCGTTTTCATTACGAAGCTTTGGTCGCGCAATGTTGAGGTTGAGGCAGTCCTCGGAAACCATAGTGATGTTTACCAGTGCAAGAGGAGGAGATAATTGGCCGAGCGGTTGTGGGCACGCTGCTCCTGGCTTTGTGGCATCGATCTTGGAGCCGAGAGCTGCGAAGAAAGGACGAGGGGGCTTGAATCGGTTGGCACCGCCCGTGTCTTGAGCATATGGTATACCTAGGAAATGCTCAATGGCATCCTGCTCAAAGCCGACGTACTCGACGCTGTCTGCGGCGACACTGATGTGGACAGTAGCTGCTGCGGTGAGGAGCACACTGGCCGCCAGCGTGGAGATTGTGAGAAGTCGCATCTTTGAGTCTAATTCGTACACTCTACTCTATGAGCGAAATGGGGGCGGGGTGAGAAGCAGAGTGGAGAGAAAGTCTAGGCAAAGCCAAAAGTCAAAAGTCGCGTTCATTTCGACGTAGAAGTGATTATAACTAGCATCGAGACGGATGCCTCGCGAAATCTGTTCGCATATTACCGCAATAGGCAGGTACGCAAACAGAAGGAGCAGGTGTTTGCCCACAGAGAAAGTGCCCAGCATCTGCAGGTCGCCACTAACCACCTGCCCAATTTGAGACGAGCCGATATCTTTCACACTTCCACTTTGATGACTCTACATCCGCAAAAGCCTATTAGTTCAATTATTATTGTTGGCGAGCGGCGAATGTTCTCGTCCGCTATGGTGTGTCAACTACTCCCAGTTATTCGCCTCGACCAATTTACGAGAATTTTGTGTTGATTCGCCAAGATGGCGAGCTAAGCAAAGGCAGGCACCCCGTACAGACGACCTCGTGAGACCTTCGCTACGGGGAGTCACTAGCAATCTCCTTGAGCCTCGCGTACAGTCTACCTCCGCATCGAAGTCTAGCAGCTAAACTTTCAACGTCAAATGTATAGCTTTAGGCGTCTTCGCGATCTCATTTACATTGGCTTTGTGCCACTTGTCTTTTGTCTTCACAACCGTCGCTTGTACTTTATGTACTCTCTTATAAACCGTATCTTTTCGTACGCCTTGATAGCCAAGGCAGCACCTCCTTTTCCGGTTAACTCCAAAGAAGCAGCTAGCAGGACATAATCTTATCTTAACTGACTCACTCCTTGCACCAATATAGGAGTAATGGATGTATGGCGTCTCCGATCCACCTAATGCGAGACTTGAGCAATATAAACGCTGGTAGCGAGTCACAGAAGACCAGCTTGTCTCTGATGGTTCTCGCTTTTTTTTGTGTCGACCGTACGATCTCCTGCACAACAGGAGCCAGCCTTCGACGTACCTCAAACATTCCTTCACCCTACCAGGAAATCCATAATGCCCGTTACTGGAGGGCAAGACTTGAAATGGCGAAAGGGCAACGCGCTGTATCCACTGCTTACCAACGATGATCACCAAGGTGTTTGCTTTGTTTATCTGCAAGTGATTGGTAGTACATGTTGCGGTTCGTAAATATACATCGTGAGCTATTTTTGGCCATGGCATGGTATTTCGCATCAACAAGTCCACCACAAGGCTGCAGACAAAAATGCGATGCACGCTTCTCCCATTTGCCAATCGAGCGCTGTGATCTTCTCAATCAGGAATGCTAGAAATAGCGGTATCCAACAATGCGTACCTTTTCAACATGCCCAATCCTATCCAAAACCAATCAAACCCAGCTATTATCTACTCAACTCGTTCTGGTCCTGTAGAACACCCGCTCTACTTTTCTCAAAAACTTCAATAGCGTCCGTGATCAGCCTGATTCGTTCATCAATCATGCACACTCTATTCCGCACACCTTGTATTCTGTAATCCTTCGATCCTTCCTTCACCAACTTCTCAAGCTCTTCCTCGAGCTCCTCCTTGTACTCCTTGGCATATCCTAAGAATATATGCTGTTCCCCTATCACGCTCTCTAAGTTCGACTTCTTGCGTTTGAGCTCACTCTGCAATACAACTCGTTGCGGAGCCCTGATGGGGCACCGATGGGGTGGCAGGTGATCAATCTCCGATTCGCCGTCGCTGCTTTTGGGGCTGTAGCCGGGGTAACGACCGTCGATAGCTGGCGATTTTGAAAATTGCTCAGATGTGGAGCCGTCTTGCTCGTACTCATCCTCGTGGTCGTGGTTGTCCTCTTCGGCGCTCTCGGCCATGTCGATATCGGTCGGATCTACGGCAACGAGCGGACTAGCGCACTGTGCTCCGCCAGATATTGGGGGCGTGAGTGCTGTGTAATGTGATGGCGGAGGTCGAAGAGGGCCTCGATATGAGCGTCTTAGTGTCGGTGCTCCACTGTACGGCTCGGAGTTGAGTTCGTCTGCTGAGGAAGATTCGGGAGTTTCAGAGATGTGGCGTTTCCTTAGGCTTGTCCTGTCGGGAAGGATCATGTGCTGAGAGCCACCATTTGCCTCATGTTCTTCGTGTGACGTGTTCATGCCGTTGACGCTCTGGTCTTGCGCCTGGTCACTCTCCTGCCCATCTACCGGTAAAGTTGTCATGACTAACGAGGCTGAGTCTTTCAGTCTTCTGCAAATGGCGCGTAACCTATCCGTGAAGTCGTCATCGTAAGCGAAAGTAGGCGTGATGAGGCCATATTGCTCATCGTCTTGAGCCTCTGCAGCCAGCAGGAAGAAGTATTTCGTCATCGCAACTACGTCCTGAGCGTTCCGACAGACTTCGAATACTTCATCGTAGAGCAAATAGTCGTGATGCTTGCCAAGGAGGACGAGAGCGCCGTTCTTAATGAACTCTCCCTCGCCATCACACACGTACACTTCCAGCGTTGATCCGGCCTTTTTCCTGAAATATGCCCAAGCGACATGATCTTCATCAAATTGTAGAGAATCTGTGGCGAAGGAGGCCAATTGGAGAGCGAGAGGTATATAGCGTTTGTCGGTGGTATCCTTTTGCCAGTCTAGATAATCGATGCCCGGTAGATGTTTGAGCAACTTTTGACCGAGGTCTTCATGTAGCTTTCTTAACAGAGGATTGGCGGGCAACATTTGTGGACTCATAGATGTTGGGCTGATTCCGCGTTCGTCCTGCATTACCGAACTCTCCATGGACGGGTTGCTCTTGAGACTGGGTGACGACTCTAGCGCGACTGTCTGCACACTCTTGTGAAGCTCGCCAGTGACTTCCGCCGTCACCCGATCCGAATAAAGTAATCGGGGAACGCGATTATCCCTTCTAGCAGGCTCGTCCGCCTCGTCCTCGCGACTCGCATATTCTATCGCAAGCGGCTTGTGCACGGGCTCTGCCGGAGACAACACATTGTCATGTGCAAGGCTTGGCTCTCCCTGTCTTTTATACAGCCCGGTACTGGCCTCTGGGAGTGACCCTGGAGCACTGTCATCCATCCTAGCCGGCTCGTCTGCGGCCCTCTCACGACTCCCATCGTCTGTCACAAGCGACAAGTACGCACTGTGACCCTCGTCCAAAAGCATCCCCATGCCATGTGCACGCGGCGTTTCCCACGGCCAGTAGTCCTCTGCCCTTTCCAACATTCTGAACATCCCTTCAAGATGCGCATATGTGGGCACCGGCGTGACACCCCCATAATTATTGTCAACAACGCAGACTAGCAGATAGTACTCTAGCATCGAAAGAACGTGTTTCTGGCTCTCGACGTCGACCAGAAGTTCAAGCGGAAGCTTTGCGAATGGGTCGACTAGATGCGCGCATTCTAAACACGCCTCGGTCGCCATCAGCCGCTGCCACTTGGTGCCTGCAGTAGTGACATTGAAGTGTAGCGTGCCATCGAGGACAAAGGCATACGCCGGACTGAAACCTTTGTCGCAGTTACAGAGGGCTGGGAGATCGACGATGATGTTGCCTTTGCTTTCGACGAAGATGTGAGGAGGTATGCGGTCAAGGATCTCGGTATGGCCGTCTCTCTGTAGGTGGGCTTTTATATCGGCGAGAGCTTCGTGGTTGCGCATCGCGGGGTTTCAAGCCACGTGGCGCGCGGTAGCAGTGGTGGCAGCGCACAGAGAAAGGGAAATAATGGGTTTAGTTATTTGCGCGATAGTCGGGTAGACCTGTTGTGTGTGAAATGCGTGGGTGTTGAGTGTGGAGCAGTCGTCAGGTGGGTGCTGCTTAGCGCAAGCGGGAGTGGCAAAATGTGCTTGTGTTTATAAGCTGAGTTAAGTGAAGGAGCGACGCGCCGAGTGATGCCGTCACCTTTCATCTTAATCATTGAACCCATACCTGACCGCACAAACATGTTGCGAATGCTGCTCAATCCGAGGCACTGGTACCAATTTTGGCGTTCAGTATAGTCTGGAGATTGACTAATAGATGCGAAGACCTTCATATACACAAATGGCGCATAGGCCAGCGACAGCAATCTTCTCGGGAAACGGGCTGTCTAGGTAGGCTGAGCAGAATCATTCTCGATCAATTTAAGGCGCAAGGACACAGACGGTTGTTCTTTGAGTGAGCAGAACATAAGCTCTTGTATATCCTCGTATGCTCCAACGGGCAGCGTTCCCTCATGTAGAAGCGACGAAGCTTGCAGGAAGCAATCCAGTATTCCCACAATAGACACCCCAATACCAATCGCCATTAATGTCCGTGGCTTCACGAATCTCTGCATGTCGCGGAAAGGTCAATTCGTCCTTGACGCCATCCTCAGGCCAATAATTCCAGCGCGCTTTCAACCTCAAGCCGACCCCACCATCTGGCGGAAACCTCTGCGCCGGAATCGCAACATTCGATGGCGCGCGATAGTTGTGCTCATTGCCGTCAAAGTCTCGCCACTTCCACTCGCGCATTGGGTTGCCTGAGGTGGGCGATCTGGCGCCTGAGTTCACGTCGCTGTCCTCTTTGAGAGTGAACCCGCCGACAAGTTCACGGACCACGATCCTTTTTTGCCCGCCATCGCGATCTTCGAAGCCAACAACGACCATACGGTGGCCACGAAGGCATTTGCGCCAGCCATTGATACCATCTTCTTTGGCGATGCGACCCGACACGTTGAGCTTGTGGTAGCAGGCCATGCAGATATCGTAGTCACCGGCGTTGCATTTGAGGCAATGGTAGCGGGGGTTGATGGGTGTAATCGAGTATCTGCAGATGTTGCAGAGCGTCGTGAAGCTGAGAGGACGAAAGACAAGGTTCGCCACAGTGACATAATCTGGGCCGCGACTCAGTGAGGCTGACTTTGGGGTCAGAGGAGGAGCGGCAGCTGAATGGTCAGAGTCGGGTGGTGCAAGATTTGTGTCTTGTTGTGGTGTTGTGGGTGTGGTGCTGCCATCTGCCGTGTCCTTCCTCCTTACTTGATGTGCCACTGGTAGCAGTGGGTGCGTGCAATGCCGCCCTTGATTCACACAGTCGTTGCAATATCCCCAGTCGCCCTCGTTGCAGTAGTCACATTTCCAATAGCATGTATTGGCGAATGCTTTGCAGCCGTCACAGAAAGCGCCCTCCTCTAGCCTATGCTTAGGGTCGTCTTCACTCAAAAGCACGTGTGGTGGCGTCACAGACTCGGTGAGCGGCGTTAGTGGTATACGATACCGATGCCCAGCGAGTATATGAGGCTTTTCGTGGTCGGGAGGATATCCACCCTCAGGGCTATTGCGTTCGTAGCGCGACCAAGCCGTCCACCCAAAGCCATACCAATGCTTGCAGCCTTTGCCAGCATGGTAGCATCGATAGCATAAGTCGTACGCGCCATCGTCGCACTTTGAGCAGTGGTAATGCAGGTCGTGTTCGATGTGCTGTTTGTTACAGTGCTTGCATGCTATATGTGGCTCAGCATACTGTGTGGGAGCCACGGAAGCCTGGCGTGACCTCGACTCGTTCGCTACGGGATCCGTTGTTGATCGTGGGAATGCAGGTGCTGATATCAGGGGAGGAGTGCCGTGATTGGACGACCGACGTTGTCTGGCATGCACTGGATCTGTAGTGCGCCGTGAACCTGGTGGCTGGAATGGCGTAAGCGCAGGTGTTGAGCTGGGCGGAGAACGGGCTGGAGTGCCAACTATCGCCAGTGAACTAGTTGGACTATCGCTCGTCGGTAAATCAAAGCCCAAGCCTCTTGGCGAGCTCATGTTGGGTGAGACACTGGTTTGCAGACTGTTCCTGAAGGCCTGTCTAGCCTCGACGCCAGCTCGTTGTCCTTGGTCAGACTGACGACGTCGAGCTGCTGGTGCACTGTCCGAAGTCAACGGAGGACCAGGTATATGCTCGCTCTGTCTCGCCGAAGAAACAGAGAGAGCGAGTGGGCGTTGTGGTCGTCTAGCAGACCGAGAGCTTCCTTGGCTGGAAGAGCGCTCGTGAGGATTGCGGCCACTACGATAGCGGTTCGCAGCATCCATGAGTCCAGGTCGTGAGATTGGCGGCCCGCCAGCGGATTGCGGTGTTGACGTGCCACTCTCTGATCGCCCGTGTGCTCTCCTCCGAGCGACATCCTCCTCACGCACATTTGGGCTGCGCAGGGGCTGGGAGACAGCTGTGGGAGAGGTAATCGACAAGCCTTCCCTCGCCAAACGCTCCCTGCGCTCCCTCCGTTCTTGCTGGCGCCTGTCGGCCTGGCGTCTTCGTACAGCTTCCGCTATGCGCTCTGTGATCTCTTCCTCCTGCGACGGACCGATCTGACTCAGATCAACGCCTTCAGACACCAGCTCTTCTAGTACTTCGCGCACCAGATCCTCGTCAACATCTTCGGAGCCGATCTCAGAGGAGCTGAGTAATGACCGCAGGCTGGACTGATGCTCGATGGCGCGTGATGGAATTCCGACCCGAGACGGCGATGTGCCTCTCGACTGCCGGCCGCTCGACCGTCTGTCGTCCTGACTCCGCCGCGACTCTCTGCTCCTGTCGCGGCTTCTCTCGCGTCTCCTCCGATCTCTTGGCGGCTCCAGGCGGCTGTTGTTCGCAGTTGGTATGCCGGCTTCGTGCAGACTCAGGACCTGCGCTTCCGCCAGCATGCGCTCCTCGTCTTCGTCGCGCTCCTCCCTCCTGCGCAGCTTCGGCAGAACATTGTCCCCGGACTTGTACTTGGCCCTGTCAGCCGCCTTCTCCTCGTCGCTCTTGCCCCGGGCCGGGTTTGCCTTCACATAGTTGTCGAGGAGAGTGGTGACGAAGGCGTTTGGCTGCGTCGTCCGTACCGAGGCACGACACGACGGGCACGTGTACGGGTGGATAGACGTCGCCGTGGATGCTTGGAAGGCGAACCATTCCTTGAGACATGCGCCGCAGAACGTATGGAGGCAGTCGAGGAGCGTCAGCGGCTGGTAGAGCAGGTCGGTGCAGATCTGAGCGTGTTGTCGTCAGCACCGGAATTGGAGAAGGAGCGACCCAGGTGTAAACAACGTCTCCAATGTACATCGTGAGGTTTCCTACACCGACGGCGCATACAGCAATGCGGCCTCCTTGGACACGGCCGCCACCTCTGCAACACCTCCACCTCCACCACCCCAGCACCTCACACTTACGGAGCACGTCAATTCCTTCTCCATGTCAGTTTGCACGTCGCCAGCGCGCTCGGCCTCGGCCATGGTGATCCGGATCCAGATCCAGACCCAGCGTTGACGGTGTTTTGGGCGCGAGCTGAGAAGCTGGCCGAGAGCTGCTGTCAGCGACTCAACGTACCGCGCCGATGCAACTTGGCAGCCTTGACGTGATGAAGCAGGAAGGCGTCACCGCCTGCCAGCGCATCACGACTTCACCACCGGCGCCGCCTCCATCCTCTCGCTCTGCAAGTCCAGCTTAGTCTTATGCATGCTACCTCATTGTGTATCTTGCGTTCCTGCAAGGAGGCGTCGACCGGTGCCCAGGTAAACTAGCTGCAGTACTTCGTATGCTCGCTAGCCATCGGCTTCGACCCAGCAGGTACTTTGACTCCAAGCTAGTCTGACAGGTGCTTTTGCTCGGATTCTGCCGACATCTGGTGTACCGTTTCAATCCTGACACAGCGTGGTGGATCCGTCCAAGAACGGTAGATCCAAAACACAACCCAAGACAATGGGCGCTGTAGGGCACCACCAATATCTGATCACGATCTACTACCATATCTTCAGGCCAAAGGTTTCGAAGCCTTAGGTAAACGTGCTTTGGACCGCTGCAACCCATGTCAACATCACCACAAACAAGCACAACCAAGGTAAAAAATGAACAGGCTAGTTCAACTATCAACCACTTGCAGCACTTTTCAACCCTATTCCTCTCACCCCCGATTATAGACACGCGGGAACGACTGAATATATACAGCATATCGAAGAAGCTCATCCAGACATTACCATTCCGTTGTGACCAGCACATCCCTTCTCATCACTCAACCGGTACGCTTACTGGGTGGCGGCACCAGCGTTCTGGACACCGTTACCAGCCTGCTGTTGACCCTGGGCAGCCGCGCCGGCATTCTGTCCCTGCTGGGCCGTGTTGGCACCCGCAGCCTGGCCATTCTGCTGGATCTGTTGACCCTGCTGAGCGGTCTGTTGACCCTGCTGAGCGGTCTGTTGACCCTGCTGAGCGGTCTGTTGACCCTGCTGAGCGGTCTGTTGACCTTGCTGAGCGGTTTGCTGGCCGGTCTGTTGACCTTGCTGAGCGGTCTGCTGTCCAGCCTGACCTTGCTGGGCGGTCGCCTGTCCATTCTGGATCTGCTGGCCCTGCTGGGGAGTCTGTCCCTGCACGGCACCTACGAAGCATTAGCATCATGCCCGGATGTCTGGGTGTTGTATACATACCAGCCTGTTGCTGACCCTGCTGGGGAGTAGTGGTCTGGGGAGCCGCAGCTCCAGCGGCGCCCTGGGTAGCACCATTCTGGACCAGTGGGCTGCCACCAGCGGCCTGAGCCGCAGCCGCAGCAAAGGCAGCGGCGGGGCTACCGGCGGGAGCGCCGGCCTGAGTAGGGCCGGTACCTAAAAGTTGCTGTCAGTGGATGTTTGTTGGATAAGATCAATGGAAGACTCACCCTGGACACCTCCAATAACACCAGTGTTGTCGCAGGCGGTGGGGCGAACAGCCGCTCCAGGCTGTCCGGTGGACGCCATGTAAGCATCGATGTTAGGCAGAACTACCATCTGTTAGCCCAATTTCACCCGCCTTCACGGCATCCAAACATACCGTTGACACAGCGGTTCTGGTTGATCAAGTCAATGTTGTTCGCCGCTGCCATTCCCTGCACGCTCATGATCTGCAGCTTGTCCACGACATCCTGGAACGAGCCGCCGGTAGCAAGCGTGGCGTTGGCACCAATGACACTGGGCATGGCGCTGTTTGCCGCATCGATGATGGCCTTGTGGTTCAGCTCATCGACCTCGGCGTTGTACGCAACAAGCGCGGCTTGCTTGAACTGCACGTTGTTCTGGATGCTGGCGCCCGTGTTAAGGAAGCTGGACACCATGGATGTGTCGGCCATCCAGTTGGTCACCGCGGTCGCGAGGTCGTTGGTCGTAGGAGTTTGGCCGTTGGCGATGCCGGCACCGGTGCCTGTCTGAGGGCCGCTGACGGGCTGGTTCACACCTTGGGCGCCCTGAGCACCTTGTTGCTGGGTAGGCTGGCCGTTGACGTTACCGCCCTGTACTTGAGTGGCCTGGCCATTCTGGACTTGGGCGATGGGGGAAGCATAGACTGCGCAGGTGAGGAGCGAGGCGATGAGAGTGTACTTCATTATGGCTGTTGTGTGGAGTGATCGGATCAACCGAAGTGAATAGGATCAATGAATGGAATGGAAGAATGAAGGTAATAAGATAAGAAGACGCTGAAGTGGGAAATAGAAGTTACTAGCCTGTTGATTATTGAGGAACCTGTCCGATGATTTTCAAAAGGGTGCTGGCGATGGGCTTATTTGTACATGTTGACGGAATCCTAGCGTGTCCGCACTCGCATAAACGGCAGGCATAGCACAAACTCCCGAAGGTTCCGGGGTCAGCCAATTGCAAATCAGTCCGTTAATATCTCTTGGCTCCTTCGCTGGAGTGAGTGGGAGCTGCTTCATCGAGCAGTATCGGAGTACATCGGCCTGTGCATCAAAAGTGGAAACATGGCTTGCGCTGCAAGATGAAGCATGATCTGCCAAACAAAACGAACGAAACTGCCGGGTTCACCATGGTAAGTGTATTGGCAGAGGTGTTATGGGTTGGTTTGGATTGCCGATGTCATTGTTTTGGTGGCGTTTGGGCGTTTTGGCATGGTTTCGTCTTGGTCTTGGCGCTGAAGCTTGCTTGAGATCAATCCATTCTTAACTTCTTGAGTTACTGATGGCACAAGCGTGTAGCAACAACAGTCTAGACGGATGCTCGCGTGATGTTTTCACGGAACCTCTCTCCCGGCCCGTCGCATTGTATTTTCCTGCGACACCATTGTTCCGATTGTCGGGCAGCGAAAGCAAAGTGTGATCATTGGTGCTTAGGTCGAGTAGATAGTCTATGGTCTGAGAGGTATGAGGCAGTAAGTTTCCACAGTTTAGATGAACGGTATCCAGACGCGAGTCCTCGCTCTATACGCCTTGTAGTCGCCGCCAAAAAAGCTGATCAGATGCGTCTCCTCGTCTGCCAAAGTCAGCACTCATCAACCCAACCTCGAACAACGCGAACTTACGTGCAATTCTGCGACTGAAAAAGTACCACAGTATGGCAGCATACGCCAACGAGCAGAACGCATTGCCCAGCATGACTTGCGTACCTACACCCCACCAGAAGAAGCCAAAATAACTCGGATGCCGAAAGTACGCATACAGGCCCTTCGTAACAAGCTCGTGCCCATCATTCTTCTTCGACTGCACGGTGTGGTTGAAGTTTGTGCCCGCCTGCGCCATCGCCGTGCTCCTAGCCACTTGTCCCACCACGATCATCACGACGCCTAGGGCTATCACAACCGGCGAATGGAAGCGCGCCTGCCAGCTCGGAAAGAAGTAAGACGTCACGATAGTCTCTATCAACGCCATGCTATGCGCCTGTCTGTACTGGTCCCCGTTTGTCAAGAGGAACGAGGACACCACCACGACCGGCGTGTTATACGCAGCCGTGATGTAGAACTCGAGGAAGTGGAACACGGACAGCGCGACGAGGAATGCGCAGGGCCGCCATAGACGGCTTTCCGCATGCGCACCCAACATTGTGAAGACAAAGCCCAGGACAGCGGTGCAGCCCAGACAAAAGGCGCGCAAGGCGATGCCAGCGAGTGAACGCTTGCCATTGGGGAAGAACTCTTGCGCGATGGCGCTCGAGGACTGTACCTGGATGTTGGCGGCTTCGCGTGCGCGCAGTTTGGCGTCGAGTTCGGGGGTCCAGACGCCGCGTTCGGAGGCGCGGTTGACGGGCAGGGAGATGTCGATGTCGCCGTTAGAAGGAGGCATTGTAGTGGAGTAGTTAGGATTGTAGATGTAGATGTGAGACGGTACCACGGTGGGATGTTCAAGACATGGTAGAATGGTTATCAAAGAGGTTTAATAGCCTCCTGCTGCCCTGAAGCTCGTTTACGCAACAATAGTTATCAAGGCTTTCGTTTGTGGTTTAGGGAGTTCCTTACCATTGTTTCGGACTCGATGCCGAGGGATGCGATCACTGCTAGCTAGGACAAATGCGGCAAGGGTTCCGCTTAGTCACGGACGCGGTATGCTCACCACGTGGCAGTACGCTCTCTCACATCTCGAATAAATTCGGGACTCAAGTAGACATCATTATTTAGTCAGTCTTCCACAATGCCAACCGTCTCAGAAGAAGACAACAGACAGCGCATGGCGCGCGGCGATCTCTACCACGCCTTCACACCACAGCTCTCTGCTGAGCGCCGTCGCAGCAAATACGCATGTGCACGCTACAACGGCGCCGGCGAGGTAACGCGTCGGAGACTGTGTGAACTGTTCCGCGAGTAGGTGCAGCCATGTTATCTAAGAGCCTAATCTCACGTGCGTTGTTCAGCATCCTGCACGACCCAACGCCTCTACCCCCACCAGCACCCACCGAGGAAGAAGACGATGCACTTTTCGGCGATGACCCCTGGATAGAAGCCCCGGTGGCCATGGACTACGGCTATAACGTCAAGCTGGGCAAGAACGTCTATGTGAACTTCAACTCCGTGTTCCTAGACACGTGTATAATTAGCATTGGCGACCGCACATTAGTTGGTCCCAATGTCAGTTTCTTCTCGGCTACGCACCCGCTCGATCCTGCGCTGCGCGATGGGATGAGAGGGCCAGAGCTGGGCAAGGAGATTCACATTGGCGCGGACTGCTGGATCGGTGGGAACGTTGTGATTCTGCCTGGAGTTATGATTGGAAGAGGCAGTACGGTCGGTGCAGGGAGTGTCGTGACGAAGAGTGTGCCCGCATTTACTGTCGTAGCAGGAAATCCCGCGAAATTTATCAGGAATATCGAAACGAGTATGGATCCTTCACGGAGCTAAAAGGCAGAGGAGGCTCGGTGATGCAACAATCACCCGTAGTATGCAATATTTGTTCGTAGATCCGACAAATGCAACGAGTCACAACAGTATAGCATAGCGGCATTACTTCTGTTAAATTCATCCCTTCAAGTCTATTGTTTTCCCCTCCGAATCCCCACACTCTTGTGCCCACCATCATGTCTTAAAGCCCTTCCATCAAGTCCCAAAACTCCTCCATCAGACCTCTAACCTCCCCAGCACACTCCCTCATCCACACCTGCACACCCGGCCAAATCCACCGGCCCACAACCCTCGCCAGCATCAACCCAACCAACACATAAGCTCCAAACGCCATGCACGCCACCAAAAGTGCGATAAACCCAAGCACTACATAGAACATCGGCCAGTACCACGACCGATATTCGTCAATCCGGTTCTCGTTATCATCCAAGGGGCTGTGTTCCTTCTTGTAGTGGATCCCACTGTTTCCGAGAACAGGGCAGTCGAGGCTGACGTATGGCGGAAGCTTCTTCAAAGCTCAGCGATTGGGGGTTGTTGGGATAATTTGAGTAAGGGTGAGTGAGTACCTGCTGTTGTCCAGCTCCACGTGCGTGGTTCTCATTATAGTACATTGGAGTATTGGGCTCTTGCGAAGGTATGATCCTGGGCTTGATTTCGTCACTCATGTGAGCGAGCTTCGCGTCGTGGTTATGAGGATGGTCCATTTTGCTGTTTTGTAGAGGGTTGGTGCAAGGAATTCGAGTGTGAAATATTTATCAAAGGAGTAAGTAAGACTTGGAGGGAAGGTAGGAAGTGGTAGAAATTGGCGACTTCGGAACTTAGTGCGAAGCTTTTCTGGTTCACGCAATACAACCATGGTCCATTATCCACTCTCCCAACCAAACTTCAGCCTCACACCACAATGCACAATGCACAGACCAAGAACCACACTTTGAAAGGTATTGGATGCTACCATCGTTCTATCCTACACTTGCGTGCTAATCATCATCGATACACTCCCGCATGCTACATGGCAAATTTGATCTTATTTTACGACAGAAGAACAGAGCGCAGCAATGATATCGTTCGCAGCACTGACCGAGATACCGTTGCACCCTATGCCTCGAACACGCTTTTGTACACGAAAAGAAATGCAGATAATAACGTGCATGATGCGCTCGTGAATGTTCATAACCGAAAAAAAAGACCGCCCGCCGTATTGAGCAAGAAAGAAGCTCCATGAATTTTTCGAAGAAGAAATGCTTGTCGCTATAAGAACACTTTGATGTATGGAAGATGTAGTGCGTTGAAGAGTGGCGAATCGAGCGGTGTACTCAAACGCGCGATCGGGCGCTGCGTCGCGTCGGGGCAGTACCGTTGGTCGCAGGGCTCGATGAAGACGCTGCTGCAGAGCCGTTGGCCTTTGCCTTTGCCTTTACCGCATTCTTTGCGGCCTTTGCAGGCGTGTCCTCTTTGGCTGGTTCAGTCGCCTTGCGCTTCTGGGCCGTTGGAGTTGGATCGACTCCATTCGCCTTCTTGGGTGTTCGACCTTTCGCCGACTTCTTTGGTAGCTCTGGCTCTGGTTCTGGTGTGGCTTCTGCTTCAACTTCGGGTTCGCTCGCTGCAACTTCCTCCTCCTCCTCCTCCTCTTCTTGGTCAACCATTTCAACGTCTCCTTCAGACGCCGGCGATGACTCCTCCTCCTCATCGGATGCAGTTGTTCCCTGTGTTTCAGCGCCAGCCCCAGTATCTTCTTCGTCGCTCGATACCTCGACATACGTCTTGTGGGTAGTGCTCTGGCGACCGCTCTTCCGTCTTGGCTCACTTGATGGAGCCATTCGATCATCCAGATCGCTCTCGTCATCATCATCGGCCCTTCGCTTCTTTCTAGGTGTCTTTGCAGGCCGCTCAGATTTGACTTTCTTCTCTTTAACAGGCCTCTCAGCCTTTGCTTTCTTGCGTGGCTTCTCAGTACCTTCGGTAGTCTTTCGCTTCTTGCTTCGTATCGCCTTGCGGACAAGCGGGTCCAGTTCGTCAACCAGGTCTTCACCGATCCATGTCTTCTTGGCGATTTCCTGTGCTCGCTCGTGGCTTTCCAGGGGTCGAAAAATCCCAGAGGGTAGCTTCAACTTCCCAGGCCACGATTGCATGGTCCAGCTATTCTGATCCTCCCATGCACGGATAAGTGCTTGTGCGAGATCCGATAGGATGTAGAGGTTCTCGTCAGCTTGGCTTGACGGCGCAATACCATCTGCGACCCCTTTGACGCGTTGAGCGACATGGAAGATGAGGGAGAGATTGTCTTCCGTCGCCACGCATTTCAAATAGTACAAGATGTACTCAGACATAAGCTTCAGTACTTCGTCATCCTTATCGAAGTCGGGATGGTGGGCGAGCAAGCTGAGCAGTCGGGCAAAAACATTTTCCAGAACAGTCTCCTTCCGAGATGCGAAGGCGGCTCGTCGAGAACGTATCCACGTCATTGTGCTGGCTTTAATGGCTTTGTCCGGCTCATGAGCTAGGAAAAACAGTATGGTATAGAAGCGAGGAGGAAGCCTTCCCTGGCCTAGGTACTTCATGAGCTTCTCGGTGAACCCTTTGCGAACCTGTGAGCAGGGATCGTGCGTTACGAGTGCCAGTTGCACAAAATCAGCAGGTGTAAGAAAGCTGTCCAGGCGCTTGTTGCACGACAGCTTCAGCAGTGAGTTGGCTGCTGCGAGCCGCTGGCGGGTCTTGTGTGCAAGGGGAGTGTCGTTCTCGCTTGATCCCTCACCGTTGTTCTTCACAAGCCGGTTGAGCAGGGCATACGTGTTCTCTGCAGCATCGTCGAGGCTAGACTCGCTGGACAGTGAGCGAAGACGGTTCACAAGGATCTTGATTGCCCAAGTCCGGCCTTGAATATCCTCGTCCGGCGTATCGATCCATTCGGCCTTGGTCTCGTCCGCCTCAGTGTGTGGCTGCTGCAGTACCTTGTGAATGGCAATCTCGACAATGTTGTCCATGTCATCTTCACATTCAGATGGCGCAAGTAGCACCAGCTGGCTGAGCGCGGCAAGTTTCGTCAGCCAATGACTTCCGTCATAGTTGAATGCTTTGATGCTGCTGGCAAGGATTTCTTTCGAGTGCATCTCTTTCTTCTCGTCACTGTTGATTATGATTGAGATGGCATGCTTTGCAGCTTGTGCAGGAGTGCCATACTGGGCAAAGTTGAGCAAGCTCTGTACTAGTTTCCGGCCATCTTTAGCGTTCATCGGAATGTCTTTGGGGAACTTCTTTGCAAATGCAGCACATGCCTTGAGATCGTCGACGGCGCCGGGTGGGTTGGGTGATTTTGAGGTAGGCGCTTCGCTCTCGAGGGTCTTGCACAGTTCCTTTACGTGTGTGGAAAAGACCCTAGGGTGTTTGGTTGAGATCTCTTTCAGCAGTTCATGCGCTGTTGCCCCTAAGCCCTTGTCGTCTGTCCGTGTATACTCGATAATGGCAGAGACATGACTTTTATTGTAGCATAGTAGGCTTGTTCGGTAAAGCAGTGGAGTCAGCGTCGCCAAAACAGATTCGCCAGAACTGTCCTCGATGCGTTTCCGAAGTTCTTTCTACCATGGTATTAGCAGAGCTCAATTTGCCGCGCGCTGTACCTTACAATTGATCGGAACACTCTGCGATAGTCGCTAGCGGGGTCCATGCAGAATCGTATGAGAGTGTAAGCGCGCCGATCGTGAGCTTTGGCGAATTTCCATAAGTCTTCGATTACGCGTGCAGAGTCTGGCAGCGTCTTTGAGTAGTAGTTGATGAGTCCCTCGAGCTTTTTCTTCGTCTCCTTCGCATCTTCATCCATAACACCCCCATTGTACTCTTCACAGAGTTTGAGGAGATGCTCCATGTATGTTGCGCCGGCACCCTGATTGCCCTGCTTTGCGAAGAAGACTTTCTTCGCCTTGTCCTCCAGGCTGTTCACGAGAATAAGCTGACGCTCAGTTCGAAGTTTGTCAAGGTCTGATTCTGTATAGCCTTGTTCACCAGTCGCCTGACTATCTTTGACAATTTGCTGAGACGCGGCACTTCCGGCTGGCTTGGGCTTCATGGGCGGATAGCTGAGAGGTAGCAGTGATTCGTAAAGTGCCAGATCGACCTGGACGTTGATCTCTGCATCGTTCACGTAGCATGCCTCCAAAATCTTGGAGGGTATGAGACCAAGCAAATCCTTCATGGCCTCATCTCCTTCGGCGATGGCGCCAGAAGCTACACCCCAGATTTTTCCGAGCAATCGCATGCTCTCAGAGTGAATGACACTCTTTTTGTCTTTCACTCTGTCAGCCAGGTTGGACAGGATCGATCCTGGTTCTGACATGGCGCCGTTGCTGCCGAGCTTGCGGACGATGTCGTCAAATTCGAAATGCTCGATGGCCTTCACCGCAGCAAGTCGCACCTTCTCATCGCTGTCGATCAGACATTCAGCAAATGACTTCAGAAGCTTCTGCTCTTCCTCTGGGTCGAGGCCAATGCCACCAGCCGACGTCATCAGTATGCGGCCAACGCCAGTGGTCCACGCAGCGCGTATGACGGGCGACTTGTCGTTCTTCCGCTGCAGGAAAGCATGATATGCGACAGGGTACTGGGTGGGGAACGAGTTGATGGATGCGGGTGTTGTGAGGAAGTCGAAGGGGCGCGTGGACTCGCCCCGCGACAGGCTCTTCGACGGGTATGCTGCTGGGTCCATTTCTGGCAGCGGTGGTGGGCCGGCCGCGCCGATGCCTGAAATCATGTCGCCGAACGTCTCTGTGGCAAGCTGTCGAAGCTGCACAGTCTCGGTAGCGAGCTCGTCCTGGAGATGGGGGATGATGTTTTGTAGCACGCCAGGGCAGCACTTCCAGAGCTCGCGCAGCAGCCTGTGCGCCTTGTCCGCCTCGCTGATGTCGTCGTCCGAGGGACCGCGGGCCGTGTCGTCGGGGTCTTCGCTGCTCGCGCGACCGCGCTTGTAGGCGCCGCCCGCGTTTGTGAAGTCGACAATGACTGAGCTGAAGTAGTTCCCGATGAGCCGGGCCATCTTCTCGGGGAAGGCATTGCACACGTTCTTGGCCATGTTGTAGGCGGGCGGTGCCTCCTTGCGCCGCAGCGTCGACTGCTTCGCGTCCACGTGCGCGCCCTTCTTGCCCTTGGCGGAGCTGCCGAGCGTGATGGGGTCGGCCCACAGGAACTGGGCGACCACGACGTCGACGACATCGTGGGTGACGGCGGGGGCCTCGTCGATGACGGTGGACAGCAGCTCGGTCATGTTGTGCTCGACGTTCTTGCTCAGCTCCTCGGCGCCGTCGGAGCGGGAGGGACCGGACAGGACGTCGAAGCACGTGGTGAAGAGGGCCGAGGTGAGGTGGTCGGCGCCGGGGATCTCGTTGACCAGCAGGATGCTCTTCCACTCGGCGAGCGAGCGCAGCACGTACATGTGCTGGCTGTTGTAGGGATGCGCGGGGTCGGCGAGGGCGGGCAGCATCTTGAGGACAATGACGCCGAATATCTCCTTCAGCTTCGAGGCCGGGTAGGGGGCGTCCGGGGCGAAGAGCTTGAGCATGTCGACGATGCAGCAGACGGTCCAGGCGCGCACGCCGTTGTCCTTATGCTGCAGCAGGCTCGGGTGCGCGAGGTCCTGGGCGACGGGCATGAGCGAGTCGCGGTGCGCCTCCTCCTGGTCCATGGTGCGCAGCTCGTCAAGCAGCGCCTTGAGCCGCGTCAAGAGGTCGCCCACGCTGATCTGCCTGCCCGGCTTGCCCACCAGCGGCTGCTTGAACCGCAGCATCTTGGCGCCCTCGTGCTCGTCTGGCGCCTGCTCCTCCTGCTCCTCCTCCTCCTCGACTACATCGTTCGCGGCGGGCGCGCTTCGCCGACTGCGAGGTGCCATGTCGCGTGGCGCGCGTCCGAGTGGGCGTGGCGTGGGATTGGTGCGCTGGACTGGCCGCGGTGTCCTGGAGTACGCGTTGAAGGGCAAGAGCACGTGAGGAGCGGGCTGCGCGGTGTAGGTGAGCGGCGTCGCGGTGGTGGAGTGGTGATGCGATGCGACGGGTGGCAGCTGCAACATGACGCGCTAGCACTTTGTAACGCGACTTGCCTTCCTGGCCTGTGCTTTACCGTACACGCACGTCTCTCTCACTGAATCACTTCGAAAAGTTCCATTCTGCTTGTGTCGCATCGAAATATCACGTGTGGCAGTAGTTTATTTCCGTGGACTCCACGACCGATTCTTGAAGCTCCATAGCGGTCATGGTCCTTTTCATTCACCGCGCTTGCATTTGCTAGACCAAGAATACATGCGCAGGAAACCAGCATAATCAAATGGAGAGACAACAGGCCTTTCAGCGAGTGCGCAGCTCTGATCATTATTCTACTTCAGCTAATACTCGACAGCTGAAAGCGCCATGCATCCACGTCCTGCAGGTCACATCCACGTTGGCCCAAAGGCATGATGCCAGGAAAGAGCTAGTCGCAGCGCTGACGGCTCTTCTCGCTGCACTTCAATCAGTTACTGTCAAGCCAGGCTCGCTGGATCCGAAGCTTGCCGAGTACGCTTTCGTTCCCATCTCTCAAGTCTTGAGATTATCTCGCCAAGTGCCCGCCCGCGCGCTGGAAGTCTCCCTGGAGTGCATCTCTGTTCTCCTTCGTGCGGGATGGGGCGGCGGACTGGAGCCTGCCTTGTCGGGCCAGCTGCTTATTCTGTTCACTTTCTTGTCAAAATCAACTTCTGCCGAGAACGGCATCGCCGCCACCTCAGAAGAACTCCAAACGCTTGCGCTCAAGTGCACCGCAGAGCTCTTTGAGCAAGCATCTAGCACAAACACGGGCAAAGATGCGTTGACAGCTACATCAAGCATTCCAGCACTGGGTGATGCTGTACTCGCTATAGTCGACAGCCTCACGGACAGCAAGTCAAATCCTGTGAGATTACAAGCTGCCGCTGCGCTGAAAGCTTCGATCACGGCTATTGCGGATGATGACGCCCTGGCTAGCTTTCTCCCGAGGATGGTGTCTTCGCTCACCAAGGTGTTGACCCCCAGCAGCAGCAATCGACCCAGCTTCCGAGTCGTGGAGCAAAGCCTGGACCTTCTATCGTCATTAATCAGTCGCCTACTCACCGACAAACAGACCAAAAGTCTCCCTCCCACTGCCGATTCAGACTCGAATTCGCACGCTAGCAAGGTGATCCGTTCCATGTCCTGGTTACAAGCCACAGCGGCTCAAGTCAAGGTTGCTCTGGCAAACATCTTCAAGTTGCGAAATCACGACAAATCAGAGGTTCGTTTGGCCCTTCTGCAGTTGTGCATCCAACTCGTACAGCAATGCCGGACATCGCTCGTAGACTGTACGGGAATGGCCATCGAAGTTGCTGTCAGTCTTGCTGGACGAAAAGACTCTCAGGACAATGTCGAAAGTGAACTCAGAATGTTATTGTCTGCAGACCCACATCTGTCGAATCTCCTGCGCGAGAGTCTCCACGGATGGGTCGTGTCCCTCCCGCGGCTCATGCAATCGAAGGATGATCATGCAAGACGCCAACTCATACAGCAGATCTCAGTCACTATCCGGCTATTCGATCAGGAGCCCACGATAGTCGTCGAGACCCTGGCCCAAAGTCTTCGTGACAGTATATCGGCTGTATTGATAGACTCTCACGGTCTAGAGGAGCTTGATGATCAGCAGTCAGCAAATGCAGATCAAGCCATGACTTTGAGCTCGTCTACATCTCTTCAATTTCAGCAACTCAAACTCCGCCTCAAGGGCCAGGAGACGATGATGAACGAGTTCAGGCTGCTAGTCCAGGAGATTGCCAAGTCACAATCAGCACTCAGCGTGCTGCAGGAGCTCACGAGCATGGTTAGCACAGGGACTCTGGAAATGCGCTTGGCTAGCTTCTGGGTCTCGGTGAATTTGCTTAAAGACATGACGAATACAAATTCCATGTTTGACGACTTCATAGACATGGGCACACCAAATTTACGAGAAGAACTACTGGACGACATGTACTCACAGTCAGTTAATATCCTCTCCCAGCGGGAGTCGGGTGCCGAAATTTCATGGCACTTTCAAGCGCTTGCTCTGGAAACAGTCACTTTGCAAGCATCGCGATACAAGACTGAGTTCCGCCCTGAGCTTAGTGAAGTGCTGTATCCTGTACTGCATCACTTGGGCGACTCGAACGAATCGTTACGGGACCACGCGCTGACATGTCTGAACATCCTGTCGAGCGAGTGCGGTTATGCAGATGCTGGCGAGCTCGTGGTGGCAAACGCAGACTACATTGTCAATGCCGTGGGTCTCAAGCTTGCAATAGGGGACGTATCACCTCAGGCTCCACAGGTACTCCTGATGATGATGCGCTTGTGCGGGCCATCTCTTCTGCCGTATCTGGACGATCTTGTTGGTAGCATCTTCGACGCGCTGGAGAGATACCATGGATATACAAAGCTCACAGAGCTATTGTTCTCGGTTCTGAAAGGAATGACTGAGGAAGGGGTCAAAACTCCGCTGCTCGCCATCAGCCAAGCCGGAAACGAAGCGACTACTGCCAACAAACCACTTACTATGGCAGACGTCGTTCAGGCTCTCAAAAGACTGAATGACGACGCGCGCAAGCGCAAAGATGAAGACTCAACGTTGTCTGAAGATTCATTTCCCCACGAGCCCTGGAAGTCAGACACTTCAAAGGACTCAGACGCAAAGGATGACACCCCACCTCCTCCATCCGAAGACCCCCCACCCCCAGCCCCCCAAACCTTCTCCCTCCTCCTCCGCATCACCTCCCTTACACAGCACTACCTAACCAGCACGTCTCCCAGCTTGCGCAACTCCCTTCTCTCCCTCCTTCGCACCACCATTCCCGCGCTCGCCAAGCACGAAAACTCCTTCCTGCCGCTCATCAACACGCTCTGGCCCGTGCTACTCCCACGTCTGCAGGACCCCGAAGCGTATGTGGTGAGCAACACGCTAGATATTGTGGCGCTGATGTGTGAGCATGCGGGGGACTTTATGAGGGGAAGAATTGAGGGGGCGTGGGATGTGTTTGAGAGAGTGTATCGAAGGACCAAGCAGCGGGATGGAGCATCGCCGTCGTTGAGCTTGGGACTCAAGGGGATTGAGAGCGGGATGCAGAGCTTGACGGTCACCAGCTCCGGTCCGTCAACGTACCGACCCGAGTTGTACGTCGATGCCCCAGCGCGTATGATTTGGAATAGTCTAGTGGGCTTGTTTTGTACGATTGCGGAATATGTCACGGTGGGGGACGAGCGAGTCGATGAGATGTTGAGGATACTGGATCCGGTGTTGGGGAGGGAGGACGTTCGAAGTGCGATGGAGAAGTGCAACGCTGATGCTGTTTGGTTGACGTTATACAAGAAGGGCAAAGCGCGGAACGAAGCTGCTGGTTCGTGTGCGTCGAGACTCACGGCGCCTCTTGGACGACCAGAGTGGAAGTTCGTACAGGTCTGAGTCGTTACTTCGTACAACTATACTACACTACACTACACTATGTACAGCTCACCAAAAATTGCTTTCTCCATTCGTCACGCAGCCTTCGTCCGCAGCTGCACACCATGCCAACCCGCAATTTCCTCCTTGAGCACCTGATTCACAAGCTTATGCTGCTTTATGACCGTCAAGCCCGCGAACTTGCCCGACTCAATCTCAATGGCGTACATGGAGCCGCACCCGCCGCTGATGTCTTGGACCTGTAGTGGATGCTATGTCAGCCCTGTGCATTCATTTCGTGACCCCGCACTTCGCTGCAAGTCATTTGTGCATGCATCTTTCGCGGTGCTGCATTCCACGCGTCCGCGCAACCGGTGTAAGCCATGCGCGCGCTCCCATCTCCGCACGCACGATTCCGTTGTCACTGCAAAACGGTAGAAGACATGCGTACCTCTAGTTTGACAGGGTCTAGCTCTCCTTTGATCTTGTTGAAGATGTGCAGTTCGGCTTCGTTGAGGTAGTCGGGTGGCTCGGGTGCTGCGACCGCTGGCGCGGAATATTGTCGTGTGCAATGCGCGGGCGTTGTGCGGTGGAGGACGTGCCTTGTCGGGGCTGGGCGTAGGGCAGATGGGTGCGGTTGTTGCTGTGGCCGTATTGCTTGTGTGGAGAGGGCGCGTGAGGTTGGGCGCATGGTCGGTCGCGTGCACGTTGAGGTTATGCGGCGGAGGAGCGCTCTTGAGGGAGCCATTGCGAGATATTGCGGGCTGATGGTAGTGTTTCAGACGATTGACATGAAGTGAATGTGGTCATTTTTGACATTCACTTTGTTCGTCATTGCCCGTGCATCAGACCGAGGCTCCACCGCCCAATCACATGATCAGCTTACCAAGACAGCTTCATCCTCTCCCAGCATCTTCAACACCTTGTGGTGCGACTTCGAGCCATCACCACGAGCAGCTTCGTCTGCTGTAATATTTGGGATTTCTGCTACACGTCTTGCTCCGCTATGATGAGGTTCCGACAATAAGTTATCTCCACACAACACAATCAAGTACCACGAAGCAACCTCTGTATCTTCCTACTGTAGCATTTGCCGATGCTTCATATTCTTATCAAATCTCGGAAGGTTTACAGATACACCACCCATGATGCAGATGGAAATGAAACATCCTCTCAAGAGCGATGGTGGGGTAGTGCATCCCGGCGTGTCTTGCGTATCACCTTATCGCATTTCTCGTCCGCGTCAAACCAAGACCGACCTGGACCCTCTCATCCAGGAGCCCACGACCTTGGCCTTGCTCGAGGCCCTGATCAGCGAAGTAGGTGTAACCTTGCGGCCCGGCATTCACATGTTCGATAGCAGGGGTAGTTATCGAACTACCCCTCCATCACAATCGCACTTCATCCTTAAGCGGACTCGAAGGTACCATTGAGGCAATCTGCGCCACAGAAGGATGAGCAAAGCCATCAGGGTCTGGAAAGATCGTCCTCAACCGATTACTTGTGGCTTGTGGCTTCGTCATACGGCGAAAAGAACTTCACGAAGGATGTTCGAAAGCAGGTTGCGTTTCAGTCCATGACGCAATGTTCTGATACATTGTATACTAAACGCCACGCTAAGCTGTGGCCCTTCTTATCGCAGCGGTGAAACAGCACCAATGTATTTGGACTAACAGCAATAGTGAAGAAATTGTCTATAATCCGCACGCTGTGTTGGCGAGTCCGACGGCAGTTTGCGCTTCTTCTTCGGGCAATTTATCCCATCAACCTGCCGTACATCACTTCCAGATTAAGACCTGTCCCTTACGACCAGCAAGCCACACAACATCGCACACTCTCAATCGCAGTAAAGTGAAGACCGTGCGAGCCTCGATATCGGTATGCCCAGACTGGCAACCTGTTGTTCAACATAGCCAAGAGGTCTACAAGCTAGTTTGCTGTGGGAGATTGATGACGAAGATCCAAGTTTAGAGATCCTCATAGTGTCTCTAACCAATCCCTAGCGAATATGATCGAGAGAAAGAGGAGGCAACAATATGGACCTCTTGGATCAGATGCGGGTGCGATGAAGCGACGGTACTTGGTGGTCAAAGTGAGATACGGGGGAACGGATTGTCTGAAAAAGTACGCACCAGGGAATGGTACTTCGTCGATCGATCCATCATCACTCATTGCAATGAGATCTAGAAACCGTCAACATGCGCATCGCGTTCATGATCACGACTCTGATAGCGTTGGCATTATACGCTGCACCATATCCTCAAGATGAACAGCTCCCTGACGACGAAGAAGAACCAGACAGCTTATCTGTGCCTTTCCCCACGACTACCATCTTTAAGGTCTTGACCACATCCCTCAACATTCAGTGATTCCAACACTCCCAGAACTCGGCATGCTCACAAGTTCGCGTAAGAAACCTCTTTAAGAGCCGATACCCATCTTCACGAAGGAGTGCGCATGTGACACTGCAACGGCTCGTTACCCGTGTTGGGCCACAGATGATTTGAAGGTCAGCGGCTGGATCTGTACAAGTATATCGGGAAGCACAAAACAAAAAGAGAAGCTCGGTCGCCCGAGAAGGCGCCGGAATTACTGCTAGCCAGCGTTCCACCGCTCGCATCTACACGTCAATCACTGCACTCGTGGCTTATTTTTAACCCAAAGCTGTTTCGAACCTCATGCTCAAGAACAATGAACCAAAGATAAACAGGCGCTGACATTTTGACTCGAGATGCGTGTATGAAGAGAACTTCTCTTATAGGTGCAACATGGCCGCTGCAGATGGATGCCCAGCCCCAACAAGGATCGTGAGTTGTCCCAAGCGCAAAGGACGCATCACCACACTCTGACTTCAAGAAGTGCAAAGATCTCTTCCAGCCTACACCTCGTCTCGGCAAACATCCTCGCGAATTTGGGTCAAACCCACCCATCAACACCAGCACGCCAGGTTTACCAATTTCCGTCCCGGCAATGTCGACGCTGAATGTGTCGATTTCTGCGGTACCAAGTGCGCAGGCGACATTGCCTGTAGTTTCTAGTGCGGAGGTGACGTTGTTCGTTACGGTGCTGGTGTGAGGGAGGAAGAGAGAACGAATAGGTATATCAAGGCGATCGTTAGTGAGCAGGCTTGTCAAAGTGTAGCCCGTTGAAGAAAAGAATATCAACACCCTCAAGGAGAGCAATGCAATTATGACGAGTCGGCATTGACATCTCAATGCACTGAGAACTCATTGTCTGTCTTGTCGTGCTCTTCACTACTCACCGCCGGGTATAATCACTAATCTGTCTTCGCCCTGAAATAACATATGTAAACAGGAATCTGGCAGACACGCACGGTAGAGTTTGCAAAGGCGGCCACTTGCTAGCCTACCGCCCATCATCTAGACCCAACAAGACGCCCGCTTCGGCGCTCCAGATCTACCGTTACCGGAATATGCAGGGCTCCAACCCTCTCTCCGCATGGAGACGCAAGTGTGGGCAACTCGACCGCGTCGGGACCATGCAGCCTGGAGTAACATGAAATGGAGTGCAGTAGGTCTCCACTTAGAAGCATCAACAGGCGAGATCCGTTCTTACATGACACGTTTGGGTTTTGATGGGAGGGTAGAGTGTGAAGGGTCCACTCTCAACAGTTGAACTTTTGCAGATACGCCGGGGTTGGCCCGCGGAGGGGTCACCGATGAGAAGTGTGGACTGTGGAGTGCAGAAGTTGAGATGCATGAAGTGATGCTGAGACATGAAGGTTGTGTGGAGAATGTTCCTGGGGCAATTTTTTGAACGAGGATGTGATGGGACGGAAACTGTTGGCAAACTGCGGAGAGGTGATCGTGAAAGCACCGTCACACGATCGACTGCCGATCTGGAACTCTTGCCTATCTCGAGCGGTGAACAGCTGTGATCTTCGTTATCGAGCTGCAAGACATTTGATCGTCTGGTAGCCCTCCGTCTTCGATGAATCCGCAACAGTAGCCTGGAAACTTATGAAAGCCTCAACATAGCGTATACACAGTATACAGAGCTGCAGGGTCCAATCGAGGGCCCTCCGAAAGACGAAGTGATCAACATTCTCACTTGGAGTCGTGTGCCGCTCATTATTCCCAACGTCCACAGCCTCAGTCTCCGCAATCTTTTCCCCGGATAGGCGACCATCACAACTGATCTGCACGTCCTACGCAACCATGCATCTGGAACGGTCCTTCCACATGGACCACGACGACTTGTCCGCAGCGTAACAAACTGCCAATTCGTGACGACCTCAGTGTCGAGCCGCTCTTTTACTCTCTAGTTGCCAGCGGCCCGCAGAACAAGCTCATCACCTTCCCTTGCTCTTTCTCATCAGCACATCTCAACGCCACGGCCCCATGCCTCGAACGAGCATGGTAGTTATTGTTGGACCCTGATATGCAGGAGCCCGTTGCCCAAGCGCCCTCACTACTGCATCCACAGTATCAGTGGCTGAAAGAACTTGAAGAGCGATGTTGTTGGGAGATTTGCTGGACCGGCGTTACGAACCACCACGGCCAGCCTCAACAGCGTCGATGTCGTGCTGCTCCAGATTGTTGTTACGAAATAAGCGCAGCCGCTGATAGCAATTTCATGTGTTGCCCTCATTTCCGACGCGGGCGCGTTACCTATCTTGTTGTTGTTGTCTCATCTTAGGTACCGTTATCTTGTCAGATGGCGCGACATTTGCTCGAGACGAGTTCTCAAACATCGCGCGGCTGCGAGTAAACGGGCACGCTAAGACCATTACGTGCGTGACGCCACATGTTCGTCCACTTTTTCGTACCACCCATCATGCTTTCCGACCAATTGGGCACCGCCCAAGCAAGAACACACGAGCGCTCCAAAAGGCCAACGAATTCCTTCTTGTGCGATGATAGAAATTTGAAGGCGGCATGTCTCTGGCGATCGCGAGCCGAAAGCAGCTGTACCGATATCTAACAATAAAGAAAATTCTTTTCTGTGTGTAGACCTAGGCCGCAATTGGGCGCGCCAGAGCCGGGAGGCTTGTCTGTTGAGCGAATCCCAGATCCTTCCCACTGCACTCGCCACACTTGTTGGAGGCTGCGAGCCAACCTTTCTGTGAAAGATCTTGCACAGTCAAACAGTTGACGAAGCGGGTGGTTGCGCTTACAATTATGTCATCAAATATGAGCGTGGTCTGGTATTCGGCTTGTTGGTGTGTGATCGCGGAGAAGACGAATTGGCTCGAGCTGAGCCACGTAGTTCGGGTGAACGCATCCGGAGAATTACACGGTGGTAGGCTCTTCATCTTTCACCAAGAACTGAGAGGTGTTTCTCGCGATGCGATATCTGAATAGGCATTTGTGTGCTGCAAGAAGTGACCGAAGACGGCAGATATGCACTCTCGAAACGTCCATGACAGCGACTTACTATGTATACTCAGAAGATATGCCTATTGGCTATCCATTGGGTGTCCGCACATCTTCGAGATGTGGTACTTGCAGCTACATGTGAAGACTCTTGATACTCGAGTTGATGCTCACACCAATAGAGTACGACAATGGCCGCACCCAGCGATACCGGTAAGCAACACTTTATTCAACGGTGTTAAAAACGCACCATATCATTTTGTCCACTTGCCATATAGCGAACCGAAATTCCAAGCAGGCGCCAATACTCCGTTTTTGTCCACTCAATCTGAGTACCGAGCGCTCGCATGTTGTGCATGGAGCCCTGCCGACTGGGCGACATTTGTTGAGGGCGAAAATGCATGGAGGCTGCAGGTTGTGAGCGCCTGGACAGGTTGTGGGCAGACAGGGGCACCATCACTTTGGGAATTCAACGTTCGTATACACATGAGGGGCCTGCATTGATTGTCTCTGAGATCACGCGATGAGTTGCACGATGTCTGGGGAAGTCAGATAAGCGTCGTTTGTTGCTGGCACTGGAGTTGCGAGGAACGTGCGGTGGAGGTTTTGGGTAGTACGCGGAGGTAGGGCTGCATTGTTAGTTCGAGTACAGAGATAGGATAAAGTGAATATAACCTGAGAGCCTCGGTGTTCGGTTTTGTGCGTTGGAACATGTTGGACTTACCTTGGTGTTGCTCGCAAGCTCAAGCTCGAGATGCAGCAAGTGTACCGTGTTGATTCCTACCCCGCGTCAGCACAGTGCTTCGCAATCATCAACCGGGCAGAGTACACAGTAGCTCCCAGCCCATATGGCTCGGTACGTGCCGGTAGCTACTATATTCGTGATCTAGGTGCACCGATGACTAGCCGTCCCTTTATGATGCTGTCCAGCACAAGCGACAGCACGAACACACTGGCTGATGTTGCGCCATGCGTTGTCATGGAGAGCCTTATCTACGTGTTGCATCGAACGCGCAATGTTCCACAACATGAGCGCCTTAGGCCTCGCTTGATGAACGTCAATCTTGATGTCGGACGGGTTGCGCTTGTCTTCAAGACTGTAACCGATGATTGTATGGGTGTTGTACTCATTTCGTTGATGACTTCGGCAGGAAGGATTGCAGATGCATGGCTCCTATGAACCCTATTGGAGCGACATGCAGGGTAAACACTGGATGCTGTCGGTTGTTTTATCATATTATCTCTCGGCAGGATGATCCGACTCGCGGAAACTTGCTCCGCAAACTGTCTACAACTCCCGACTCGCGTTGGGCACTCGAGTTGTTCGTATCTGGACGTTGACGTGATCAGAGCACAAATCTGGAGTACGGAGCCTGGCTGCATTAGCATCCAGCACCGTGCACGAACGAGTCTGTGGGGAAGCTGGTTCACCAACGCAAGTGTCAGCAGCCAGCTGTGATTGTGACGACGCCAGTGCTGCGCGCATTGTCATACCTGCGGACAGACCGACACCTTAGACACTTCGAGGCGCTGGGATTCTCCCAAATTTATTCTTGTGGAAGCTGTGGCGCGTGTATCTCGTTCGGTATTCCAATGAGAAGCGGGGACGTAGCACGCGTACAACGTGCTCCGAGGTGCACAGCAGGTCAGCCGCGAATTCCTTTCCCACAACAATGCGCACTGCAAGTGTACTAAACACCTCTGACAGTGATCTATAAACAAGCAGTTTCTTAATGCGGTAGTCGTGTCTGTTGGAAATGGTCGGAGGATAGCAATTCCGTCTCGTATCCATGGTACATCCTGCAGCCGCCACAGATTCACAGGTACTTGACGCAGTACTGCTTGCGGCCACGACAGCGTAGCGCTTACGACTAATATGTCAATCAGTAGCGCGATTGTGCATCGTACCATGGTAG